>Ga0209512_1005473_pt1 | contig 10555 bp, 8 predicted proteins | sample frozenSSSSmetaG_FD_184142 | JGI IMG/M metagenome (GOLD analysis project Ga0209512, IMG submission 184142) | Glacier valley bacterial and archeal communities from Borup Fiord, Nunavut, Canada, to study Microbial Dark Matter (Phase II) -... | ecosystem: Environmental > Aquatic > Freshwater > Ice >... | reverse complement strand
GGGTTCTCGATCTCCAGGAAGGGCATGAAAGAGCGTAACGTGAGCAGGCAAAAAGTTTCGTTTGGGTGGAAAGTGCTGCTGACGTAATGGATTGAGAATCTCAAAGGCGATCGAGTCAAGCTTGAGAGTCAAGACAAGGGGATTTAGGGTGTCGAGCGATCGAGCAGATGAAGTCATGTTGATAGTTTTAGAAACGGTTGTTAAACAGCACTCAACTCTGTCTCAATCAACTCTTGAGCATATCCGTTATGCTCCCATGCACCTGTAACGATTCCAGCGACTCCTACAACAATAATGCCCATAAATGGGACTTGTTTCAATCTTTTGAACTCTTTAATTTGAAAGCAGCGGCAATCTCCATTAGTTACGAGACGCGCCCAATGTTCGCAATTGAATCGGAATAGATCATACTGCCAATGCTCGTGGAATTGATTGACAGAAATGTGCAGTGCCTTCTTAATTTGCTCTCTTTCCAAATGTTTCACCCACTTCGCTGATTGAAATCGATTCCAATCAATACGCCAAATCGCTACTCTCCCTATATCCCTTTGACGATCACAATGAGTAGGTTCCCATCCCAAAGACTCTGAATCATTGATCTGCACTGAGTAATGTAAAACATTTGGGTGTTGAGTATCCGAATGATGTAACAAGCGCCCGTATTTAGGATGAGGAAAATTGCTATTAATCAAGGAATGAAGCGTTGACATACAAATCTACTGGTAATTACACACCGACCAATAGTGTTCCCAAACTAAAACATTTAAAGCGATGTAAAGGAATTGTTGCGAACTGTCAATACTTCTCAGAAAGAACTCCTGCTTAACGCAAACCCCTTTGCCGCAATAGCGTCAGCAACACATCAGGAAAATCGGTGATCAGACCATTCACGCCCAGATCGATTAGTCGCTCCATAATAGCGACATCATTTACCGTCCACGGAATGACTGGAAACCCTGCCTGCTGAATTTCTTGAGTCGATTGAATAAAATCTTTTGAGTTGGGCAACAGCGTCTCAAAGTTGGGAGAGTAACGATCGATAAACTCTGCATTTTTGAGCAACTCTGCAATGTTGCCGCGATAGCGCCTAAAGTCTAACCCCGCTAAAAATGGAGAAGCGATTCCCGCTTGAGACAGCAACGTGCCAGGTTTACCACGCTTTTGTCTCACCAATGCCGCCGTTTGAATCTGAGAATCGATCTTCTTAACTGCCAGCAGCACCCGCCAGTCAAACGACTGAATCGTCACCCGATCGAAGACTCCATAATCGCGCACCAGATTCACAACGCATCGGGCAAACACATCTGGGCTAAACGTGTCTCGCGATCGCAGAGGGCTGACCTTACACTCGATCGTATAGCGCACCTGCGACTCTGGAAAGTGCTGCATCTGATAGTCAAACACTTGAGCCAGCGAGGGCATTTTTTCACCTGGCACAAGCTGCTGATTAGGAAACTTCACCGGATCAGGGTTGAGTGAGCCACAGTCAAAACGCTGTACATCTTCTAAAGTCAGCTTGCGAATTAACAGCCGGGGATAGCGTCGCACAGATTTGCCGTTTGGATGTAGACAAAGCGCTGGAGAAATTTTTGAGTCGTGGCTGACGACTAACACTCTATCTGCCGTCATGCCCACATCTAGCTCTAACGAATCGACTCCTAAGCTCAATGCCAGACGAAAGGCAGACAGGGTGTTTTCGGGTAACAGTCCGCGTGCGCCTCGATGCCCGATCGCTTCAAAGTTCCAATCGGGTTTCTCGATCGGCTGACTCACACTGCTGTCGATGAGCGATCGCGTTGTCTGAATGACCATCTGACTCCTCCTCCGTTGTGTTTCCAGACTACCCAAGAAAGGTGAACTCTGTGTTAAGCCTTTGAAGCAAATCACAGATTAGATGGAGTGAACCCCCTCTGTAGTGATCTGCACTACATCAATAGGTTGAGGGAAGCTTCTCTTTCTTAAGAGAGAGTTATTCGATCGGGAGGAATGGAAAGATGGATCGCGGCATTGAAATTTACGCACTCTTCAGCAGGACTTAACCACGCTACTCAGTTGGGTGGCTATGATCACTGGTGAACGGTTACGCAAACTGGGCGATCGCGCTTGTTTGAGTGTTAAGCTGCGACCTTTTCTCAAACAGCCAATCGCTGTGAAGTCCGTCATGGTTCTTGTTACGCACTCGGCTAAAAATGGGCACTTTCAGAAAGCTTCCAACGGTTACTCTTCCTCACACTAAGTCAACATGAGCAAAAAAACTGAAATTCAGTTCCCGGAGCGTTTGCCGGAAACCCTCACAACTCTTGAGTCTTTGTCTGGTTCTTACGATCGTTCGTTTAACTTTGAGCAATGGGCACAGCAAGTCAGACCGCAGCTACTGGCGGCGCTTAACAAACGCGGGGCAAAATAAGGGAATTTCAGCCCAACGAAGTAACGACGAGCTTCGACTGCATTCAGTCCTCGACGTTTAGCCAAGGAGGTAAGCGCAGTCGAAACTAGCCATTGACTAGGGCGGACACCCTTGCCCGAAATCCTCCCTTGGTCAGGGCAGTGACGGTTGCTTGTTCATCGTGCACTCGAAACTTTTGCCCAAACCGGACGAAGTGACGGCGATTGTGAGCACTGACGATCGCCACTACCGGGATTTTTGCGCTGTGGTCTTCGCCTCGCTGCTCCTGCAAAATCTGCCGCAGTCGATATTGTTCTTGACTGTCGTTCGCCGCACTGGGTTCGAGTTCGACCATCACCATCCGAACCGTCTCGATCGGTTCTGCATCGTCGATGATGAACTGCACTTGGTCATCGCGGCGATCGACTTTGCCCCACACCATCAGGCGGGCATCGGGGACGATTAGATCGCCAATTCGCTCAAATGATTTGGGAAAGACGACGGCTTCTGAGTGTCCGGTGAGGTCTTCGATCGTGATGATTGCCATGCGATCGCCCTTTTTAGTCGTAACGGCTTTAACCGCAGTGAGCATAACGATCGCGCTAATGCTGTCTCCTTCTTGGCGAACAGCTTCGCTGCGGGGAACCCGTTCGCCCAGATCACTCAAGCTGATGGGCGCAAGCATCTTTGCCGACTCCTGCAACTGTTTGAGCGGGTGGTCAGAAATATAGAACCCCAGGACTTCTTTCTCTAATCGCAGTTTCTCTTGCTGCTGAAAGTCGGGCACTTTCGGCGCTTTGGGTGCTGTCTCAAAGCTCGACTGCTGACTTGCACCGCCGCCCATCAAGTCGAACAAATTGCCCTGACCGCTGACCCGATCTTTGGCGCGAGATTGTGCCCAATCCATGACCAGTTCTAGGTCTTGGATCAACTGATTGCGGTTTGGATCAACGGTGTCAAAGGCTCCGCAATAGATTAAAGATTCTAAGGCTCGACGGTTAATCGCGCGGGAGTCTATGCGATCGCACAAGTCTGCCAAGGATTTGAATTCACCTTTTTCTTCTCTAGAGACAAGGAGGGCTTCGACTGCGCTTTGTCCCACGTTTCGCACGGCGTTTAAGCCAAACAAAATACTTTCTCCGGTGGGCGTAAAGTCTACTCCAGAGCGATTAATGTCAGGCGACTGCACTTGGATATTCATGCTGACGCAAGTGGCAATATATTTCTGGACTTTATCTTGATCGCCACTGTTTGCAGTGATCAATGCCGCCATATATTCGACAGGATAATTTGCTTTTAGATAAGCGGTTTGATAAGTGACATATCCATAAGCAGTCGAGTGAGATTTGTTGAAACAATATTCGGCAAATTGCACCATTTGCTCAAACAAAGCATCCGCAATTTTGGGCGCAACTGCGTTTTTCCCGGCACCCTCCACGAACATTTCGCGGTGCTTTTCCATCTCAGATTTTTTCTTTTTACCCATTGCCCGACGCAGCAGATCCGCCTGACCGAGCGAATAGCCTGCCATATCTTGAGCAATCTTCATGATTTGCTCTTGATAAACCATGATTCCATAGGTTTCGTTGAGAATCGGTTTGAGAATGTCGTGGGCATACTCGATCGCTTCTCGCCCGTGTTTGCGGTTGATAAACTTGGGAATCAGCCCTGCATCAAGGGGACCCGGACGATAAAGGGCAAGCACTGACGAAATATCTTCAATGCCTGACGGTTTGAGTTCGCGGACGATTTGCCGCATTCCCGACGACTCAAGCTGAAACACGCCTTCTAACTCGCCTCGTGCCAGAAGCTGATAGACGGCGGGGTCTTCGAGCGATAGATTGTCGAGGTCGATCGTCACATGGCGGGTCTGCTCAACCAACTCCACCGTTTTTTGGATCATCGTCAGGTTTTTGAGTCCCAAAAAGTCCATTTTGAGCAGACCCAGGGTTTCGATGTCCTCCATGTAGTATTGGGTGAAAACGGCTCCGTCGGCGTTGCGTTGTAGCGGCACAATTTCGTCGAGCGGATCGGATGAAATCACGATTCCGGCAGCGTGGATGCCCACACTTTTGTTGGTGCCTTCAATTCCGATCGCCGTATCTAACCAGTGCCGCACTTTCGGATCTTTGTCATATTTCTCTTTGAAGTCTGGCGCAGGCGTTTTGTCAGAAATCATCACCTCTAACTTGACGGGCTTACCTCGAATCACGGGGATCAGTTTTGCCATGCGATCGGCATCCCCGTAGGGCACATCCAGCACTCGCGCGGTGTCTTTGAGAACCGCTTTAGAAGTCATGCGGTTGTAGGTGATGATCTGCGCGACGCGCTCAGTCCCATATTTTTGGGTGACATATTGAATGACTTCATCGCGGCGATCGATGCAAAAGTCGGTGTCAATATCTGGCATTGATTTCCGTTCGGGGTTGAGAAACCGCTCGAACAGCAAGCCGTGATGTACCGGGTCGATATTGGTGATTCCAAGGGCATACGCCACCAGTGATCCGGCTGCCGATCCCCGCCCCGGACCGACAGGAATGCCGTGATCTCTGGCGTATTTGATGTAGTCCCACACGACTAGAAAGTAAGTCGCGAACCCCATTTGCTGCATCATTTCAAGTTCATAAACCAGACGATCTTGATAGACCTGGTTAACCTCGGCGCGAGACTGACATTTCAGTCGCTTAAACAGTCCTTCCCAGGTGATTTTCTCTAGATAAGCATCGTGGGTCTGACCTGCGGGGACAGGATAGTTGGGAATCCGTGGCTCATCGAAAAGTTTGTATTCCTCGATTTTGTTGGCAACCTCGACAGTGGTGACGATCGCTTCTTCGATCACGTCATCGGGCAAGTGGTCGCGAAACAACATCCGCATTTCGTCGGCTGATTTGAGATATTCGGTGCCGCTATATCTCAGCCGTTTGTCTTCTGAGATCAGCTTGCCCGTCTGAATGCACAGCAGCGCATCGTGCGCCTCTACGTCATAGCAAGAAATATAGTGAGAGTCGTTCGTCGCAATAATTTTAATGTCTAGCTCACGGGAAATCTTGACGACTTCAACGTTGACGATCCGATCTTCGGGTGAGCCGTGATCTTGAATTTCTAAATAATAGTCATCGCCAAATAGATCTTGATACCACTTGGCGACGCGACGAGCGATTTCGGGCTTGCCTTGCAAAATCGCTTGCGGCACCTCACCGCCAAGGCAGGCACTCGTAACGATTAAGCCTTCGTGATATTGCTCTAATAAATCTTTGCTGATGCACGGGCGAGAGAAAATTCCTTTTCCCTGGACTCCTTTGAGATGGGAAATCGTGGTGATTTTGACTAAGTTTTTATAGCCTTGAGTGTTTTTTGCCAGAACGACCTGATGGTAGCGAGGGCGGCGTTCTTGCTTGGTGATATCGCCGTTGATCACATACATTTCATTGCCGATGATCGGCGTAATCTTGCCTTTGCAGACCTTCATTAGCTCGATCGCGCCATACATTACGCCGTGATCGGTGAGGGCGATCGCGGGCATTCCCAGTTCTATTGCTCGATCGACCAGTTTAGGTAACTGGCTGGCACCATCAAGCAAGCTGTAGTCGCTATGAATATGTAGACCAACAAAAGACATAACTGCTCAAACCACACAACGGAATGAGATTAGAGTAACCGATCGTAGACGCTATGGATAACATTTTTTTGAGTCGCTGACCCTATATGTGGAGTCAATGCCACTTGAAGACGTAAATCTGAGATTTCTCTCCAGTCCTACGCCTTCCGCAAAAATAGCTTAGTACCAATGTATCAAACTTATGCAGAAAAGAGGTGATTTTGTACTATCTTTTCCCATGAGAAATCTCCCAGTTTTTTCAAGAAACCGAGAGTCAGATCGCGTTGAGTGTGGGAAATAATTTGCTGACTACTTCTGAATTTGCTTGACCTTTCCTTGTTTTGCCAACGCCTCATAGACCAAGGCAGCGGCATCTGCGCGGGTTGCGCTCCGATTAGGGTTCAATTTGTTTGAGTCGGGATAATTGGTCACTAACCCAGACTCGATCGCCGCTGCAACCTTATCAACTGCCCACTTTGGCACTTCTTGAGCATCGGCATATTTGCCCACTACTTGCTCAGGATTTGCTGGGGTAGGGAGATTCAACCCGGTGATCAGCGCCACTTGAAGTTGAGAAAGCAGAATCGGCTGATCGGGACGAAACACTTCGCCAGGGTAGCCGTTCATAAATCCAGTTTGAACGGATTTCTCGATCGCTGCATTTGCCCAATAAGTCGGGGCAATATCTTCAAACTGCAACGAGGGTTGGGTCGGAGCTTGATCAAAAGCTTTACTGACAATTCCGGCAAACTCGGCGCGAGTGACAGGCTTGTCAGGCTGAAACGTCCCGCCCGGAAAGCCCCCTAGAACGCCGCGCTGGGTCAAGGCTATGATGTAAGGAGCCGCCCAATAAGTCGGTGGCACATCTGAGAATGCAATCACGTCTGGAGATGGCGCAGGAGTCGAAAAGGGTTGAGCAGGGAGAGGCACCGGAACCACAGAAGTCACCGGATCAGAGGTGAAAACTTCAGGAGACGGAGATAGCGTTGCTTGCGGAGCCGGAACCGCCGTAATCGAAGGGTTTGCTCTGGGCGCGATCGTCGTCAGTGGACTGGGCACGGGAGCGGGTCGAGGAATTAACCCTCCAGACATTGAGGAGAGATCAAATCCAGAATCTGATTGTCCGATCGCCCAAAAGAAAATGGTGCCAATGCTGCCGAACGCTACCAGGATGGCAATTAATTCGTCAGTGTCGAGCTTTTTACGAGAAGGAGGCGGTTCAGGTGAGGCAGTCATATTAAATTACGACACTTTAAAGAATTCTTTGTCCAAATCCTAAGTCAAATCCCTGAGAAGCGATAGAGCTATCCCAAATCTTTGAGCAATTTTGTGATATTTCTCGATCGATCGACCTCTAGCTTGCGGCTGATAGCAAGGTGACACGCCAAAAGCTGTAATCGGGAAGTAGCGGTCAAGACACTTTTAACGGGTGGCTGCTCATAGATTTCCTTGAGCATGAAGGATGAAAATCTCTGCTTAGAGTCAATCTCTGGCTTTACGATCGTTCATTCATCACAGTTGCACCCACCCGTTTAACGAAGAAAATCTACACGCCATTGCGCTCAAGCCGATTGCCTCACCCCCGCCTTGATAGAGAAACCCATAGAATATTAAGTGTATCTGTAATTTTTTACCTTATCATTAACTGGGTTCTCACCCTCGTGTTGAATGACTTCCACCACTTCTCACTCTCACTCATCTATTCGCTACGCTCAAAAAACGCTCGATCGGGCAGAGCGAGCCGTTCGATGTGCGCCTTTTCGAGTAAAGCTTTATGCCACAATGGTGACGCAAAGTGTTCCACTTTTAGCCGTTGTGGGCACGACGGGGATACGTCATCAATATAGTAAGCGTTCAGTCACAGAATTAATTGCCGAAAGTGAGCTGCTGTGGCTGATTCAGGTCGGGCTTCTCAGGCGAGAAGTCGATGGTCAAGGTCTCACCGACAGCTTTCGCCTCACGCCGCTCGGTCGGCAACTGGTTGCCCGATGGCACAACTCAGGACGCATTGAGCTAAAGCCCAGTTGGAGCGATCGCTTCTACAACATTTTGAGTCGCTGGTTTCGACTGCCCTTCTAGAAATCACCCTCTACCCGGAGTTTACACGTTATGCTGCTCTGCCCCTCTAGCCGTCTTGGAGGTATTTGATGAAAGCCATTATGGTGGTGGGCACAACCTCCCACGCTGGAAAATCATTGATCACGGCTGCCCTGTGTCGAATTTTGGCTCGGCGGGGTTGGCGAGTCGCTCCGTTTAAAGGGCAGAATATGGCGCTCAACTCCTACGTGACGGCAAACGGGGGCGAGATTGGCTATGCTCAGGCGGTTCAGGCTTGGGCGGCAGGAGTGGTTCCCTGGGTCGAGATGAATCCGATTTTGCTCAAGCCGCAGGGAGATATGACTTCTCAAGTGGTGCTTAAGGGCAAAGTCATCGGCAAAATTGGAGCCGCCGAGTATTATGAAAAGTTCTTTGATCAAGGTTGGCAAGCGATCGAAGAGTCGCTGCGTCGCTTGGGTGAGGAGTTTGATCTCGTGGTTTGTGAAGGGGCAGGCAGTCCGGCTGAGATCAATCTCAAGCATCGTGACCTGACCAATATGCGGGTCGCCAAACATTTAAATGCGCCCACCTTGCTGGTCGTGGACATCGATCGGGGCGGAGCCTTTGCCCATGTGGTTGGCACTCTAGAGCTTCTCGACCCAGACGAACGGGCATTGATCAAAGGAGTGATCATCAACAAGTTTCGCGGACAGCGATCGCTGCTGCAATCAGGCATTGACTGGCTCGAAGAACGCACCGGAATTCCGGTCGTTGGCGTAATTCCTTGGTTAGATACGGCGTTTCCGGCTGAAGACTCGCTGAGTCTGTTCGATCGTCAGGCGGCTCCTAGTAGTGAATTGACGATCGGAGTGGTTCGTCTGCCGCGCATCTCAAACTTCACTGATTTTGACCCGCTCGAAGCCGAGTCCACCGTCTCAGTTAAATATATCCACCCCAAACAATCGCTGGGGCACCCGGACGCGGTGATTATCCCAGGTTCAAAGACGACGATTTCTGACCTGGTTGCGCTCCACAAGTCTGGCATGGCAGAAGAGTTGCAAAACTATGCGGCAGCAGGCGGCACGATTTTGGGCATCTGTGGCGGCTATCAAATGCTGGGCAAGATTTTGGCAGACCCCGAAGGCATCGAAGGTCAAGAAGGTCGCTATCGCGGGTTGGGGCTGCTGCCTATCAAAACCGTGATTGCGGGGCAAAAAATCGCCCGTCAGCGCAGTGTCACGTCCAATTTTCCTCAAGAAGGGCTGCCTGTCACGGGCTATGAGATTCACCAGGGACGCACCCGCTTGATCGAACCAGAAGGCACCCAGTTCTTATTTGACGACCAAAATCTGGGGCTGGTTGACGAAACTCATTCAATTTGGGGCACTTATCTGCACGGCATTTTTGATAACGGTCCTTGGCGGCGTGCCTGGTTAAATCGCCTCCGTCAACAGCGTGGGTTGCGATCGCTGCCGACGGGCGTTCCTAACTATCGCGAGCAGCGAGAACTGTTGCTCGATGAGTTAGCCGATGCGGTTGAGCCACATCTTGACTTAAAGACTGTTTTGCCTTAGCTCAAATTATAAGCGCCCCTTTTGAGAATTTTGCTATGAGTGTTAGCATTCATTTTTTGCCGGATAATGTGACGATCGCTGCCGAAGCCGGAGAGCCGCTGCTGCAAGTGGCTGAACGGGCGGGGGTTTTGATTCCGACGGGATGTTTGATGGGGTCTTGTCACGCCTGCGAGGTCGAAGTCAACGGAGAGGAAAGCATTTGTAGCTGCATCAGCGCTGTTCCGACAGGGCAAACGCATTTGACGATCAACCTCTACTCCGACCCAACGTGGTAAATCTGCTTTCTCTTTATCTGCACTGAACTATCAAGCCATAAGTTTTCTGAAGGATAGGTGAATCGTCCATTCTTTAGATTACTGAGGACTGGGAAGTGAGTAAAACCGAAGATCGCGGAGGGTTTATTGAGCGATCGATAGTAAACAGAATCAACTGTAAGATGCGTTTGGCTCCATTCAAAGCCAGAACTTCTAGCAGATTGAGCACAGCCAAAACTCACTTATCCGAGTTGACTTTAATTAAGTCTGCCTATTTAGCAAAATGCACCGACTTTAATCTTCGGCTTTGACCCGCGCTAATCTTCAGGCGTGACGATCGCTGACTTACGTTTGCGAAGTGCAGCAGCCCCTAGACCAATGAGACCCGGAAGCAGGGCGGGTGTGGGAACACTGACTGCGTTCTCTGGCTCGCTTGAGTTAGCCGGGGGCTGCCGATTTTGACCGGTGTTTTGACCACCACTATCGCCACCACAAAGCCAGATAATTAGAGCGACAACTACTGCGACACATCCATCCATACGGTGATCCTCTAGGTATACCTAAAAAAATACTGAGGTAGGCTGACGAATCATGATCTTTTAGCTACTTCTCTTTGATTTTTTAACTAGGTATAAGATAAATAAATCTCTTGTAAAGCTTGTACTGTGACGCAGCTAGCCCATGTAAAACGTGCCACAGCAGTAGA
>Ga0209512_1005472_pt1 | contig 10556 bp, 10 predicted proteins | sample frozenSSSSmetaG_FD_184142 | JGI IMG/M metagenome (GOLD analysis project Ga0209512, IMG submission 184142) | Glacier valley bacterial and archeal communities from Borup Fiord, Nunavut, Canada, to study Microbial Dark Matter (Phase II) -... | ecosystem: Environmental > Aquatic > Freshwater > Ice >... | reverse complement strand
TGAGCCCCTTGGCGAGTCCAAGCGCGGTCTGGCCACCGAGCTGCACGACCACCCCGACGAGTTCGCCGCTCTGGCTCTCGGCGTGGATCACCTCGAGTACGTCCTCGAGCGTGAGCGGCTCGAAGTACAGCCGGTCGCTCGTGTCGTAGTCGGTCGACACCGTCTCCGGGTTGCAGTTGATCATGATGGTCTCGTAGCCGGCTTCCGACAGGGCGAAGGAGGCGTGCACACAGGAATAGTCGAACTCGACTCCCTGGCCGATGCGGTTGGGGCCGGACCCGAGGATCACGACCTTGCGACGGTCGCTCGGCCGCACCTCGGTCTCCTGGTCGTAGCTCGAGTAGTGGTAGGGAGTGAGAGCGGGGAACTCCCCCGCGCAGGTGTCCACCGTCTTGAAGACGGGGCGCACCCCGAAGGCGTGGCGGACCGTGCGCACCTCGTCCTCGGTCATCCCTCGGAGGGCGGCGATCTGGATGTCGCTGAATCCGTGGTCCTTCGCCAGGCGCAAGAGGCTGGCATCCAGTACCCGGAACGATGCGATCTCGTCGGCGACCTCATTGATGAGGACGATCTGATCGATGAACCACGGATCGATCTTTGTCGACTGGAAGACCTGCTCGATCGTCGCTCCGGCCCGCAGGGCCTGCTGCACCGTGACGATCCGACCGTCGGTCGGCACCGCCGCGATCGCGAGGAGAGCATCCCTGTCACCGGGCTCACCGTCCCAGTGGAAGCTCGATCCTCGCTTCTCAAGCGAACGCAGGGCCTTCTGCAGCGCCGTCGAGTAATTGCGGCCGATGGCCATGGCCTCGCCGACCGACTTCATGGTGGTGGTGAGCGTGGCGTCCGCCGCGGGGAACTTCTCGAACGCGAACCGCGGCACCTTCACGACCACATAGTCGAGGGTGGGCTCGAACGAGGCCGGGGTCACCCTGGTGATGTCGTTGGGGATCTCATCGAGACGGTAGCCGATCGCCAGCTTGGCTGCGATCTTCGCGATCGGGAAGCCGGTGGCCTTCGACGCGAGCGCGCTCGAACGGGAGACACGCGGATTCATCTCGATGACGATGACGCGTCCATCGGCCGGGTCGATGGCGAACTGGATATTGCATCCGCCAGTGTCGACCCCCACGGCACGGATGATGTCGATGCCAATGTTGCGCAGGTTCTGGTATTCCCGGTCGGTGAGCGTGAGGGCGGGCGCGACGGTGATCGAGTCGCCCGTGTGCACGCCGACCGGATCGACATTCTCGATGGAGCAGACGACCACCGTATTGTCGGCTGTGTCCCGCATCAGCTCCAGCTCGTATTCCTTCCAGCCGAGGATCGACTCCTCGAGCAGCACCTCGGTGGTCGGGCTCTGGTGCAGGCCGTCGCCGACGATGCGAACGAGTTCCTTCTCGGTGTAGGCGAAGCCCGATCCGAGCCCTCCCATAGTGAACGAGGGGCGCACGACGAGTGGATAGCCGAGGTCCTTCGCGAACTCGATAGCCTCGGGCACTGTGTGCGCGATGTGGCTGCGCGCCACGCCGGCACCGACATCCAGCACCAGTTGCTTGAAGATCTGGCGGTCCTCACCCTTGTTGATCGCCTCGAAGTTCGCGCCGATCAGCTCCACGTCGTACTTCTCGAGGATGCCGTGATGGTGCAGGTCGATGGCCGCATTGAGGGCAGTCTGGCCACCGAGGGTCGGAAGGATGGCATCCGGACGCTCCTTGGCGATGATCGTCTCGATGACCTGCCAGGTGATCGGTTCGACGTAGGTGGCGTCGGCGAAGTCCGGGTCGGTCATGATCGTCGCAGGATTGGAGTTGATCAGGATGACCCGCACCCCCTCCTCCCGCAGCACACGGCAGGCCTGAGTGCCCGAGTAGTCGAACTCGCAGGCCTGGCCGATCACGATCGGGCCGGAGCCGATCACGAGCACCGAATTGATGTCGTCGCGCTTGGGCATTAGTCGCTTTCCGTGTGGTCGGTGGTGTCGTGCAGATGATACACGACGAGGTCGCGGAACCGGTCGAAGAGGTAGTTGGCGTCGTGCGGCCCCGCCGCGGCCTCGGGGTGATACTGCACCGAGAAGGCGGGGATATCGAGGGCGTTGAGCCCTTCGACCACGTTGTCGTTGAGGTTGACGTGACTCACCTCGACCCGACCGAAACCGGCGGGTGACTCGAACGGCCCATCGAGTGGCGCGTCGACCGCGAATCCGTGGTTGTGCGAGGTGATTTCGACCCGGCCGGTCGCACGGTCGACCACGGGCTGGTTGATCCCGCGGTGGCCGAACGGTAGCTTGTATGTGCCGAGCCCGAGGGCGCGACCGAGCAGTTGGTTGCCGAAACAGATGCCGAAGAACGGAAGTCCCGCGCGCAGCACCGCCTGCAGCAGCGCGACATGGGTCTCGGATGCTGCGGGGTCACCCGGTCCGTTGGAATAGAACACGGCGTTGGGCTCGAGGGCGCGCAGCTCGTCGAAGGTCACGTCCTGGGGAAGCACGTGCACCTCGAGTCCGCGCGCGGAGAGGTAGCCGAGCGTCGCGTTCTTCACGCCGAGGTCGAGCACCGCGACAGACCCGATCCGCTCCCCCTCGGCGGGGATCGTGACCCGCTCGGTGACCGAGACCTGCGCAGAGAGGTTGAGCCCCGACATCTCGGCTCCCCCGCAAACGATCGCCAGTTGCTCGGCGGCATCGAGGGAGGCATCCGCTCCCGAGAAGATGCCACAGCGCATGGCGCCCGAATCGCGCAGGTGCAGGGTCGCGGCCCGGGTGTCGATTCCGCTGATGCCGACGATGCCCTCGGAGACGAGTTGGTCGTCGAGGCTGCCGTCGGCGCGGTAGTTGGACACGATGCGGGAGGGGTCGCGGACCGCGAACCCGGCCACCCAGATGCGACGGGATTCCGGATCCTCATTGTTCACCCCGGTGTTGCCGATGTGGGGGGCCGTCATCAGGACGATCTGCCCGGCATAGGACGGATCGGTGATCGTCTCCTGATAGCCGGTCATTCCGGTGGCGAAGACGGCTTCGCCGAGGGTCGTTCCGCGGGCACCGTAGGCGTTTCCCCGGTAACGGGTGCCGTCTTCGAGTACGAGTACGGCGGGGTCGAAACGCTTCATGTGGCGTCGCCTTCCAGTGGAATGGATGTGGGGAGAAGAGTCGTCACCGCGTCGATCAGTGCGATCGAATCGGCCGGATCGGTGAGTCTCAGGTAGCTGTCGACGAGTGTTTCACCGAGCGACCAGGTGACCCGTACGAGCCCGCCCTTCTCGACGACCCGGTCGATCGTGAAGGTGGCGCGGTCGATCGCATGAAGAGCCTCGCGCGCGATGAAGACCTCGGAGGAACCCGCGAGGATAAGAATGACTCCCGCCTCGGTCACCGTCACCGTGGCGCGGGCGCGGAAACCGAGCCCCGCCACCGCGACGCGGTTGAGTTCATCGTCGGCCATCGTCGTGGCGACATAGAAGGCCTCGGCGGTGAGCAGCTCGGCGCCCGGGTTCGTGGGAACGGCATCCGGTCGGGGCAGGTGGGCCTGTCGCTTCTGTCGCCCGCGCCAGCCGATGACCATGCCGATGAGGGCAAGAAGGATGACGGCGATCACGATCGACGTCGAGGTGGTCCTATCCATGATCGGCTCCCGCCTGGTCAAGAGCCCGGGCTGCGGCTGCCACCGTCTCGGCATCCACCAGTTCGCCGTCAAGCACGGTGGCATGGCCGCGGTGGACCGTGGTCACGACCCGCCCGGGGAGGGTAGTCGACAGGTATGGAGAATTGATCCCCTTGCCTCGCAGCTGGGTGGTCTCGAACACACGGCTCACGCTCGGATCGTAGAGGGTGAAGGAGGCCGGTGCGCCGACTGCGATTCCCCGGTCATACCCGTCAAGCTGCCCGATCGCCGCCGGGGTTCGCGAGAACACGCGAGCTACATCGGCCCAGTCCAGCAGGCCGGTGTCGACGACGGAGGCCTGCACGACGCTGAGCGCTGACTCGAGTCCGACCATGCCGAAGGCTGCCGCGGCCCATTCACAGTCCTTCGCCTCGACCGGATGCGGGGCGTGATCGGTCGCGACGATGTCGATCGTGCCGTCGGCGAGCCCTTCGCGCACGGCGCGAACATCCTCATCCCGGCGCAACGGAGGGTTCACCTTGTAGCGCGAGTCGTAGCTTGCCGCCAGTTGTTCGGTGAGCAGCAGGTGATGCGGGGTGACCTCGGCGGTGACATCGATTCCGCGGGCCTTCGCCCAGCGTACGACTTCGACCGAGCCGGCGGTGGAGAGGTGGCACACGTGCAGGCGGGCTCCCACGTGTTGCGCGAGCAGCACGTCGCGGGCGATGATCGCCTCCTCGGCCACGGCCGGCCAGCCGGCCAGTCCCAGCTCGCCGGAGAGAGTGCCCTCGTTCATCTGGGCCCCTTCGGTGAGGCGGGGCTCCTGGGCGTGCTGGGCGATCACTCCCCCAAAGGTCTTCACGTATTCGAGCGCGTGACGCATCAGCAAGGGGTCGGAGACGCACTTTCCGTCATCGGAGAACATCCGCACCCGGGCACGGCTGTTCGCCATCGCTCCGATCTCGCTGAGCTGCTGGCCTTCGAGACCACGGGTGACGGCTCCGACGGGGCGCACCGTCACGTAGCCGTGGCGGTCGCCGAGCGACATCACCTGCTCGACCACGCCAGCGGTGTCGGCGACCGGCGAGGTGTTCGCCATCGCGTGCACCGCCGTGAATCCGCCGATCGCGGCGGCGCGGGAGCCACTCAACACCGTCTCGCTCTGTTCGAAACCGGGCTCGCGCAGGTGGGTGTGCAGGTCGACGAGGCCCGGCAGGGCGATCAGGCCGGCTCCGTCGATGAGGCGGTCCGCGGAGGCGAAGATCGCCCGGCCCAGTTCGGCGATTCGGCCGTTGCGAACCAGGATGTCGGTGCTCGTGCCGTCGGCGAGAGTCGCCGCCCTCACCAGGATGGTCTCGGTCATTGTTTTCCTCCCTCGCCGGACAGCGTGAGGTACAGCACGGCCATCCGGATCGATACCCCGTTCGCGACCTGTTCGAGCACCGTCGAGCGCGGCGAGTCGGCGGCGCCCGCCGAGATCTCGAGACCGCGATTCATCGGTCCGGGGTGCATCACCATGCTATCGGCGGCCAGCAGCGCCAGCCTCGCGTCATCGAGGCCCCAGATCCGCGAATACTCCCGCGCATTCGGAAAGTAGGCGGCGTGCATCCGCTCGCCCTGAATGCGCAGCATCATCACCACGTCGGGGTGTGCGGCCAACGCGAGGTCAAGGTCGTAGAGCACCGCGACCGGCCAGTTCTCGACGCCGATCGGTAGGAGGGTCGCGGGGGCCACGAAGGTGACGCTCGCCCCGAGGGTGGTGAGCAGCCAGGTGTTCGACCGCGCGACCCGCGAGTGCAGGATGTCGCCGACGATGGTCACAGACACCCCGTCGAGATCGCGACCTCGAGATTCTGACCCGTGAATTCGGCGGCGGATCGTGAACGCGTCGAGCAGCGCCTGGGTCGGATGCTCGTGGGTGCCGTCACCGGCATTGATCACCGGGGCGTCGATCCAGCCGGAGTCCGCAAGCACCCGCGGCGCCCCGGATGACCCGTGCCGGATGACCACCGCATCCGCTCCGATCGCGGCGAGGGTCTGGGCGGTGTCCTTGAGGCTCTCACCCTTCGACACACTCGATCCCTTGGCACTGAAATTGATCACATCCGCGGAAAGCCGCTTGGCCGCCGCTTCGAAGGAGATTCTCGTGCGGGTGGAATCCTCGAAGAACAGGTTAACCACGGTCTTTCCGCGCAGGGCCGGGAGCTTGCGTACCTCGCGGTCGGCGACTTCCGCCATGTCCTCGGCGACATCGAGGATGGTGATGGCCTCGTCGCGGGAGAGGTCGCGAGTGCTCAGCAGGTGCTTCATGCTGTGGCCTCCTCGATGGTGACGAATTCGTCGCCGTCGATCTCCTCGAGATGCACGTTGATGCGCTCATTCTGGGCCGAGGGGAGGTTCTTGCCCACGAAATCGGGGCGGATCGGCAACTCGCGGTGACCGCGGTCGATGAGGGTCGCGAGCCGCACGATCGCCGGCCTCCCGATACCGCCGAGGGCGTCGAGTGCGGCGCGGATGGTGCGACCCGAGTAGAGCACGTCATCAACGAGCACTACGGTCTTGCCGTCGATGCCACCGACGGGCATCTGGGTGGGGGACGGAACGCGGGTGGGATTGCGGCCGAGGTCGTCACGGTACATGGTCACGTCGAGGGCACCCGTCGGCACCGGCGTGCCGGAGATTCCGGCCAGCAACGCTCCGATACGGGAGGCCAGCACCACCCCACGAGTCGGGATGCCAAGGATGACGAGATTGTCCGGCCCCCGATTGGACTCGAGGATCTCGTGGGAGATCCGAGTCAACGCCCGGGTGATATCAGCTTGCTGCAGCACAGTGCGTGCGGGCAATCTGACCTCCTTCCCCGCCTCTCTGGACGGAATTTAAGGATGTCTGTCCCGACGACTATACCGGCGCGAAGCTCTCTCCACGAACGGCTTCGCGACCACAAACTGCCGCGACTGTTCCGGTTTGGCGGATCCGGCCCGGCTCGAGCGCGAACAGACCTGCCGCACGGAAACAGACCCTGACTGCGCACGCAATCGGTGTGCGCAGTGCAAAACGCCCAGGCCAAACTCTCCCTGGCGACGCTATGCAAGGTCTTGACACGAAGAGATCGCTCAGCCCCGCGTTTGGGCAATCCGCCCCAGCAACCCGTTGACGAATCCGGCAGAGTCCTCGGTGCTGAGCAACTTAGCCGCTTCGACGGCCTCCGAGATCGCCACACTGTCGGGGACCTCGTCGTTGAAGAGCAGCTCCCAGATGCCGATGCGCACGATCGCGCGATCGGTGACGGGCATCCGGTTGATGGTCCAGCCCTGCGCGTAGGTCTCGATGAGCTCGTCGATCTCGTCGCCGTGCTCGCCGATGCCTTCGACGATCGTGCGGGCATAGACCCAGGAGTTCCAGCGGTCGGGTTCACTCTTCGCGCGATCAGCCTCGAGGGCGATCGCCGCGTTGAGCGAGATCTCGCGAAGGTCGGCGCCGTACAACAGGTCGATCGCACGCTTTCGCGCTTTGGTTCGCGCGCCCAATTTATTCGACTCCCACTAGTTGACGCGACCGAGATAGCTGCCGTCGCGGGTATCGACCTTGACCTTGGTGCCCTGCTCGAGGAAGAGCGGAACCTGGATCTGGTACCCCGTCTCGACGGTCGCGGGCTTGGTGCCACCGGTCGAGCGGTCACCCTGAAGCCCCGGCTCCGTGTAGGTGATCTCGAGCGTGACGGATGCTGGGAGCTCGACGTAGAGCGGGTCGCCGTTATGGAGCGCGATGGTCACGTTTTGGTTCTCGAGCATGAAGTTGACGGCATCCCCCACCTGGGAAGCGGTGAGGGTGATCTGATCGTAGTTGCCGACGTCCATGAACACGAAGTTCTCGCCATCGGCGTAGAGGTACTGGAACTCTGAGCGGTCGACTGTCTCCGTCTCGATCTTCGCGCCGGCGTTGAACGTGCGGTCGACGACTTTGCCGCTCATCACATTCTTCACTTTGGTGCGCACAAAGGCACCTCCCTTGCCCGGCTTCACGTGCTGGAAGTCGATCACGGTCCAGAGCTGGCCGTCCATGTTGAGGACGACGCCATTCCTGATGTCAGCGGTTGAGGCCATGACTGTAAATCCTTACCTGAGATATGCATTCGTCGATGAGCGGCGATCCGTCGAGAAGAGACCGGGGAACGACACCCCCGGTCGACCCGGCCGCGGTACGAAACCAAATCCTGAGTCTAGCTTCTAGCCGAGTTTGCGGTTGATCGCATCGAGGGCGAGCAGGTAGGAGTCGAATCCGAATCCGGCAATCACTCCGGTAGCCACCCCGGAGATCACGCTGTTGTGTCGGAATTCCTCGCGCGCGTGGGGGTTTGAGATGTGTACCTCCACGAGAATCAGGCCGGCCTTCGTGACCAGCGCCGCGGCATCCCGCAGCGCGTAGGAATAGTGAGTAAACGCTGCCGGATTGAGGATCACCGGGCTCGCGGTGTCCACCGCCTCATAGAGCCAGCCGATCAACTCCGCTTCGTCGTTGGTCTGCCTCAGGTCGATCGCGTGCCCGGGAGGAGCCTCACTGTCCAGCGCGATGCGCAGGTCATCCAGGGTGCCGCTGCCGTAGACATCCGGTTCGCGACTTCCGAGGCGGCCGAGGTTCGGACCGTTGAGAACGAGGATGCTGACCATGGGAGCGAGCCTAGCGTTCAGGACTGTCGACATCGGTTCGTGGCCCATCGATGGCGACTCCGTCTCCGCACCTTCTTCGCGCCCATTGGTGACACGCGCGCCCGCCCATTCGGGCACGAGTGTCACCAACGGGCGCGAAGGCAGGCGGGCGCGAAGGCGGAAGGGCACCAACGCGCAACGCCTACGACCCGATCTCCTGGTACGCCGCGAAGAGCAGGCTCTCGTCGGGTCCGGTAAGTACTGTCGGCTTGCCGATGTCGTCGAGCACGATGAACCGCAACAGAGAGCCCCGGGCCTTTTTGTCGCGCTTCATCACCGAGAGCAGTGTCTGCCAGCGTCCCACGGGGTAGGAGATCGGTAGCTGAAGCGACGTGAGGATGTTGCGATGCCGGTCGACCGCGGAATCCGGCAGCCGTCCGGTAAGCCTGGCCAGCTCTGCGGCGTAAACCATACCGATCGCGACAGCCGCCCCATGGCGCCACTGGAATCGCTCTGCGTATTCGACCGCATGCCCCAGGGTGTGGCCGTAATTCAGTATCTCCCGCAGGCCGTTCTCCTTGAAATCCTGCCCGACGACACGAGCCTTCAGTCCGATCGAGAGCTCCACCATTCGGCGGAATTCGTCGGATGAGGAGCTCGTCGCGACATCCACGTTGCGTTCGATGATGTCGAGGATCTCCGGCTCACCAATGAAGCCGCACTTCACCACCTCACCGAAACCGGCCAGGATCTCCATCTGGCTGAGGCCCTCGAGGGTATCGAGGTCCACGACGACACCGGCTGGCGCATGAAAAGCTCCGACCAGGTTCTTGCCCTCGTTGGTGTTGATGCCGGTCTTGCCACCGATTGATGCATCGACCATACCGAGCAGGGTCGTCGGCACATTTATCAGGCGGATGCCGCGCAGCCAGGTCGCCGCGACGAAGCCGGCGAGGTCGGTGACCGCTCCCCCGCCGAAGCCGATCACGACGTCGGTGCGGGTGAAGTCGGACTGTCCCATCACCTGCCAGCAGAAGGCGGCGACCTCCACGCGCTTTCCGTTCTCCGCATCTGGAATCTCCGCCAGGAGCACCTCGAAATCGGTGCTGAGCACCTCGCGAAGGCGTTCGGCCCTGGCTCCGAGCGTGGCCGGATGCACGATGAGCACTTTGCGCGCGTCGGGTCCGATCAATGCCGGGAGAGTAGAGAGGATGTCGCGACCGACGACGATCTCGTAGGGGTCGACCCCCGGGACAGTGATGGCGGTTGAGCTCATGGTGCCTTCTTTTCGGTGGCGTCGATGGGGGCGTCCTCGGTGATCCAGGTCGCGATCTCTGCCGCGATCTGGTCGATCGGGCGATGGGAGGTATCCCAGGTGCGAGTGGCAAGACGTTCGTAGATCTCACGGCGGGACGCGACCAGTTCGGACCAGGTGTCGATCCCGCTGATCAGCGGACGGCCGGTGCCGAGAATGCGCGCGGCGACCGCGTCGGGACTGACCGTGATGAGCGCGACGCGGTGGATGAGGAGATCGCCCTGGGTCACCGGATCGATGATCGCGCCTCCGCCAAGGGCCACGACGGCGCGTTCTCCCAAGGCCTTCGATACCTCGGCGCGCTCCAGTGCGCGGTAGTACTTCTCTCCGTGCTCGCTGAAGATTTGGGCGATCGGCCCGTGTCCCGCAACGATCCGGCGGTCGGTATCGACGAAGGGCACCCCGAGGATGCGGGCGATTCGCTTACCCAGCCGGGTCTTCCCCGCCGCCGGTGGGCCGATCAAGACCAGGTGGGGTCGACCCGGCTCGGGAGTGCGGTGGATCACGAGCCGAGCAGGCGATCGGATGCGGGGGCGGTCGAAAGATTCGCCGGGATCGCCGAGAGGTAGCCATCGAGGTTGCGCTTCGTTTCGATCACCGAGTCCCCGCCAAACTTCTCGAGCACAGCGTTCGCGAGCACCAGGGCAACCATCGCCTCAGCGATGACGCCGGCGGCAGGAACCGCGCAGACGTCCGAGCGCTGGTGATGCGCATCGCCCGCGGCCGAGGTGGCGATATCGACAGTTCGGAGAGCGTGCGGAACGGTCGAGATCGGCTTCATAGCCGCCCGAACGCGCAGCACCGTCCCCGTGCTCATGCCACCCTCGGTGCCGCCTGCACGATCACTCGAGCGGGTTATACCCTCGGCGGTCTGGAACAGTTCGTCGTGCGCCACAGACCCGCGTCGCGAGGCGGTGAGGAAGCCGTCACCGATCTCGACACCCTTGATGGCCTGGATGCCCATCAGGGCGGCGGCGAGCTGGGAGT
>Ga0209512_1005468_pt1 | contig 10557 bp, 9 predicted proteins | sample frozenSSSSmetaG_FD_184142 | JGI IMG/M metagenome (GOLD analysis project Ga0209512, IMG submission 184142) | Glacier valley bacterial and archeal communities from Borup Fiord, Nunavut, Canada, to study Microbial Dark Matter (Phase II) -... | ecosystem: Environmental > Aquatic > Freshwater > Ice >... | reverse complement strand
AGACTGGCTCTGGACATACAATCACGAACGACCCAATATGGGATTGGGTGGCATGACCCCGAAGCAAAAGTTAGCTTTGGCAGCTTAGTTTCTACTTTTAGCTGCAATTAATAATGGGGGGATTACCCTAACTCAAGTTGTATTAAATAAAACAATTTGTATTTCTATGGATAGTGCTGCGTATCGCACTGCTGCCAAATCATAAGCCCATCTCAATTAATCTGGTTGTTAGTTAAACGAACCAGCCATCCAACAATGGCTAATTTATCTAATAAATATTAAGGATAAGGCGACCACACTTATTAGTAATGCAAAAATTAAATCAGTTAAAACTGATGCCATAGAGGCCCAGCGGATTGCCGTATCCATGTTTTTTGCCAAATCCTAACAAAACTATTATTTAAGTTCATATGAGACAAATTGTCACATATGGCACATCTTAAGTTTTGACGTAAATTTTCGTGTCAAATATGGTAAAAAAAATGTAACAAATTGTCGTTATTTGTATTTAAATTGTAATTTTACAATTTAATCAATGAGTTAAATACTTGGCATAAGAGTTGCTAACTGTACTGTATAGAGGCCATATCACTCCTTTATGTATAGAGAGTTATATAAAGATATTTTATGTAAATCTTAAAATAATGTTTTATTGCAAAGATTTTTTTATAAAAAAAGAACATAAATATGGAGGAAGACTATGTCACAGGAATCAGTTAAAAAAGCCCTATCAGACATGATAGCTGCTGTTAGCAGTAACCCAGGTGCAGCAAAAGTTGTGTTTCGAGCAGCAACTAGTTGGGAAGACGATGTTAGGTGTAGTGCAAAAGTACGTGATTTCCCCGTGATGACAATCGATGAGCCGCCAGAGTTAGGCGGTGGCGATGCGGGTGTTAATCCTGTGGAGTTAGTTTTGGTGGCTTTAGGCACATGTCAAGAAATTATGTTTGCAGCATACGCATCATTCATGGGTATCAAATTGGATGAATGTAAGGTTGAGGTTAAAGGCTACTTAGATTTACGTGGATTATTAAGTGTGGACCCTTCAGTACCGCCTGGTTATCAAAAAATTGTATATGAAACAAAAATAAGAAGCTCAGGTAGTGATGCTGAAATACTTCAATTAATTGAGATAGTCGAGGGTCATTGTCCGGTGATGGACATTTTAGTTCGAGTTCAAACCATCACTGGTAAGGTAATTGTAAATGGCAAGGAATTGCATACTTACACTAATGAGTAATTGATTTCGGCTAGTGCACGAATAAATTTAATTGATGAATAAATCATAAGTTTTTAACGGGGAGTAAACAGTGATGAAAAATAAAATATTGGCATTAATGGTAGCGGCGTTATTTGTACCGGTGGCGCAAGCAGCAAACTATGGTACAGATTTTAATAACACCATGCTGCCCGCAACCGGTGGTATGGGAGGAGCTAGTGTCGCGCGAACAGTAGAAGGCGCGGCTGCGGTATTCGGTAACCCGGCAACGCTAACCCAATACAATGAAGGCACAACATTTTCTTTTGGCGCCACATTTTATAAACCTAAAGTTCAAGCTCGTCATAATGGTGGAAATACTGGGACGGCATGGTCAGGTGAGTCAGCAGCTACTGACTACCTCATTCCAACCATCGCGGTAACCCAAGCATTTAGTCCAAATTTAGTAGCAGGTTTGGGATTAACGGCGCAGTCCGGTATTGGTTCAGACTTTAGAGGGCAGGCGGGCAGTTTGGACCCAAATTCTGAACTGTTAGTGTTTATGGCTAATGTAGGCCTGGGCTATAAGCTTACTGACAATCTATCCTTAGGCGCGGCGGCAACTATTGGGAACGGCTATTTGCAGATGGGTCTTAATTCCAATACAGCGTCTACCCATGGATTTGGTATTAGAGGCACTTTCGGTGCGAAATACGATATGGGAGCCACCAGTTTTGGTGCTTATTATAGAAGTCCACTAAAAATTAGATACGATAATTTGGTGAATAATGGCGGGCCTATAGGTCCCGGTCAAGGTAATTTCTGGTCCGTGCATGCTGAGCAACCTCAGGAGTTCGCCGTTGGCGTATCCAATAACTCTTTAATGGATGGCAATCTGCTAGTAAGTGCCGATGTTATTTATAAAGACTGGTCTAGCGCTAGTTTATATAAGGATATCTTTAGAGATCAAACGGTATTTGCGCTTGGTGCGCAATTGACCACAGGCGCGGCTAAGTGGCGCTTAGGTTATAGCCACGCGCGTGACCCTATTAAAAGAAATGTAGGCTCCAGCATTGGTGGTGCTACTTCAATGGCAATTGGTGGTGCGACAACTGCGCTAACGCCAAGTGTTACACAATATTTTCAAGCAACCAATGCAGAGCCCATTTGGGAAGATCAAATTACAGCAGGTTTTGGCTATCAGTTAACAGATAAAATTTCTGCAAACAGCCATGTCGCATTCGCTTTGAAAAATGATGAAACCATTGGCAATACCTATGTATCCGCCAGTACTTGGCAAATGGGTCTTGGCCTGACTTGGGCCTTTAAGTAAATGATCAATCTAGCTAAAGTTAATCAATATGAAATGGGTGTTTTGCAAAGTAAGGTTGTTTACTAAGCAAGGTTGATCAAAGTCATTAATACGTTTAATGGGGGAGGCTGAGTTGAGCAAGCTTAGCTCCCCTTTCTAATGAGCATAAATAATTATCAAGGAGAGTATATGAGTTATCCCGCGGATCGATTTTATCATGGCGATCATATGTGGCTTTTATTAGAAAGCAATGGTGATGCTCTAATCGGCATTACCTTTTTTGCCCAAGATACCCTCGGTGACATTGTAGAAATTAATCATCCAAATAAATCTAGTATGGTTACTAAAGGCGTGGCTTGCGGCAGTATTGAGTCGCGTAAAGCAGTATCGGACATTGTCTCTCCAATCAGCGGTGTGGTAATCGAAGTAAATGATGCACTCACCACTGAGCCATTTTTAATGAATGATGAACCTTATAAAAAAGGATGGATTGCTCGAATTCGGCTTGCCAATCCCTTAAACGATCTAGATTTGATGGATGCAGAACAATATAGGACGCACGTGGGTGAATAAAGTTGATCTTAGATTCATTGAGACTAGGTTTAATAAATGCAGATATCTGATAATTTTCAATTAGACAGCAATCGTCAAGAATATGGGGCCGTGGTTATTAGAAATTTAGGACTAACCGATTACATTGAAACATGGCATGCCATGCAAGTTTTTACTCACAATAGAGGCACAGACACAGCAGACGAAATATGGATTACGGAACATCGGCCAGTTTATACATTAGGTTTGAATAGAAAAGGCGTCAGATCTCCACTCCGCTCAGATATTCCTGTTATAGAGACCGATCGCGGGGGAAAGATTACGTTTCATGGACCCGGGCAAATAACGGTTTATTTATTGCTAAATATTAAGCGTATGAATATGACGATAAAGCAGCTTGTTGTTTATATTGAAAACACCATTATTTTTTTATTAGCTACTTATGGAATAACGGCTAAAACAATAAAAGATGCACCAGGGGTTTATGTTGATGGACAGAAAATAGCCTCACTTGGTCTTCGTGTTAAAAATGGTTGTTGTTATCACGGGGTAAGTTTAAATGTAGATATGGATCTTTCACCATTTTTAGCTATAGATCCATGTGGCTATAAAGATTTAGAGGTAACACAAGTGAGGGATTTAGGTGTTCAAACAAGCTTATTGGAGTTGCGTTGGCATTTAAGTGAATTGTTTGCCAAGCGTTAGTAAACGTTAAAAAATATAATGGAATTATATGAATGAATCTAGTAGTTTGAAAGAAAAAGGAGCTGCTAAAACCTCTCGCATACCAATCAAAGTAGTTTGGCAAGAACCACTGAAAAAACCAGAATGGATTCGTATGCAGCCGCCGCAAGGCAATCGCTATCGAGAAATAAAAAACATTCTGAGAGAGCACAATTTGCATACAGTTTGTGAGGAAGCCTCTTGTCCAAATATTGGTGAGTGTTTCACCAATGGCACAGCAACATTTATGATCTTGGGTGACTTGTGTACTCGTCGTTGCCCATTCTGTGATGTTGGTCATGGTAGGCCTTTACCCCCTGACGAACATGAGCCTAAAAATATTGCAGATGCTATCAGACTGTTAAATCTTAAATATGTCGTGATTACAAGCGTAGATCGTGATGACATGAAAGATGGTGGCGCAGGTCACTTTGCTAAATGTATTGAACAAGTACGATTTAGCTCTCCTGAAACACGCATTGAAATTCTGGTGCCGGACTTTCGCGGTAGATTAGTATTGGCACTAGATTCTTTAAGTTCGAATTTGCCTGACGTTCTAAATCATAATTTAGAAACTATTCCACGTTTGTATAAACAAGTTCGTCCAGGTGCTAACTATGAACATTCATTGGCTTTGTTAAATGATTTTAAAGTTAGACATCCGCATATCCCAACTAAATCCGGATTGATGCTTGGTCTTGGCGAAACAGATGAGGAGATATTAGAGGTAATGTTGGATCTACGTAGATGCAGCGTTGATATGCTTACACTCGGTCAATATTTGCAGCCTACTGATGCACATTTATCTGTAGTCAGGTATGTCGAACCGATCGGTTTTGAATTTTTTAAAAAAGAAGCAAAGAAAATGGGGTTCACTCATGCGGCTTGCGGCCCTATGGTGAGATCTTCATATCATGCTGATGAACAGGCATCTAATTTTAAAAATTAATGATAAATACCAATAAAAATGAAAGATAACTATTATGAATACGCCAAATATAATGCTAGCCGTAACAAATTTAAATGCTGAGATTGTAGTTATTGGCTCTGGCCCCGGTGGCTATACAGCAGCATTTCGTGCTGCAGATTTAGGAAAAAAAGTCATTTTAGTTGAACGTGAAACTACGATGGGCGGCGTCTGCCTTAATATGGGCTGCATACCTACTAAGACCCTCTTGCATGCTGCAAAAGTGATCACTGAAGCCGAAGCAATAACACCTCATGGAATAAGCTTCGGCGAGATGAAGGTTGATTTAGAAAAACTCAGGGAGTGGAAATCTGCAGGGGTTGTAGCAAAGCTAACTAACGGTTTGGACTCAATGGCTATGCAGCGACAAGTCACTATTGTTAAAGGAAATGGTCGCTTTATTTCAGAACATCAGCTTGAAGTCATGACGGAAAGTGGTAGTCGCACCATAATAAAATTTGACTATGCAATTATTTCAGTAGGCTCATCAGCAATTAAAATTCCTGATATTGCAGCTGATCCTCGAATAATGGATTCTACAGACGCTCTACAATTACATGATATTCCGAAACGCATGCTAGTTATAGGTGGTGGCATTATCGGAATGGAACTGGGCACCGTTTATGATGCATTTGGCTCAAAAATAAGTGTAGTCCAACGTCCTGATAGATTAATGACAGACTGTGATCGAGATCTGATTCGGCCATTACAGAAACGCATGGAAAAGCGTTTTGAAAAAATTATGTTAGGCACAAAGGTCGTTAAAATAGAGCCAAAGGATGATGGGATCCATGTGGAATTTGAAGGAGACAATGCGATTGCGCCACAAGTTTATGATCGTGTATTGGTCGCAATTGGACGAAAACCTAACGGTAATCAAATTTGCGCAGAAAATGCAGGCGTTCTCGTTGATGAGTTTGGATTTATTAAGGTTGATAAACAAATGCGTACAAATGTTCCGCATATATTGGCCGTCGGAGACGTCGTTGGTCATCCTATGCTAGCGCACAAGGCGTCACATGAGGGGAAAATAGCAGCTGAGACAATCGCTGGATTTAACATAGAGACACAAGTACTAACTATTCCATCCGTAGCTTATACAGATCCAGAAGTCGCTTGGGCTGGAATTACTGAAAATGAAGCAAGAGTGAAGGGCATTGAAATAGAGAAGGTAACTTTTCCTTGGGCTGCAAGCGGACGTGCATTGTCAATTGGCCGCAGTGAAGGACTTACAAAGCTAATCTTCGATGGTAAAACACATCAATTATTGGGAGCTGGTATTGTTGGTACAAATGCTGGTGAATTGATTGCTGAAGCTGTTTTAGCTATTGAAACCGGAACAAGTGCAGACAAGCTGGGCTTAACTATTCATGCTCATCCAACTTTATCTGAAACGGTTTCTTTTGCTGCAGAAATGAAAACTGGAACAATTACAGATCTTTACATGCGTAAAAAAATGTAGATAGGCAAATAAAAATAAGGCCTAGCTATGACGACGATAGCAGGTCGCGAGATTCTAATTGAATTGCATTCAGCAAGAACTCTTAACTGCGACCAGTAACCGCCATTGCTATCTCAAGACGCGCAGGTGGCTTAGCCAATTTTTAAAATATCTTCCTTAAGTACGTATATTTTTAACTTTACTTTGACATATATCTGGGTCAATCGAAGGTTTTAGTCATTTAGGTTTTTGAATCACGAACTCTTCGGGGCATTTATCCTACAGTACTTTGAACGTCACTTATAGAATATGGCGGAATTCATGCCAAGTTCAAAGTATTATTAGGGTGCATAAAACAAAGTATTGGCGTGCCACATAATCTGACTATAGGAAAATCATCATAAGAAACCCCAAGTCATCAATGCAATTTTTCCTTGGGAGGATTGCCCTGCGACATATTGTCACATTTGGCGCATCTTGTTTATAGATACTATTATTTATGACATTTCTGACCTTATTCTATGTCCTAAATTGTTTCAGTCTGTTTCTAAATTGTAAATATTCAATGAAATCAATGACTCAATACACTTGGCACGGGAGTTGCTGAGTATTACTTAACCTGAAAATAACAGGTCAATTGGAATGACGTAAATTGGGAATTAAAGTGGTTGAGCAAGCTCAACTGATTGCATTTAAATTAAAGAGAGTAGGAGTTAATTATGAAGCTAAAAACAAGCGTAACAGCGCTCAGAAATATTTCAAAGGTGGCCGTAATGGGATTAACACTAGGAATGTTAGTGCAGATTCCTAGTACTTATGCTGATGAAGCTAGTTGTTCACCGTTTACGCCGTTAGTCAAAGGACAAGAAGACTTTGTCTACGTATGGACGCTAGGCATGAAAGGTTTAGGCGATGAGTCCGATAAGTTGGTTACGGTTGACGTAAATCCAAAATCAAAAAAATATGGCAAAGTAATTGCTAAGTTGTCAGTAGGTGGCAGAGGTGAAGCCCATCATATGGGGTTTACGGATGATCGCAAATTTATGTGGGCCGGCGCTTTAGATAGTAACAAGATTTTTATATTTGATGTTGCCACCAACCCAGCCAAGCCTAAACTGGTGAAAACAATTGCTAATTTTGTTGAAAAGGCTGGCTTAGTTGGTCCTCATACATTCTATGCAGCGCCCGGGAAAATGATTGTTGGTGCGCTTTCAAATCCTAAAGATCATGGTGGTCGCACTGGTATGGCGGTGTATACAAATGCCGGTGACTATGTTTCAACCACTATGATGCCTACTACTGATGGGGCTGATGGTTTTGGTTACGACTTAGCCATTAATCCCAACAAAAATGCGATGCTAACCACTTCATTCACTGGTTGGAATAATTATATGATGGATCTAGGCAAGTTAATTAAAGATCCAGAGGCTATGAAGAACTTTGGTAACACCTCAGTGATGTGGGATTACAAAGCAATGAAACCGATAAAGATTTTTAAGACTCCGGGTGCACCGCTAGAAGCGCGATGGTCATTTAAACCCGGCGATAATTGGGCTGTAACAACAACAGCTTTAACATCACAGGTTTATGTTTATAAGGAAGATGCTAAAGGTGAATGGCAGCAACATATGGTCGGAACTATTGGCGATCCGTCCAAGATTCCATTGCCAGTAGATATCGCGCTAAATGCTGATGGTCAAAGTATGTGGATTAACACTTTCATGGATGGCACTACACGTCTATGGGATATGAGCGATCCACTAAAAGCAAAAGAGATCTATACCAAAAAGATTGGTAATCAAGTAAATATGGTTTCCCCAAGCTATGACGGTAAACGTATTTATTACACAACCTCACTAGTTTCAAATTGGGATATGAAAGAAAAGGCAAATGATCAGTTCTTGAAAGCTTATGACTGGGATGGTAAGGATCTTAAGCTAGTTTTTGAAATTGACTTTGTCAAAGAAAAACTTGGAAGAGCTCATCATATGAAGTTTCAAGTACGTGATTTAAAAACACTTCAACCTTTGCGAGCTTCACTTGAAAGTAACAACAAGTTTGCATCCAAGTAATTTAATTTAAAACATTATGTTTTCCAAAGTCGCCGATTCAATAGAAGGGTATTTATGAAAGGTTCCAAAGTTATCCGAATAAGGGTTCTGATTGGATTTGCGATTTTTTTCTCTGCTTGGCTTGTCGTTTGGGGTGTCAAAAACATTAAAACAGCAAGCCAAGCGGAACTTTTTTCAAGCAGCTCTGAGTTGACTGTAGTCAGTAAAATAACAGGCCTGCCAGAAGCGGGGACATATCAGTTACATAAGATATTTCCTGTTCCTGAGAACATGGTTTTAGATTCAAAAGGCAAGTTACAACCTGTTAGTAAATATACCAAAGGCAAAACAACGCTATTAACTTTTTTTTATCAACGCTGCTCCGATATTGATGGGTGCCCATATGCAATGGGGCTTTTCCATCAAGTAAAAAATCAATTAGAAAAAAATGAAAGCACAGTCGATTCAGTTCGATTTGTACATATTAGTTTTGATCCTGATCGCGATACACCCATGATGATGGCAGGTCTTGAAAAGAGAAATACAAGTTTAAAAGGTCATAAAAAAAATATCGAATGGGACTTTTTAACTACTGCATCCGTAGATAAATTAATGCCTCTTATAGATGGATTTGGGCAAAACGTAGATGTGAATATGGATCCAGTCACAGGTGATCCGTCACTCAATTATTCACATGTATTAAAAGTTTTTTTAATTGATGAGGAAGGTTTTGTTCGGGAAATATATTCCACCTATTATCTAAGTGCGGAAATGTTACTTAACGATATCGAAACGCTCGCTTTAGAAAAGAAAAAATTGCGACAAAATTATAATAAAAAATTGAAAGTTATTGAATATGAAAATCTTTAAATTAACTAATCTGCTCATCCTAATATTAATTGGCATGTTGTTATTTATTGGATATTCAATTGCAATTTATTTAATAAATACGGAGTCAGAAAATAAAAGCCATGATGCACTAGGTTATAACAAAGCTGACCAACTAGGTTTGCCCGATATGCAATATCCAGCGGACAATTTACCAACAAAAGAAAAGATTGCGCTTGGTCGTAAACTTTTTATGGACCGTCGACTGTCACACAACAACACAATCTCTTGCGCGATGTGCCATGTACCTGAACAGGGTTTTACCGTAAACGAACTTGCCACCGCTGTTGGTATAGAAGGAAGGACCAGTAGGCGGAATTCTCCAACACTACTTAATGTTGGCTATTATAAAAATTTGTTTCATGACGGTAGAGAGTTAAGCCTAGAGAGCCAGGTTATAGGCCCGATGCTCGCTATAAATGAGATGGGTAGTCCCTCCATTGGATACACAATAGAAAAAATTCGCAACTTAAAAGATTACAAAGGTCTATTTGAGAAAGCTTTTGGAGCAAGCATTAGTCTGCAAAGATTAAGTCAGGCATTGGCAGCATATCAACGTACTTTGGTTTCTGGGAACTCTAGATTTGATCAATGGTATTATGGAAAAAATATTACCGCATTAAGTCAAAATGAGATTAATGGCTTTAAACTTTTTATGGGTAAAGCCAAATGTGTAAGTTGTCATACGGTTGGAGAGAAGGCAGCTATATTTACTGACCAATCATTTCATAACACTGGTATTGGCTGGGCGCGAAATAATAGAGTATCGCATGACGTTACGAGCACTTTTCCGCTTACACTGGCACCTGGAATTGTCGTCCAAGTAGCGCAAAACCAAGTTGAAAAAGCAACTGAAAAACCGCAAAACGATGTCGGTAGATTTGAAATCACTGAAGATCCTAAGGATAGTTGGTCATATAAAACACCTAGTATTAGAAATATTGCGCTAACAGCCCCGTATATGCATGACGGGTCATTAAGAACTTTAAAAGAAGTAGTAGAGTTTTACAATAAGGGGGGAGAAGACAACCCTTACAAAGATCCTTTGCTTCAACCTCTAGGCTTAAACACTACCGAAATGAAAGAGTTAGTAGCGTTTATGGAGGCGTTATCAGGATCAAATGTGAAGCAACTTGAAAGCGAAAGTCGTAGTGCTTACATAGATAAGCTTTTTCACTAAATACATTACAAAAATAGTTAATTAAGCTGGGCGATTTCAAGGTTGAATTGCGAAAATTACCGCATGATATTGTCTAAAGTAAAATTTCTCTGGTGTGAATAACCTAGGAGAGCATTTGTGGTAATCCCCCCATTATTAATTGCAGCTAAAAGTAGAAACTAAGCTGCCAAAGCTAACTTTTGCTTCGGGGTCATGCCACCCAATCCCATATTGGGTCGTTCGTGATTGTATGTCCAGAGCCAGTC
>Ga0209512_1005466_pt1 | contig 10565 bp, 10 predicted proteins | sample frozenSSSSmetaG_FD_184142 | JGI IMG/M metagenome (GOLD analysis project Ga0209512, IMG submission 184142) | Glacier valley bacterial and archeal communities from Borup Fiord, Nunavut, Canada, to study Microbial Dark Matter (Phase II) -... | ecosystem: Environmental > Aquatic > Freshwater > Ice >... | reverse complement strand
GTTGACGCTTGGGGCGCAGACCCTGCAGATCGGGGTCAGCATCGGCATCGCAGTGGCACCGGCGGACGGCACCAGCGGCAACGCGCTGCTCGAGGCGGCGGATGCGTCGCTCTATCGGGCCAAGCGCGACCGGACCGGGTTCGCGACGGCCGCGGCGGCCTGACATTTCGGTGTATCGGCCGGCGATTCCGGCTTCCCGGTGACCAGTGGGCGTGTATCAACGCCCTCGGGATCGTGAGGATTTTCAATGACCGGGCTGATCGTGGTGCTGGCGCATGTCTTGTTGGGCGGCGCGTTCGTTGTTTTCGGCATCCGGAACTGGCGGTTCAACGTGCCTCGGCTGAGCGGCATCCTTCAGGCCAAGAATTTTCCGCAGCCCCGGAATGTCGTGCGCCTCGGCATCGGGCTGCAAACGCTGGGCGGGCTGCTGACGCTCGGCGCCATCTTCGTGCCCGCGGCGGGTATGGCGGGCGGCGCGATCATGATCGTGTTCCTGGTGCTGGCGACGGTGCTGTTCCACCCGATGTGGCAGTTCTCGGGCGAGGCGCGCATGCCGCATACGGCAGCGACGCTGATGAACAGTTCGCTGTGCGGCGCGTTCCTGCTGGTGATCGCGCGGGCTATGAGCTAGCCGAGTTCGGCGAGGCGCTCGGGGACCCAGCGGCGGAACGCTTCGGCGTAGCGGGCGAGGAACTCTTGCTGCGGTTTGCTGAGGAACCAGCTTTTGCCGATGGCGGCGAGCCAGGCGCGCTCGATGCCGGGACCGACGCCGACCCGTTCCTCGTCGCCGAAGCCGGAGGCGGAGTAGACGGTGAGTTCGCCGAGGTAGATGGCGTCGCCATCGACGATGAAATCGACACGCAAGTAGTCGATACCGGAGCTGAGGCGGCGGGCGAAATCGGCGGCCCGGGCGAGCACTTCGGGAGCGAGCACGTCCTCGGTCAGTTGCCGCGCCCCCTCGACCGGACGGTGAATGCGCTGCCCATTGGCGTCGAGGTAGGTTGCGGCAGCCTCGTCGGATTTCCAACGCGTGGCGTTGAAGGCGAGCGAGATGCCGCCGTCGTGGCAGCGGAAGGTGAGATCGACGATGCGCTCGGGGCTGCCGATCAGGCGCTCGACAAACAGGCGCGGCGTGACCTGCGAATAGCCCCATTCGCCGAGGCGGCCGGCGGGCCGGAGCCAGCGGCCGAGGCGGCGGCGGCGCTGTTCATCAGTCCATGACATGCGGCCAGGATAGTAGTTGCGGCCCGAGCCACTGGTGGATTTGACGACGTAGCCGTCCGTGAGGAATTCGGGTGGCATGTGTTCGGGGTCAGTGCCGACCCACATGATCTCGGCGGACCTGAGTTCGGGCACGCGCTGCCGCGCCCACTCGCGGGCGGCGAGCTTGTCGCAGAAGGTCACGAACAATGGATTGCGGTCGAAGTGCTTCCGCCACTGCACGAGTTCGTTGTTGCCGCGCGGGCGGGCGAAGTCGGGAATACGACCGAGCCGAATGGCACAGAGCAGCGCGAACGAGGGGCTGCCGAACCACACCGATGCGTTGGTCAGGGCGAAGATCGCCTCGTCACGAAGCAGGGCCAACGACCAGATTCCCCGGGGCATGAGAAGAGAGGACCAGCGATAGCCGGACCGTGTCCGCCCAACAAGGGACAACACGCGGTTGTTGGCGTTGTTGCACGCTCAGGTGATTCATTTGCCACGTCCTTCGCCACATACCTGCAGCTCAGGGCCGCCGGTCAGCCCTTGGGCAGCACGCCGTGCATGAACAGGGTCTCGAGGAAGCGCGCCGCATCCTCGAAGCGGCCTTCGCCGCCCCGGTCGCGGCCGAGCACGGCGCGCACCTGAACGTCGAAATCGGCGTAGTGCTGGGTGGTGGCCCAGATCGAGAAGATCAGGTGATAGGGGTCGGTGCGGCGCAGCTTGCCGGCTTCCATCCAGCCTTCGAGCACCTTCGCCTTCTCATCGACGAGGCCCTTGAGGTCGCCCTCGAGCACGTCGAGGATGCGCGGTCCGCCCTGCAGCATCTCGCCGGCGAACAGGCGGCTCTGGCGCGGGAAATCGCGGCTCATCTCGAGCTTGCGCCGGATGTAGGAACGGATCTCGGGGATCGGGTCGCCGACGGAATCGAGCTCGCGCAGCGGCTGCAGCCAGATGTCGAGCATCGAGGTCATCAGCCGCTTGTAGATCTCCTCCTTGCGGGGGAAATAGTACAGCAGGTTGGGCTTGCTCATCCCCGCCGCGTCGGCGATCTGGTCGATGGTGGCGCCGAGAAATCCCTTCTCGGAAAACACGTCCAGCGCGGCCTCGAGGATCAGGTCCTGCTTTTCGCGCTGAATGCGCGTAACCGGCTTCTGGCGCGGTTTCGCGCGCGCCTTCGGGGGGGCCGCAGGCGCGGCATCAGTGCTCCCCGGTCCGGCCCCGGAGTCGAGCATTTTCACCTTGATCGGCGGCATGGGAGTGATAACATTTTTTCCAACTGGTCAAATTTCTGGATATCACGTCCAAAGGTCAAGGCCTAATAAACTTGACTGTTTAGATCAACAAAAAGACTTGAGGGAGACCCAAGGTGTCCGACCGTCGCAATGTCACGCCGAACGACCTGAGCGCGTTCTGGATGCCGTTCACCGCCAACCGGCAGTTCAAGAAGGCGCCCCGCATGTTCGTGGGCGCCAAGGACATGCACTATACCACCTCCGATGGCCGCCAGGTGCTCGATGGCACGGCCGGCCTATGGTGCGTGAATGCCGGCCATGCGCGGCCCAGGATCGTGCAGGCGATCGCCGAGCAGGCGGCGGAGCTCGACTACGCGCCGGCCTTCCAGATGGGCCACCCCAAGGCGTTCGAGCTGGCCAATGCGCTGGTGCAGATCGCGCCCGAAGGCCTCAACCACGTGATGTACACCAACTCCGGTTCGGAATCGGTGGAGACGGCGCTCAAGACCGCCATCGCCTATCACCGGGTGAAGGGCGACGGCGCCCGGTCACGGCTGATCGGGCGCGAGCGCGGCTATCACGGCGTGAATTTCGGCGGCATCTCGGTGGGCGGCATCGTCACCAACCGCAAGATGTTCGGTTCGCTGCTCACCGGCGTCGACCACATGCCGCACACCCACACCCCGGGCAAGAACCAGTTCACCCGCGGCGAGCGCGAGGAAGGCGGGCCCGACCTCGCCAGCGAGCTCGAGCGCATCATCACGCTGCACGACGCCTCGACCATCGCGGCGGTGATCGTTGAGCCGGTGGCGGGCTCGACCGGCGTGCTCATTCCGCCCAAGGGCTATCTCCAGCGCCTGCGCGAGATCACCAAGAAGCACGGCATCCTGCTGATCTTCGACGAGGTGATCACCGGCTTCGGCCGCGTCGGCACGCCCTTCGCGGCCGACTATTTCGGCGTCACGCCGGATATCCTCGTCGCCGCCAAGGGCCTGACCAACGGCGTGATTCCGATGGGCGCGGTGCTGGTCACCTCGGAGATCCACGACGCCTTCATGCACGGCCCCGAGCACATGATCGAGTTCTTCCACGGGTACACCTACTCGGGGAATCCGATCGCCTCGGCCGCTGGCCTCGCGACGCTCGAAACCTACAAGGAAGAGGGGCTGCTCACCCGTGGCGCAGAACTCGCGCCGTACTGGGAAGAGGCGCTGCATTCGCTGAAGGGCCTGCCGCACGTCATCGACATCCGCAACCTCGGGCTGATCGGCGCGGTGGAACTGGAGCCGATAGCCGGCGAACCGACCAAGCGGGCCTTCGCTGCCTTCGTGAAGGCGTTCGAGGACGGCATCCTGATCCGCACTACCGGCGACATCATCGCCATGAGCCCGCCGCTTATCATTTCGAAGGCGCAGATCGACGAACTGATCGGCAAGCTCGGCGCCATCCTCAAGACGCTGAACTGAGGGCCGCGCCATGACGACGATCCAGAACGCCATCGGCGGCAAGCTCGTGACCAGCGTCTCGACGCGCACCCAGCCGGTGTTCAACCCGGCGACCGGCGAGGCGATCGCGACGCTGCCGCTTTCGACCAATGACGAGATCAACGCCGCCGTCGCGGCCGCCAAGGCGGCACAGCCGGCCTGGGGCAACACCACGCCGATGAAGCGCGCGCGGGTGATGTTCAAGTTCAAGGAACTGCTCGAAAAGCACGCCGACGAACTGGCCAGCCTGATCTCGCTCGAACACGGCAAGGTGCATGACGATGCGCTTGGCGAGTTGGCCCGAGGCATCGACTGCGTCGATTTCGCCTGCGGCATCCCGCATCTGCTCAAGGGCGAGTTCAGCCGCAACGTCGGCCCGTCGATCGACAGCTATTCCGACCGGCAGCCGCTCGGCGTCGTCGCCGGCATCACGCCGTTCAACTTCCCCGCCATGGTGCCGATGTGGATGTATCCGCTGGCGATTGCCTGCGGCAACACCTTCATCCTCAAGCCGTCGGAACGTGACCCCTCGGCGCCGATGTTCGCCTACCAGTTGCTGATGGATGCCGGGCTGCCGGCGGGGGTGATGAACGTCGTTCATGGCGACAAGGAAGCGGTCGACGCGCTGCTCGACCATCCCGACGTCAAGGCGGTGAGCTTTGTCGGCTCGACGGCGATCGCCGAGTATGTCTACCGCCGTGGGACGCAGGCCGGCAAGCGCGTGCAGGCGTTGGGCGGCGCCAAGAACCACATGATCGTCATGCCCGACGCCGACATGGACCAGGCCGCCGATGCACTGATGGGCGCCGGCTATGGCTCGGCCGGCGAGCGCTGCATGGCGATCTCGGTGGCGGTGCCGGTGGGAGACAAGACCGCCGACGCGCTGATCGCCAAGCTGAAGCCTCGCGTCGAAGCGCTGAAGATCGGCCCCGCGACCGACAAGGACGCGCAGATGGGCCCGATCGTATCGAAGGCGCAGCGCGACAAGATCGTCGGCTATATCGACGCGGGCGTTGAGGCCGGCGCCGAGCTGGTGGTGGATGGCCGCGGCTTCAAGCTGCAGGGTTACGAGGGCGGATTCTTCGTCGGCGGCACGCTGTTCGACCACGTGAAGCCCGACATGAAGATCTACCGCGAGGAGATCTTCGGGCCGGTGCTCTCGGTGGTGCGCGCCGGGTCCTACCAGGACGCGGTGGATCTGATCCACGGCCACGAATACGCCAACGGCACGGCGATCTTCACCCGCGACGGCGATGCCGCCCGCGAGTTCGCCGACAAGATCGAAGTAGGCATGGTGGGCATCAACGTGCCGATCCCGGTGCCGGTGGCCTACCACTCGTTCGGCGGCTGGAAGCGCAGCATTTTCGGCGACCACGGCATCTACGGCCCCGAAGGCGTGCACTTCTACACCCGGCTCAAGACAATCACGACCCGCTGGCCGGCAGGGATCAAGGGCGGCGCCGAGTTCAGCTTCCCGAGCCAGAAGTAAGCATCTGCGAGCCCCTTTCCACCCACGGTGGCGAGGGGCTCTTCGTTTCAAGGACCTGAGCATGCCCGCACCCGGCGAGAACCTGCGTATCAACCCTGATCGGCTGTGGAGCACCATCCACGAGCTGGCGGAGATCGGGCCGGGGATTGCGGGTGGGTCGAACCGGCAGACACTGACCGATGACGATGCCAGGGGCCGCGCGCTGTTCCAGAAATGGTGCAAGGCGGCCGGCATGAGCATGGGTGTCGACAAGATGGGCACCATGTTCATGACGCGGCCGGGCACCGATCCCGATGCGCTGCCGGTGTATGTCGGCTCGCACCTGGACACGCAGCCGACCGGTGGGCGCTATGACGGCGTGCTCGGCGTGCTGGCGGCGCTCGAAGTGGTGCGCTCGATGAACGACCTCGGCATCCAGACCAAACACCCGATCGTCGTCACCAACTGGACCAACGAGGAGGGCGCCCGCTTCGCCCCGGCGATGATGGCCTCGGGCGTGTTCGCCGGGCAGTTCAGTATGGATTACGCCTATGGCCGCAAGGATGCGGACGGGAAGACGTTCGGCGAGGAACTGAAGCGCATAGGCTGGGTGGGTGACGAGGAGGTGGGGGCGCGGAAGATGCATGCGTACCTCGAGTACCACATCGAGCAGGGGCCAATCCTTGAGGCCGAAGGCAAGCAGATCGGCGTCGTGACGCATGGCCAGGGGCTGTGGTGGCTCGAATTCACGCTGACCGGCAAGGAAGCCCATACCGGCTCCACCCCGATGAAGATGCGGGTGAATGCCGGGCTCGCCATGTCGCGCATCATCGAGATGGTGCAGGACGTGGCGATGGGTGAGCAGCCAGGCGCCGTCGGCGGCGTCGGGCAGGTGAAGTTCTCGCCCAACTCGCGCAACGTGCTGCCGGGGACGGTGGTGTTCACCGTCGATATTCGTTCGCCTCAGCAAGAGAAGCTCGACCGGATGCGGGCGAAGATCGAAGGGCAGGCGGTGGAGATCGCCGAGGCGCTGGGGGTGGGCTGCGCCGTTGAGGCGGTCGGCCATTTCGACCCGGTGGCGTTCGACCCTACGCTGGTGGCTCGTGTGCGAAAGGCGGCCGAGACGCTAGGCTACAGCCATATGGACATCATCTCGGGGGCCGGCCACGACGCCTGCTGGATGAACCGGATCGCGCCATCAGTAATGATCATGTGCCCGTGCGTCGATGGACTGAGCCACAACGAGGCCGAGAACATCAGTAAGGAGTGGGCAGGTGCGGGGGCGGATGTGCTGCTCCACGCGGTGCTGGACACGGCGGAGATTGTGGGGTGAGCCGATCCGCGCCCGAGTTCAGGAAATGCTGCGCTGCATACCTGCATCGGTCGGGCGAGATGGCTTTGATCGTCACCATGAACCAGGAAACCGGCCCAATGGCCGGGCTCCATTACGAAACAGACCGAATCTGGCGCGGCAGCTACTCCGATTTCCACTTGTTGGGTGCGGAGGTCGTCAGTGCTTGTGCTGCCAGTGAGCGCAAGTTCCACCTTGCGTCACGCCGGGACACCAAGAGGTCGGATTGGCCCGCGTTCCAAGCGTCGGGGGCGAAGAGCATCCGGCAGTTTGAGAGCGACTATGTTCGCTACTCCATCGAAGATGCGACCGGGGCTGGCCATTTCCTGACCATCGAGAGCCAGGAGATCGTTGGGGACATCCAGCTTCGGGCGACAGCAAACGCCGGAATGCCGCTCGACCTTGGCGACAAGATTTGCCGCATGCACAAGTATTTCCTGCGTTGGCAGGCACACCAGACAGGCCAATACCGGAGCGAACCAGCACAATGACCATCATCAAGAACGGCACCGTGGTCACCGCGGACCTGACCTATAAGGCGGACGTCCGGGTTGAGAACGGCGTTATCACCGAGATCGGGCAGAACCTGTCGGGCGGGGAAACCCTCGATGCGTCGGGGTGTTACGTGATGCCCGGCGGGATCGATCCGCATACGCATCTCGAAATGCCGTTCATGGGCACCTATTCATCCGACGATTTCGAGAGCGGGACGCGGGCGGCGCTGTCGGGTGGCACGACGATGGTGGTGGACTTCTGCCTGCCCTCGCCCAACCAGTCGCTGCTCGAAGCGCTGCAGATGTGGGACAACAAGACCTCGAAGGCGTCGTGCGACTACTCGTTCCACATGGCCATCACCTGGTGGGGCGAGCAGGTGTTCAACGAGATGCAGGATGTCGTCGATCGCGGCATCACCTCGTTCAAGCACTTCATGGCCTACAAGGGCGCGCTGATGGTGAACGACGACGAGATGTTCGCGTCGTTCCAGCGCTGCGCCGAGCTCGGCGCCCTGCCGCTCGTGCATGCCGAGAACGGCGATGTCGTCGCCTCGCTGACGCAAAAGCTCTTGGCCGAGGGGAATGACGGGCCGGAAGGCCATGCGTATTCGCGGCCGCCGGAAGTGGAAGGCGAGGCGACCAACCGCGCCATCATGATCGCCGACATGGCGGGGGTGCCGGTCTACATCGTCCACACCTCGTGCGAGGAAGCCCATGAGGCGATCCGCCGGGCGCGGCAGAAGGGGATGCGCGTCTACGGAGAGCCGCTGATCCAGCATCTGGTGCTCGATGAGACCGAGTATTTCAACCGCGACTGGGACTATGCGGCGCGCCGGGTGATGAGCCCGCCCTTCCGCAATAAGCAGCACCAGGATTCGCTGTGGGCCGGGCTCGCAGCCGGATCGTTGCAGGTGGTGGCGACCGACCACTGCGCCTTCACGACGGTGCAGAAGCGTAACGGCATCGGCAACTTCGCCAAGATCCCGAACGGCACGGGCGGGCTAGAGGACCGGCTGCCGGTGTTGTGGACCAAGGGTGTCGCGACGGGGCGGCTGACGATGAACGAGTTCGTTGCGGTGACCTCGACCAATATCGCCAAGATCCTCGGACTCTACCCGAAAAAGGGCGCGGTGCTGGTGGGGGCGGATGCCGACCTCGTGGTGCTCGACCCCAAGCGGAAGAAGGCGATTTCGGCCGCCACGCAGCAGTCGGCGATCGACTACAATGTGTTCGAGGGCATCGAGGTTACGGGCCTGCCGCGGTTCGTTTTGACGCGCGGCCAGGTGGCGGTGACCGAGGATGCGGTGAACGCCGAGCAGGGCCACGGCCAGTTCGTCGCCCGCGAAGCCAACAACCCTGTGAACCGCGCGTTTTCGACGTGGAAGGACGTGGTGGCGCCGCGCAAGATCGAACGCACCGGCATTCCGCAGAGCGGGGTGTGATCAAGGCTGGGCGGGAACGACTTCAATGTCGAAGGTGAGCGTCTCGTTGTCCCAGTCATGCACCAGATCAACGTCATACTGATCATGCACGAGGTCTTCGAAACCATCCGCCAGGCCGCCATCGAGCCACTGAACAAACAGCGCCTGCGCGATCTCTGCCGATTTCGTCCCTTTGAAGCGGAAAGTCACCTGAGTTGCACTGAATGCGTTTCTCTTGGTCGCCATAGAACTGATCTCCCACGGTGTGACTAATGTTGAAAACATCGCCTGCGCGACTGTCGCGCAAACTAGGATGGAAGTGTGACGGTTGCAATAATGCCCGCCGCTAGTGTCGTTTCGGCAAAGAAACTCGGCCTGACTTTCAGGACCGGGGACGGCGACGTGGTGGCGCTGTCGGACGTTGATCTCGACATCGACAAGGGCGAGTTCGTCTCGTTCATCGGCCCGTCGGGCTGCGGCAAGACGACGTTGCTGCGCGTCATCGCCGACCTCGAGCAGCCGACCTCGGGTTCGATCACGGTGAACGGCACCTCGCCCGCCGACGCGCGGGTGAACCGTTCCTATGGATACGTGTTCCAGGCGCCGGCGCTGTTTCCGTGGCGGACTATCGAGCGCAACGTGGCGCTGCCCCTCGAGATCATGGGCATCAGCGGGCCGGACCAGGCGGCGCGGATTGCGCGCGTGATGGACCTAGTGAGCCTCGCCGGGTTCGAGAAGAAATTCCCGTGGCAACTGAGTGGCGGCATGCAGCAACGCGCCTCGATCGCGCGAGCGCTGGCGTTCGACGCCGACCTGTTGCTGATGGACGAGCCGTTCGGGGCGCTCGACGAGATCGTGCGCGACCATCTCAACTCCGAGCTGCTAAAGCTGTGGGCGCGGACGCAGAAGACCATCGCCTTCGTCACCCACTCGATCCCCGAGGCAGTGTATCTGTCGACCAAGATCGTGGTGATGAGCCCGCGGCCCGGACGCGTCACCGACATCATCGACAGCCCCCTGCCCCGCGACCGGCCGCTCGACATCCGCGAAACGCCGGAATTCCTGGCCATCGCCCACCGCGTGCGCGAGGGCCTGCGCGCCGGCCATTCGTACGAGGAATAGGCCATGCGGGCGCTGCTAGGGGGAAAGACGGTTCCGGTGCTGGTAGTGCTCGGCGTCATCGTGCTGTTCTGGTACGGGATGGCGGTCGTGATGAACGCGCCGTGGCAAGTGACGCTGAACGGGCGGGCCAACCTCACCGACGTGCCCATTGTCGAGTTCGCGCTGCAGACCTGGGGGCAGGACAAGCCGGTGCTGCCGGCGCCGCACCAGGTGGTGGGTGCGATCTGGACCGGGCTGTTCGGCTCGGCCATTACGGCGCCGCGTTCGCTGGCTTTTCACGCCGCGATCACGCTGGGAGCGACGCTGCTCGGCTTTGCGTTGGGGACGCTGCTGGGGGTGCTGCTGGCGGTGGTGATCGTCCACAATAACGCGTCGGACCGCTCGCTGATGCCGTGGATCATTGCCAGCCAGACTGTGCCGATCCTCGCGATTGCGCCGATGGTGGTGGTGGGTTTTGGCGCCGTAGGGGTCACCGGCATGGTGCCCAAGGCGCTGATCTCGATGTACCTCAGCTTCTTTCCGGTCGTCGTCGGCATGGTCAAGGGGCTGCGGACGCCCGAGGCGATCCAGCTCGACCTGATGCGGACCTACAATGCCTCGGCCTGGCAGGTGTTCGCCAAGCTGCGCTGGCCGACGTCGGTGCCGTTCCTGTTCGCCTCGATGAAGGTCGGCATCGCCATCTCGCTGATCGGCGCGGTGGTGGGCGAGCTCAGCAACAGTGCCGGCGGCGGGCTCGGGGTGCGGCTGCTCACCGGCTCGTATAACGGGCAGACCATCCAGATCTGGGCGG
>Ga0209512_1005465_pt1 | contig 10566 bp, 10 predicted proteins | sample frozenSSSSmetaG_FD_184142 | JGI IMG/M metagenome (GOLD analysis project Ga0209512, IMG submission 184142) | Glacier valley bacterial and archeal communities from Borup Fiord, Nunavut, Canada, to study Microbial Dark Matter (Phase II) -... | ecosystem: Environmental > Aquatic > Freshwater > Ice >... | reverse complement strand
GTAGCTACCATTCTTTAATCCTTAATAACATTGATCGAAGCCTCCACTTATCCGCATCAAACCCTGCCACAAGACAGCCTGACGGTGTGTGGTTAAATCACTTAGATGTGTTCTGTAATTGAAATCTCAGCTTTAGTTTAAGTCACTTCACAAAGGTCTAGTTTCAGTAAAATCACTTGAATCTCGATAGGGAATATAAAGTCTTTAAGAAATAAATAATCGCAACATGAAGACTTACCGACTTGAACACGCGAAGCTCAGAGAATCTCCTGATCGTGATATCCCCTAACGTACCCCGATGCAGACTTCCGCTAACTTTCCAGAAAGCCGATCGCGTTACGCTCGATCGAGTCCGCTATATAATCCCAACGCTGCGACCAGCGCCACAAAATGCCCTGCAATGCCATTCATGTTTGCCATCGCGACGAAGACATCGACCGATCGAATAATCCGACTCGGATCGTAGATGGCAACCCCTTGAGGTTGAGTAATCGACTTTGACAGCAAGACACCCAAAGAAGCGCCACCGCCCAAAATGGACACCGCTAATCCCACCAATCCGACCATTACACCTAATCGTAAGACCTGCATCACGTCAGCTTTTTTGGGATGCACAGTAGGATTTGGGTTACGGAGCCGTCTCGCAAATCGAGTATAGCGGAACGCCAAAAAAAGGCTAAACAACAGCACTGCCAATCCGCAAGTTGCCCAAAAAATGCCAATACCCAAGCCCGGAGTCACCCCTTGAACCACACCTCCGCCCGGAAGAGGAGTCTCTGCCGATCGGGTAAAGTTTCTCCCAGAGATGGCAAACGCTAACAGTAGCCCTGATGCGGTGGCGAACACAAGCTCTAACCAAAAACTCGCCCAACCCGTAAGGCGCAACGCGGTCGCAATTCGCTGAAGTTTGTGAGAATCGTGAGTGTGGGCTTCTGGTTGGGTTTGCATGGCGATTACCGTTGGTTTAGACACTAACGTTGCACACACATTACCGCGATTTATTTTAGAAGGCGACTCTCTCAAGAGAGAACAATATTGGGGTTAGGGGGCAGAACAGGAAGTCTATTAACGTGAGTTCGACGAGTTTTTTCGCTTCGTTCTCATGCGGCTTCTGCCCCCTAAATCCCCCAACTTGGGGGACTTCAAGCTAAAATTTCCGGTTCAAAGTCCCCCAATTTTGGGGGATTTAGGGGGCGCAATAGACTCATAACGAAGTCGTCGAATTTACGTTCTATTAAAACCCGGCGGCGACACCCTCACCTCTTGGATCTGCTGCCCCTTCTAAAGAACCATCGGGCATCACTACGATCGCGTTAGCATTTCCCCAACTTGGGCGTTCTTCGATCTGATGTCCTCGGCGTTTTAGATCGGCGATCGTCAGTGTGTCCAATCCCCACGATTCGACGTTAAGGCGATCGGGAAGCCATTGATGATGCACACGCGGAGCCGCAACTGCTTTGCGAACATCCATATCGTAGACCAACACGTTTAAGACAATTTGCAACACCGTTGTAATGATCGTGCTGCCGCCTGGTGAGCCTACGGCTAATCGCAGCCGACCGTTTTCGGTGATGATTGTCGGGGTCATGCTCGATAGCGGAATTTTGTTGGGTGCGATCGCGTTGGCAGTGCCGCCTACAAGTCCGAACGCGTTGGGAGTGTTGGGCGCGATCGCAAAGTCGTCCATCTCGTTGTTTAAGACGATGCCCGTTCCCTTAGCGACGACTCCTGCACCAAAACCGAGATTCACTGTGAAAGTTAGGCTGACGGCATTGCGATCGCGATCGACCACCGTGAGATGACTCGTTTCAACCGATTCTTTGGTGAGACGTTGCAGCACTGCGGGGTCAACTGCCTTCACTTGACTTGAGGGAGTCGCTTTTTGAGGGTTGATTTCCTGTCGTCGTTTTTGAGCATAGACCGGACTGATCAGTGCCTTGACTGGGACTTTGATAAAATCAGGGTCGCCGAGATAGGTGGCACGATCGGCGTAAGCAATTCGCATCGACTCGATTAACAAATGCAGCGCATCGGGACTGTGCCACCCTAACGTCTTCAAATCTGTGTCGCCAATTATGTTGAGAATTTGCAGCAGGTGCACTCCTCCTGACGAAGGCGGCGGCATTGAGCAAACTCGCGCTTTCCGAAAATCACCGCATACTGGATCGCGCCAAGTCGGACGATATTGCTGCAAATCTTTTTGTGTAATCAATCCGCTATTCGCTGCCATGTCGGCTGCGATTGCCGTCGCAATCGTCCCCGTATAAAAATCTTGAGGATTTTGAGACACCGATCGTAATGTAGCAGCTAATTCTGGTTGCACTAACCGCTCACCTATTTGATAGGTCTTTCCGTTATGAGTAAAAATCTTTTGTGCATCAGGATTTTTGAGTAGCGTTGGCAGACGAGTTTTCGTTGCGCTTACAAATCGCCAACTCACCGGAAGTCCGGTTTCTGCTAACTGAATCGCAGGAGCAATCACAGTCTTCCAGGGTAAGCGTCCATATTTGCGATGCACTTCATAGAGTCCCGCGATCGTGCCGGGTGTTGCCACTGCCAAATATCCATTCGTGCTCGCATTAGGACGCACGTTTCCCTGGTTGTCCAGATACATTGTTTTTGTAGCATTCAGTGGCGCACGTTCTCGAAAATCTAACGCCTTTATCTCATTGCTTTTCGCCTGATACATCAACAAAAATCCGCCTCCACCTAGCCCCGCCGAAAATGGCTCTACCACCGAGATTGCAAAGGTTGTGGCAACGGCTGCATCCACGGCGTTTCCTCCCTGTTGCAGCATCGATAGTCCTGCTTGAGTCGCCAGCGGATGGGCAGACACAACCATGCCTTGAGTTGCCCGATCGAGCAAAATCGTCGGAGCCGCGATCGCTGAAGTCGATCGAACCAGCGCGATCGAGACCACCACGCTAAAAGAACAGATTCTTTGAATCGATCGAAACGAGTCTACATATCTCATAAATTGGTCACTCCCTGTTTTAATGCTGATAAACTGCTAACCCGATCGAGCCTAAAAGCGCGATCGCTAACCAACCCAAAAAAACCAGCCGCGTCAACGTCAACGCCTTCCGAATTCGTTCAGGAGTAATCGGCTGAGTGGATTCCCCTAATAGAGGTTTATGCTTTTCTACCCCGCGATACCAATTGGTTCCGCCGACCTGCACTCCCAAGACTACTGCATACGCACACTCGCTCCAACCAGAATTAGGACTGGAATCTTTAGGGGCATCTCGTTGACAGATTCGCCAAACGTGACGAGGCTTTCTAGAAAGCAACGCCAAAGTCAACACCGTTAATCGGCACGGAAGCCATGTGAGAACGTCATCCGTTTTAGCACTACACCAGCCGATATCTCGATAGGGCGGAGTGCGATATCCCACCATTGAATCTAATGTACTAGCCGCTTTGTAGGACAGCGCTAACGGAACGCTTCCAACAAACGGTAGGAATGAGCCGAGCAACGCGTAGAACAACGGAGCCATCACACCGTCGGTTGCATTTTCGGTCACCGTCTCTAACACTGCGCGTAAGATTTCTGATTCGGTCAGGTTGTCGGTATCGCGTCCGACATATTGCGTTAGCTGAGACCGTGCCCGATCGAGATTCCCATCTGCCAGGGGTCGCAACACATCTTCTGCTGCCGATCGTAGACTTCGCCCCGCAAAACAACTCGCTAACAAAATACTTGAAATCGTAACTCCGAATGCTGGATGTAATGCTGTCGAGATGAATATGATTATCCATCCGATCGCGCCACTGCCTACGATTATGAGAATTGCGAGAATCACTCCTGCAAACCGCAGCGATGCCGGATGATTGAATTCCTTTAAAGCCAGTTTTGTGTAGTGACTAATCGTCCACCCCATCACCTGCACCGGATGCAGCCACCCCCACGGATCGCCAATCAGATAATCTAGGAGAGCAGCGATCGCGATCACGCTAATTCCTGACCACTCATCAAACCACAAAGCTTGCCTCCTCCCCCTGTGCGGCTTGCCAGCTTCGCGCATCGTAGTAGAGGTCTTCTAAAGAGATGCCATAAAGCGCCTCTTTGAGCTTTTTGTGAAGTCGATTCCACAGGCTAAACGTCACCCAGTCTTCGGCTTGTGCATCATCGGGAGTGTGACGCGGCAACGGTTCTACGCTCTCTCCCACCGCTTCTAAGATTTGCCCTAGTGAAATTTGTGCAGGCGGACGCGCCAACTGATAGCCACCATGAGCGCCGCGCACGGAAATGACCAGATTTGCCCGTCGCATCTCAATCAGCAGCTTTTCTAAATAAGGGGCTGGCAGATCTTGCCGTTGCGCGATCGCTTTCACTGCCGCAGGACCATACTCTGGCTGAAAGCTGAGATCGAGCAAGGCTTTGACGCTATAGTGTCCGCGAGTCGTTAACTTCAAGAGAATTGGCTGCAAGGGTGACGATAGCTCAGTATCGCATTATCCCCTAGTCTGCCGCAGCCAATCTTAAGGAGTCGTCAACAGGGATACGCGAACTCATTTCCGCAGTTTCAGCAACTCTTGAGGAGATGCAATCAGTTTTAGCTTTAACAAGACAATCTCTTGCCGATCGTTTAACGTGAATAGCCACGACACGCCTACTCCAAACAAGGGCGTTTTCACTCGACCCGTGACCTGAATCTCAGTGCAGCCGTCCTCTAAAGCTTGCCCGATCATCTCTTGCTGGGGTTGAGATGTGATTCCCTTCGCCTCAGCGTTGAGATAGTGCTCGATCGCGTCTCGACCTACAATGGGCGACTCAAATGGTGGATGTAGCGTGCCGTCGAGCGCAAACTGCTGACTCGTCGCCTCATAGTCACACGCATCAAAGGCTTCAAAATAATTCAAGATCGTGGGAGTTTTAATATTTAAGATCGGGGCGATTTCCTCGATCGGGAGAGTTGCGGCATCAGAGTTAACAGTTTGCATAGCGATTCTGCGTCTTGAAGTTCAATCGCACAATAAACCAAAAAAGCAGAATGAATCCTGTCTCTAGAGAGATAGTTGCTCAAAAGGGTAAGGAACTTGCGATTTGGTGGAGTCTCGCGTGAATCTGGACAGCCCTCCTCACGAAGTGGGGCAAGCCCTCGCCAACCTTTCTTCCCAGGGAGAAGGGAGCTAGAACCTCTCGTTCCCTCTCCTTAGGGAGAGGGCTAGGGTGAGGGCGAAGTATTCGTGCAGGAGATTTATTAGAGTCTCACCCGATCGGGCTTCGCTCTGCCTCAAATAGTACGCCCTTGGGTATCTGAGAGTCGTCCGTGAGTGTCTGAGAGTCGTCCGCGAGTATCTGAGGGTCGTCCGTGAGTATCTGAGAGTCGTCCGCGAGTATCTGAGGGTCGTCCGTGAGTTCCTCAAAGTCGTCCGTGAGTGTCTGAGAGTCGTTCATGAGTTCCTGAGAGTTGTTCACAAGTTACTCTGAATTCTAGGTTGGTAGACTAAGGGTTCGCCAGTCTTAAGTCTAAGAATCTATAGTCCTCCGCAGCGATTAACCATGACCGATCGGGCTTCAATCACAGACCAAATTAAACAAAAAGCCTTAGACGTTGGGTTTCACAAGGTAGGGATCGCGATCGTTCCCGTCGAGTCAGATGACGAAAAAGCGGCGGTTACTTCTCTGCAAAGCTGGCTAAACCAAGACTATCAGGCAGACATGGCGTGGATGGCAAATCCCAAACGGCAAGATCTTCGCTTAGTGATGCCCGAAGTCCGATCGGTGATTTGCGTTGCCCTCAACTACTACACGCCGCACGATCGACCTAATGGTGCTCAGTACGCCAAGATTTCTCGCTATGGCTGGGGTCGCGACTATCACCGGATTCTGCACAAGAAGCTCAAGGCACTGTCCACCTGGCTAGAGTCACAAGGCGACGACATTCAGGCGCGCTGCTATGCAGATACAGGACCTGTGCAAGACAAATTTTGGGCACAGCAGGCAGGCATCGGCTGGGTCGCCAAAAACAGCAACGTGATCACGCGAGACTACGGCTCCTGGGTGTTTCTCGGCGAAGTGTTGACCAATTTAGAACTCGTGGGCGATCGTCCTCACACTTCCCACTGCGGCACCTGCACCCGCTGCCTCGACGCTTGCCCCACCGGAGCGATCACCCAGCCGTTTGTGGTCGATGCCAATCGCTGCATCGCCTATCACACGATCGAAAACCGCGCTGAAACCCTCCCCGACACCATCACCCCACATCTCCAAGGCTGGGTCGCTGGCTGTGATATCTGCCAAGAGGTCTGCCCCTGGAATCAGCGCTTTGCCCAAGAGACCGACGTGACCGACTTTCAGCCTTACCCCGACAACGTTGCTCCGACGCTCGTCGAGTTAGCCGAGATGTCAGACCAAGACTACGATCGGCGCTTTCCGGCTTCTGCGCTGAGACGCATTAAACCCAACATGATGCGCCGAAACGCTCGATCGAACCTAGAGGTTAAATAGCGTCTCTGCAATGCCTGGGGCATCATAGATATAGAGTTCATTATTCAAAGTTTTAGAGGAGATAGACGGGTGGCTGCAACCGACTTTAAAGATTATTACGCGCTTCTTGGAGTCGCCAAGACTGCCAGCGTCGATGATATTAAGAAAGCATTTCGTAAACTGGCGAGACAATATCACCCCGATGTGAATCCGGGTGACAAAGCAGCCGAGGCTCGATTTAAAGAAATCAACGAAGCTTATGAAGTCTTATCTGACACCGATAATCGCCAAAAATATGATCAGTTTGGGCAATATTGGCAGCAAGCCGATCGAGCAGGGGCACCGAGAGGCGGACGATCGCCCTCTACCAACACCAGCCCCGGCTTTGACGAATTTGAATTTGGGCGCTACGGCAGCTTTGACGAGTTTGTCAACGATCTCCTCGGACGGGCAGGCACAGGCTATGGACGCACTGCCGATCCGTTTAGCGGCTATCGCACGTCGCCCAGCGGCTCAGGGTTTGGCGACGATCGCGCCACCGCCGGAGTCAACCTGGATGTCGAAGCGCCCATCTCGCTAACCTTTTCAGAAGCGTTTAATGGCGCACAAAAACGGTTGGGCATTGGCGGCGAAACCTTTGATGTCAACATTCCCGCAGGTGCCAAAACGGGAACTCGGATTCGGATGCGCGGCAAGGGGCGATTTAGCCCTCACTACACGAGTCAGCGCGGCGATCTCTATCTGATTGTCGAACTCACAGCGCACCCATTCTTTCAGCTTGATGGAGACAACAATCTAGTCTGTGAAGTGTCGATCGCGCCCGATGAATCCGTTTTGGGGACTCAAATTGACGTGCCGACTCCTGATGGCATGGTGAAAGTTAACGTTCCTGCTGGGGTGCGATCGGGTCAATCGCTGCGGCTGCGGGGCAAGGGGTGGAAAAATCTCAAGGGCGAGAGAACTGATCTGATGATCAAACTGACGATCGTGCCTCCCAAAGAGTTGAGCGAGATCGAGCGAGAATCTTATGAGAAGATCCGCGACAACCGCAGTTCTGATCCGCGCAGTCATCTCGCAGGAATCAAACTTTAATGATCAACGTCAGGTTTGATTGTGATGCAGCGATCGTGTCTGAAGAGCGCTAACGCATTGCATCCTCCGTAAATTCTTTATTCTCCGTAAATCTCTTTATTGCTGACAGATCCGACTTGGATTTGGGTGCGTATAGCTATGTGTGTCGGTTTGAGACAGCTTTAACACTAGCGTCAAGCTCACATACAGGATGAAGAGTTTTAAGGAGAGTCATTATGAGAATCAACGTCCGGGGTAGCACTTACGCACTGGCTGGCAAATGCACCTCTCTTCTAGAGAATGTCCTCAATAAGGTCGTTTCTTTCATTCAGCGATCGACCAACGGTTGGCTTCGCCCGATTGGAATTTGTGCGATCGTATTGGCGACGTTTTTAACAACCCTTCCCGCTTTGGCTTCAGACCACCAAGACACCACGTTTTTAGCCAATAAGCTGACCGCCGCCGACTTGACTGACTTGTTTGTGTTTGAGAGTCCAAGTGATCCCAGCAAAGTCGTTTTAGCAATGGACTTTGACCCCCTGATCACTCACGGCGAGGTGAGACCGTTTGACCCTGCCGTTCTCTATCAGTTTAAGATCGATAAGACGGGCGACAACGTTGAAGATCTCGTGCTGCAATTTCGGGTGAATGGCATAGTCAGAGGGCGCAAGCAATCTGTTACGGTGTTTGGTCCGGGTCGCCCTAGTCAAGTGGGCACTGGGTCAAGACTGATCCGCGCAAGTGCCATTGGGGAGTTGAACCAGACGTTTTCTACGAGCAAGGGAGTAAAAGTCTTCGTGGGAGAACGCAAAGATCCCTTCTTCTTTGATCTGGAGCAATTTTTTAAGATTTTGCCCGATCGTAACTACCAAGTTCAGCCGAATCCTAGTCCGCCGCTCACGGTCAAAGCGTTTAGACCGCCGGGTGAAGCCAAAGACACGCTGGCTCCGTTTAACGTGCACTCGATCGTGGTCGAGCTACCTAGAAGTCTGCTAGGAACTGGAAAGATCGGAGTTTGGATGACCACCAGCTATCAGACTGCCAGATTGAGAGAGGGCAGTTATGCCCAAATCGAACGGTTAGCTGTCCCAGCGCTGAATGAATTATTTATGGATTTCAAAGCGCACAACGCGAGTAATCTTCAGACTCCGACCGCCGATGCGCCCAACCAATCGAAATTTATTCGTTCGTTTGTGACGACGATCGGGCGACCCAAAGGCATCGCAGACGCGGTGATCTCAGTCGCAATTCCAGATGTGATTCAAGCCGACTTGTCTAAACCAACTGGGAGCTATTTTGGCACTCAGTTAGGTCAAAACTTTGGCGGCAGACGACCGAAAGATGACGTGATTGATGTGACAGCATCGGTTGTGTTTGGCAGCGCGGTGACTGGCATTACACAGGGTGCCATTCCAGCGTTGACCAGCGACAACGTAGGTCCTAATAATGCCAATTTTCTGCCCACGTTTCCTTATTTAGGCAATCCTCTTTAAGGGCGAAGCAGGTAGGCGCGATGAAACTGAAGACTCTCATCCCCTAACCCCTTCTCCCGCAGGAAAAGGAGAACCGGATTCCGGCTCCCTCTCCCGCAGGAGAGGGTTGGGGTGAGGGCATCCCCGGCATTTTATGTTTGATTAAAGTCCATCTACTTATGACTAGACGATCGTTGGGGCTGTTTTGGGTGCTAGTCAGCCTCCTAGTGTTTCTGTTAGGGCACCCGTCTACACTCGCATTGGGCTTTGGCAAAGAGTCGATCGCGGATGCTCAAATGCAATCAGATTTGGTGTTTCCCGATTATCTAGAGCGCGATGGAATTATCCACAACTATGAGCAGCAGGTGCGTCAGTCTCCTGATTCATTTCTGCTGTTGCGATTGCTGGCTGATCACTATCTCAAACGCTTTCGAGAACGGGCAGATGTTGAAGATTTGCTCCGTGCCGAACAAGCAGCCCGACGATCGCTAGCGCTGCAACCGCGTCATAACGAGGGGGCTTCGATGCTGTTAGCCTCAACGTTGCTTTCACAGCATCGATTTCAGGAGGCGTTGCAGGTTGTGACAGACGCTGAAAAGTTGACTGCGACTGATCAGCTTGCATCTCTCAAAGCCTCGATTCAGATGGAGTTGGGAGATTATGAATCGGCTCATCAATTCTTGCAAACGCTGACGAGCGAATCAGAGGATAACTCAGGGCATAATGCAGTGCTGGCTCGATATCTAGAATTAACCAGCCACTTATCAGTAGCGCGGCAACAGATGGACTCAGCCATGCAGCAAATGGATGAGTTCTACACTAACCCCGCTGAGACTCGTGCTTGGTTTCATGTGAGAGCGGGTGATCTGTCATTTTTAGCAGGCGATTTGGCTCGATCGGAGCAGCGATATCGAGAAGCGATCACGCTCTTTCCTCACGATGTTGCGGCGTTTACGGGTCTGGCTCGACTCTATGCCGCTCAACATCGCTGGCAAGCTTCTCTAGAAGCCGCTAATCAGGGCATTGAGTGGGTGCCGCTCGTCGAAACGCTGGCATATAAAGCAGACGCACAACAGGCTCTCGGAGACTCATCGGGAGCCGCTGCAACCCAAGATCTGATCGAAGTGGTGGCGCGTCTGAGTCAGGTTAAAGGTATCTACGATCGTGCCCTAGCCGTTTATTACGTCGAACACGGAGTTCATCTACCCGAAGCGCTAGAGATTGCTCAACGAGAAGTTGCCATTCGCGACGATATTTATGCCGAAGACACTTTAGCGTGGGCAGCCGCCGCCAATGGGCAATGGCAGACCGCGCAACGAGCTATTCAGCAAGCGACTCGCTATGGCACCGAAGATCCGCTTCTGCGATTTCATCACGGCATGATTGCGCTGCACAGTGGCGATCGCGAGACTGCGATTCAGCAACTCAGTCAGGCGCTGCGTCTCAATCCTCAGTTTCATCACAAATATGCGGCTGAAGCGCGCCAAGTTTTAGCCGACCTATCCCCTACTGAAGTGGAGTCATGATGCAACGACGTTTTTATGGATTTAATCGCCCTGCTGACGTTGCGACGATTGTGGCAGAGATTCA
>Ga0209512_1005464_pt1 | contig 10568 bp, 7 predicted proteins | sample frozenSSSSmetaG_FD_184142 | JGI IMG/M metagenome (GOLD analysis project Ga0209512, IMG submission 184142) | Glacier valley bacterial and archeal communities from Borup Fiord, Nunavut, Canada, to study Microbial Dark Matter (Phase II) -... | ecosystem: Environmental > Aquatic > Freshwater > Ice >... | reverse complement strand
GGTCTCCCGAGTTCGTAAACATTCGGTGAACCCGTCGAGTGCTGCGATGGTCACTCCGCCAGGACCCGCCTGAAGTCCTGGCGCAGTGGGTACAGCCACACGTCCTTGGCTGGCAGTTGAGCGGCGTGGGCGGTGCTGGTTTTGCCCCGGCCGGTGGTTCTGCCGACCAGTTGCCAATTGGCCGCCCGGTAGCACGTGCCCTTGTGACGCGGGCTCTCGACGAAGGTCTCCAGCAGCACCGGTGCGAAGCCGTAGCGCTGCTGCCAGTCTTGGGGCAGGCGCCGGGCGGCCATGCCCAGCACCTTGGACGCCAGGCCCGGGCTGTGCACCCATGGCAGGATCAGGAACCGGGTGTTGTTGACCACCCGGTGCAGCCGGCTGCGCCGCTGCGCATCGGTCCAGCCGACATACCGCTCACGGTCGGCGAGCTTCCATGCTGCGGCCGCGAAGCTGAGCAGCGCCACCAGTTGTTCACCCGCGTAGACGCCGTAGCGCAGCTGCTGGCCGGACATCGGCGTGTAGCCCAGGTAGTGATACCGGGCCATGAACTCGTTCCACAGCCTCGAATCGTCGCCCCGCCCCTGCACGATGCGCAGGTGCAGCGGCGCGAGTTCGTGCACCGCCACCGTGATGGCGGGCTGCGGGTCGGTGCGCGCGGTGGGCGCGAAGCACGCCCGCTGTCGCGGCTGGCGGATCTGCGAGGGCGGCAGCTGGATCAAGCCGTCAGCCTGCAGCCGCAGCATCGTCACCCGACACGCCATCTCGCACAGCTGGCCGCCAGCGCCACGCCAGTCCAGCGCCTCGCAGATGCGGCGCGACAGCGGCGTTCGCTTCATGCCGGGATGGCGCTCGATGATCTCGGCGATGCGTTGCACCAGGGCCGGGCTGAAGTCGCGAACGCCGTACTGCTTGGCCATCAGGAAGTGTCGTTCGGGGTCGCTGCGCTCACGGCTGCCTGGCGCATGGCCGCCAGCTGCGACGGGGTCATGCGCCAGGGAATGAAGCCGTCGATGTCGTCCGGGGGCTTGCCGCCGGCGCGGGCGCAGGCCTGCAGATAGGCCTGCAGCCATGTGCGCGGGTTCACGCCCCACCGGCGCATCGACCCGAGCACACTCAGCACGGTGGCGGCCAGCTGGCCTGACCACTGGCTGCCGCTGCCGTAGTAGTTCTTGCGTCCGACCACCGCCGGGCGCAGCGCGCGCTCGGCGGCGTTGTTGTCCAGGTCCAGCCACGGGTGCTCGACGAAGACGACCAGGCCCGGCCAGTACGACTTCATCACCCGCAACACCTTGCGGGCTGGGGCGGCCAACTCCAGGTCGGCCATCTGCTCGTCGCAGCGCTGCTGCAGCACCAGCACGTGTTCGCGCAGTCGGGCGTCTGCCTCTATGAAGGCCACCGATGACGGTGCGGCCATCTCCAGGCGCCGTGCGCGATGCAGCTCGTAGAGTCGGCCGATGTGCTGCACCCATTGCGCCGCCCAGTTCCAGAGATCAGGATGGTCGTTGGCCACGCGCAGGAAGTCGCGCCGCTGGTGGGCCCAGCACAGCGCCAGCCGCATGCCCGGCACGCCGCGCGCGAACTTGCGGTACGCCGCATACCGGTCTACGCTGAGGATGCCACCCTGCGCACCGGCCAGCGCTGCAGTCGGCACGGCCGCCGAGCGCGAGGGGTCCAGCACGAACAACACCGCCCGCTTGGCCTCGAACACCCACAGATACCAGCGGTGACCGGTCTTGCCGGGTAGCTCTTCGAAGACCTCCCAGCGTGTCTCGTCGGCATGCCAGTGTGGAGCGCTGCGAACCTCGTCCCGGCAGGCAGCCAGCATCGGCTCGAACAGGGGCGCCAGCCGCCGCAGGCCCTCGGTGACGGTGCCCTGGGCGATGGGCAAGCCCCGCTCGGTCCAGTCCTGCAGCAGCCGTGCCGTGGGCTGACCGTAGAGAAACTTCGACAGCAGCAGCTCCACCCAGATCGACAGGCCGAGCTTGTTGCGCGGCCACAGGGCCTCGGGCGCCGGGGCGGTCACCAGACCCGGCAGGCAGCCACAGCCGCAGGTGGGCCGGCTGCGCGGTCGGCGCACGATGCGGCGGTAGGCCCTGACTTCGATCTCCAGCACCTCGGCGGACTCGCAGCCCCAAGCCGGTGCGGTTGCCGCGCCGCAGCGCGGGCAAGTGGTGGCGCCTGTCGTCTCTTGAACCACTGCCGGCAGCTGCGGCAGTCGCGTGCGGCCGTGGCCGCGGCGGCCTGGCTGCTGGCCTCGGGGGCGACGTGGGGCATCCTCAGGTCGCACCATGTCGGCCACCAGCGCGTTGACGCTGCGCGACTGCTCGGTCTTGGCGCCGAAGACGCGCTGGCGAAGGTCGCGGTTCTGGGCCTGCGCCTGGGCGAGTTCGGCGTGAACCGCGGCAAGCTGCTCGCGCACCTGGCCCATCTCGTGGTCGTGACGCTGTTGCAGCCGCTTCAGGCGCTCCACGGCCCTTGCATGCAAGGAGCGATACTGACGCGCCTGGAGCTTCAGCTCGACGTGTTCGCAGCGGCTGATGCTGACGAACTCAATGTCGAACGGCTTCGCGGTGGAGCCCTGGCGCGCCGCGGCTGTTGACCCGACACCGACACCGGCGTCGACTTCAGGCCCGGAGTTCGGGCCGATGGTGAAATCGCAGGCCGTCGTCAGCATGAACGTAAGCGTAGGAGGCTGGAGAAAACGTGTCCAGCCGGGATCAACCCTTACCGCGCGGTAGACCCCTCATCGACTTGGGTCCAACGGGTTCACCGAATGTTTACCCGAGTTCGACAGTTAAACGCGTAAGTCATTGATTCATATAGTGGCGCGTGCAAAACGCTCCACTACAAGAGGGTCAACTGGGTGCTGAGGATTGGTTTCTTGATGGTCAATGCGGCCAGGATGCTCGTCTGCTCCTGATCGATGGAGGACAGCCCTGTTACGGGTTGGCTGTCGTTCAGAGTGACGCGGTGGTGCTGGATTCGGCGCAGCTTTGCCAGGGCGCGTTCAGGCGAATGGGATGTGCCGCCGGCATGCAGTCGGGTGCGCATCACGCGGTACAGGATCAGCGCAATGAAGCAGATCATGGCGTGCGCGCGGATGCGGTCCGGCAGCCGGTGATAGATCGGGCCGATCTCGATCTCGGACTTCAGCACCCTGAAGCCCCGCTCGATGTCGGCCAGGGACTTGTAGCGCTTGACCACCTCCGCAGGCGAGAGGTCGGCCACATTGGTGACCAGCAGCAGTTTGCCGTCCATCAGCCGGGCGTGCGCCAGCGCCGTCTCGTCAACGGCGTAGCTGAACAACTCGCTCTTGAGATCCACCCGCACGATGCACGCCAGATGGGCGTCGCACACCGCGTGATAGAAGCGGGCACGCGCGCCGCCGTCGGAGAGCTTGCGGCCGCGGCGGGGTTTGCCGGCGTCCTGCTCGTCGAGCTTGCCCGCCCACTGCGCGGCTTGCTGCTGAAGGGCCTGAATGACCCGGTCGCGCTTGGCGCCGGCCTCAAGAGCCACCTGGGGATCGTGCGCCACGATCAGGCGCAGCCCGTTCCATTGGGACTCGCCCAGCGCCTCTTGACTGGCTTGTGCGAACTGCTGGGCATGGAGCGGCCCCAGCAGATCGACAAACTCGCTGTAGCGCCGCCCCGGCACGGCCAGGATGAACTCCAGCTTGCCGCCGCCTGGCAGCGTGATGGTCTGCAAGTCCGCCAGGTTGTCGCTCGACAGCAAGCCGCGATCGGCCACGGCGATGACGCGCTTGACGGGGAAGCGCTTGACGATTTTCTCCAGCGTCGGCTTGAGCGTGTGGACCTCGGCCGTGTTGCCGTCGAAGACCTCGTGATAGAGCGGCAAGCCCTCCGCCGTCTGCACCACGCCCAGCATGATCTGGCGCGCGGTCCCGCCTTCCTTGGACATGCCGAAGTGACGCACATCGCCGTCCTGCTCCGACAGGCCTGCGGCGCGAATGGTGGTCATGTCGTAGAACACGACCGCCAGGTCCTGATCGACCACGGGCCGCAGCAAGCCGGCCAGCACCGCCTCGACCGCGTCGTGGTGCTCGACCAGGGCGTCCATGGCGCGCAGCAGGTGCTGGTGCTCGATCGACTGGACAACAGTACCGGGCAAGGACACCGTCTGCACCCAGCGCGGGACGCCGAGTTTGGACTCGGGGTCGCACAGGCGGTTGAGCACCATGACGCGGGTCAGCGCCTCGACATCGATGGCGTGGCGGGTGCGGCGGAAGATGCGCCGCAACTGATCGAAGCCCAGCGAGTTCCACAGCTCGGTCAGCGCCCAGACGTCACCGAAGTCGCGGGCGGACTCGAAGCTGACGGTTGGGGTGGGCGTTGGCGTGGGGCTCGGCAGCGAGGTCGGCGGCGATTTGCCGGTGACGCGCAGCAGGCCGGTGACGACGGACTCCAACTCGGAGCCGAGCTGATCGAGCCGCCCCAAGGTTGCCACGGTGCGCTGCTTGGGACGCCCCGCATCATCGCGATAGGCCTCGACCAGCTGCACGTAGCTGCGCGGTCCGGAGTGGGTGACTTTGACAAACACACCACTACGATAAACGAACTCTATACCGATGTCAGCATGGTAAAAATGCCAACATACGTGCCATTACACGAAACCGGGAAACTTGCGTCCAAGTCATTGATTTCATTGGCTCATTGCGGAAGTTCTGGCGTTTTCCTGTCGAACTCGGGAGGCCCAGGTCGACGAGTTCTCTGCGACATATGAGCGATTAGAGATCGAACGAACCCAACGTCACGAAGCTGCGGCGCGTGATCGCGAGGAGAGGCGAACTGCAGCTACTACCAGCTTGCGACAAAATCCCAGGGTAGGTGACCGTCCGAACCTGGGCACGATCATCGAGGTTCGAGCACCACTTGCTTTGCTGCAATACGACGAACGATACAGAGCCGTTTCCAACCGGCCAGCTTCGGAGTGGGTTCGAATCGACACGTTGTCAGCTTCGTCGGAACAGTAAGCATGAGCAGTCCTGCCGAGGCACGCTGGACCGACGGCCTCGCAACGCCGGTCTATGAAATGTTCGACAGAGGAGCAAGCAATGAAGATGTCGACCGATTCCTTCGCGCGCATCAAGACGGCGATCTGGAATTGGCGCAAAGGCTCCTTTCGGAGGCTGGGCGGCTCGCCCAGCCCGGGGCATCTTCGAGGCTTGAGTCTTCCTCCAGGATGGCCTTGCAAGGCATCATGGTCGCCGCGCTCAGACCGGTCGTCAACGAGCTGACTGCACAGGAACTGCTGAACTACATTGCCTTCGTGAGCCACGCCTCCGAGTTACTGGTCGAACACGCCGACGAGGCGTGTGTGGGCAAGTCATGCAGTGGTGGAGGCAGCCGGCTCATCCTTGAGGCAAGCCGCGCTGAAGTGGCTGAGGGGGCGCTGAGCCTTCCGGTCGAGTCGTCCTGAACACACGGCCCATGGCATCCATGAGAATCAGGCGCCGCCGCTGGCGGACATCCAAAGCGGTCCGTCGGCGCATCCTGCGGCAGATTCAAGCCATCTTGGCCGGTATCTCTCAAGGTGGACAGTTGCAGTTCCTGCACACCCCGAAGGGCAGCCTCGGCGGCACAACGCCCATGCAGGCCATATTCGCCGGCAGGGCCAAAGCCGTGATTACCGCCGCGACTGGCTTCGTGGAGCGCTGATGTAGACGACCGACTGCGGACGGAACCATCTTCGGGGGACGTGCAGAACAGGTCGTGAGGGAAATGGTGCGCCTTCCTCCGTCACGAGCTTCCGGGCTCCAGAAGGCGTGGTTGCGTGCACGATCCGTGCCCGGTTGGGCGACCGCGCGTGCGAAATCCGCAAAGCTATGATCTGCGGGGGTATGGACATACCCCCGCCTAAGGGCGCCGGTTCCCGCGCAACTCCATGGACATCTATGAATCGCTCAAAAGCCAATGCTGACGCGGACTTGCGCACATGTCCATGGGTGACAATTCGCGGGCGAAGACCCAACGTGTAAGGCCTTGACGACCGGCGCAAGCCATGGATGAACCCGCCGCGCGAACGCCACCCCACGCGACTCCAGAGCTCGCTTCGGAGCGGCCGGTTCATTGGCTCGCGGCCGCATTGCTGACCTTCACGTTCTACGTGTTGGCGGGGCTGGCGGCGCTGCCACTCGCCATTCCACCGGGCTACGCATCGCCGCTCTACCCGGCCGCGGGCGTGGCCCTGGCGAGCGTGCTGCTGTTCGGCCGGCGCATGCTGCCGGCGCTGGCGCTGGCCGCGGTCTGCGTCAACCTCTCGCTGGCGGCCGACCCCGCCCACCCCAGCCCGACCTCGCTGTTGCTGGCGCTCGCCATCGGCTGCGGCGCAGCGCTGCAGGCGTGTGCTGGCGCGCTGCTCGTGAGGCGTTTCACGCCGCAGCCTCTGACGCTCGGCGAACCACGCGAGGTGATCGCGTTGCTGCTGGCCAGTGCGGCGTCGTGCCTGGTCAGTTCGGGGGTGGGCAACGCAGCGCTGTGGTTCACGCAAACGGTGCCCACGGCCAAGCTGCCACTCAGCATGGCCACCTGGTGGATCGGCGACCTGCTCGGCGTGCTCATTGCCACGCCAGTGTTGTTCACGCTGTTGGCGCGCCCGCGGGAGGCGTGGGCACCGCGCCGCATGAGCGTGGGGCTGACGCTCACGCTCGTCACCGCGTTGCTTGCTCTGGGCGTGCGCCAGGTCGTGGCCTGGAGCCATGAGCGCCTGCGCACCGGCTTCGACCGCGACGCCACCAGCGCGACGCTCGCTCTGGCCGCGCAGTTGCAGCAACCCATCCATGCGCTGCGGGCCCTGCACGGCGTGTTCATTGCATCCGACGACGTGACGCGTGACGAGATGCACCTGGCCACCCAGGCGTGGCTGAATGACGGCGTACTGCAGGCGATGGGCTGGAGCGAGCGCGTGCCACGCGACAGCCTGCCGCAGTTCGAAGCCAAGGCACGCGCCAGTGGCCAGGCCGGCTTTGCGGTGTTCGACCGCACCGACTTGCCCGCCGCGCCGGGCGCGGGCAAATCGGCCACGCCAGATGCCGAGGTGATCGCGATGCGCTACGTCGAGCCCATGGCGACCAACGACAGTGCGCTGGGGGTGAACGCGCTGTCCATTCCGGCAGCACGAGCGGCGATCGAGCAGGCGCGGCGTACGGGGGCACCCGTGGCCACAGCAGGTTTCCGGCTCACCCAGACACCCGGGCGGGCGCCGATCTTCGACCCCGGCGTGGTGCTCTACCAGGCTGTGTACTACCCCGTGGCGCCGAGCCCGGCGCAGCGTTTGGAGGCAACCCGTGGTGTGGTGTTCGTGACGCTGCGCCCGAGCGAGCAGTTGAAGGGCCTGCTGGCCCAGGTGCCGGCCTACCTGAGCCTGTGCGTCGTCGACACCAGCCCGGGTGCGCTGCTGCGCCGCCTGGCAGGCCGAGTGGGTTGCGAAGCCGATGCCATGCCGCTTCAGCACGTTCGCGGCGTCGACTTCGCCGGCCGCCAGTGGGAGTTGCGCGTGCAGGCCCGCCCGCAAGACCTGCCCGAATCGAACAGCGTCGATGCCTGGCTCTTCTCGCTGGTGGGCATGCTCTCCACGGCCATGCTCGGCGGCTTCCTGTTGATCGTCACCGGCCGCACGCGGCGCATCGAAACCGCCGTGCTCGAGCGCACTGCGGCATTGCAGGCCGAGGTTCAAGACCGGCAAGTTGCCGAAGCGGCGCTGCGCGAGAGCGAGCAGCGCTTTCGCAACATCCTGAACAGCGTGCCCATCGGCGTGGTCTACACCGACTTGCAGGGCGGTGTGCGCCAGACCAACCCGCGTTATTGCACGCTCACCGGCTACACCGAGGCCGAGCTCGTCTCGATGAGCCACGCCGACTACACCCACCCCGACGACGTGGCGCAGGACAACGACTTGCGCGAACAACTGGTGCGCGGTGAAGTCCCCATGTTCAGGCGCCACAAGCGCCTGATCACGCGCCAGGGCACCACCGTGTGGGTGCAGGCCACGGTGTCGTTGCTGCGCGATGCGAACGGCAAGCCGCGCAGCATCGTCGGCGTGGTCGAAGACATCACCGAGCACCTGAAGCTCGAGGAAGCCGAGCGCGCGCGCGAAGCGGCCGAGGCCTCGAACCGCGCGAAGAGCGAGTTTCTTTCGCGCATGAGCCACGAGCTGCGCACGCCGCTGAACGCGATGCTCGGGTTCGCGCAGTTGCTCGAACTCGACCAGCGCCACCCGCTCACTGCGGCACAACTGCCGTGGGTCACGCAAATACAGCAGGCCGGCTGGCACCTGCTGGAGATGATCAACGACGTGCTCGACCTGTCGCGCATCGAGTCGGGCAACGTGCGGCTGCAGATCGAAACGCTGGTCATCAGCGACCTGCTCTCGGCCACGCTGGCGCTGGTCGAAGGCGATGCGCGCAGCCGCAACATCCGCATCTCGCAGGAGGTGGCAGATGGCGCTCACACGCTGGTGGGCGACGCCACGCGCGTGAAGCAGATCCTGACCAACCTGCTGACCAACGCAGTGAAGTACAACGCCGAGTCGGGGCGCGTGCACATCGGGTGCCGGATGAGCAGCGCGGACACGGTGGAGATCGCGGTCACCGACACCGGCCTGGGCATGTCGCCGCAGCAACTGGCCGAGCTGTTCCAGCCCTTCAACAGGCTCGGCCGCGAGCGCTCCGCCCAGCCTGGAACGGGCATCGGCCTCGTCATCAGCCAGCGCCTGGCGGAGTTGATGGGCGGCGCGCTCCGCGCCCGCAGCGTGGCGGGGCAGGGCTCGTCCTTCATCCTGCGCCTGCCGTGTTCGCCCGACCCCGACACGGTGCGCTCCGACCTCGTCGACCTTGCCAGCGAACCGGCCGCGTACCACCGCCGACTGGTGCACTACGTGGAAGACAACGAGACCAACGTCGAGGTGATGCGCGGCATCCTGGCGCAGCGGCCACAGGTCGAACTGCAGGTCACGATGACCGGCACAGCCGGGCTGGCGGCCATCCGCGCGCGCGTGCCCGACCTGCTGCTGCTCGACATGCACCTGCCCGACATGAACGGCATCGACCTGCTGCGCGCCCTGCAAGCCGACGTGCGCACCGCCGGCATCCCGGTGGTCGTGGTTTCGGCCGATGCCTTGGCCCAGCAGATTGCCGAGGCCTTCGCGGCGGGCTGCAGCCACTACCTTACGAAGCCCGTCAGTGTGTCGGAGTTGCTGGCGGTGGTGGACGACTTGCTCGCGCAGTCGGAGTCGCGGTTCGGGTGAACCGCCGGAAGACGAAGAGCCGCGATGGCACGCATTCACGACCTGCTTCGCACCGAGTTGCCCATCATCCAGGCGCCGATGGCCGGCGTGCAAGGCCATGCGCTGGCGGTGGCCGTCTCGAATGCCGGCGGCCTGGGCTCGCTGCCGGCCGCGCTGCTATCGCCCGACGCCTTGCGCCAGGAACTGACCGCGCTGAAGGCGCAGACCGCACGGCCGTTCAACGTCAACTTCTTCTGCCATGAAGCGCCGGTGCCCGATACCGAGCGCGACGCGGCCTGGCGCGCGGCGCTCGCGCCGTACCGCGCCGAACTCGGTGTCGATGCGGCCGCCCTGCCCGTGGCCCCCGGCCGCTCGCCGTTCAGCACGGCGCTGGCCGACATCGTGGCCGAGTTCGAGCCGCCGGTCGTGAGCTTTCACTTCGGCCTGCCGAGTGCTGCGCTGATGCAGCGCGTGCGCGCCTCTCGCGCGGTGATCCTGTCGTCGGCGACCACGCTCGACGAAGCGCTGTGGCTGGAGGCGAACGGCGCCGATGCCGTCATTGCGCAGGGGCTGGAGGCCGGTGGCCACCGGGGCATGTTCCGCGGCGACGACATCTCGACCCAGGTCGGCACATTCGCGCTCCTGCCGCAACTCGTGCGGGCCCTGCGCGTGCCGGTGATCGCGGCCGGGGGCATTGCCGATGCGCAAGGCGTGGCCGCCGCGATGGCCCTGGGTGCGGCCGGCGTTCAGGTCGGCACCGCCTACCTTCTGTGCCGCGAAGCCACGACGAGCGCCGTGCACCGCGCCGCCCTGCAAAGCGCTGCGGCGGGGTGCACCGCGCTGACGAACCTGTTCACAGGCCGGCCGGCACGCGGCATCGTGAACCGTGCCATGCGCGAGCTGGGTCCGATGAGCCGGGCCGTCCCGGCGTTTCCGCTCGCCACGGGCATGATGGCGCCGCTGCGCGCGAAAGCCGAGGCTTTGGGCCGCGGAGACTTCTCGCCGCTGTGGGCGGGTCAGAACACGAGTGGCTGCCGGGCGGTGCCGGCTGCGCAACTCACGCGGGAACTGGCTGCCGGCTTGCCGGCGCGTTGACCGGGTCCGCTGCGCTGGCAACGACCGAGCCGGGCGCCTGCTCGCCGCCGAGCGCGTCAATCAAGTCGGCGATCAACGGGGCCAGCTCGCCCGTCGCAATGGCGGCGTTCGCGTCGAACGCGTCGTCGGCCTTGTCGCCGCGCCCCGGGCCCTCCATCACCACGTCGAGCAGGGCGATCTTCTTCAGCTGCAACGCGTTGGTCAGCACGAACGACACGCGGTCGCAGCTGAAG
>Ga0209512_1005463_pt1 | contig 10568 bp, 10 predicted proteins | sample frozenSSSSmetaG_FD_184142 | JGI IMG/M metagenome (GOLD analysis project Ga0209512, IMG submission 184142) | Glacier valley bacterial and archeal communities from Borup Fiord, Nunavut, Canada, to study Microbial Dark Matter (Phase II) -... | ecosystem: Environmental > Aquatic > Freshwater > Ice >... | reverse complement strand
CAGGTCCTCCCACGGGTCGGCGTCACCGAGCACGTCGGCCGCCGGGCCCATCGGGTCGACCGCTGCACCGTTGAGACCAGGAGCGCTCCGCTTGCCGTCGGTGCCGCGTACGCGCATGTAGAACGGCTCGTCGGCCACGCCGAGGTCGAGCACGATCTTGACCGTGCCGACGGCGCCGCTCACGTCACGCTGGAGCACGACCTTGGTGCCGGGCGCCGAGATGGAGTCCCGGTCGGTCACCGGACCGGTGAGGTTGCCGCGCACGACGTCGACCCGAGCCAGCTGCGGCACGAACTGCGCCCAGTTGGGCAGGGTCGCCGGAGTGACCGAGATGACGAGCTCGAGCCGCGTACCCCGCTTCGGGGTCGTCATCGAGCCGAGCGTCGAGCCGGGGCTGCCGTCACCCCTGGCCCGCAGACCCACCTCGAGGCCGCCGACGAGACCGCCGTGGTCGACGAAGACCCGGCCGGCGCGCAGCCCCGCAAGCACTGCGGCGTAACCGCGCTGGGTGGCCCCGACGTGGGTCTTGCTGTAGTAGCCGGGCCAGAAGTCACCGTTCGTGGTCTTCCCGCCGGTCGTGCCGTGCACCGGGTCGACGTAGTGGCCCAGGGCGTTGAACTCGTCGATCGTCCCCGCGCCCCCGCGCACCGAGTCGTCGAGATAGATCGTGTGCGAGTCGGAGTTCGCGGTGATCCACCACGGCTTGCCCTCGGCGAGCAGGCTGTCCCAGAGGCCTCCGACGGTGCTGGTCATCCAGTCGAAACCGCCGTAGGTGATGTAGCTCTCGAGGGGGTAGCCCGCGAAGCTGTCGGCCGATGGGGAGTTGTCGTAGAAGCCGCGGCCCGCCCCCACGCCGTACGGCACCTTGATGCCAGCCGCCTGGTGGCCGGGTGCGCCCTCCATACCGAGCGCGATCCTCGGTTGGCGCTCGCGCCAGCCGCGGATCTCGTGGGGTGAGTCGAGCCCCTTGCGGGCGGGGTGGTTGGCGAGGAAGGCGGCGTCCTGCACGCGGCGGGTGACGACGGCGCCGGCGAGGAAGTCGAGGCCTTCGAGGGCGTGCTGCTCGTTGGCGGCCGAGGAGGCGGTCCAGCCGTTGACGACGCCGTCGAAGGAGTTCTCGAACTCCTTGAGGACGGCGACCTCGTTTGCACCGGGGTGGACGAAGACGGTGCCGTGCTCGGCGGAGGGGATGTTCCACTCCAGGCCCTGGAAGACCAGGGTCTCGTCCTTGACGGCCTTGCGGGCGGCGACGATGTCGGGGTTGACCTGCTCGACCCCGAGCTTGGCGTGGGTGACGCTGCCGTGGTCGGTGATGACCATCCAGTCGAGTCCGTAGGCCGAGCCGTGGAGCACCTGGTCGAGCACGCGGTACTGGGCGTCAGCGCTGTACTGCGTGTGGATGTGGTGGTCGCCCGCGAGCCACTGGTAGGCGCGACCCGAGCCGCTGTCGCTTCCGGCGAGCGACGGGGCGGCAGCGGCCGACTCGCCCTGGGCCAGGATCGAGGCGCCGGCTGCTGCCGCGCCGATGAGACCCGCCCGGGTGAGGAGGGAGCGGCGGCCGAAGCCGGACGGCGACAGGTCGCTGTCGGGGATCTCGAGGTCGAGGGCCTCCCGGGTCGCCTCGGGCAGGTCGGCCGAGGACCCGAGGGTCGGGCCGTGCGCGTGCTCCTGCCCTTCGGGGCCGTGGGAGTGGTCGTGCGGGTGGTCGTGTGCAGGCACTGCAGCCTCCTGGTCCAGGTTCGGGCGTAGTCCGCCCGTCCCGCCATCCCAGAGGGGCCAGGTGTCCGGCACGAGGGTGTTGGATGAACATCGGGTCAAGGAATCCCGGCGGTTTCCTCCGAATGCGAACCCCGGGCCCCCGTGGTGCCCGGCCCCCCGGCTCGCGCCAACAGGTACTGCTGCTCCGGCTGGCTCCGGGTGCCCAGGGCGGCCCGCAGGTATGCCTCCCGCGCGCCGTCCCGGTCGCCGACCCGGTCGAGGAGGTGGGCTCGCACGACGTCGACCCGGTAGTGGCGGGCGAGCGCGGGGTCGGCTGCGACCACGTCGAGCTGGGCCAGCCCGGCGGCCGGACCGCGCACCTCGGCAACAGCGACGACCCGTCCGAGCGTGACCATGGGCCCGGGCGCCACCAGGGCGTGGGCGTCGTACAGGGCGAGGATTTGCGGCCAGTCGGTCTGCTCCGCCGACGGCGCCTCGTCGTGGACGGCGGCGATGGCGGCCTCCAGCTGGAAGGGGCCGGGGGTGGCCCACGGCAGCACCTCGGTGAGCAGCGCCACCCCCTCGGCGACCTTGTCGGCGTCCCACAGGCTGCGGTCATGCTCGGCCAGCGGCACGAGGGCGCCGTGGCGCGTCGTCCGGGCCGGTCGTCGGGCGTCGGTGAGGAGCATGAGGGCGAGCAGGCCGGCGACCTCGCCCTCGTCGGGGAGCTGCGCCCGCAGCTGGCGGGCCAGGCGGATGGCCTCGGTCGACAGCTCGACCCGTTGGAGGGACGGGCCGGAGCTGGCCGTGTGGCCCTCGGTGAAGACGAGGTAGAGCGTCTGGAGCACTGACGGCAGCCGCTCGGCCACCTCCTCGGCGGTGGGCTCGAGGAAGTGGGCGCCGGCCGCCCTGATCCGGCTCTTGGCGCGGCTGATCCGTTGCGCCACAGTAGTTTCCGGCACGAGGAGCGCGCGGGCGATCTCGGCCGTCGTCAGCCCGCCGAGGGCCCGGAGGGTGAGCGCGACCTGGGCGGGAGGAGTGAGAACCGGGTGGCAGCAGAGGAAGAGCAGCGGCAGCGTGTCGTCGTCCGCGGGGCCCGGCCCAGGTGCCCCGGGGTCTTCGAGGGCGTAGCGCTCCTCCCGCCGTCGCCGGGCCGACTCGCTGCGCCACACCTCGACCAACCGCCGCGATGCGGTCGTGATGAGCCACCCCAACGGGTTGCGGGGCCGGCCGTCCTGCGGCCACTGCCGCGAGGCCGCCACCAGGGCCTCCTGGACGGCGTCCTCGCAGGCCTCGAAGGAGCCGTGCCGGCGCACCAACACGCCGAGGGCCCGCGGCGCCAGCTCGCGCAGCTCGGCGTCGAGCGTCACATGTCCCACCCGCTCATGTCGAGCACAGGCCGGACCTCGACGAGGCCCCATACGGCGTCGGGGATGCGGGCGCCGATCTCGACGGCCCGCTCCGGGGTCTCGCAGTCGACGAGGTAGAAGCCGGCGAGGTGCTCCTTGACCTCGACGAACGGGCCGTCGCTCGTCATCGTCTCGCCGCCACGTGAGCGCACCCACGTGGCCTGGGCCGGGTCGACCAGTCCTTCCGAGACGACAAGCTCGCCACTGTCGGCCAGCTCCGCGCTCAGGGCGAAGTGCCCCCGGCCGAAGTTCTCCCGCTCGGCGTCGGTGAGGGCGTCCCAGCGCTCCTGGAAGTGCGGGTTGCTGTGGATGAGGATCAGGTACTTCATCGGGACCTCCTGGCCGTCGTGGTGGGTGGATGTGGAGTCGACGGTGCCCGCGCCCCCTCCTGTCGCACTGTCGAGACTGCGGCCTTCGTCTCGACACCATGGTGGAGGCGCCCGTCGGTGGGCGCCAGAGAAGGGAGCACGTCATGACCACCACCCCGCTCGACACCTCGACCCCCGCGGGGGTCGCCGTACGAGCCGTCCTCGACGAGCACGCCGCCGCGCACGCCGCCCGCGACGTCGGCCGGCTCCTGCGCCTGTACGACGACGACGCGGTCTCCTACACGCTGGCCCCACCCCTGCAACAGGGGCCGGACTCGCCGTACGGCACCCCGGACGGGATCGCCCGGTGGTTTGGCACCTTCGACGGTCCGGTGGTCATCGACTATCGCGACCCGGTCGTCGCGGCCGACGGCGACGTGGCGTTCGTCCACACCCTCACCCTAATGACGGCCAGGGCGGTGGGTCAGCCGGAGTCGTTCTCCCTCTGGTACCGCTCGACCTTCGGGCTGCGCCGCCACACGAACGGGTGGCGCATCGTCCACCGGCACGAGTCCACTCCCTTCCACATGGACGGCAGCTTCCGGGCCGCCGTGGAGCTGCAGCCCTGACGGGCGCGGACGACGGGCTGCCCGCGCCAGGCGATGGCGCCGACGCAGGAGAGTGACGCGCACCGGAAAGTCCGTATGATCATCAAGAACCCAACCCCAGAGAGGGGAGCGTCTCGTGAGCAAGGCAGACAGGGAGTTCCTTTCGCTGGGGTACCGCATCGGCTGGCGCATCCGCTCGACCACGTTGAACATCTTCGGGCCGGCGCAGATCGGCCAGGACGACCCCCAGATCCGGCTGCGGCGGGAGCGGGCGGCCAAGGTGGTCGCCGTACGCCGTGAGCGTGGACTGGGCGACTCCTGACCCCCCGGTCGGTGACAGAGGGGTGATCCGTCGTTGCTGCGCGCGACGTTTGACGCCGTGACGCCGTGACGCCGTGACGCCGTGACGCCGTGACGCCGTGACGCCGTGACGCCGTGACGCCGTGACGCAGCGGGGTAGGACGTCGCCTACCGAGCCGTTCCGGCGACCTGCTGAACAGTCGGGACCATCGTCCCGGCTCCATGTCCCTGGGCCGGGCACGCTGGGGAACATGAAGGTAGACCTGTCCGCGGTCGCTCACGAGTCCTCTGCTGCCCTGGAGGTCACGGGTCGCCTGCAGAAGAAGTTTCCCTCCCTGCCCGCCGGAGTGGTCGCTGACGTAGTCGTCAACGCCTTCCGAGCTCTCTCCGGCCCCGTACGCGGGTTCGTGCCCCTGCTGGCCGAGCACGAGGCGCGAGACGTGCTGGCCTCGATGGCTCGTACGCCACGGACGACCTGACGACCCGGCGAGTCCGCCCAGCCGGTCGAGCCGGTGTCACGCGGGACGAGGCAGCCCGGGTGTTCTAGCGTGGCCCTCATGCCCACCACCACTGTCGTCTGCCTGCCCGACGAGAACGCGGTCGAGATGCTCGGGCCGCTGCCCGACGGGGTCGAGGTGGTCGTCTGGGACGGCTCCGGCCCCCACCCTGACCGGTTGGAGGAGACCACCTTCTGGGTGCCCCAGGTCGAGGACGCGGACAGCCTCGACGACAAGTTCGCCGCTCTACCGGCGCTGAAGGTCGTGCAGCTGACGAGCGCCGGGGTGGAGGACGTACTCGCCCACGTGCCCCGTGGCGTGACCCTGTGCAACGCCAGGGGCGTCCACGGCAGCTCCGTGGCCGAGCTGCTGCTGACGATGGTCCTCGCCTCGCTGCGGCAGCTGCCCCACTTCCTCGACGCCCAGCGCGCTTCGAGGTGGGATCTCGTCGAGGGCGAGGACCTGCGTGACAAGCGGGTGCTCATCGTGGGTGCCGGCGACCTGGGTGACGAGACCGCCAAGCGGCTGCGCGCCTTCGACGCCGTGCCCGTACTCGTCGCCCACAGTGCGCGCAACGGGGTCCACGCGACCGATGAGCTGCCCGACCTGCTGCCGACCGCCGACGTGGTCGTCATCACGGTGCCACTCACCCCGGCGACGACGGGCATGGTCGACGCCGCCTTCCTGCGGCAGATGCAGGATGGCGCGATGCTGGTCAACGTCGCCCGCGGCAAGGTCGTCGACACCGACGCGCTGCTCGCCGAGCTGACGTCGGGGCGCCTGCGCGCCGGGCTCGACGTCGTCGATCCCGAGCCCCTGCCCTCCGACCACCCGCTGTGGCAGGCGCCGGGCTTGATTCTCACGCCTCATGCCGCGGGTCACGTCAAGCAGGCAGGCCCGCGCGCTTTTGCCCTGGTGGCGAAGCAGCTGCGCCGCTTCGTCGCCGGTGACGACCTGGTGAATGTCGTCGGCGAGGCCTACTGACCCGCGCCAGCGTCCCCGTGGGGGCGAGGACCTCCGGGACGGCGACGTCGGCTCAAAGTGTGCCCGTTCTAGGCGAAGGCGGTGAAGTGGGGGCCGAGGGTGTCGAGCCACGCGGCCGGGTGGGTGGCCACCGCATGGGCCCCGGGCCGCGACGACGCCGCCTCCACGGCGTCGAGCAGGGCCGCGGCGGTGCGGCCGGGAGGGTAGCACTCGAGGACCCACGCACGGTTCGCCGTACGGAGGGCCGTCAGCGCGGCGGCGCGCTGCACGAGGTCGACGACGCGGGCGCGCAGCAGCAGTGGACGCTGGTCGGGCACCCGCCAGGCCCCGGGGGCCTCGAACAGCTCGTGCCCACCACCGCCGTCATAACCGGCCACGAGGCACCCGGAGGCCAGGGCCTCCGCGACCGGCAGCCCGAAGCTCTCGCTGTGGCCGAGGGCGACGAAGACCGTAGTGGCGCCCAGCGTGAGGGCGACCTCGGCCCGGGGGGTGTCGACCAGCTCGACCAGCTCGACTCCTCGCAGCCGTGGGTCGCCGTGGAGGAGCTCGCGCAGGAGGCTGGCCTCGCGAGGACGTTTGCGGGGGAACCAGGAGACGCGCACAGGACCCGGTTCGTCCGCTCGGGTCTCGGCTCGGGTGTCGGGTGAGGTGTCGGCTGCTGCCGTGCTGGGTGCTGGGGCGTGGGGGCGAGGCCTGAAGAGCTCGCCGTCGACGAAGTTCGGCACCAGTGACACCGGGAGGTGGGGCAGGGTCGCGGCGAGCACGTCTCGGCTCTCGGCGCTCACCACCCACACCGCGGGGGGCAGGGCCCACCCGGGGAAGTCGTGACCCGCGCGGGTGGGCGGGGACGCCGCGAACGTATAGAAGTGGTTCTGGTTGAAGATCACCGTGCGTGCCCCGGGAGCCGGGTCACGTCCGGGCACGGTCGGGGTCTCGGGCACGACGAGAAGGTCGGCGTCGCCGATCGGCGTGGTCGCGCCGTTGATGACCGGCAGGTCGCGTTCGATCCAGCCGGGGCGGCCCGCCGGGTCGGGTAGCCACAGCCAGGCCTCGACGCCGGCGGCACGCAGCAGCTGCACGTGCTGGGTCATGACGTGCACGCCACCGCTGTGGTGCCGGGTGGCGAAGCCGGCGTAGACGACCCGCCCGGTGGTGAGATTCACGGGACGCTCACGAGGTCGTGGTCGACGCCACCGGGTCGAGGTACCACGTGGCTGCGCTGCCGGTGTTGTGGGCCGGGAAGGACCCCGGGCCGAGACCCGCCCTGGCCCGCCACCCCTGCGGCCACTTGGCGTCGAGGCCACCGAGGATCTCGGCCCGGTTGAGCTCCGACGACTGGCCGGTGCGCTCCATCGTCGCGCGTCGCAGGTGCGACACGTAGGCGCCCTCCGTGACGATGCAGCGCAGCCCCGCGGCACGGACGCGCAGGGCCAGGTCGATGTCGGAGCCGTACCCGTGTCGCGGGAAGGCGACCTCGTCGAGCCCCCCGAGGTCGACGACCCGCCGAGCGGCGAAGGCGATGGCCGTGCCGTCGCAGAAGGACACCTCGCGGACGGTGTCGCGAGGCTCGTAGTCGGCGGCGGCCGGAGGGATGACGGTGGCTCGCTGGTGGAGCCAGAAGTCGTCGTAGCAGGCGGCAACGATGGCTACGTCGTCGTCACCGGCGCCGGGTGCTCCGAAGGGCGAGACCAGACCCTGGAGGAAGTCGGGGGAGAGCCGGGTGTCGTTGTTCAGGACGACGCACAGGTCGAGACCGTCCTGCACGCCCGTGTGCAAGGCCCAGTTCGCGCTGCCGATCCACCGCAGGTTTCGGCCCGGCCGGTGGACGCTCACAGGGAGCGACCCGGCGGCCGCGGCCGTGTCGTACGCTCCGGGCACGCGGTAGTCACCACCGTTGTCGACGACGACGACCCTCACCCGCGGGTCGTCGAGGCTCCCGTCGCGGTCGAGGTCCGCCAGTACCGCGTCGGTGAGCTCCGGCGAGCCGAAGGCGGGGATGGCCACGAGGGTCGTCGGCTGCCAGAACTGCCGGGGCGCCCGGGGGGAGTCGCTCACGGGGTCGTCCGGGTGGGAGCCGACAAACCGGGTGGGCTGAAAGAGCTCATGGGGACTTCCTACCCTCTGGTCGGGGCCGGTGTCCGAGTGGGTCACCCGGCGGTCGCTCGATTGTGTCCGTTACGGCCCACAGGCGACATTCACGGAAAATGCCGTCTTTACCTGCTCTTTACCCTACGCTGACGAGTGTCAGACGAGCGGCCCCGAGCCGCGAGCCGGGCGGGGAACAGATCAACGGTGACCGCCGTGGGGGTGGGAATCCGGGGGCTCGGCCGGGGGCCGAGCACCAGCTGCACCAGACGACAGGGGTGCCCGACACTGTGGAGGTGTCGGGTGCCCCTGTCCTCGTTGCGGCTGGCACCCGCTCCACGCTGTCAAGGGGCTCCAGCCGCCCTCAGATGCGGCCTACGGCCGGTCGAGTCCATCCCCTTCTGGTGTGTCCGTTTGGTGCCAGTGACCGAAATAGTAACTTTATCCACTTTACCCTTCCTTTACCCTTATAGTTAGGAGGGTCAGGAGCAAGACCGGTGGGGGCCGGAGCCTGGCGGGGGCTCAGCAGATGGTTGCGAGCAGTGCTCGGCCCGTCCGTGGGGGACGGCGCCGAGACCGCCGACCGGGGGGTCGGTGGTAGGGAAGACGCAGGGCGCCTGACACCGTGGGGGTGGCAGGCGCCCTTCGTCCATGTCCGGCTGTGACACGCTGACGGCATGGACGAGGCGAAGGACACGGGGCCGGTGCGCGGTCGGGTCTGGCGAGCGGGAGTCCTCGAGAGCACCGAGTTCCCGTTCGCCGCGATCTCGGACTTCCTCGCCGACCCTGACGTCCTGGTCTGGGTCGACATCTGCGACCCCAGCTCGCAGGTGCTCACCCAGCTGGCCAGCGAGCTGGCCCTCGACCCCCTGGCGGTCGAGGATGCGGTGTCCCACGGCGAGCGGGCCAAGGTCACGCGCTACTCCAGCCACATCTTCCTCACCGCCTACGCCGCCGTCGTCTCCCCTGAGCCGCCTGAGCCGCCGGAGCCGCCGAAGCCCTCGCGCCAGGCTGCGGCGGACGGCACAGCCGGGCGCCCCGACCGGCGCCCCGCACTGCACCTGACCCGGGTCTCGGCCTTCGTCCTGCCCCGCGGCATCGTCACGGTGCACGCCAGTGACGGCTTCGACATGGACGAGGTCGTGGGCCGCTGGGAGGAGAACTCCGACCTGCTGAAGTACGGCGTCGGCGCCCTCGTGCACGGACTGCTCGACATGGTCGTCGACAGCCACTTCGAGGCGGTGCAGGTGCTCGACGACCGCATCGAGGCACTCGAGGACGTGCTCTTCGAGGAGGAGTCGCTGAGCCACGCCGTCCAGCGCCAGACCTACGGCATCCGCAAGGACCTCGTCGCCCTGCGCCGGGTGGTCCTGCCGATGCGCGAGGTCGTCAACGGCGTGCTCCGCCACCGTCAGGACCGCGACGCCCCCACCGAGCTCAACCCCTGGTACGACGACCTCTACGACCACGTGCTGCGCGCCACCGAGTGGACGGAGTCGTTGCGGGACATGGTGACCACCATCTTCGAGACCAACCTGTCGCTGCAGGACGCCCGCCTCAACACGGTGATGAAGAAGCTCACGGGCTGGGCGGCCATCATCGCGATCCCGACGGCGATCACCGGGTTCTTCGGGCAGAACGTGCCCTATCCCGGCTTCCAGCAGCCCTTCGGCTTCGAGCTCAGCACCATCTCGATCATCGTCATCGCCGGACTGCTCTACGTGACCTTCAAGCGGCGCGGCTGGCTCTGACGCGTCGTCATCGCGACCGTGGCCGCCATCAGCGCCGCGAGCGCGAGGCCGACCCAGCCCGACCCGAGCCCCAAACCCTGCTGGGCCACCGGCTTTCCCAGCCAGTCGGCCACGGAGGCCCCGAGCGGCCGGGTGAGCACGTAGGCGGACCAGAACGACAGGACGCCGTCGCAGTGCAGTAGCCGGTAGCCCAGCACCGGCACGAGGATGGCGGCGGCAAACAGCCCGATGGAGCCGGCATAGCCGAGGTGCAGCGTCACCGCCGTGAGGTCGCCGAGCGCGGTCCCCATCGCGAAGGTCAGCACGACGGCCGCCCAGTAGAGCACCTCGCGGCGGGTGGTTGTCACCTCGTGCACGTCGCAGCTTCCCTCACTGCGGCTCCAGTAAAGGAAGAGCCCGCCGAGGAGGGCTGCGCACAGCAGGAACGACACCGCATAGGGCAGGCCGAGCACGACGTGGGCGACGTCGGCGGCCATGGTGCCGAACACGCCGACCATGGCGACGGTGGTCCAGTAGACCCACGGCAGGTAGCGGTGACGGGTCAGCTGCATCGTGAGGGCGGCGGCGAAGGCCACCAGGCCGACCAGCACCGCCAGCACCGCTGGGGCCGCGCGGATGGACCAGTCGGACACCGACTCGCCCATGGCGGTCGAGAGCGCCTTGGCGACCCAGAACCCCAGCGTGGGTACGGCGACCCGTACGGCGCCGGACGGTGGGGCCGACAGTGGGCCCGACGGTGCGGTGCCCGAGCTCGCGTCGACCGGGCAGGTGGCGCGAGGGCCTGAGGGCCGGCCGTTGGTGGTGGCGGAGGGGGAGTCAGGGGGGAGCTTCACCCGAGCATCGTCGCGTGTCCTCGGTGCTTGCACGCGGGATCGGGCCGGATGTCGGGCGAACTGTCAGGGTGCTCTCACCACAGCTTTCGCAGCCG
>Ga0209512_1005462_pt1 | contig 10569 bp, 10 predicted proteins | sample frozenSSSSmetaG_FD_184142 | JGI IMG/M metagenome (GOLD analysis project Ga0209512, IMG submission 184142) | Glacier valley bacterial and archeal communities from Borup Fiord, Nunavut, Canada, to study Microbial Dark Matter (Phase II) -... | ecosystem: Environmental > Aquatic > Freshwater > Ice >... | reverse complement strand
GCGAACCACGTTGAAGCCAGCAGAAGCGCCGACACCGCGACCCCCAGAAAATTCAAAATCACCAGAACTCTCATGCTCGTGCTCATGTTCGCCGGAAGACTGGTCCGACAAAGATGCGGCGTCAACCAAGGTTTCCGCTAGGGATTTAGGGTGAAGATCCGGGGTTTCCTTGGCGTATGAAGCCCCGATGAAACCCATTTTTCTCTGCCTGCTGCTCGCCACCGGCCCCACGCTCGCCGCCGATCCCGTCGTCCGCCCGGACCCCGCGCGCTTCGCCGGCGAGATCGACGCCTTCACGAAACAAGAACCCAAGCGCGGCGGCATCGTTTTCACCGGTAGCTCCAGCTTCCGCCTGTGGGCGAATCTGGAACAGGACTTCCCCGACCTCCCCGTCATCAACCGCGGCTTCGGCGGCAGCATCGCCAACGACCTCACCACCTTTTTCGAAACCGTCGTCGCCCGCCACGAACCGAAACTCATCGTCACCTACTCCGGCGGCAACGACCTCAATTTGAAACTCGGCGTGCAGGAATCATTCGCCGATTACACGAATTTCCTCACCGTCGCCCACGAACGTTTCCCCCGCGCCCGGATCCTCGTCACCTCGGTGAAGATCGCCCCCAGCCGCGCCCAACAGATCCCCGATGTCCGCGAGCTCAACGACCGCCTTCTGACCTGGTCCGTCGGCAAAAGCTGGCTGCGTTTCGTCGACTGCACCACCTATCTGGCAGACCCCGCCGGCCAGCCGGTATCATCCTATTACCGCGAGGACCGGCTCCATCTGAACGCCGCCGGCTACGCCAAATGGAAAACCATCCTCGATCCCGTGCTCCGCGAGGAATGGGCGAAGGCGAATCCGGCCCCATGAAGGCCGCGTGAAATTTCCGTGAAGCGGCGTTTCCGCATCGCAAATCACCGCGTGATTGGTGACGAAATGACATGTTTCACCAACTCCTCCGCCTGATCTGGATCGCCGGACTAACCGGCCTCGTCGCCCTGGCCCTGTGGCCCTATCACGACGGCACGCTGCGCTACGGCCTGCCGCTGGCCTTGGCTGCGACGTGGACGGCGGCGCTGCTGTTCTGCTGGAAATGGAAACTCCGGCGGAATCTCCTGTTAGTCCTGCCATTTCTCGCCGCCCTCCCGTTCTGCCTCCCCGCGAAGCCGATCAACCCGGGTAAACTGCGGGACCGCTACATCGCCGCCATGGGCCGGATGGAAGGAACCCCCTATCTCTGGGGCGGCGAAAGCCGCCGCGGCGTCGATTGCTCCGGCCTGCCCCGCCTCGCCCTGCGCGACGCTCTGTTGGAGGAAGCGTGGCAAAACGCCAACGGCACCGCCTTCCGCGAATGGGCCTGCCAATGGTGGTTCGACACCAGCGCCAAGGCCCTCGGCGCAAACTACCGCAACTTCACCCGCCCCCTCGGCAGCCGCGGAAAGCTCAGCGACCTCGACACCAAAAACCTATCAAGAGGCGACCTCGCCGTCACCGCCGATGGCCGCCACGTCATGGTCTACTACGGCAACGGAAAGTGGATCCAGGCCGACCCCATGACCTTCAAAGTCACCATCGCACCAGCAGACCCACAAAAGAATCCCTGGTTCGCATCGATGGCCAGCATGCACCGCTGGACGCTTCTGGAGTGAACCCGATCTGAATTACGGAGTGTGGCCAGCGCTATGCTTGAAACCGGTCTCGGGCGGTTCACAAAGTGTCCCGGCTGTCTCAGCCGGGTTCCTTTCCGGTCTTATCCGCCCGGCATCCCAATTCGACGAAAAAATGCTGCCATTCCACCTCCATCCTCGTTAGGCATGCACCCGTGCATCCGGTTGAATTCTACCTCACCAGCCTTCACGCCTCCCTCGGCGCTGGCACTCCCGAAACCTCCGGCTATCCCGCCCTTTCGAATTTGCTCAATGCCATCGGCGACACGCTAAAACCTAAGATCACCGCCGTCATTCGCCCTGTCGACAACGGCACGGGCATTTCGGATGGTGGGCTCTTCTCCTCCCGGGGGTCTGAAAAAGCCCGGCCACGAAACCAACACGCTCTTCGGCAAGCTCAAGCCCGAGTGCGGCGTCATCGTGGTGGGCATTTTCAATCAACAAAGGTAGCCATCCCTATAATCTCAACAAATCGAAAATTCCAATGGCTACACGAAATATAATTTCAGAAGATTGGATTGTGATTCAAAATCGGCTCCAGCTCATCCATGGGGAGCTGTTCGAAAAAAAGTCTGTCAGAATCCCAATGGTCTTGCAGCAGATGCTCGTCTCAGCGGAGGATCATCGCTTTTTTAATCACACGGGCTTCGATCCTAAAGCAATAGTAAGGGCAATTATCAGAACTTCGTCCGGCCACCCTCAAGGGGGAACACAATTGCGCAGCAGCTATCCAGAACATTGACCGGGAGGTATGAGCCGACACTTCGCAGGAAAATTACAGAAATCTGTCTGGCGGTCAAGGTTACCGATGCCCATTCTCGCTCACTTATCCCAAGTTACTACCTGTTTTCAGCATATTATGGATGGCGGATGAACGGGTTGGACCAAGCATACAAAAGAATGCAGCTTTCCGTCGACGGGTTGACAGACGAGCAGGCGGCTGGAATAATTGCACGCCTGAAATATCCCGAACCTCAATGCCCATCCCCAAATCGTCAGAACCAGATCTCCCGTAGGACTCTGCACATCCTTCGATTGTATCGGAAACAGTGGGTCGGTGTCAGCGAGAATAGATTGAAAGATATCAACTAAAAATGAGACCATTTTACCTATCAAATGAAGGCGCAGCATTGGATGTTCAGCATCCGGATCTGGAAAAAGTGCTCGCTGTTTTGCGGGGATCAAATATCGGAGAAATCGACGGTTTGTGTCGTCTCTGGATTTCAGAGGGAATTCCTTTCTGCTTTCGAAGCCGCCCCATGCTATACGAAATAATTCGTGAATGGGTTGCCAGAAAAATTGGCATTCATCCAAAGGAATTAACAATCATTGGTAGTGGGAAAATTGGTTATAGTCTCGCTCCAGTGCCCAAACTTGGTCGTGCGTTCGGAAATCATTCGGACCTTGATTTAGCGGCAATTTCTTCCAATCTATTTGATAGAGCCTGTTTGGAACTTGATCTCTTCCGAAGTGATCTGCAATCGGGAAAGATTGTTCCGGACTCTGAACGAAAGCGCGCTCTATGGCCTGAAATCGCTGCGGATTTGGAAAGAACGCGCAATCAAAGAGGCTTCATCGATACATGGAAAATACCAACATTAAACCGCTATCCATTGGCACAATGCATAACGCAAACTTGCTGGGAAATGCGCGAAAAGCTCCAGGAAACTGATGTGAAATACCAGATTAAAAAATCTACCTTGAGAGTGTATCGTGACTTCCCTTCTTTTATTAAACAGCTTCGAATCAACCTGCGTTCGATAGTCTAGTAGTCTTCCATGAGTTTGGTGTTCCACATGGCTGTTATGCTGTGCGCCACCGCCTACTGCGAGGAGAGCGCCGGAGCCCTGGGGCAGGACTGGCCGCTGGTCACGCCGCCTCCTGGACGGAGCCATCCTCAAAGCCGGTGCCGCCCTCGTCCCCAAATCCGTGATCTATCAGGAATTTGACTATCTCAGCCTCGCCTCGGAATTCAACATCAACCGCCGCACCATCGTAGCCAGCGGCGCTGCCTACCCAGCCGTGAACCCCGAAGTAGTAGCCGCCCAATCTATCGCCCTCCCGACCGCGGATCTCGTCCAACAATTCCACCAAACCACCGCCTCCTTCTTCGACCTCATCGAACGCCACCGCGCCCAAAACAAAGAACTCACCACCCTCCGCGATTGCCTGCTCCCATGTTGATGAATGCATAGGAGCAGGTGGGGTGAAAAAATGTCTAGCTACGATCCCATCCAACCAAAGCCCCGGGAAACTTCGGACTCTTTGGTTTTCGGATTGTGAAATGACTGCGTGGAATATGGGCAGGGAGCTGGACTGAATTCACCCGAGCGCTACTGCCACAATTTAAGTAACTTACACTTGGGACTCAACTTGAAAAGAGATATTGACCTTCAGTAATAGCCTACTCGTTAGGTACGCGGCCGCGCACCCGATTAAAGACTTACCGCATCGGCCTAAGCGCCCCGGATTCCGCAGATGTGGTTTATGATTTTTCTCGAACGTAACTCGTCTGTCGCAGAATTGCTCTAGAAATATCAAAGACTCTTCTCGACTGCCTGTAGGTAGGTGCTCACGTCTTCGATCTCCTCATTCCACTCGGAATAAGATTTTCCTGGCAATTTTCGGCCAAATGGCGCGAAATTGCAAATGGCGTCTTCAGTCGTCTTCTCGCTGTGAGAATCCGCCTTGACAGTAGCAACAAAGCGCTTGAGCTCCGCCGGGTTTCCACCGTTTTTGGCGAGTGCTGCGTGAAGCTGGCCCACATAAATTTCGTACATCGGGAAATGCTCGCTGATGTGATCCGGCTTCACATGACGGTCGAAGCCATGGCCCACGAGTTCGCCGTAGGCCCGCTCCCCTCCTTGGGAATTTGGCCTCACATGGGCGTAGCTGTCGCCATAAGCGTGAATGAGGAACCCAGTTTTCCAATGCTGTTCGCGGTCAGCCTTGTTGCTCGCCGCAATAAGACCATGAAGTCGTTCGCGGCGCCGATCGACTGCCGCAGCATCCCCGCCATGGAGCGAGTGGAGGACATTCATCACGCGGTGGCGGTAGTTCCATGCTCCTGGTATCAAGGTGCCCCAAACTGCAACGGCGGGCGCGGAATAGGAAATCGCGAGATCATCAGGAGCTTGGCTGAAATGCGACAAGCGAAGCGATGTTTCCTGATCCCACCCCGCAATGCGCGCCACCACATAAGTGGTTGTCTGGTGTCCGTAGTAGGGATATTTGGAGCCTGGTGGAGGAGGCTGTGGGTGGAAATGGCCTGCCTCGCGATTGCCCCGGCTGCCGGTCTGGTTGGAATGCCACGCGTTGGGCGCGCCACACGAGGTCAACAGAAGGGTCAAAGCAGAGACCATGTGGCGAGAGGGCCACACCTTGGTTACGATGGATTTGCGAATTCCGGTCTTGTTCTTTTTGGTCATGGAGTAGTAGAGCCTGAAAGGCGGGACGGATTTTGTCGGAGGGCAATTGAATCTTGTCGAGAATGGAGCGGAGCGGGCAGTCGGACGATCATCTGATGATTTTCACGCCTCGGGTCCTGAGAGCTTCCTCAGTGGAGTAGTTATCGGTCATGTCCTTCAAGATCGCGCGTATCGGTATCACCAGTTCGTGATTTTCAGGCCCGGACAAAAGGCGCAGGCTAGGCAGACGCAATTTGGTGTCTGGAGGGTCACCATCGTCGGGGACTCCCTTGAAAAGGATGCCAATCACCGAGCCTCCTTCACGCAACGTCACGGGCGCGCCGGAATCCCCGCTAAACGTGTCACTTTCAATTCCGATGTAGGGAGTTTCTCCATCCATCATCGTGAAAACTTCCGGGTCACTTTCGGATTTTCGATAGGCCCCCTTCATGAATTGGTCCGCCGAAGCGGCTGCCGTCGCACGTGCATCCATGTTAGCGCCATTCCGTGACAACTGCTTAGTGATCTCCCCCTGTATTTCCCCCATTTCCCTCTTGCTCCTTATCTCGTGAGGAAACAAAACCCAACTACTGTCATGGATAGTTCGTCTCGCCTTTCGCGGATATCCCACCACGATGATCGGGGTCCATCGCCTGACAATGGAAGTATTCAGCTCCAAGGGCTTTCGATCAGTAATCTTGGTCTTGTCCTCCTGTTTTATCTCGAGAAGTACGAAATCCAGTTTTTCGCTTCGATATACTTCCTTGGCAAGCCATGTGCCCTGGTCGCGTGTCACGGCGGAATTCTCTTCGTAATCTGTCCAGATTTCATAACCGGTGTCATCAAAGTCCTTGGCATGTCCTTCATCGATATTGTGACGGCAGGTGAGAACCAGATCCGGAGCAATGAGAACCCCGCTGCCAATCGCATGGTCGGAATTTTTTTCGACGATGGCAAAGCTGGAAGCGCTACGACTCTGGATCATCGGGTAGATCGCAGGCCGGTAGTTGTCATTCATATCATAAAATCGCTTTTCTTCTGGGGGGCGTTCGGCGACAAAGGCTTGAGCTTGTTCCGTTGTCAGAGGATCCGACAGCTTGTTGCTGACAAATGTGAGTTCTTCTTCAAGAAGGTCGTTCTGGAAGAATGCCAACCGGGCTCTTTTTACCCAATCACGCTCATCGACGTAGATCTCGCCAATGAGATTCCGGATTTCGCTGTATTTTACGGCCAAGCCTTTCCAGTCCTGATTGTTGGAATGTTCAGTAATATTCTGGTTGATCTTATCCCGAAGCAACAATGTCTCTTTGTATAATCGGACTTTCAATGGGTTTCCGCTTTGAAGATAATCGGCTCCCATGAAATCCAGCCATTGTCCGACGGACCTCGCGGTAAAATCGTTCAACTTTAAGTAATCTGGCCCGTGGATACCCTGCGCTTTCACCATCTCCAAGTGAAGCGGAATTCCTCTCTCCGTGATGGGTTTCTCGTTGGTTTCAAGCGTGATGTCCCGACCGTTGGCCGAAAAGACGAGCGCCTCGTTTTTCCCTATTTTTACAATGCCGGTCTTCACATCCCCTCTGTTTCCCGGAAGGGTACCGGATGCCTTGGCGAGCGGCTGAGAGGTAAGATTGGTGGGTTCTTGGGCGCACAAGGTGGTTGCAACGCCAAAAAGCATGGCCACCGGAACTTTGATGGAACTCGGCATAATTTGCATGTCGGTGAGGTTGGTAATCACGGTCACGGTTACTTTGCCCAAGGACGCTGTGCTTGAAATGAAGTATTGAGTGTCCCGGTCAGGAAATACTTCGGCGTTTGTTTTCGTGGCATGTTTCTTGCGATCGCTTCATGGAAGCCGGTCAGTGAGTTTCCAAACCGGTCGCGCGCCCAGACTTTCCTCAGTTCCGCGGTGAATTTGCTATTCCTTGCTCCATCAGAAGCTTCTTGACGGTCTAGGCATGCGGAGATTAGAACGACGGAGGCTCCAGTTGCCTCTGCACTATCCATATCGGTGGGCAAGCCATTGTCCAATTTCTTGTTTTCCGGCCTTTGCTGGAGGGCTTTCAGTTGGGCGTCGGTGAATCCCTTCGTTAGGGGATTTTCGGGAATTTGCTCGACTTTGCCCGTTGTCTTGTCGCGGAAGGCCTTCGTTACCGTTCCGCTATGGCAGCTGTCGGAAAACACGAGTATCCGCACTCCCGGTTTGAACTTGCTCCATAGTTGGGCTAATTCATCATCGACCATTGGTCCGTCGTAGAGGCACCATGTCTCGTCAAAATCGTCATCTTCGTCGTCGTTGGTATCGTCCACATACGCGCCGTGACCCGAATAAGAGAGAACGTAAGTGTCGCCCGATTTTAGAGTGTCGGCGGCGCTTCTGATAGCCTTCCGGACAGCAATTTTCGTCGCGTTCTTCGTCAGGAGGGTACTGGTTTTGAATCCCTGCGATCTCGCAATCGCGGCCATGTCATTCGCATCGAATTCGCAGCCCTTCAGCTTTCCGTCCCAGCCGTAACTGTCTGTCGAGAAAGAGTTCAGACCGATTGCTAATGCCAGACCATTGCCGTTTGTAGCAACACTTGACTTGATCGCCGCTCCTGAACCAGTCAGCGCGAGGTCTATTTTGGGTTTGGTGCTGCAGTTGATCAGGCAAGGATGCAGCGCAGCCAGGAGCGATAAAACGATTCGTGAGTTCATTTGGGGGTGGTGGGATTAAATAGGTTCGTTCATTTTGATGTTCCTCAAATTGGACCAACAGTCATGATGCAAACTAGGCTATTCAACGATTGGTGAGAATGCCCTAAAATCGAATCCGCGTTCCGATTTGGAAAATGTCTTCCTTCTTGTAGGTAGGTGGAGGGGCGCCGATGCGGTATTCGGCGAAGATGGTCATAGCTCCCAAGTCCGAAGAGGAGAGTTTGACGTTTTCGTATTTGTCGTCGTTTTTCTTAAGGGATTCGATCTGGCTGCGCTGTTGTTCGGCATAATTTTCCGAAATGTTTCCAAGGCCGATTTCCGCGACAAACCGATGTCCCACATGGGTTTCGCCGGGATCGAGAACTGGCGAGGCACCTTCGACAAAATAGCCGATCCGGGCACGCCAGTCAGAATTGCCTACAAACACGCCAGCTTTCCATTCTAACAATGCGTCATCTGCGGAATCCGCATCGTTCTGGAATGCCGCAGCGAGAATCTTCGAACCACCGGATAGTTTGAGATCCATTGGAAGGGAGGAATACCATGGAGAAGCTGGATTCTCGGAAGCCGGATCTTGGGCCTTGGCCTCGCGCTTGGCCTCGTCAATTTCTGAGGGCTTGAGTAAATTGAGGAATGTTCCCTTCTTGTAACGCATGATGCGGTTGATTCCGAAACTTTCGCCATATCCTTCGATAACATCCTCAGAGAAATAGAATTGCGGTTGCCAGCCGACAATCCACCGGAGCTCATTGTCTCCTGTGAATTCGTCATGATCCAGCGCGGCACCGAGTTGCACGAACTGGGGGGAGAAAATGTGCATGAGCGACTCGTTGCCGAAGAGGTGGGCATCTTGTGCAGGGTTGATCTGGAAGTTGGTCAGGAGATAGTAGCTCGTACGGTCGAACGGCTTCGTTGCGGTATCGTCCCGATCGATTTCTACACCAGTCCGGAACCAGAACTGGTATGGATAGCCGGTGCCGAACCAGTCGTCTTTTCGGTTATACAATGGATCCAAATAGAAATCCGCCATCAGGGCGCCCTTGATTTTCAAAGAGGAATCGCCATCGGACGTGGCGTAGTCGAAACCAAAGCCTTCCTGATTGGCGTTGAAGTAGGAGAACGAGTCCCGGAGGCTGAGCATGACGACGCTTCCCTCTTGGCGGGCCTCGGCATTCTGTGGGTCATCGGCGAAAATCCCGAGGCGGGTCTTGAGTCCCCATTCGGAGTATTCGGCGAGGCTGACTTTCTTGAATTTGCGGTCTTGTGGGTCGTAAACGACAGAGAACTTGTCGTCGTCCGGACCGCTTTCTGGAGCTGTGAGAGTGGTTACTTCGCACAGCCTGGTGCCGGGAGTTTTCCAAAGTGTCCAGCCCAGGGGAGCGGAGAAGCCATGTCCCAGATTGCCTAATCCCTTGTCCACATCATCCTTGTGGGTGAAAACCTTTCGTTGTTCACCGGTGTGGACCTTCTTTTCACCGCCGGGCATAGCTTTTGTCACTTCCTTGGAGGGGATTTCGACCGTGTGAACTGGATAGTCCTCAGATGGTTGCCCTTCGTCAGCAGCTTGGCCGTGGGCCTGCGAGGCGATGGCGAGAATTGCGAATATGGCGATTCGGGATTGGGATTTCATGAATTACGGGGTAAATGGTTTGAGTGGATGACATGTAGTTCCGATGCGTTCATTGGGTGCGTGTTAAGCTGGAATTCGGTATCCTAGCAGCCTGCTGGCAGGGTATTCCGAGATGTTCACTTCATCGCTTTGATTGCCACCGAGGACTTTGATTTTAGAGGCTGTCTTTGAGACGAAAAATGCGACGTGCCCGGAGCTGACTCCGCGCGAGAAGACGACGATACAGCCTTTGGTCGGGTTATTGGTGTTACGGCCCCAGCTCAGCCAGGAGCGTGCCCATGCGGAGTCTGTTCCGGCATGGCCGGACCTTTCCACACACCAGTTCACGAATGAGGAACACCAGGGAGTTTCATCGTTGGAAGCGGAAGGTGCGTCGAGACTGGTTGATCGATGGTAGGCCACGATCCGCGGATTGTCACCACTGCCGGTGACTTCCCTTGTCCCTAGTTCAGCCTCGGCGATTGGGAGCCATGGAAAGTTAGCCGGACCAGCTACGGGGGAATAGGGTTGGAGATACTTGTGCGAGGCCCATCCCTCGACGCCCTGATGGGTGATACGGTGGAAGTAACCATCCCCGGAGCTGCTGACCCAGTCAACAACCTGACCTTTTGCAAGAATGTCGATGACCTTTGCCTGAAGACTTGGAGCTTCTCTCATGTTCAGACCTTCTGCGGTGACGATCAAGCGGGGTGCAGGCGCAGCGATTTTTTTTGCGGACATAGTGGTAATGGTTGGGTTAGTTTGCTTGGTAATCGGGTTATTTTTCGACAAGACTGAGGACCGGAATTGGAGTTCGTGTTGGAATGACATTTCTATCCATGTCACCTGCCAGGGTGTAGGTGAGATCCTTGATGAAGACGGGATCGTCAAAATACCACCCGTGTGAAACCGCATCGACGACGGGATTGGTGACGGGGTGGTTTTTTAGGAAACGGGCGCCGCAATCGACGCCGACGGCTTTGGCGGGGGCGTCGGCTGGGAGTCCGACGCGGCCGGCCCGCGGAGCGACTCCGATGCGCTTGACGTTGGAGAGTTTTAGGACGCTGTCGTACGGATTGTAGTAGTTGGTGAGCCGGACGCAGTGGCGGTAGAGGGAGTTGGAACTGGAAGACGTATCCGCCATGTCCTTGGAGGCGACATCGGCGGCGACGTAGCAGATCTGGCTGACGC
>Ga0209512_1005461_pt1 | contig 10572 bp, 7 predicted proteins | sample frozenSSSSmetaG_FD_184142 | JGI IMG/M metagenome (GOLD analysis project Ga0209512, IMG submission 184142) | Glacier valley bacterial and archeal communities from Borup Fiord, Nunavut, Canada, to study Microbial Dark Matter (Phase II) -... | ecosystem: Environmental > Aquatic > Freshwater > Ice >... | reverse complement strand
TCGAGAATAACCTCATAAAGAAATACCAGCCGCGTTATAATGTCTTGCTGAAGGATGATAAATCATTTCCCTGGATTTGCGTTAAAAACGAGCCATTTCCACGTGTTTTTTTTACACGGAATGTTATCCGTGATGGATCATTGTATTTCGGGCCATACACATCAATTCCAATGGTAAGAACCATTCTTGATGTGATTAAACGGCTATATCCTATTCGGAATTGCAGTTTGAATTTGTCGAAGGTTAGTATTGAAAAGAGTAAATATAAGGTTTGTCTCGAATATCAAATTGGCAATTGTAAAGGGCCTTGCGAAAATTTACAACCCGAAGAGGAGTATCTTGAGGGTATATCCCAGATCAAAGAGATTCTTAAAGGAAATTTGTCTACTGTTGTTGCCCATTTAAAAGGTAGAATGAGCCAATTAGCACAGGAGTACAAATTTGAAGAGGCCGAAAACTTCAAAAATAAAATCGGTATACTCGAAAATTATAAAAGTAAATCCACCATTGTAAGTTCTTCTATCACCAATGTAGATGTATTTTCCTTCGATGAGGATGAATTGTATGGCTATGTAAATTTCTTAAGAGTTGTTGATGGCGCGATTATTCAGGCGCACACGCTTGAAATCAAAAAAAGATTGGATGAATCAAAGGAGGAGCTACTGGCATTGGGTATTATCGAAATCCGGCAAAAGTTTTTTCTTAATTCCAAAGAGATCCTTTTACCTTTCCCGATCGATATTCAATTGAAAGAAGTAAAGATGATCGTTCCTCAGATTGGTGATAAGCGAAAGTTGCTGGAGTTATCTGAAAGGAATGTGAAATTTTATAAGCTTGATAAAAACAAACAGTTATCACTTAAAACGCCTCAAAGCAGAACCGACAGGTTGCTTGAGCAAATAAAAAAGGACTTACGATTACAGGAATTGCCAGTACGTATTGAATGTTTCGATAACTCAAATATTCAGGGCGCTCAACCAGTTGCGGCTTGTGTTGTCTTCATTGGAGGCAAACCTGCCAAAAGAGAATATCGCCATTTTAATATAAAAACGGTTGTTGGCCCGGATGATTTTGCATCAATGGAGGAAGTTATTTTTCGAAGGTATGATCGGGTGATTAAAGAGGAGGGACCCTTGCCTCAATTAATTGTAGTTGATGGTGGTAAGGGACAACTTAGTTCTGCTATAAGTACGCTCGAAAAGCTCAATATCAGAGGAAAAGTAGCAGTAATTGGAATTGCAAAGAAACTGGAAGAGATTATTTACCCGGATGATCCAATTCCGTTATACCTCGATAAAAATTCTGAAACATTAAGAGTTCTTCAAAATATTCGAAATGAGGCACACCGTTTTGGTATCACTTTTCATCGCAACAAAAGATCGAAAGAGTTTATTGTTAGTGAACTTACGCAAATACCTGGAATCGGAGATAAAACGATAGAAATCCTGATGCGTAAGTTTAAATCGATCAATAGGTTAAGGGTCGTGCCGCAAAATGAGATCATTGAAGAAATTGGAATCGCGCGAGCTGAAAAAATTGAGAATTACTTCAAAACAACTCAGGAATAGCGATTAAAATAGTGCAATCAGTCAGGGTTCTGTTTTTATTATGGATTAGAATAGGGAATTGCAAATTTCCTGTATATTAATGTCAGGTAAACAATTAATTTTCGGATCATTTTCCAATAGATCTAAAATTAGTTTATTTTCATGTTTTGCATTTAATAGCGTATCGAAAATATACTGAAAATCTGTGTTTTGTGGTGATACAATATTAGTTTTCAAACGTCTAATGATTCCTTTTTCAACGTGCAGTTCCAGATTTACCACAATACTTGATACCGATATACTATTTTGAAAGATATACTTTGGTGAGTAGCCATAAATCCATTCCCAGGTTTCAAATTTGCTTTTTGAAATTCGATTAATCAACTCCTCCTCTTGTATAATAATTGGTTTAATGATGGGATTTGTGTCTTTGTCAGTTATAATTTGAAATAGTTTTTGCTTAAAATCATCAATCGTTTTTGGAGACTCCAGGTAATTTGTAATATTTGTAACTTTTGATCTGACTGATTTAATCGATTTATCAATGTACTTAGAAGGCTGATTTTTTAATGCAGCAGAAAGTCTTTTTAAATCAGTATTGAAAAGAAGGGTGCCGTGTGAAAGAACACGAGTTTTAAAAATGTGCATGGCATTTCCCGATATTTTTTTTGAATCAACAAGAAGATCGTTTCTACCTGAAAATGAAACATCTAACCCCATTTCACGCAACGCTTCCAGTATTGGATTTGTAAATTTCGTAAAATTTATTTGTTCAAGATTGGTGCAGTTGTGTATAAAGCTGAAATTAAGATTGTTTAAGTCTTGATAAACAGTACCTCCACCCGAAATTCTTCGTGCCAGTTTGATATTATGCTCAAGTGTATACTGTAGATTTATTTCTGACAGTAAATTTTGATGCTTTCCAACTACAATGCATGGTTCATTAATATAGATTAAGAATATTTCCTCATCGTTTATTTTAAGTAGATATTCTTCGGTTGCTAAATTAAAATATGGATTTGTACTTGTTGAAATTATACAGCGCATTCTTTGAGTTCGTTTTTATTTGAAATCACATTCGCAAAGATAGGCTTCTCGAATGAATATTCCCGAAATGAGAAAAGTGGTCATATTGGTTTTTAATCTATGGTTGCACACGAATTACTCAAAAAGTATTATTCAATATGAAAACTAATTTTTCTACTAATTTTTGTTCTTGAAATTATCCTTAATAGCTCGGACCAATCTGACGGTTAAATTTTAAAAACACGATTATCATCATCGAGGTTTTTGTTGCGAGTAGAATAACGAATGTTATTCAAAATATGATTCCTTAGGCAATTTCTGTGATTAGTCGGGTACAAATTGAAGAAAGAAATGAATCGTCGTTATTACCTCTATTAGTGCGAGATTTTCAGGTTTGTTTATAACTGAAAGAGGAGTGACTGATTATGGTGCGTCAAACGGTGCTACCAATTTGTTTTTTGATTTGGATACTGTTGCAACGGACATCAACCAACTCAAAAGTAATACGCCGCTCAATGCCAAAATAGTTTATCTCATAACCTCGAATCGCGAAATATTCGCATGTGGGAGATTATTTTAAATAAAAGAGATGAAAGAAATCGTTAATAACCGATGCATTGAAGCACAGTATTTGGTTTTTTGAACTTAAAATATATGAAATATCATGTGCTAAAAATCTAAAATTGGCAAAAAGGATACGCTGCATGGACGTATTTTGAAATGATGTATGTCCACCTTTAAGTAAATCACATTTGAAGTGCCTCAAGCTTCTTTACTAATTCCTCGACTCCTTCGCCAGCTCCTTTTGCGATTACCTGAACTCGTCTTGGGAGTGAAGCGGGTGGATTTGGATCGATTAGAAAAAGTGGTGCATAAGACGGCGCATAGTTGATTAAACCAGCTGCCGGATAAACATTCATGGATGTTCCAATAACACAAATATAATCTGCCGATTCAACGATAGGAACCGCATCAGCCATTGCAGGTACTTCCTCTCCAAACCAGACAATATGCGGGCGTAACTGACTTCCTTTCTCACATTTATCGCCCATTTTCATTTCGGGATCTTCCAAAGTATAAATTAATGACGGTTCAATTGAGCTTCTGGCTTTCGTTAATTCTCCATGCAAATGTAGCACATTGGTAGAACCGGCCCTTTCGTGAAGATCGTCGACATTCTGCGTTATAATCTGTACATCGTAGTTTTTCTCAAGTTCTGCAAGCAACAGATGTCCACGATTTGGTTTGCTTTCGATCATCTGTTTACGGCGATCGTTGTAAAAGCTAAGCAGTAACGCTGGATTTTTATACCAGGCTTCAATACTCGCCACTTCCATTACATCATATTCTTCCCACAATCCATTCATATCACGAAAAGTGCGAATGCCGCTCTCAGCTGACATGCCGGCACCGGATAAAATAACCAGTCTTTTCATCTCTATTAGTTTTCTTCGAAAATGGCCATTTTTTTCCTTAATTCCAATTTTCACCAATATTTATAGGTCATCCAAATTCATTTCGGTCCGTTTGGGTAAACAAATTGATGCGAATAGGTTGTATAAACTAAATATTGGCAACCGTCGCTGAAAATGGCAGTAAAGACCCCTTAAATTGGGAGAATCCAATATTTTGAAACTAAAAATATTAATGGACAAATTTTGGGTGAATTTGATCTTAAATAGGAGTTTGTAAAATACTATTCGGGTCGATTTGAAGAGTGCTCAACCGAATTCCAAGTGCTGAATAATAAAAAATGCGAATAGGGAATTAAGTAAAAACATCAAAGGTATTCTCATTTTTGTGCTAAAGGAGGATCTGGCATTATTTAAGAAATAACATACAATTTTGGTTTTTCTTAAATAAAAAATAAAAGCTAAATAGTTATATGACAGGTGTATATTCAAAGGAATGAAAAAAAACTGAAATATTTTCGATTTTTTTTGTAACAAATCAAAACAACTCCCGTAATAAAGGGGAGATGAAAAAACAACAGGAGTGTTGTTTTGTTTTGATTTTAAGTTTTAGTTTTTTGATGAGTTTAAGGAGCTGGTGTGGAGACACCAGCTCCATTTTTTTGATAAAAGACCTTCCTGAAAACAGAAAAGTCTTTATAATTTATTGAGGTCGGTGGCGGATTCGAACCGCCGTAGACGGTTTTGCAGACCGTTGCCTAGCCACTCGGCCAACCGACCTGAAATGTGGGTGCGAAGATAACTAAAAATCTGATTTACCCATAACCGTTTTGAAAATTTGGTGGGTTTACCTTTCCAGGGTTACACTTACCTTCCTGATCTGGCCGCCCATAGGTGGATTTAACTTCGAAATTTTCACTTTCACTTTTCCGATCGTTCCGAATTCGCTATAAAGCTTGTTGAGTATTCGTTCTGCCACATTTTCAAGTAAATGCGATTTGATTTGCATCTCTTCTTTAACGATTTGATATACGGCAAGGTAATTTAAGGCATCTGTCAGATCGTCGCTTTTAGCTGCTTTCGAACAATCGGTGCTTAATGTAAGATTAACTATAAATCGATTACCTACAATTTGTTCTTCGGCAAAATGACCATGGTAGGCATAAAACTCCATCCCTTCAATTTCAATAACTCCCATCCTGAAAACAATTTATGAACTTCAAAATTAATCTATTTTTAAATCTTAGATTTAACGTTTGGAATTATATCTCATTTTGTTTAACTCTTACTACTTTTGCAAACAGATTTTAGAGATTTAGAAAATTATATTGATATGGCAGAAATAGACAACATTAGCATGGATCAGGAGGAGAAGCTTCCAAAGAATTTTATTCAGCAACAAATTGTAGACGACCTTGCCGAAGGAAAAAACGGCGGAAGAGTTCATACGCGGTTTCCTCCTGAACCTAATGGTTATCTGCATATTGGTCATGCAAAGTCGATCTGCCTGAATTTTGGTACTGCCAAAAAATTCGGCGGATTAACAAATCTTCGGTTTGATGATACAAATCCAACGAAGGAGGATACAGAATATGTTGACTCTATTATGGAGGACGTTCACTGGCTGGGGTTCGACTGGGACGACCGCCTTTTTTATGCTTCCGATTATTTCGACAAGCTTTACGACTTTGCAGTAAAGTTAATTCAGGAAGGGAAAGCTTACGTGGATTTTCAGCCGCAGGAGACGATCAGCGATCAAAAAGGGGTACCAACGCGCCCTGGTGTTGACAGTCCTTACCGTAACACATCACCGGAGGAAAATCTGGAACTGTTTGCGAAGATGAAATCGGGATTCTTCAATGAAGGAGACTGCGTTTTACGCGCAAAAATTGATATGTCGTCGCCAAATATGCACATGCGTGACCCTTTGATGTACAGAATATTAAAACAACCACATCATCGTACGGGAGATAAGTGGTGCATTTATCCAATGTATGATTATGCCCATGGCCAGTGCGATTATTGGGAAGGAATCACCCATTCAATCTGTACATTAGAATTCGAAGTCCACCGTCCATTGTACGACTGGTTCGTCGAAGAATTGCGAAACAGCGATTACAGGCCAAGGCAAATTGAATTTTCGAGGTTGAATATCAGTTATACGGTCATGTCCAAGCGACGTCTTTTGCAATTGGTGAAGGAGAAATACGTCAATGGTTGGGATGATCCCCGAATGCCGACAATATGCGGTTTGCGGCGCCGTGGGTACACGCCTGAATCGATGCGCGCATTTTCGGATATGGTTGGTATTACAAAGGTTGATGGCGTTACAGATGTCGCCGTGCTTGAATATTGCATCCGCGAGGATCTGAATAAAAGATCGCAACGTGTGATGGGTGTGCTCGATCCGCTTAAAGTGATTATTACCAATTATCCCGAAGGTCAGGTCGAGGAAATCGACGCCGTCAATAATCCGGAAGATGAAAGCATGGGGAAACGAAAAGTGCCGTTTTCACGCGAATTATATATCGAAAGGGAAGATTTTATGGAGATTCCGACCAATAAATTCTACCGCTTGTCACCCGGTCGTGAAGTACGGTTACGTTATTCGTATTTCATCAAATGTACCGATTTCGTTAAAAACGAACAAGGTGAAATTATTGAACTTCATTGCACTTACGATCCTGAAACAAAAGGTGGCAATTCTCCCGACGGAAGAAAAGTGAAAGCAACTCTTCACTGGGTGGCTATTGCGCAGGCTGTTAAAGCCGAGGTGCGTTTATACGACCGTCTATTTACCGATCCCGATCCGGCAGGACATAAAGACAAAGATTTGCTCGAATTTTTAAATACCGATTCACTGAAGATATTAACCGAGTGTTATGTAGAGCCATTTGTCAAAAATGCAGCACCATTAACCAATTTTCAGTTCGAACGTTTGGGCTATTTCAATATAGATCCCGATTCGACTCCTGATCAGATGGTCTTTAACAGAACTGTTTCGTTGAAAGATAGCTGTAAGAAATAATGAAATAATTTGATGGCCGGGTGAGTATTCAGTATATGGATATTCACCCGGCCACTTCTTTTATCAAAAACCGACGCGACCTCTCTTACTGGGTGTATCGGTTTTTTTAGGCCATTTCGTTAATCAGTATTCCCTGGTTAAGTTGGAGTTTCATCCGGTTTTTCGGTCGGATTGTTCCCATCGCTGAGCAAAAACAGGTTATAACGCGTGGCATCGTTCTGAAAAACTAATTTGGCACATTGGCAAACCAAAGCCATCTTTGCCCAAACAAGATTTAGCGCTGTAACGCGTTCGTTTTTATCAAGCGTTCGGTCTTTAATGGCTTTTTCCTGCATTTTTCCCTGATTAACGATGCTATCAGCCATTAGTTTCAGTGCTTCGATCTCTGCCCTCTTCATCCCCTTTCCCATCAATGCTGACTTATATTCGGGCTTTGATGCCTGGGTATAACCCGTCGTCAGAAGGATTGGGAGCTTCAGCTGGCTTTTACGGGCTGCATCATATTGGTGCTGGCCAAATATCCGCAGAACCATTGCGTCATTTGGGAAAGCGAGCCTGACGTAAAGCAAAAGTGTTTGGTAAAGATTGGCCCCCTTTTCAATTAATGTGTTAAGCGCATCCGTCTCCTTACTTTGGTTGGCAACTGATGCATAGTCGGGAAGAATTCTTCTTGCGTTGCTTATGGCTTCGCACCATTCTTCTGCAAAAGGGTCAGCCAGTTGGGGAAATCGTTCAATAAACTTGTCCTTGTTCTCTTCGAATGAACCCAGTTTTACATCCGACTGCTGCAATACTTCGTCATCTGATTTGGTAAAAATACGGTTAACTTCTTCAGGTCTTTTCATAATCGTAAAACTTCAGGTTGTTAAATACAGATAAAGATTATATAATGAAGACGTTGTATCATCAAAATTAGCACAAATAAAATGACTTTACAAAGTATTTTACTGCGAAAATTCAACAAAATAGCTTTTATTTTTTGTGCGATCTTTTCCGGCACAGTACAGACGATTCTTTTCGGTATATAGAAGAGATCATCCGTCATGCAGATGCAGTTTATGGTATTGCAGATGATTCTTTCCAGAATACATAAGACATAATCCGCAATACAGATGAAATGATCCACTTTGCAGAAGAATCATTCCGGAGCATAGATGATCCTTTCCGGAGGCGGAACACATCATCTGTATTGCGGAAAATAGCTCCTGCGAGCTGTTCTGAATCGTCTTTATACAGGAAATATTCATCCCAGCTACGGATAAAGTAGCCTGATTTGCGGAACGAAAGTTTTATTGATTTTCAAAATACATCAATCCTCTGTAATGGCTTGAGGATGTAAAATCTTCATGATCTGACGCCTCGTATAGAAAAATGTGAAGATAGCTGCACTCCAGTTGGCGATAAAGATACCCCACCATATTCCTTTTGTTCCCCATTGAAGGTATATCGCAAGAAATAGAAACAGCGGAAGAGGTACCAGGAACTGTCGGTAAGCCCCGACGAAGATCGCATATAACGGTTTTTTCATCCCCTGTAAAGTTGACACGGAAATATTCAGGAAGACATATGCAAAGAAAAAAAGCACTGCAATGTGCAGGTATTCGGCTCCGATTTCAATCACCTTCAAGTCTGCTGTAAAGGCATTAATCAGCTCACGTGCAAAAACCGCAACACCAACAACACCAATCGAAATAATCATTAAACCATACTTGATATTCAGTTTCCACGACTCAAATACCCGCTCAGGAAGTCCGGCGCCCATGTTTTGTCCGGCCAGTGTGAGTGCCGCAATGTTGAGTCCAATCGATGGTAAAAGTGCAATTTGTTCGATCCGGGTCGCAATGCCGTAAGCTGCAACTGCTTCCTTCCCGAACTGACTGGCAAAGTAGGTAATAACAAAAATTCCGATGGCAACCGTAAGCATGTTCAGACTTGCAGGAAAACCCTGACCTAACAAATCAGTAAAATATTTTCGGTTCGGAATAAAGTCCCTGATTTGAGCATGCTCAAAAATTTTGCGTTTCCGGGTAATATAAATCATATAAATTGTACCGAAAAACTGGATCATAATGGTCGATAAGGCAATCCCACGAATACCCAATGCCGGGAATCCGATCCCGCCATACATAAACCAGGGATCGAGAATCACATTCAGAAAAAATCCGATAATCAGGTAATTGCGGTAGGTCTTTGTATCGCCACGAGCGGTGAGCAATGAGTTAAGAATACTGTTGATCAGGAAAAAAACGGTGCCGTAAAGTATGATATTCATGTATTGAATGGCGATATCAAGGTATTCGTTGGTCGCACCTAAAATCAGGAAGAGGGAAGGTGCCATCGCCAACCCAATAATTGTAAGAAATACCGAATTGATGACTGAGAATGATATGGCCTGAAAACCATATTTTTCGGCTTCATCATTTATGCCAGCTCCCAGCGATTGCGAAATAAGCGCTGTTGTTCCGGTCCCCATACCAATCCCCATCGACAAAATAATGAAAAACACGGGAAACGTCAGCCCCATTGCCGCAAGGGCAGAGGTCGATATTTTACCACCCCAGTAAGTATCTACAACATTAAACAAGGTATTAAAGATGAATCCGACGCTTGCAGGCACTGCTAATTTTCGAATAAGGGAAGGAATAGGAGATGACGTAAAATCAAGTGATTTAAGCATTTTTTATACAGAATAAATTCGATAATATTACAACGTGTAATCCTTCACGAAGGTTTACCTCACGGGAAAGAACTTTTGAAAAGAATTTTCGTTTAAGTGATCAATTGAGAATGTTTTTACCCAAACACATAATGAAGCCACTAACGACTTCAGAAAGGAGAAAGAATGAAAGTATCATTTAAAATCGATTATCAGACAATTTGGGGTCAGGTCCTTTTTGTATCAGGATCTGCCGTGGAGTTTGGCGAATGGGATCCTTCCAAAGCGTTGCCAATGAAGAACGTTGTTCCGGGGGAATGGGAAACAGAAATCATCCTCCCTTCAGGCAAAAGGCTCGAATACAAATACCTGATAAAAAATCAAGATGGAAATTTTATATGGGAAGGTGGCAAAAATCGTGTACTCGAGACCAGGGAAATGGATTTTGAAGAGATAAGATGCCGCGATTTCTGGAGAGTCCGGCGCGAATCGGATATCCCGTTATTCTCGTCGGCATTTACCAAAGTGCTGTTTGGCAGAGTTAACACGGATGAGGTCATTGATAATTTTCATTTCAAGAAAACGCTGAGAATTCAGATTCATGTTCCCAAGGTAAATCCGGATTGCAAGATTGGAATTCTTGGAGACCAACCTGAGCTTGGGAATTGGATGGATCAGTACACACTACTTATGGATGATACTCAGTTCCCGCTGTGGAGTATCGATATTGATGCCGATAAACTTAAGTTCCCTCTTCAGTTCAAATACATCGTTTACAACACGGTTACAAAAAAAGTCTCACTATGGGAACAGGGAAGTAATCGCTTAATAAGAGATTTTGTTTGCAAAGATCTTAAAAGTTTAAAAATTCATACCGATGAGAATTTCCGGTTCCCGGTTAAA
>Ga0209512_1005457_pt1 | contig 10576 bp, 15 predicted proteins | sample frozenSSSSmetaG_FD_184142 | JGI IMG/M metagenome (GOLD analysis project Ga0209512, IMG submission 184142) | Glacier valley bacterial and archeal communities from Borup Fiord, Nunavut, Canada, to study Microbial Dark Matter (Phase II) -... | ecosystem: Environmental > Aquatic > Freshwater > Ice >... | reverse complement strand
CGATGCTGCGGAGCATCCCCACGCGATGCGTCCAGGCGCCACAGTTCGGTGTCGATCAGGGTCGGGATTGCGGAGGTCTCCCACCACGATCGGCGGGTGAAGATGGCCTGTGGTTGCCCGATCACCGTGTGCTCAAACCGGTCCCAGATGAACGCTGCCGGGTCGCCGTTCTCGGCCAGGATGACATCAACAGTCGCATCGATCTTGCAGGGCATCGCTGTCACCCCCCTTGATTCTATTCGAACATGTGTTCGAGAGTCCGAGCTTACGGTGAGGCTCCGACATTTACCAATGGCAAATATCGTCTGGTGCGGCACAGGCATGCACTAACCAACGCCGCCCCTGAGACAGTCGTTCTGGGAACGGAATGGACCGCGGTGATGATGCTCAGGGCGTGCCAATGAACAGTTGCCGCCGCGCGTTGCGCCTGAGGACGGCCGTATCATCGGGAGAGTCCGTCCCAGTGATTGTGCTCACAACCAATGCCGACAATTTCATATCGGCCTTCGCACGGAAGTATCCGGGCAGCTTCACCCACTCATCGACGAGGGTGCCGAGGCCCGTTTTCGCGGCCAACGCCATCACCGGAACGAGATCGGCGGACGACACCGGATTCGGGACCAAACCGAGTGAGCGAGGGAGTGAGCATGTCGAACACCATTCAGACCACGACGACTCCGGTGGGGCGCATGATGGCTGAGGTCGAAAAGGGCCATCAGCTGGCCGGTCATTTTCCGGATGGGGAAGCCCTCGAGCGGGCCCGCCGGGTTTACACGGGCGAGACCTCGGCCTACGCCGCTCGCGTTGAGATCGACGCCAAGTACTCGAGGGGATGACCCTCGACGACAAGTACACCTGCCCAGATTCGGGTGGTGTCCTCGTCAACCGGTTAGACATCCGGGATCTCGGTCGTCTCGACCAGGCGCTAAATGCCTACGCCTCCGTCGCCTGGGTGCGGCTTCGGTAGCTGCCGCCGCTCGAGCCGCCAGGTTTCGACTACCTGCAAACGATCCACCGTTAGATGCTCGAGTCGCATCTGGACTGGGCTGGGGAGTTGCGCCGAACCGATGCGCAGGCGACGGGCACGGGCATCGCATACGCGCGTCCCGAGTACATCTTTGAATCTCTGTAGTCGTTGTTTCGCAAGCTTGAGCGCGAGGACTTCCTGTCGGGCCTGCACTCGTCGGCGTTCACCGATCGGCTCGCGGATCGGTGGAGGGAGCTCTCCGCTATCCGTCCTTTCAGGGACGGAAACACTCGTAGCCAGAGCGCCTACATCAGCGCGATCACGGAACGCACCGAACACCTGATCGACTGGAGGGGATTGATGTACCCACGCTGCGTAACCTGCGGCTCGTGGCCATCGCCGGCTGGCACGAGTCACTAGCGGGGTACCTGCGCGATCACCTGGTGTCGTCGACCGATGCGTCTCTTGACCGCGGATGGTCAGCTGCTCGCGTTGACGGCCTTGACACTCCCTTCAAGCTTGGCGCAGGCAGATCGAGTGCCGCCGGGCCGGATGCCCTCGGGATCACCGGGTACCGGGCTGATCCTGGCCTCGGAAGATCCGGATATGGCCGATGGTGAGCACGTCGAAGCACGCCGCGAGCCCGACCCAATCCACCGAGACTCAGCGTCGGTTCGCGCTCGAGCAGGCCGAGCACAGCGGCGAGATGGAGGGCCTGCACATAGACCCGGCTACTCGTGCCGACGCCGAGGAGTGGGTAGCAGGCCGCATAGACGTCGACGAGCTCTTGGCCGCGCACGCGCACGCTACGGGTCGCGGTGATCTAGCGGCCTTCGCCCAGCGATCGCCGTTGCCGCATCTCGATGCCGCGTGGCTTGGCGCACCACTGGTCGACGTCGGTTTGCAGTTAGCGAAATAATTGAGCCGACCCGGCCATGCCCCGGTCGTTAGAACTTGGCCGCAGATGGCACCCGCCGGCTGGCCGCTACCCGTATAGCTCGGGGTCGAGTTCGTTGATCTTGATGAGCAACCCCCCGGGTGCGCGGAGTTGAAGCTGTCGCCCAAATCCTTCGTCTGTGACGGGCGAGACGACCTCGACCCCGGCTTTGGAGACAGTCTCCTCGAGGGCATCGAGGTTGGCTGCTTCGAAGTTCAGCTCGACGTCGCCTCCTCCTTGGTCCGGGTTGACGGGGTGGGCCAGCAACGAGAGCTGCGTTTCGCCCATTGCTAGAAGAACGAAGTCGCCGTCGCGCGAGCCGTTGACGATCGTCGCCCCGAGGGTTTCGTAGAAGGCGACAGAGGCGGGCATGTCTTCCACATGCACCATTGGTTGTACGGTGACGGCTGATTGGCTGTTCACGGAGGTTCCTTTCGATAGGTGGGTGGTCAGGACTTTCTCGAGCCAGTCGGAAAGTGAGTGCTGGTCGTCGATGGCTTGGTGCTTGGCCGCTCGGATGAGTTCGGGCGGGAGGGTCACGTTGAACTGCTGTTTGTGAATTGCCACGCCTACAGTCTGTACGCTATGAATCTAGATGTCTAGATCCGGGCAAGCGGAGACGGACCCCACTTCATCGAAGTTGTGCGGGAGCTCGAGAGCACCGAGGACTGGCTATCGACGGAAACGCCGTAGCTCTCGACTGAGCTCTCGACTGAGCGCTCGAGTGAGCGCAAAATGACGCTCCCAGGCGCGTCGGTCGATCCTTCCGGCCAGTCGGGCGAGCTGGTGAGTTGGAAGTATCTCGAGGCGGTATGCGCCGTCGGTGTTGACCGGGCGACGCAGTGTGGCCGTGCGCGTCGTCGCCGAACACGGGAACGGAATCAGCTGCGCTGCCCGTTCCGCCTCGCCGGACTCGAGGCGCACGACGAAGGTTTCACACCTACGCCTGTTGACAAGCTAACTCCTCTGGCCCGCGGCCTCGTCGACGCTGAGTTGAAAGCCCTGTGCGGCGGTGTCGCAGTTGCACGAGCGTGACAGGTCCTGCCGTAATCTGAAACGGTATGGCCGGATGCTTCGTCACAACGAGGAGCAACGTTGAACGTCATCCGATGGCAACCACCCTGGTCACTGATCCAAATCTCGAACAACCAGTGGATTATCATCCGCGACCAGGCCGCGCGGCCGGCCGTGCTCGTCCGGTACCTCGAGAACAAACCCGACACCCCCTACCGGGTGGTGAGATGGGCGGCGGATCCCGCAGACCGGAGACTGTTCGAATGCTTTCGAAGCCTGGAAACGGCAGACATGGCGGTCACCGTTATCGACGGCGAACCGGACACCGGCCGCACCGTCCTCTCCTCTGATCGCAGCCCCGAATGGGGGAGGTTCGAACGATGGTTCTGGTCTTAAGCCCCCGATCGGCTGATCCGAAAATCACCTCCCAACTGGGTATACAAAGAACGTCTTGCCCAACGAGGTAGCGCGGGTCACGTCCTGCTGATTGCTATGAATTCCAGTCTTCGTGCAGGTCAGCTGGCATGTTAGTAATTTCCCGTGGAGGTGAGATTGAGGCCCCGCATCCATCTGGTACCAATATTCAATGCCACCAGTTGGGTGGAGCAATTGCTGGATCGCATAACAGCATCAATGAGTGCAGCACATCACCCCACGACCGCGTCTCTGCGTCGATTTCTCCTGTTGATTGAGCCGTGATCCGGATCGCCTCACCACCTTCGGTGGCATTTTGATCGTGGGCACGGTGTGCCAGCGAGACGTGTCGTCGAGATTCAGTGTTGGGAGGCAATTTTTTCAGACGATTTCGGCGAGCAACAAGCGCCCTTTTATTTGATTCCGGAGCGGGCAAGACCCTCAACGAAATATTTCTGGAAAGCGATGAACAGGATGACAACGGGCAGTGTCATGAGCAGGCTGATTGCCATGATCCGTCCATAGTTCGAGGTGTACTGCCCCTGCAGGTCGCCAACGATCCCGATCGGGAGAGTGAAAAGCGCCGGGTCTCCGGAGAGGGCCACGAGAGGCCATCCGAACGCATTCCACTCTCCCATGAACGTGAGGAGGGTAAGCACGGCAAGGAGTGGTTTACAGAGCGGCAGAACGACAGAGACAAAGGTGCGGAGGTGGCCTGCTCCATCAACCCGGGCGGCTTCGAGCAATTCCTCGGGGATTGCGATAAAAAATTGCCTGGCCAGGAACACGCCGAAAATTACTGCGCTCTCGGGGAGGATCACCGACCAGATGTTTCCGTAGAGTCCGAGTGCGATGGAGAGTTTGAATTGGGGAACCATGATGGCTTGAGCGGGAATCATCATCGTCGAAAGCAATACGAGAAACAGTGGGTTCTTGCCCCGGAACTTGAGTTTGGCGAACGCATAGCCGGCGAGCAAATTACAGATGACGGTGATGACCGTCGTCAGGGTCGCAATTGCGAGCGAATTTTGGAACCACTTCAAGACCGGGAAGCGAACTATCGGATCGATGAAGTTACTGAGTGTGAAATGTTCTGGCCAGAGGTGCAGCCCGGGCGCATAGAGGTCGGCGCGGGTGGAAAAGGCTGTCGTTATCATCCAGTAGAGCGGGAAGAACATGACGAGGCTGATGATTATCGCCGCAGCCAAACGCAGCCCGAGGAACTTGCCGTGTGATTTGCGGCGCGGCCCGGTTACCTCCGTGACCTTCGACACCTTCGTCGTCTCGATTGCAGATACTTCGAAAGCACTAGTGAGAGACATTCGCTTCCTTTCTTCGCTCACTGGACATGGGAAAAATGAGGGTGTGGGGGTCAGTCGGTTTGATCGCGGCTGCTGCTGAAGCGCCACTGGATCGCCGTGATCGCAAGGGTGATGAGATAGATCGCGACTCCGACTGCGGCGCCGTACCCGAGCAACTGGGGACCGTGTTCGTCAAAGCTGGTCCGGTAGGCGTACGAGACAACCGTTGTCGTGGAGAATCCGGGGCCACCACGGGTCATTGCCCACACGGTGTCAAAGACCTGGAACGAATAGATCATGTTCATAATCAGCAGGAAGAAGGTCGATGGTCCCAGGAGCGGAAAGGTGACCAGCCTGAATCGTTGCCACCCGGTGGCGCCGTCGACGGTGGCCGCCTCCTGGACCGACGGATCGACCCCCTGAAGGCCGGCAAGGTAGATGAGCATGTCGAACCCGACGCGTTGCCACAGGGTGACGAGGATGATGGAGGCCATCGCCCAAAAGCCATCGGATTGCCACGCCGTCGGTCCGATCCCCACTGAGCCGAGAATCCTATTGATGAAGCCGTTGCTCTGGTCGAACATCCATGCACCCAGTACCCCGGTCGCAACCCCGGAGACGACAAGGGGCAGGAAGATGATGGACCGAAACAGTGTGCGACCGGGCAGAACCCCATTGAGCAGCACAGCGATTCCCAGCCCGAGGATCATCCCGACCGGAACCGTGAAAAGCGTGAATATGCCGGTGTTGGTCATCGACTGCCAAAAGACCGGGTCCGTCACAAGCTTGACATAGTTGCCAAACCCAACCCATGTCCATTCGCCAAGCGAATCCAGGTTTTGAAAACTGATCACAAAGGCGAAAACCAGAGGCAGGAGCGTGAATACGGCGATCATCACGATGTTGGGCAGGAGAAACATTCCTGCTGCCGACGCGTTTACTCGTCGCAGCACTCCGCGTGAGCCTGAAGCGGGGGCCGAGGCGGATCGCGCCGAAACACGTGTTGTCACGGGGGAGGCACGATCCGCTTCGGTTTTAGTCATCCTCGGATGGCCTAGGACGCAAGAGCCGAAGTGATACCGCCTGCGATTGCAGAGATCGTGGCTGAGCTGCTCTGGCCGTGGAATGCCAGTTCGAGTTGGTCCTGAAGCACGGTGTTGATCGTCGCGAACGACGCGACCGTCGATTCTTTGACGACCGTCGTGCTGATTGTCGCGGCCTGCTCGGTAAATATTTTCATCGCGTCTGGTCGACTCACATAATCCAGTTTGGAGTTGGCGAGGGACTTGAGCGTGGGTAGCTCGATTGCCTGCTCACAGAAATACTTCATCGAGTCCTCTGACACCAGAAACTTGAGGAACGCCGCCGCAAGCTCGGGGTTTTTGGTGTCCTTCCGGGCAACGATGGCGTTTCCACCCAGGTCAGAGGCTGCGCTCTTGTCCCGGGGCATAAAGGTTGTACCCCAATCCCCACCCTTATATCCGTCTTTTGGATCGGCGAGTTCCGGAATCAGGAAGTCACCGATGAACGTCATCGGTACGGTTTGGTTGAGGAAGAAGTTGTCCGAGTAAATCGTGGTTTTGATGGTGTTATTGGCAGGGACCCATTTTTTATCGAAGAAGCTCTTCGTGAAGTCCATTGCCTTTGTCGCTGCCGCACTCGGGATCGCAGCCTTCTTGAGATCAGCCGTAAAGAGGGAACCGCCGGCCTGGTACAGGAACGACGACCAGCGATACGCTCCCGCTGCCGTCCAGTCATAGGCGAAGGGATATTTCGAGTCAGGCAAGGTTTTACGAAGCTTCGTGGCGACCTTCGAAAACTCGTCCCACGACCAAGCATCGGACAGTTTGTCGGGAACGGAGGTGATACCCGCAGTTGCAAAAGCGGCCTTGTTGAACACGATAGCCGTGGTGTCCGTCTGGTGCGGAACCCCATAAGCGATGCCCTTGTACTTCACCGCCTCCCAGAGGGCAGGCAGGAAGGCCGCACTTTCAGCGGCGCTGAAATACGGGGAGACGTCAAGCAAAACGCCCTTTGCGCTGTACTTGCCAATCGTCGTGTAATCAACTCGAAAAATATCTGGTGCTGTACCCGAGGTGATTCCGCGGTCAATTCCTTGGAAGAAACCGTCATACGGAAGGATTTTCAGCGTAATCGTCGCACCGGGATTGGCTGCTTCAAACTTCTTCTTGGCATAGGCGAAGCCCGCCGTTTCACCGTCACTGCCACCCCAAAAAGCAAAAGTGAGTGTGCCCTTCACCGCCCCAATTTTGGACTTCGATCCAGCCACGCCCCCGGAACTTGCAGCGGGCGAAGCGGTCGGCGCGCAGGCCGCAAGAGCGAGCAGGCTGGCTGCACCGATCGAACCGGCAAGAAGACCCCTGCGGGTCAGGTTCAGGTTGTCCATATGAATCTCCTCGGGTAGGCGCAGTGAGAAGTAGCGCTGGGGGTGGGGACAAAACGTTATGACGATCGGTCACTAAAAGTCAGTGACCTCCACTTAACTGGACAATACCTGTCATTTCTGATTTGCTGTCTGCTTTTTGCATTCTTGGCGCCCTACTCTCCACGCATTGAATTTTTTCTTTCCGTGGTTGCGGATCTGGAAGAGTTTGCGGACTGTGATCGACTTCGTTGATAGTTAACCCACCTATCAACCCGCAATATTTAGTTGTCAAATATTCACACTTCGGCTGAAAACCATAGCCTGGTCACCTGCTGCCCCTCGCGATGCCGAAGTTCTGAGTCCGCGGCGAACACGGTGGTGGGGCGAGGCTGGATGAGTGCGGTCAGGCCATTGACAAGAGCCACACATCGGGGAGCGACAGGATACGTGCTTTGACCGTCACTGACATCGACACCCGTGCTACCCCGCGCGGCATCCCACGAGGGCGGGAAGGGTCCGCTTGCGTTCAGCACGCGGCTGGCAGCGGGAGTTGGTACGGATCCCGACCCATTACACAGAGCGGAAGGGCAGAATATTGGCATGAGCGACCCTTTTCGGACTCCTGCGACGTTGCCACCGGCGCTGGCAACTGTCCTTCGGTCAGAGTTCGGTCTTCGCGCAGAAACGGTTGAGCTCGTCTCAGGAGGGTTCGACCCCGCCGCCACCCTGTGGCGGATAGTTGATAAGGGCGGTCGAGGTTGGGCTGTGAAAGCAACCCAACGCGACTGTCGCTATGGGCTCGCTCTCGCATCCGCCGTGTCCCGCGACGGCTTTACCGGTGTCGTCGCACCTCGACTGACACGGGCCCGAATACCGTGGAGCGAAACTGGGAAGTCCCTTATTTCGGTGAGCCGATGGATTGACGGTGACGACGCGATGACCACCGGTCTTAGACCCCACCAATGGGTTGACCTGGGGAAAATTCTCAGAGTGTTGCACGAACACCGCCCACCTCGATCCATCACCCCCGTTCGGCGCGGGATTAAGCGAACGGGGCAAGACGCCCGAAGTCGACTCAGGAAGCTGGACCAGTACTTCACTTCGCTCTGGCTCCAGAAAAATACAGATAATCGTTGCGAGGCCGATTGGCTGACAGACCTCTGGCACGAACATCGTTCTCGTTTTACGCGGCTCGACCGAATCGCCCGAGAACTCAAAGCGTTTCGGACACCCGCTCCTCGCGTTCCCTGTCACGGTGATCCGCACCTCGGTAACGTGCTGCTCGACGAGCACGGGCATCCCTGGCTTATTGACCTCGACGAGGCGACAACTGCCCACCGAGAGATTGACCTGGTTCTGATCGAGCTCGGCGTACTTCCGAGTCGGCCAATCCAGCCTCCTGATCGAGACGCTTTTTGGAGCGGCTACGGAGCGTGCGACGTTGACCAGACACGCCTCACCCGGTTCGGAAGCGTTCGCGCATTGGAGGATGTAACCAGTGTGTTTCGCTCGCTCGCTAAGAGTTCAGACATCGCGAACCTGGATAACCTTCGTGCCACCCTCAACGACCTCCTCGGTCCGAAGGGCCTGATCGCACTCGTCGAAGAGCGTCTCGGCAACTAGGAATACTCGGTCATGGAGATGCTCCTCCCTGGCAGCGGGCGGTATCCGACGTATCCGGCGAAGAGCCACTGGAAGAGCAGGATAGCGCGGCCGTTGCGGGGTAGACCCGGAGCCGCAGGCCGCACCCGCGGGGCGAGCGAATCGGCACCTCATCGAGGAAAGCGTGCTAGTCAGTGCGACTGCGGTGCGCCCCGCGAGGGTGGGTTGATGGAGCGCCGACTCGCTCGCGTCGATGACAGGATGCTTCAGCCGGGTCTGCGGTGAATCGTCCGGGGCTGCACATTCATATCGCATACGGCGAAGCCACATGAAGTCCCTGCGGTTATCTCCGACTGTTGACTTTTGCTTTCGATTTTTCCGATTAGGCGCCGCGAAAATATCCCCTGTTGCAAATGAGTTAGGGCGCGGAATCATTCATATTCGAATAGAGGAGTTTGACTGCGTGTAAACCTTCTTGCCGGGCCCGGAAAATAATTCCAGCGTCATAACTCAGCAAGTGGACCTTGCGGGCGAATGGCTGCAAGCTCAGTGCGCGGTCGACAATCTCCGCGTCCGGGTCGTTGATCGGCACGCCAGGAACCCTGTCGGCGATCAATAAAAGGTTCAGCTCGGGGGTGATCACGTCGCCATCTGCAGTTTGACGTCTGATCGTTTTCCGGTTGCCGGGATCGCCGATAGCGTCTTCTATAAAACGGAGCGCATTCCCTGCGTCTTTCCGCAGTTCATTCCTTGTTCCGCGATTGACGTCGTTGTTGTTCGCCATTTTTTTTCGATCGAGCTCGCGAACAACGCGGAGGGGTATAGCAAGGCCGAGCGGAGCTGGGGACTCCAGCCGTAAATCTGTGTGCCAGTCGCGGCTCGATAACTCGGCATGGTGGGTCAACAGAACGTTGGTATCCAGGACAACCGCGTCAAGCCAGTGGGGCGGAAGGTATTGGCTATCGATTCCACTGCCGCTTCCATTCCACCGCTCCCACTCGGCTTCCAGCAGCTCGGCCTCGCGTTTCATGACCTCGGCGCGCTCCCGCAGCTCGTAGTCCACATATTGCTGGAACGGTCCACGTTCCCAAGTGGTCGGATCAAGTTTGAAGCATCCAGTAGCGATGCGACGTGATCATGCGGTCGTGCTCATCGTCGGCTATGTACTGGCACAGTTGCATTAGGCACGTGGACGCCCATCTGCGGTAGGCGTGCAAGACCGTGTCAGGACCGTTGTCACTACCAGAACGCACATTTTCCGCGTCCCGCGCTGCGTCGCGAAGCGCTTTGGCGGTCGTGTTTGCGCGGGCATGACTTCGAAGTATGAGCACGCTTGACCGTATCGCTAAAGCTTGACATTGCCGCGGGCGTTGCGTTGGCTATCTCGCGGTTGATGATGCTGAAGATTCATGAGTCAATATTCATAGGTTTCATCGTCAGCTGCGCACCGCAATTGCTCGCGCGGGGCAAACTTGACGAGGGGCTGGCCGCGGGCTCTGTGAATCGTCATTCGTTCGTGCTGGAAACGAGCATGGTGGGATGTGCGATCCTCAACGGTGTCCGTCTCACGTCCATGGAAGCTGAGACGATCCGAAACGAGACGAGTAGTGTGTCCTTCCAAAGATAAAGAGATCTTTTGAGGCATGTCTCAAAAGTCCGGTCACAGTTTCAGAGGTGACAGCCGTTCATACGTTCGCACGGGGCGCCCTCTTTGGGATGAGGCAATTGACTTCAGCTTCGGCATCAGCCAGTGATCGTTTGGGTTTGCCAAAGGTAAACGTCCGTGGTGGGGTTGGGGACTGCTGAGGATTTGGTTGTTACTCCATTTGGACCGCGAGTGGGTGGGACTGCAACCCGGGCGGACATGTATCCACTGCGGTAGCTGATGCTGAGGATTGCGAAAGTATTTCTCAGGACCCGGTGCGAAAGCGCCATCAAGTCGCAGAAATGACCTG
>Ga0209512_1005456_pt1 | contig 10578 bp, 10 predicted proteins | sample frozenSSSSmetaG_FD_184142 | JGI IMG/M metagenome (GOLD analysis project Ga0209512, IMG submission 184142) | Glacier valley bacterial and archeal communities from Borup Fiord, Nunavut, Canada, to study Microbial Dark Matter (Phase II) -... | ecosystem: Environmental > Aquatic > Freshwater > Ice >... | reverse complement strand
TGGTTCCGATGGTCATCCATCCTATCGGGGACAGCGGAAATCGGCAGCATACCTTGTTCCGTTGATGGCAAACGTATTGAAATGGAATTACAGCGACACTGAAATCAGTTTCGGCAAAGAATATTAAATAGCCTGTAAATGAAGCGATCGCTATTGTTTGGTCTTTTTACTTTCTCATTCAATATAGGTTGAGAACTTCTCACCATCCTGCGATATTTCAATTTTCGTATTGACAATTTCATTTTTGAGCAACGTATAGGTCAACCGAAAAACGGGAACGTTCGGTATTTTTTTGCTGGTTAATGCAATAGACTTATCTGTATATGATATGGAATAATTAATCGTGTGCCCCTCATTGTCGAAGAAGATTGCTTTTACCGGATTTCCTGTATAATCGGGGTAAACGATCATTAAATCGTTGTGAATAATCGCTGGTTTATTCCCGGATGCCGGATATTCGGAACGGCTCTCTCTTACAAGAATTTTATTATCAAGGCTTTGTTTGAATGAAAAGGTTCCGCATCCCTGACCAGGTTGTCCGCTTCATTCGCCGGCCTATTCGCCAACCAGCCAACTCCATTTGTCCCACGTTGACTTTTGTTGGCCGAAGAAGGTGGTTAATAATCTTAATAGTACATTGGTTAATGTGATTTTTAGATTTATTGTTTTTCAAGTCGTTTTAGAATATCATTCATAATTTTTATTTGCTCGGTATGGATCTCAAAGACTTCCTGCTGTTGATTGATGATCAAATGATCCAGTTTTTCATGCAACATCCGGATTTCGAGTTCCGATTTGAGGTTTACCATATAGTCTTTTCTTGCTCTTTCCCTGTCTTTTTCTTCCTGTCGGTTCTGACTCATCATAATAACCGGTGCCTGAAGCGCTGCCAGACTCGATAAGATTAAATTCAAAAGAATAAATGGGTAGGGATCAAATCCTTTATTCGCTAGCCAGTAAACATTTAAGCTAATCCAAATCATTAAAAATAACCCAAACGATATTATAAAAGTCCAACTCCCGCCGAACGAAGCAACCTTGTCTGCTATTCGTTGACCAAAGGTCGCACCCTTATCTTCATCACCATCTAATTTATCGGTTAAAGTCGTATTCCCTTTCAGTGAATCTAATACTTTCTTTTCTGAAGATGTTAATTCTCCAATTTGTTTTGTCAGTATCTCTTCTATATATTCTTCCTGATAAGAATTTAGTTCGTTGATCGATAAGTATTCATTTGATGTAAATTCCGGTTTTTTCTTCTGAATCAGATAAAGGATTGACTTCCGTACCATTCTGCCGGATATTCGGTCAGATATCGGAAATTCGTTGTTTGACAGGTCACTGATAAAAGTTTTCATCCGCTGGTTTTTATATTCAGAATAATGGCAAATCTACTTATTTCGATGGATATAAAACTTTTCAGTATTGGTATTCGTTCAACAAAAAAGAATATTTTTGAACTTTGTAAATACTTAAAATCAATGAAGAATAAATCACTATTAATTTCACTTTTCTTGTGCACAATGATAACAGGAATTTTTATTAGCTGCGGAGAGTCAGAGCAAAAACCGCAGTCGCAACCAGCAATCAGTCTGGCTGATTTGGACACAACAGTCAGTCCGGGCCAGGATTTCGATGCTTATGCCAATAATGGCTGGAAAAAACTCAATCCGTTGCCAGCTGACCGCGCCCGTTTTGGTTCATTTGATAAATTGGCAGAATTGGCTGAGAAACAATTGAATGAATTGGTGAAGGAAACTGCTTCAACCAAGAATGAGAAAGGGTCGATTGCCGATAAAACAGCTACACTTTTCAACCTCGGAATGGATACGGTAAAGATTGCCGGGCAGGGAATAAAACCTTTGGCTCCGTATTTTCAGGAAATCGATAAGTTGGCAACCAAGGATGATGTAGAGATTGAGATCGCTAAATTTCATACTTATGGGTTCTCGCCATTGTTTGGATTTTACGGCTCAGCTGACGCAAAGAACAGCTCGATGGTAATTGCACAACTGGTTCAATCAGGTATCGGCATGCCCGACCGCGATTATTACGTCAATGATGATGAACGTTCGAAAGATTTAAGGGCGAAGTATGTCATCTATGTCGAAAAGATGTTTAAACTACTTGGAGATGATGAGGCTGCCGCCAAGAAAAATACGCAGACAATTTTAAATATGGAAACCCGCTTGGCCAAAGCTTCGATGACACGCATCGAACAGCGAGATCCGGATAAAACATACAATAAGAAAACGACTAAAGAGCTGAGTGAACTTTCACCGGCGTTTAACTGGAACCGTTATTTTGAAACACAGGGTGTCGGCGATCCGGGGGAGATTAACCTTAATCAGCCGTTGTTTATCAGCGAAGTGAGCGCGATACTGAAAGATGTTCCGGTTGAAGACTGGAAGGTTTATCTGCGCTGGAACCTAATTAATGAAACAGCCTCTTATCTTTCGGATGATTTTGTTAATGCAAAATTCGATTTTTTTGGCAGGGCGATGTCAGGAACCGAACAGATGCGTCCGCGCTGGAAACGGGTACTTGGTGTTACAAGCAACGCGTTGAGTGAAGGCATTGGACAGTTATATGTTGCCAAATATTTTCCGGCAGAAGCAAAAGAACGTATGCTTAAATTGGTTGAAAATCTGCGCATCTCGCTTGGTGAAAGAATCAAAAACCTTGAATGGATGGGCCCTGATACCAAGGTAAAAGCAATCGAAAAGCTGAATGCCATCAATGTGAAGATCGGATATCCTGATAAATGGCGCGATTATTCGGGTCTTGATATATCGGATGATTCGTATGTTGAGAATGTGATTCGTTCGAATAAATTCGAGACAACATTTTACAATTCAAAGATTAATAAACCAGTTGACAAGTCACAATGGTTTATGTCACCACAAACGGTGAATGCGTACTATTCACCAGATATGAATGAGATCGTGTTCCCGGCTGCCATTCTTCAACCACCTTTCTTCTTCCTTAATGGCGACGATGCTGTCAACTATGGTGCAATCGGTGTTGTAATTGGACATGAGATGACACATGGTTTTGACGATCAAGGTCGTAAATATGATAAAACGGGCAATCTTACCGACTGGTGGACGCCCGAAGACTCAAAACTTTTCGATGAAAGGACAAAAGTATTGGTCGATCAGTTTAATAGTTACGTTGTGATTGATTCTATTCATGCCGATGGTAAATTAAGCCTTGGTGAAAATATTGCGGACTTCGGCGGTTTAAACATCTCTTATCAGGCATTTAAGTTGGCGAATAAAGAGACACAGAAGATCGATGGCTTCACACCCGATCAACGTTTCTATTTGGCTTATGCACACGTGTGGGCACAGAACATCAGGGATAAGGAGATCCTTCGCAGGACCAAGGAAGATGAGCATTCGTTGGGTAATTTGCGGGTGATGGGTCCTTTGAAAAACATCCCTGAGTTTTATGCCGCTTTCGATATAAAACCAGGACAACCAATGTACCTCGATGAGGCCAATCGCGCTAAGATTTGGTAGTTCAAAACAAATAATAACATAGAACCGGTTTAACATTGAACCGGTTTTTTTATGTTGTAGAGACAAGGTAGGGGCAGAGACAAGACATGCCTTGTCTCTGCCAAACAGATGTAACCAATTTCAGGTTTTTTCCTTCGATTATGAATTATCCTATTGGTATTCTTAATAAAATGGAATATAATTACGATCTTTAAGTTCTGAATTAATTATAAACTAATATTTGGCAACCAGTATGCTCGAAAACCTCAAACATCAGGTCTATAAAGCAAGTTTAAAGCTTGTAGAACAAGGTCTTGTTATATATACCTGGGGTAATGTCAGCACCATTGACCGGGCAAGTGGTCTGGTTGTTATCAAACCTTCAGGAGTGTCGTACGAAGAGATGATACCCGCAGATATGGTTGTGATGGATCTGGATGGAAATATTGTTGAGGGGAATCTTAAACCCTCAACTGATACCAACACGCACCTTGTATTGTACAAAAATTTTCCGGAGATTGGTGCTATTCTCCATTCACATTCCGAATATGCAACCTGCTGGGCGCAGGCTGGTAGGGGAATTCCGCCGCTAGGAATTACACATGCCAATTTTTTCAATGGTGAAATCCCTTGTACACCTCCATTAAGTATTGAACAGGTGGAAAATGATCTCGAACTGGAGACCGGGAAGATGATTGTGAATACTTTCAAATCGGGGAACATTGATCCGATGCGGATACCGGGCGTCCTTGTTTATGGACATGGCCCCTTTTGCTGGGGAAAAGATGTGAGCAGTGCCTTCGATCATATTGTAGTAATTGAACAAGTTGCACGAATGGCTTACCGCACATTGGCACTGAGCAAGGTGAATCCCGTTGAAAAGGAATTTCTCGATCATCATTTTTTCAAATAAAAGACAATAATTTTTATATCTAAATATTTATGAGCAGATTAACCAATAACCTGGTTGCTTTTACATGCATCGCAGGAATGTTTTTTTTATCAGTTTCATGTTCCGGATTAAAGAATAAGGAGAGCCAGAAAATGCTTTTTGAAAAAGTGATTAACGGGAAACAGGTGACACTTTTTACACTTGAGAACAGTAATGGAGTAAAAGTGATGCTGACTAACTATGGTGGAAAAATTGTAAATATTTGGGTGCCGGATCGTAATGGAAAAATGTCTGATATCAGTTTGGGATTCAATACCATTGACGAATATCTGAAAGGTTCAAAGAGTTTTGGAGCGACAGTAGGTCGTTATGCCAACCGGATCGCCAAGGCAACTTTTACCCTTGATAGTGTTGCTTATCTGCTTCCTGTTAATAATGGACCGAATTGCCTCCATGGAGGACCTGACGGATTTTATTCGAAAGTATTCGATGCCAAACCTGTTGAAACTCCCGAAGGTAAAGGAGTTGAAATGCATTACGTGAGTCCTGACGGAGAAAACGGATTTCCTGGAACTTTGGACTTCTATGTTACTTTTAAATTAACCGATAAAAACGAGCTCGTTATCAATTACAAGGCGACCACTGATAAGGCAACCGTTTTGAATGTAACGAACCATTCCTATTTCAATCTGAAAGGGGAAGGAAAAGGTGAAATCACCGGAATGGATGTTGTTGTAAATGGTGATAGCATTGCCGAAGTTGCTAATAGTGAAATGATACCAACAGGAATATATCGCAATATCGTTGGCACTCCGATGGATTTTAAATCACCGCGATTGGTTAGCAAAGATATTGATGCTGATTACGACCAGTTAAAATATGGCGGAGGTTACGACCATGCCTGGATGCTGAATAAAAGTGAAAAGGGGGAATTGTCCTTCGCTGCAAGTGCTTATGAACCCGAAAGCGGAAGGTTTATGGAAGTATTTACAACTGAACCATCGGTGCAATTTTTCACAGGTAATTCTTTAAATGGAAGTCAAATAGGGAAGAGTGGCGTAGCATACGCAAAAAGAACAGGATTCTGCTTCGAAACTCAACATGTACCTGATTCGCCTAATCATCCTAACTTTCCGACCACCGTACTTCGTCCCGGTGAGACCTTTAATTCAACAACAATCTATAAATTTTCGGTCAAATAGTGAATGTTAAAAGGTTAAAAGATAAAGGTTAAAGGATAAAGGTTAAAGGATAAAGGTTAAAATCCCAAAACAACTATTCTTTAACCTTTTAACTTTATCCTTTAACCTTGCTTCCTCTACCTACCACCCCAGATATTTATCGTCGCTCCATAAGGATTCCGGATCGAGATGTGCTTTCTCAATATCCTTAAAATAACGGTAGCTTCCTACTTTTAATTCAATTGTTGATGCTTCGTCGCAAACAATTAAGCCATTCGGATGGAGCTGAAGCGCGGAAATTGTCCACATATGATTCACCCCACCTTCTACAGCTTTGTGCAGTGCACGTGATTTGTTGGAGCCGGTCACAAGGATAAGAACTTCGCGCGAATCCATTACCGTTCCAACCCCTACAGTTAGGGCAAATTTTGGAACTTTGGTCACGTCGTTATCAAAAAAACGACTGTTAACCTGGATGGTATCCTGATTCAGCGCTTTATCTCTTGTACGTGACGAAAGGCTTGAGCCTGGTTCATTAAATGCAATATGACCATCGGCACCAATACCGCCCATAAAAAGATCTATCCCCCCCACCGCTTTTATTTTTGCTTCATAATCAGCACATTCTTCCTTCAGGTCTTTAGCGTTTCCGTTCAGAATGTTGACATTTTCAGGAAGAATGTCGATGTGGCTGAAGAAATTCTCCCACATAAAAGTGTGGTAGCTCTGCGGATGATTTTTGGGAATTCCCACATATTCATCCATATTGAAAGTGACCACATTCTTAAATGAAACTTTTCCTTCCTTGTAAATCCGGATCAACTCTTTATAGGTTCCTAAAGGTGTACTACCTGTTGGAAGTCCCAGCACAAAAGGATTTGCTGATGAGGTAGTCAATTCATTAATTCTTCGGGCAATGTAGACCGCAGACCACTTTGCTACGTTAACTGCCTCTGACTGAATAATTAGTCTCATATTTCTTTGATTGATTTTGAATCCACAAATTTGAGCATTTTTTTTAAATAATTGACTGATTTCTTTTTTCAATGGAGTTGGACAGCAGTTAGAGATAAATTTGAACAATAATCATTCGTCCTTCGGTTAATCCGGACAGGAAAGTTGACTATATTTATCAAATCTTTAATTTTTAATCCTGATCAATATGAATATGCTCACTCGTATAATTATCAGTACAATATCGATCATGGTGGTTGGTTATATCCTGCCCGGAGTAGTTGTGTCGTCAGTATATACTGCATTTATAGTCGCCATTATTCTTGCGCTGCTCAATACAATTGTAAAGCCGATTCTTATTATCCTGACCCTGCCGGTAACGATTGTAACCCTTGGTCTGTTCCTGCTCGTAATTAACGGTATTATTGTACTAATTGCCAATAGTTTTATTGATGGTTTTTCTGTCTCGAGTTTGTTTATTGCCATCGTATTCAGTTTATTGGTATCCTTGATTAACGGACTGTTGGGTATCAACAGTTTTAATGAGAAGAAAGACTGATTTCGTGCCTTTCTGAAGTTTCAATAATTATTTTTCGATTCGGTATTTTTTGACTTGGTATCGTTACTTTTGCGGCCAATCAACAATAAGTATGCAATTAGGTCATTTGGGTGAAATAGCGGGAATATTAACCGCAATGTGTTGGACCGCATCAGCTTTAACATTTTCATTAGCAACACGCAGGGCTGGCTCACTCGCGGTAAATATTACAAGATTAGTTTTGGCAATGGGTATGTTCATGGTCTGGTCGAAAATTATGCGCGGCTACTGGACACCCTCAGATGCCACACCGGAAGCCTGGAAATGGCTGTCAATATCCGGTCTGGTTGGTTTCGTTGCCGGTGATTACTGTCTCTTCAAGTCGTATTCTTACCAATCGGCAAAATTGTCGATGTTAATAATGTCATTGGCACCACCTGTTGCGGCGCTTGCCGGGGCACTGATTCTTCATGAACGACTTACATGGTTAAACGGTTTAGGAATGATCTTGGTTCTTTCCGGAATCGCCATTGTTATTCTGAAGCGGCCCGAATCTGAAAAAAATAAATCAAGGTTTAATTATCCGATTAAGGGACTGTTACTTGCACTTGGCGGAGCAATAGGACAGGGAGTTGGTGCTGTTTTCTCAAAACTGGGCATGGGAAATTACGATCCGTTTGCCTCATCTCAGATCAGGGTGATCACCGGGATTCTTGGATTTGTCCTTATCATCACCCTGGCAAAAGAGTGGCGTTCCATCGGATTCTCCTTAAAAAACAATAAAGCAATGACTCCTCTTTTAATAGGTTCATTCTTTGGGCCGTTTCTTGGTGTATCATTGAGTCTGCTTGCTTTTCAGCATACATCGGTTGGAATTGCTTCAACGCTAATTGCCACAGTTCCAGTGTTTATCTTAATCCCGTCGGTGATGATATTTCACGAAAAACTAAACTGGAAAGAAGTTGCAGGTGCTTTTTTAGCGGTAGCTGGTATGGCAGTGTTTTTTCTTTAAATGCCTTTTTTCAGGTTTTATTCTCAAAATAAATGTAATTTTACGGGTTTTAAAGAAACGGGAGAAATTAATGCTCAAAATTGACCGATATCTACTTCGTAGAATATTCGCTTTCTTGGCACGATTTTCGTACCTTTTTGAACCAATAAGTTTTTAATTAGATTAATAGATTTAATATGGCAGGTACCGAACTTTTCGGAAATGAAGAACGAAAAGAAGTAATGGACGTGCTCGAAACAGGAATATTGTTTCGATATAATCATGATGCACAACGTAATGGCGTATGGAAAGCCAAAACATTCGAACAGGAATTCAGCTCTTATCTCGGAGCTAAACACACACTGTTCTGCGCAAGCGGAACCGCAGCCGATTCAATATCACTTGCATGTTGCGGTATTGGTTATGGTGATGAAGTGATTGTTCCTCCTTATACATTTATCGCACCAATTGAAGCAGTTTTGGTTGCCGGAGCAATTCCCGTGTTTGCGGAATTGGATGAAACATTGTGTCTTAGCCCCGAGGGGATCGAGAAGGCAATTACTCCGCGGACAAAAGCCGTTCTGATTATACAGGTCTTCGGATCGATGGGACGAATGGATGAAATAGTGGCGGTTTGTAAAAAGCACAATCTGATACTGATTGAAGATGCTGCACCCGCACTTGGAGGTAGTTATAAAGGTAAGATGTTGGGTAATTTTGGCGCAATGTCAGCCTTTTCGTTCGACTTTTACAAGATTATCACCGCAGGTGAAGGTGGAGCAGTAGCAACAAATGATGACGAATTATACGAAAAGGCACATAAATTTTCCGATCATGGTCACGACCACATTGGAAATGCACGTGGAGCCGAGCAACATCCTATTCTCGGATACAACTTCCGTGGTTCCGAACTTGGAGCAGCGGTAGTTTTGGCCCAGTTGCGTAAGTTGCCATATATGATTGAAAAACAAAGGGCGCATCAGAAAGTCCTTAAACAGGTTTTATTGGAATTTCCCGAAATCAAGTTGAGGCAAGTCCCTGATGAAGAAGGTGATTCAGCCACATTCCTTTCGTTCTTCCTTCCCAATCCTGAAAAAGCGGTTAAAGCTTTCGACGAATTCCAGAAAGAAGGACTCAGTGCCTCGTATTGGTACCGGAATAATTTTCATTTTCACCGCCAGTGGGGACATCTGAAAGAGATGAAATCGATTTACAATCTTCCGATCATGAAGATGGACAATGCGCCTGATTACCGAAACATGGAAGTTCCTCAATCTGATGCAATCATGCAAAAGTTGATGATGACCCAGATCATGGTGACATGGAGCGAAGAAGAGTTAAATACACTGGCTTCAAAAATGAGGTCAGCACTTAAAATTGCACTTAAATAAATAGCATATGTTCAGAAATTTAAAAGCAGTCGGACGGATTCTATATGGTCGGAACAGTTTTGACCAATTAGGTGACGTGCTCGGCGAATTAAGGACTGAAAAGGATTCGTATGTCCTTTTTCTTCTTGACCCTTATTTTGAAGGGACAGATTTTATCAAACGGATTCCACTTCATACTCAGGATATACTAAAAATTATTGATATTACCGACGAACCCAAGACTAAAACTGTTGACGCAATAGTCGCCGAAGTTAAACAGCTTCGTAAGGGATTGCCTGTTTCAGTCGTTGGAATCGGAGGCGGCAGTATCATGGATTATGCCAAGGCCATTCGCCTGATGTTTACAAACGAAGGTTCATCTGCCCTGTACCAGGGACTCGATTTTGTAAAAAATAAAGGTGTTCATTGCACGGTCATCCCAACCATTTCAGGAACCGGTGCCGAAGCATCAATGACTACGGTATTAAGCGGACCTGAGAAGAAACTGGGTATCAAGGGAAACTTTACCACTGCAGATCAGCTGGTGATGGATCCTGATTTAATCGCGTCAGTTCCTGAACCACATCGGTTTTATACGGCGATGGATTGCTACATCCATAATATTGAAGCAGCAAATGGTCATCGCAAGACAATCATGGGTGATTCATTGGGAGCAGAGTCACTTCGTCTTTGCCGCGAAATATTCTTATGCGAGGATAGCCATACTCCCGAAAATGATGAGAAACTGATGGTTGCTTCTTATCTTGGCGGACTTTCGTTAACTTATTCAGAGGTTGGCGCCTGTCATGCAATTTCATATGGTCTTGCAACGGTTTTAGGAATACATCATGGAATAGGAAACTGTGTTGTCTTTAATCAATTGGAAGAGTTTTATCCGGAAGGGGTAAAAGAATTCAGGGAGATGATGAAGAACAACAACATCGTTCTTCCGACAGGCGTTACGGCAAACTGCACAGAAGAAGAGATCGACAGAATGATTGATGTAACGCTCACACTTGTCTTCATGTGGGCGCATGTATCCGGACCGGATTGGCAGAAAACGATTACACGCGAGAAACTCCGCGGACTGCTAATGAAAATGTAATAACAATATCGATGAGGAAAATAGTAAAAGTTGGAAATGTTGAA
>Ga0209512_1005451_pt1 | contig 10582 bp, 3 predicted proteins | sample frozenSSSSmetaG_FD_184142 | JGI IMG/M metagenome (GOLD analysis project Ga0209512, IMG submission 184142) | Glacier valley bacterial and archeal communities from Borup Fiord, Nunavut, Canada, to study Microbial Dark Matter (Phase II) -... | ecosystem: Environmental > Aquatic > Freshwater > Ice >... | reverse complement strand
GGCCAAAGCCGCTGAGGCACGTCCGGTATGCGACATAATGGTAAGGCCAGTTTCCAGATGAGTAAGACAAGCTGCGGCAACCAATTTTTTATCCGTTTCAGAAAAATCAGAATCGTTAATCCCAATTTTTATAAAACCTGGTTTGATCCCGGTGTTTCCAATACCGTTTTTGGCTTCTTCTATCCAAATATGAGCAATCTCTTCCGGACTCATATCATTGATTTCCTTAGGGATGTGCCTTTTGTTATCAGCTGCATACCAACCGGTATTTGTGAGAATGTTAATCCCCGTTTTTCGGGATAGTTCTGCCAGCAATTGGGGATCTCTGCCCAGAAATTCCGGTGAGCAATCAACAAAGGTGGCTACCTTATACGGTTTCAATTCTTCGAAAAAGGGCAATACCTTACTAATAACAGAATCTTTATTGTATCGGTTTGGAGTTATTGAATCGATCATTGCAAAATCGACCAGCACATGTTCATGTGTGAGCGTAATACCCATTTTTGACGCCGGTATTTCTCCTGTAACCGTAATTATCTTTAAATCATTATCTTTGCATGATAATATGAAGAATAAGGACACCAGTAGAAGATAGATATTTGCTTTTTTCATTTGTAAAGGTCGTATTGAGTTTGATATAAAATATCGTTTTATGCCCTTGCTTAGTGTAAATTTCACCATCTGCGATTTTACCAGTCGCTATTTCGCAATCTTCCGTACCCTCACCGCAAAAGCTTCTGCCGGGTTTTTTACAGTCATTTGGGCAAGATCTTCCCTTGTAAATCCTTCACTCAGTAAAAGCAGGGAGAACGAACTGAATAGATCGGAATAAGGGCGAAATTGTCCTCCATTAGGCTTTCCTGGCTGATACCAACCAGCATCGTGAGAAAGCAATATACGGTTGAGTTGACGCGTTGCTTTTAAATTTTGTAATAAACGCTCAATTTGGATCTGAGACATCATATCATTTTGAATTCCATCGAAAGCTACCCATGCGCCCATCAGCGAGATTGCAAGGATTTTTTTGCTATTTGTTTCTTCCATGGCATGTGACCATATAAATGCCGAAGGATCGACTCCATATTTTTTAAGAATTGTAAGTTGTTCCAACGCAGTTTGAGCAGGTCCGGTAAACGACATAATTGTAAGTCCTGTCTCTAAATGGGTAATACACGCTGCTTCAACCAGTTTTTTGTCGGTTTCGGACAATTGGATTTTATTAAGCCCTATTTTTATAAAGCCCGGTTTAATTCCGGTATTCCCAATTCCGTTTTTGGCCTCATCAATCCACACTGCAGCGATCTCTTCTGCACTCATGTCTTTGATTTCCTTTGGCAGATGTTTCTCATCGTCGGTAGCATACCAACCTGTATTTGTAAGAATATGAATGCCTGTTTTGCGCGACAATTCAGCCAGTAATTGAGGATCCCGACCCATAAATTCCGGAGTCCCATCCATAAATGTTTTTACCTTGTATTGCTTAAGCTCTTCGAAATAAGGCAATACCCTTGCAATTACAGAATCCCTGTTATAAGGGTTCATGCCCACAGAATCAATCGATACAAAATCAACCAGCACGTGTTCATTCGGAAGTGACACTCCCATTTTTGAAACCGGTATCTCGCCGGTGACTGTTACTATCTTCAAATCACTTCTTTGGCAAGAAGTTGTCAACAATAAGGAAACCAAAAACAATATTCCAATTACGTTGTTAAAAAGAGAATGCATCATAGGTGGTTGTGTTTATTCTTTGCGAAGATAATAAGATTATTGAGTTGGCCTAAAAAACTTTTAACCAGAAAATATTTAAAACCACACTACAGAAATTAAGGTTTATTTACAAAAAAAGGCTTGCAATAGTATAACTTTTTCTTTTCTGCAACGTTAAGTAAATGTAAATCGAAAAGTGGTATTTTAAATTTAAACATTTTTAGTGTTAAAAAAATGTAAAAAAAACGATTAAAAGTATTGCATTTGATTTTTTTTATTTCTAAAATTGCAGCACCAAACACCAATACAAAGTTTAAAGTTTTTCAAATGGTATTTTTTCTTAAGTTTCTTCATTGATTCCGGAATATAATCGTATTTGTTTGCCCATTAATAGTATTATAAAAAAAGTTAAAAAAAGTAAATGCACGTTAAATATTTTGTTTTAATTTTACTTGTTAATTGGTTTTAACAATCTCATATTCAGATAATCATTATGCGTTCTTATCTATTTTATTTACTAATCTTAAAGTGTATGTATTTATGAAACAAAAAAATCTGATTTTTCTGCCTAAAGGTAATTGGACCAGGATGTTACTCTCGTTGGTTCTGCTTATGGTATTGATGACCGGTATGGCTTTTGCACAGCAAAAAACGGTAACCGGAAAAGTAGTTGACGAGAGTGGATCTTCGATTCCAGGGGTTTCCGTTTTAGCAAAAGGAACTACCGTTGGAACTGTTACCGACATTGACGGTAAGTACAATCTGAATGTTCCTTCGAAAGCAGAGATACTGGTTTTCGGATTTGTTGGTATGATTTCGCAAGAAGTGCCAATTGGTCAGAAATCGGTGATCGATGTTACACTTAAAACTGAAGTGGTTGGTGTAGATGAAGTTGTAGTAGTTGGTTATGGTACTCGTAAGAAAGAGGAGATCACCGGATCGATTTCGACTGTCTCTGACAAACAGTTGAAGGTTTCGAGTGCACCGAGTGTGGTAAGCCGTATGCAGGGTCAGATATCTGGTATTACGGTAAACTCCAGCAACGTTCCTGGTGGTGAGGCTACTATTCGTATCCATGGTATTGGTACTGTTAACGATCCGAATCCATTGTATGTGATTGACGGTGTGCCAGTAGGCCCGGGGAATAATGTTAACCCCAATGATGTTGAGTCGATCTCAGTGTTAAAAGATGCTTCTTCAGCCGCTATTTATGGTAGCCGTGGTGCAAACGGTGTAATTTTGATCACAACTAAACACGGTCGTGAGAACCAGGAGCCAAGTATTACCTTTACTTTACGTACAGGTTTTGCTCAGGCAACTAACCAGTACGACATGTTGAATACTGCTCAATACGGAGATGCAGTTTGGTTACAGGCCAAAAACCTGGGCAATGCACCCAATTCTCAGCAATATGGCAAGGGAACATCTCCTAAAATTCCTGATTATGTTCTACCAGCAGGCACCATGGAAGGCGATCCTTCTGTAGCACCAGCATTGTATAATTATCCTGATTACCAGATTTATAAAGCCAATAAGCAAGGTACAAACTGGTACGATGAAATCTATCGCACAGGTATTGTTCAGGAATACGATCTTTCTGTTTCAGGCGGTGGAAAAAAATCAACTTACGCTTTATCCGGGAATTATTTGGACGAACAAGGGTTCCTTATCCATACTGGTTTCAAGCGTTACAATTTCCGTGTTAATGCTGAAACCAAGTTTAGTAACTGGCTCAAAGTCGGACAATCTGTTCAGGTCATTTATATCAATCAGAAAGGTGACTTCGGTAACAATGGTGAAGGTAATGCGATATCAATGGCCTACCGTATGCAACCAATTGTTCCTGTATATGATATTAAGGGTAATTTTGCAGGAACAAGGGCTCCAGGTACAGGGAATGCTGAGAATCCTGTTGCGAGGCTTTACAATGCAAAAGATAATGATGGCAAAAGGTTCCGTGCGCTCGGCAATATTTACGGCGAAGCTACTCTCATGAAAGGGTTAACTTTTAAGAGTTTATTTGGATACAATGTTGACCAGTGGAATGCCAAAAATTTCAATTTACCAACATATTGGGCTGCTGAACCTAATAAAACTGCCGGTCTGAATACTGAATCAAACTTTACCATTTTATGGAACTGGTCAAATACGGTTAATTACAATGTCGCTATTGGCGAAAACCATAAGATCAATGTTGTATTGGGAACAGAAGCTGTAAAGAGCAATTACCAGTGGATGACTGCCGGACGTTCACAATATTCTTTGTTGACTCCAGATTATATGCAACTTGCTACCGGAGAGGGAGTTGGAAAACTCAACGATGGTAACGCTTCTGCGTGGGCTTTATTCTCTCAGTTTGGTCGTGCCAATTATGACCTGATGGGAAAATATTTTCTGGAAGCTACCGCACGTCGCGATGGTTCATCACGATTTGGTTCTGCCAATCGTTATGGAATTTTCCCGGCTGCTTCGGGCGCATGGGAAGTCAGTAAGGAAGGTTTTATGGCAAGCACAGCAAGCTGGTTAAACATGCTTAAAGTGAGAGCAGGCTGGGGTAAATCTGGTAACGACCAGATCGGAGAATACAATATGTACTCTACTTTTGGAACGAACGGTTATACAGCCGCTTATAATCTAAACGGAACTACCGGTTCTGCAATTGCAGGATTTGAGCCTTCAACAAAAGGCAACCCAGATGTAGCATGGGAGACCACCGAAACTGTCAATGCGGGTGTTAATGCAAGTATGTTGGACAGAAAACTCACTTTAGCAGTTGACGTATGGCAACGGAATACCTCTGATATGCTTTACCGATTAAGTGTACCACAGGTAATGGGTATTGCTCAACCTCCTTTTGTAAACATTGGTAAAATGAAAAATACGGGTATCGATATTGAACTTGGATACCGCAATACCTTGGCTGCCGGTAAATTTACCTACGCTATCAATGCAACCTGGTCGCATTACAAAAACGAAGTCGTTTCACTTTCCAACAATTTAAAGGAAGTTGTTGGTTATTCGGAACGTCAGGTCGAATACACGCGTGCAACATCAGGAATGGCTTTCCCAATGTTCTATGGTTTGATTTCTGATGGTATTATTCAGACAGCTGCCGAAGCTGCAGCTGCACCTAAATTTGATACTTACACAACAGTAGGGCACTTCAAATACAGGGATTTAGATGGCGATGGAAAAATCACAATGGACAAAGACCGGACTTTTATTGGCGATCCTCATCCTAAGTTTACAGGTGGTTTAAACATTGATCTTGGATATGCCAATTTCGATTTGAATATGTTCTTCTATGGAAGTTATGGCAATGACCTGATCAACTATGTCAGCCGGTGGATCGACTATGGCCAGTTCGTTGGAGGATTAAGCCATGATGCTCTATACAATACGTGGACTCCTACCAATACAGGTGCAAGGTTACCGATGCTTGATGGCGCATCTCGTTCACAGGAAGCGTCCACCGCTTTTATTGAAGACGGATCGTACCTGAGAATGAAGACGATGAGATTAGGTTATACACTTCCGCAAAGTGTTCTTGACAAGTTAAAAATGAAGAGCTTGCGAGTATATGTACAGGCAACTAACTTATTTACCCTTACAAAGTACAGTGGTCTCGATCCTGAGGTGAATACAGTGACCAATACACCTAATGAAGGTAATCGGATGGGAGTTGACAAGGGATCATGGCCAACTCCACGCCAGATTACAGTTGGTTTAACCCTTGGTTTGTAATCTATATTGAATAGTATTAATTTAAAACAAAAGAAAGATATGAAAAAAATATCAATTATAATGGCTACCGTTTTTCTGACGGCCCTGTCTTTTTCTTGCGCAGATTCATTTCTGGATAAAGGAACTCAAGGGAAGGCATCATTAGATGATTTTTACAGCGAGAAGGGCGTTAATGCGTTGCTGACCGGAGCTTACAGTATGGTGAAAGGGTCTGCGTTATGGACTGTCAGCTGGGGTGCATCGATCACAAACTGGACTTATGGTTCAGTTGCATCAGACGATGCTGGAAAAGGTTCATACGTGGGTGATCAGATTCCTATTAATGAAATAGAACAGTGGAACGTTTCATCAACTAACAATTACCCGGCAGATAAATGGGTGTTAAATATTGGAATGGGTGTTAACCGATGTAATATAGTACTGAATGCGATTGCCAAAACTCCAACGCTTGATGCTGCCGCAGCTACTCAATTAAAAGCTGAAGCACGCTTTCTGAGAGGCTTGTATTATTTCGAATCATGGTTGGTTTTTGGTGACAAAATTCCGCTTATCACTGAAGATAAGGTGGATGTTGCTGCTACAATTTCAAATGAGAATGCTGCCGGTGTGGTTTTAAAATTCATCATCGACGACCTTACATTTGCTGCCGCAAATCTTCCTGCAAAGCAATCACAACCTGGGCGTGCAACCAAATGGGCTGCAAAAGCGCTGGCTGCCAGGGCGTATTTACAAGTTCTCGATTATGCATCAGCCAAACCTTTGCTTGATGAAATCATTGCCAGTGGTCAATTCTCGCTTGCTCCAAATTTCTTTGACAACTTCCGGATTGCCAAAAATAACAATTCAGAAGGAATTTTTGAAATCCAAAGGAATGTCAATGACATCAACGAATCTTTAAATGGTGAAATGGGTATCGGATTAAATGCACCTTATGCACCAGAATTAGGTATGTGTTGCGGTTTCCACCAGCCAACACAAAACCTTGCAAATGCTTTCAAAGTTGATGCAAACGGTTTGCCATTGTTTGACACGTTCAATAATACTGATTTAAAGAATGATGCCGGAATTGCTTCAACAGATGAATTTATTCCTGCCACTGATTTGTTGGATCCACGTATTGACTTTACCATGGGCCGTAGGGGACTTCCTTACATGGATTGGGGTATCAATCGTGGAATGGACTGGATTCGTGATCAGGCATGGGGCGGACCTTATGTAACTGTTGAGAAAACGTTCTTCTATAAATCAGAGCGCAATAGTTTGTCAACTACTACAGGTTGGCAGACAGGTATCAATGCCAACAATTTCCGTTACCTCCGTTTAGGACATATCCTGTTATGGAGAGCTGAAGTAGCAGCATCTGAAAGCGATCTTCCTAAAGCACTAAGTCTTGTTAATCAGATTCGTACAAGGGCAGGTAACGAAGTTGTTATGGGTAAAGTTAACATCTATAAACTTCCTATCAGCGTCAATACCGGTGATACATGGAAACAATATGTGGACTTTACAAAACCTGCTGCCAACTATAAGGTTGGTACTTATGCGGCATTTGCTGATAAGGCAGCGGCCATGAAAGCAGTACAATGGGAACAACGTCTTGAATTTGCGACTGAAGGTATGCGCTTTTTTGATCTTCGACGTTGGGATAAAGCGACTCCGGGTAGTATGAAAGCTACTTTGGAAGCCTTTGCAGTCGCTGATAAAAGAGTAAGGCCTGACGTAATGAAAGGTGTCACGTTCGATGAGAAGGATAAATATCAACCTGTTCCTCAGACTCAGTTAGATTTGCAACCTGGTGTTTTAGTAAAACAAACTGGTTATTAGAAATCTATTAGTTTATAATTGAAAAGAGGCTGTCCAAATGGGCAGCCTCTTTTGTGTGAAATAATATAAATTCGAATTCCGTTCAATTTCGCACAGGCTGTCCATCAGGGCAGCTTTTTTTTGTGCTAACTTTTTCATTTATAGAAATATAAATTAACAATGTTATAATAATGTTAAAAAAATGATAAATATTGTTTGATTTAGAAATATTTATTTTTAACATTGCAGGTTATAAACGTAAAGTAAATTGTTTTTTTGTAAAAAAACAATTTACTTAGGCATTAAAACATTTCATTAAGATAAATAATTTTGTCTTGTTATTAAATAAAACAAAATAAAAATGAAGTATTTATAAACGTTATTAATTGTTTTGATATTGCAAAAATAATAATATGATATTAATAAAATTCTTTTTAATGCTATGATTTAATGAGTTAATAAAAAACTATACTAATACGCGTTCTTATATATTTAATTACTAATCATTAAGTTTATGTTTTTATGAAACAAAAAAAATCATTTTTTCTGCCGAAAGGTAATTGGACCAGGATGTTATTCTCGCTGGTTCTTCTTGTGGCATTGACGATCGGAATGTCTTTTGCGCAGCAAAAGACAATAACTGGGAAAGTAACGGATGATAGTGGATCTTCTATTCCAGGTGTTTCTATTATTGTAAAAGGGACAACCACAGGAACTGTTACCGATGTTGATGGGCAGTACAGTTTGAGTGTACCAGCGAGTGCTCAGATTCTGAGTTTTGGATTTGTTGGGATGATTTCTCAGGATGTGCCTATTGATCAGAAAACTGTTGTCAATGCAGTTATGAAAACTGAAATAACTGGTGTCGATGAAGTTGTAGTTGTTGGTTATGGTGTTCAGAAGAAGAAAGACATCACTGGTTCTGTTACCGTAGTTGATGTAGATAATCTTAAGGCAACACCGGCAGCTAACTTTGGTCAGCAATTGCAAGGAAAAGCAGCTGGGGTTTCTGTTGGATCGCAAGGTGCGCCAGGAAGTACTACCATGGTTCGTATTCGTGGTGTCGGATCTGTTAATAACAATGGTCCGCTGTATGTAATTGACGGTGTATCAACTCGTAGTCAGGATTTGAATTCAATTAATCCGAATGATATTGAATCAGTCCAAATTTTAAAGGATGCTTCCTCTGCTTCAATTTATGGTGCACAGGCATCAAACGGGGTCATCATTCTTACCACTAAAAAGGGGAAATCAGGAATACCGAAAGTAACCTATGATGGTTATTACTCGGTGGCACAACCAGCGAAATTTTATGATCTGCTCAATTCTCGCGACAGGGTCAATCTCGAATGGAAAGCAAAACTCAACGCTGCAGCAATTCGTGGAACAACAACTATTCCGACGCATCCTCAGTTTGGTACCGGATTGACTCCTACCTTTCCTAAATACGTTATCCCTTCAGCCAGCAATGGACCATTCGCGATTAAAGATTGGACAGAAACTAATCGTATCACAGAATTTTCTGAAGGAACAAATTGGTATAATGAGGTAACACAAAATGCTCCGACTCAAAGCCATCAGATGACTGTTTCAGGTGCCAATGATGCGGCTTCCTATTTGTTTGGCCTCAATTATTTCGATCAGGATGGAACTTTCATTTATTCTTATTATAAACGTTACGCGGCTCGTTTGAATACAGAATTCAAAGTGCGGAAATGGCTGCGTATGGGAGAGAATCTAACATTAACATTCTCAAAAGCCAACCGCTTTACCGATCAGGCGGAAGGAAATCAATTATCACAGTCTTACCGTATGGTACCATGGGTTCCTGTTTACGATATCACCGGAAAGTTTGCCGGATCGAAAGCAAACGGCGCAGGAAATGGGTCAAACCCTGTTGCTAACCTTACGCGTGCTAAAGACAACTATAATAACGATTTGCGTTTATTCGGAAATATTTATGCCGAAGCCGATATTTTGCCCGGGTTGAAACTCCGTACTAGTTTCGGTATCGACCATACCCGTTATAATTACTACAACATGGGGAAGAATACTCCTGAGCATTCAGAATCTTCTGGTCGTAATCAGTTTAGCGAAGGTGCCGGTTTTAACTACCGTACGATATGGACAAATACATTGAATTATGAGAAAGTATTCAATGAGGTACATAGCGTTAAAGTTATGGCTGGAAGCGAATATATCGAAGATGGTGTTGGACGTGACTTGACTGCAACCCGTTACAATTACCTGTTCGAAGACAATATCAATACCTGGACTTTAGATAATGGTGGAACCAAGGATATGTCAAACAGTTCAAAGTGGAACAGTAAATATGCACTGTTTGGTATCTTTGGCCGTTTAGATTACGCATTCAATAACCGTTACTTATTAACCGCGATTGTTCGTCGCGATGGTGTGTCGCGTTTCTCGAATTCAAATCGTTATGGTGTATTCCCTTCTATATCTGCCGGATGGCGTATTTCCCAGGAAAATTTTATGCAGAGTCTTACCTGGCTTACTGATATGAAACTTCGTGCAGGTTATGGGGTTACCGGTAACGCTGAAGTTCCGCGGGGATCAAACTGGGCAACAGAGTATGTTACGAATCCAGGTTATTCCAACTATGATTTTGATGGAAAGCAGAGTACTGCTTATACTGGTTTTATCTTAAATAAATTTGGAAACACCGATACCAAATGGGAAAATACACAGATGCTCAATATCGGTTTTGATGCTTCTTTCCTTAAGGGTATGTTCGATGCCAATATTGAATACTATATCCGGAAGACTTCTGATATGTTAGTACGCGATAACTACTCTGCTTTGGCAGGTTCGGGCGAGAGTCCTTATGTCAATTTAGGTGATATGGAAAACAAAGGCTGGGACATCGCAATTAACCATCAGCACAATATTGGAAAAGTTGGTTATAATGTAGGAATCAATATATCAACTTATAAGAATAAAGTAATCAGATTGAACGAGGAGTCAGGTACTCGTTTCTGGGGTGGTGGTTCCCGATTCGGAGATATAAATATGACAGAGAAAGGAGCTCCTGTAGCAATGTTCTATGGCTACCAAATTTTGGGTTTCTACGAAAGTGAAGCAGATGTTAATAATTACAAAGGTGTATCCGGCGATCGCGCAGGAAAGACCGTTTTACCTGTTGGTGTTGGCGAAGATGCTGGATTGACCGCTTCGCAATGGGTTGGAAAATACCGGTTTCAGGATGTGAATGGTGATGGAAGGATCAATGCAGATGATAAAACTGTGATTGGTAATCCTCATCCTGATTTTACAGGAGGTTTCAACCTTGGATTGAACTACG
>Ga0209512_1005450_pt1 | contig 10584 bp, 15 predicted proteins | sample frozenSSSSmetaG_FD_184142 | JGI IMG/M metagenome (GOLD analysis project Ga0209512, IMG submission 184142) | Glacier valley bacterial and archeal communities from Borup Fiord, Nunavut, Canada, to study Microbial Dark Matter (Phase II) -... | ecosystem: Environmental > Aquatic > Freshwater > Ice >... | reverse complement strand
TAATCCAAAATCTAAAATTTAAATAACTGACTATGCAAAATTTGCCGAATTTCCGCGATTACTACGAGATTTTGGGAGTATCTAAAGATGCCTCTAGTGAGGAAATTAAAAAGGTTTATCGGCGGTTAGCAAGGCAATATCACCCCGATCTCAATCCGGGTAACAAAGAATCTGAGGAAAAATTTAAAGATATTGGCGAGGCTTATGAAGTTCTTTCAGACATGGCCAAGCGATCGCAATACGACCAGTTTAGCCGCTACTGGAAGCAAAAAGGCTTTGCAGGCAATAAACAGACGCCAAAGGCTAAAACTTGGCAGAGTAGTGCTAGCGATCGCAACGTTAATCAGGAGGTAGATCCAAGTCAATTCTCCGACTTTGAAAGCTTTATTAATCAAGTTATTGGCGTCAAAAATAAGAGTGCGGCAAATAACTCCAGTAATGGCAATACTAGCGATCCATTTCGTTCCCCCAGAACAAAAGTTGCCTATACCGTTAACACTCCACCTCGGACAACCCGTCGGGATATAGAAGCCAGATTAACGCTCCCGCTAGAAAAAGCTTATCAAGGTGGTAATGAACGCATTCGTTTAGAAGATGGGCGATCGTTAGAAGTTAGTATGCCTCCAGGTATGGTAACAGGTCAAACCATCCGTTTGCGGAACCAAGGCGTTGGTGGTGGCGATCTCTACTTAAAAATTACCGTTGAACCTCATCCATTATTTAAGCTAGAAGGTTTAAATATACTCTGTCAAGTCCCAGTTACTCCCAGTGAGGCAGTTTTAGGAGGACAGGTAGAAGCACCCACTCTTGATGGTCCTGTAAAAATGACTACTCCTCCCGGAGTTAGGTCTGGTCAAAAATTCCGACTAGGGAATAAAGGCTATCCCAGTGATGATGGTAAACGTGGCGATCAATTAGTAGAAATTCAAATAGTTACACCGAAAAATATTAGTCAAGAAGAACGGGAACTTTACGAAAAGTTACGGCAAATTGAAACCTTTAAACCCCGTGCTGATTTACTGGGTTAGGGATGAACTTTGAATGGTCATAAAGCTATTGACCAGAATAATTACGAATTAGTAATTATTTTTACTTCAGTCTTCATCTTGAAAAATAGTTTCTATATCTTGTGAGCCATGCAAGATACGTACAATTTCTATGCCTTCGTCTATTGGACGATAAAAAATTAAATAATTTTTCACCGGGAAACTTCGCAAAAAAGGAGCCAATTCACCTCGTAGTCTGCCCATTTGAGGAAATTTAGCCAGTTTCGGAAAACTTTCTCGCAAAGTATCAAAAAGTGTGTCAGCAGCTTTTAAGTTATTTGGCGCGAGATATTTCCATATATCCTCAATATCTCGCGCTGCTTGAGTAGAAATCCGAAATCGACTCATACAGAATCGCTGTTAGCCAAATTTTGCTGTCCTCGTACTTTAATATCTGCAAAAAAAGCTGAAAGTGACTCCTGATTATATTCAGTATAGTGACCGCTCTCAAGTTGCTTAATACCAATGTCAATGTGACTGCGTAACGCTTCTAGCTTGAGTTTTTGCAGTTCTTCCCCAAGGCGCTGGAGTTCATCTATCATCTGCTGAAACGCTTGTGCCTCATGCACCACAACCTCAGCTTTCCCATTCACAGTTAGTACAAGGGGGGACTTTGTGGACTTGATCCGCTCTACGTAATCCTTAGCATTGCGCTTGAAGTCGGTAAGAGTTTGAATATTTTCGAGATTAATTTTGATGTGCATCGCATCTAATTAAATACTTTATAAAGTATTTTATCAGATGTTAGACCTGCTGTGTCTTCTTCAATTCAGAAAGGATTTAAAATATAAAAAATATATTTGAGCAAAGTGACTCAAACAGCCGTGAATCACAACGGGGCAATGCCACAAAGCAGTAAACTAACTTATTACTCCTTGCTAGGACTGCATCCCTGGGCATCGGTAATCGACATTCGTCGCGCTTATCGGCAACTGAGCAAACGCTATCATCCTGATACTACAGACTTGCCGACTGCGATCGCCACTCCCAAATTTCAGCAAATCAACGAAGCTTACGCCACCCTTAGCCATCCAGAACGTCGGTTAAGCTACGATTTAAAAATTGGCTATTCTCGCTTTGGAGTGATTCAACCACCCCCTGATTTGAATCATCCCGTTTCCCGTTCTCATGACTGGTCAAAATCAGCTTACCTTGATGCGAGCGATCGCCCCCTCTCATCTGGCGAAATCTTTGCTTTATTTATGCTGGTGTTAACATTTGTAGGTTGTCTACTACTAGCAGTTACCATCGGCTTAACTCGTGGTGAAACTGCTTTCCAAACCCATTTGCTGCAACCAACTGCACCTGTACAACAGCAGATTATCCATGTGTCCCAACCAATTACCCCTATGGTAATTAAAAATAAAAAATTTCCTAATCCAAAATCGTTCGATTGAGCATCTCGACTTACTTCGACTGCGCTCAACACAAGTCGCTCGATGGAACTGTAGCCGAAATCCAAAATCCTAAATTCCTATGCCTCTTCTTCCCTCTGATACCCCCCTATATAATCATTCCCTGCCACAAATTGAGCAGTGGCTAAAAGACCAAGGCTGTCAACAAGACGATATAGAGAGACATTGCTGGCGTGTACAGAGGCCTAGTTGGCAAGCTGAATTATGGCTTGATGTTGAGCAAGTCGTAGTGCGATATGTCCAATCCGGGCAAAATGGACAAGATATCCAACGCTCATTCAAATATTCCCTTAGTCGGGATGATATAGAACAAGCTGTATTTTCTGGCCCATAAGAAAGTGCAAAGTACCGTTCACCGTAAATTTAGACTAACTTATAGGAAGTTTAGCTATTAGATAAAACTTCCTATATTTTTACTCGAAAATCAAATAAACACAATTGATAAATGCTTTGACATAATAATGAATCCTGTCAAGTTTAAAGATATTAAACCCGGTAATATATTTGTCAAAGTTGAAAATGAAATAAAATTTAATAAAAATCTCGTTGTAAAAATAGATGAGAAACATGGTTTTCTCATTGAAATGGAAACAACAGGGATATTTGAAGACTCTTGTGAAGTATATCTTCTAAAAATGAAGAGTACAACAAATAAACTTTTAGAAAAACTTAATGAACCATTTGAAAAAGCTATTACAAGAATTAGTTTTGCAACTAACCAATCAAGAGGTAGTTTGATAGAAGAAGCTATAGGATATTTAGTTATTAAATACAAAATCAATAACTAATATAATGAATACTTGACCTTGGGAAGCCCCGATACCAGCTAAGTTTGCCGCGATCGCTAGGAAGGTTAGGGGCGGGTATGGTATAAGAATGAGTACAAATACTATCTCTTTAGTTTTGCACCACGAACTAGACTAAAGTTGATAGTGATCGCTACCATTGTCGAAAGATGCAATTGCGGTTGAAAAGGGAGGAGGGCGATCGCAGGAATAATAGTGGGTGACAACAACGGCTAATCATGAACCAATGCTTGAGATTATTTGGACATCCTATCTTCGTTACCGTGCAGCCGGAAGAGGCTTTGATCTTGATCTGATTGAAAATATTCTACGGTTCTCCAGCGAACGATATTATGATGTAGAAACAGATCGGGCAATTGCAGTTGGAAAGCATGATGAACGGCTAGTTTTAATTCCCTATGAACAAAGTGAAAATACGATTACACCGATTACAATTCATGCCACAACTCGACAACAAATTCGATTTCGTCTAAAAACCGGACGGTTGATCACAAATGTCTGACATCAAGCAAAAAGTGCCCCAAATAAACTACTTCAAAGAAGAGGATATTCTTCATCTGCTAATCTCCGAAGAGCCAGAGTCAGCAAGTATTGAAATTAGTCCAAATGTCACTGCTGAACTGAATGCAGCCGGAGAGTTGATTGGCGTGGAAATTCTCAATGCCAGTAATTACATCCGAGATTTTATTTTGGAATCTGTTCAGGGTAAGCTGTTGAACTTGGTTCGCAGCAAAATATAGCCAGCGATCGCTCATAGTTTGAGTGTGAAGTGCCTAGTTTACCGCTGCAGGCAAGCTGCCATTGTCGAAAGTGCGATACCTGCGGTGGTAAACTACGTGTTATGACTGCTGAATGCGATCGTCAGCCTAGACTACCTATTCAGCTAAAATAACTAATTATCAAGAAGTTTTAATAAATAGCTCATGTCCTCAATTCCTCTGACACTAAACCTTATTGAAGGTTCTGTCTCCTTTAGTTTTTCACCCCAAGCAGCACGAGAATTAAAGACAGCGATGGATAAACTGATGGAGCGCCTGAAAGTTGTCGCCGCTAAACCCACTCCTGGCGGCGGTAAAATCACTCCCCAGCCTCCCCTGGAATATTGTTATACGGGTGAAGTATTTTTAGAAATTTTCTGTAATCCTAATATCTGGCCAACGCCCTTCGCAGCCAAAGTTTTGCTGACTGTCCGCAACGTCAACATCCGCTTGACTACTGAAGCTGAACTTACCCGCATCATTGAAGACATTAATCAGTATTTAGAGCAAGTGGGGTAATATTTCGATAAAAATTACCGGAGCAGTTCAACATGAAGAACTACCCCGGTTTGACAATCTACATACTTTACTCAAGCTGTGGCACCAGATATACAGAAAAAATCGTTCTGATGCCTTCTTTCACTTGAAAAGTTGTATCAATTCAGACCCCAATACTTCTGTGTTAATGAAAAACGCAAGATTCTATATGGGGCAATGCTCACAAAAAACCAGAGATTATCCCCTAACTTGGGCGTCGAATCCTTGATTGTGATATCCACACATCGAAAATCAACTGCCAATCCCAAATCCGAAATCAAAGATTGATTAGTCGTTGTCCCATTGTTCACGACCAATTAGGTCGCCAATGCGATCGCGCAACAAAAAGTCACATTTCTCTAATTCACATTCAACGCAAACCCACTCTCTCGCTGGAATGTATTGGCAGAGGGTATATATTGGCTGTTGTCTGCTAATCATTCCCTTTTGCACTAGTCGGCGTGCTTCGTCTTGAATCACATCTAGAGAATAGTAATTGATAGAAGGCACCGTATTTACACTCATCGTTTTTACTCACTAATTAACACTTACGATAGTATTCCCGTTAATAATTAGGAACAAACATCACAGAATTTAGACTTGTAGCCAGGATTTTGTAGTTTGCTATACGGAACTGTTTTTATTTTGACGCTACACATCCTGAAATTATCTCAAGAAATGTTAAGAAAGTCAACAAATCCTGACATTTGGGGAAAATCCGCTTTACAAAAGAATTGCGAGTAGTTAACTTAACCTGCTTCTTTAGCTGTATGACTTTTATCCAATAAGTCTAAAAGTCTTGCCATTACCGTCTTAAGGCAAGATTTGGCAGTTGGTAAGGAACAGTTAAGGGCGCGTCACCGATAGTGCCACAAAGAGCGAGTCATAGAGCGTCACAGCCCACCGCAGGTCTTACTTACATATCAAATAATCAGCTTAAAGCCGGATTTAGAACTGCTGGTATTTATCTAAGGGTAAATAACACAAGAATATTTGTCAGATACTAGTAGTCTGTCAGCTTTGAATTGATGGGTAAGCAAGTTCGTAGTGAGGACTTTAGTCTTTATTCTCTAAGCACTAAAGTGCTGACTACAAACCCTCAAAACTATCTTGACAAAGCACTAGGGTGCAAAACATAGCCGTTAAAATACACTACGAAAGCTTTTACCCTAGGATTTTTTAACAATTTCTTAAGCAAAACCCTAGTTGGTTAATTTCAGCACTGATATTACACAGTTTTCTTTTGAAAAACATCTGTAGAAGTGTGGAGTCATACTAATTCGTAATTAGGACACATATAAACAGAAAGCGGTATAGCAATCCAGCGAGAGGCTCAGATCCCCGACTTCTTGAAGAAGTCGGGGATCTTTTTGTTCGTAATGCATTTAAGATTGCTATATGCAACTACCGATCCCGGAAGCAGGTTATGGTTACATTAAAACAGACGCGATCTAGTCACGTCTGTAAACTGTTTGGCGGATTTGCTGAGATTAATTGTTCTGAAGTTACATTGTTATTTTAGTTACTTATTCACCAGATGATTGATCATGTTGATCTGGGCTGTCTTCTACTGATACCAGATTTTCTGGCGGACGCTCATCGTTAAGTTTGACTAGTAATGCTAATACCTTATTACCGCGTTCTATGGAGTGATCTTCGACAAATATGACCTCTGGTGTACGACGTAGCCGTACCCGCGCCCCAAGTTCGCTGCGGACATAACCCGTGGCCGATTTTAAGCCTGCCATTGTTTCTGCCTTAGCTTCATCTGTACCATAAATACTGACGTAGATTTTGGCGTGTTGGAGATCGCCAGAAACATCAACATTAGTAACACTTACCATTCCTGTACCCACACGGTCATCTTTAATGCCGTTGAGCAGCATTTGGCCAACTTCCCGTTTGATCAGTTCAGCAACGCGGGAAACCCGGCGATTTGTAGACATAAAAATTTCGCCTCCTCACAGAGGTTGTACGACAAAAATAGATGCAAGTTGGGTAGACAATACTTAGCGGGAGCAACGCTAAGATCAACCGTCTCTGGGGCACAGCCCCGATATAGCGCTAGTCTAGATTGTACTCAAGCCCAGCATTGCACGTAGGGTGAGAGTAAGGAAAACTAGACTGCTCACTAATAAACCCAAGATGGCGATGAAGGTAACAGGGCGCTTCAACAGTGGCACTAATGGCGCAAAGGCGTTCAGAAACACTCCTAAGAGGATAGTAATTAAGTACCGAGGGTAGCGAAAGACGTTATCCCAAAATCCGTCAAACATCTGAATGTCAACTGCCTTGTTATATACTTACGTTTGTTTTGATATGCTTTATCTACTCAATTGTAATCTATGCGGCTAGAAAATTAGCCAGTTAATATAAAATATGGCTCGTCGGTTATATTGGCTTTATTTAGTTGTGATTATTTTCAGTTCAATCGCAAGTAAATGGTAATTCAAATCCCCAAGGAAACTAGCCCGCGTCATTTTTGAAGCGAATGGATGTAAAATTAGATTTATTATTGAAATATTGTCATTGTTAATTTTGAGGATAATTAATGCAAGTTCAACAGACTTTTACGCCTCCATTAAAATGGGCTGGTGGAAAAAGATGGTTAGTTTCTATAGTTCAAGAAATCTGGGATAAACAAGAATATACTCGACTGGTTGAACCTTTCGTTGGTGGCATGGCCATATCGCTAGGTATCTTACCAGTAAAAGCTTCAATTAATGATATTAATCCACACTTAATTAACTTTTATAGATGGTTACAAAAAGGCTTAGTGATTGAACTAGAATTGAAGAATGACTCGGAATATTACTATATATGTCGTGAGGAGTTTAATAATATCATTAAGTCTGGCGAATCGAATAGCCAAAAAGCAGCAGAGTTATTTTATTTTTTAAATAAGCAAGGCTATAATGGACTTTGCCGTTTTAATAGTAAGGGTGAATTTAACGTACCCTTTGGTGATTATAAGAAAGTTAACGGTACAAGAGACTTATCTCACTATGCTAATCTTGTTAAAAATTGGGAATTTTCCTGCGGTGATTTCACTAAAGTAATAATTCAAGAAGGAGATTTTATTTATGCAGATCCTCCCTATGATGTTGAATTTACTAAGTATAGTAAAGAAGACTTTAAATGGAATGACCAAGTAAGATTAGCAACTTGGTTAGCATCATGTCCTGCTACTGTAGTAGCTTCTAACCAAGCAACAGCTAGGATAGTTGATTTGTATGAAAAACTAGGATTCAGAATTAAATTTTTGGATGCACCAAGACGAATATCTTGCACCGGTGATAGAAAACCAGCTAAAGAAATATTGGTATATAAATATTAAAACATTGTTTGATTAAGTGTTATACCTACAAAAAAGATTCTGAGCTTTTTTACAAATGCTTCATGAATCTCTATAAACTACTATCCAAGCAATACATTCTATGGAACGAGTAGAAGCGCTTGTAAGGCTAAACGAACTTGTAGGTAAAGACCTACGAGAGTTGGCAGTTCAGTACGGCGTTACAGTCTGGCATGAAGCGGGTAAAAAAAATAAAGGTTGGTCTGGCCATACAATTGAGCGTTTTCTAGGATTACCGCTCAACTCATCCCGATCTCCAAACTTTGGAAGTTGGGAACTTAAAGTAGTTCCACTTATACTTAATAAACGTACAAGACTACTTAAGGTTAAAGAGACAATGGCAATTACAATGATAGACCCGATAGAAGTTGCTGCTAAAGAGTTTGAAGATAGTCATCTTTTCAATAAACTACAAAAAATTGTAGTTGTTGCCCGAGTTTTTGAAAATCAGAACGAAAACTGCTCGCTTCTACATTCTGTTGCTTCATTCGATCTTGATCATCCTGAAATCTACGCTCAGGTAAAAGCGGATTATAACCTAATACGAGACACTATTAAAAATCAAGGATTTGAACAGCTAAGTGGCAAAATGGGCGTACTTGTACAACCAAGAACAAAAGGACCTGGGCACGGAAGTATCTCGCGTGCTTTTTACGCTAGAACAAGTTTTGTCGCGCATATTTTAGGAGAAGGTCACTCTGTCCCGCTTCCTGTTACATCTTGATGCTAGCCATAGAAATAGGTTTTTTGTAGACGGATTACAGAGAAAGTTATCTATAAAAACATCTTTAATAAATTAAATTAAGTTAGAGAAACACAGGGATTTCCCTTGGGCTTCAACCTGTCTGAGCTTCAGTATGACCGTTGCGGATAGCCCATGCGATTTCTAAAAGTTGAGTCCAGCGCTTTTGTAACTGTTTGGGGGTGCATTTGATGACTTTAGCGATCGCTTGGTCGTTTTCCCGTGCAGTTTTTAACTGTAATATTTGTTGTTGCTCTTGTGTGAGTTGATTCACAAAAATTTCCCACTGCTGGGAAGATAAACCCAACTTTTGCTCTAAACCCGCACCTAACCATTGATGTACCAATTGCCAATGGTGTTGCTTGGAAAACTTTTCTACGTGGTATTTAAACCGTTGTTGGAGATAATCGCGCTGACGGCTGGTTAAACCGAGAATTTGGTCAATTTCTGGGGCTGAGAGGTCTTGGAGTTTTAAGCTGAGGTAGTTCATACAGTCAGATTGACCTTGAGACTCCAGGTATTTCATCAATTCAGTGATGACGCGATCGCGTTCTGACTCTTCTGATGGATCGAAATTAGTTTGGGCAATCATCTGCGATCGCAGCTGTTGCACCGCCGAGTTACGCTGGTAAGATTCTGCTTCTTCACCCTTGGCACACTCTACCGCCATTTCAATATCCACGGTAGTTTCTTGGGGCTGACGACGAGCAAAACCTTGAGCCCGCAAGATAATTAATTGCTGATTTGCACCACCGGGTAAATTGATCCGGCGTTTAGCGTACTGTTCTGTAAAGGACATATATTCAGCTAATTGCAGCTGAGTACGCGGCGTGTGATCATTAGGTAGTTCGTTTTCTCTGCGGAAAGCTTTAATAGCTTCGATATAAAATGCTTGTAAAAAATCTTCAATTAGGCTGTAACGAGCCTCAAAACCCAACTCCGAGCCGGACATAGTTATATGGCGGTAAACCATAGCACCCAAATTGCTATGTAATTCCACCCGCCCTTGTTTGGAACCTAGTTGGTAGTAACGTAAGCACTTTTGCATCCGATGCCTTCCCAACGTCATCTGCCAGGATTTGATTTCCCCAGATGTTTGAATACGGGAGCTTTTATCGCAAATGCGTTCTACTTCTATGGCTATGCGCTTTGCTAAAGCTTCTACGCACTTGGGCGCTGCTTTTACTTGCCCTTGCATTTCCTCACACAGCAATTCAATCAAGGTATCGCTGCTGCTCTCTAAAAATTCTTCGGTCGAAAGGTGGTTCTCAAAAATGGGTGTAGAGTTTGGTAGATTGACGACGTTAGCTTTCATGACTTTTCCAGGTAGTAGTATTGCACCGTAATTAGAACGCAGACACAGCAATCAAGACTGTCCAAGGCTTGTGAATCTTTAGGCATTCATCCATCAAAACTTGCCGTATGTAATGCTTATATCTAAAGGTCATATATAAAACTGTAGGAAATACGAAAGAGTTACAGTTATGGCAATGTGTCGGTTTTTTTCACAAGCCACTAGATTGAGGCTGGGACACGAGTACCCGCCATTTTCTGAAAGTTATCAAATACCTTGCTGTGTCAACTGTTGCCACCATTTTGTTATATCCACTGCTTCACCAAATAGCCCCTCGTAGACATCGCCTTCAAATATGACAATTTCAAAACTGGAGTTGTTTTGATCACAATTTCCGAAACAAAGAGGTACGCCTGTGAAGTGGAATTCTTATACCCATGCTGCTGCGGCTTCCCAACCTAAACCCCTCCGTATCATTACTGCTTCGTCTCCGGTCATATCCAAGATGGTAGAGACTTCATATGTAGGTTCCTCGCCAGTGTCTACAATTATGTCTACCAACTTGTCCAAACGGTCAAATAGCTCTACCCGCGACAGAATAGTTTCTGGAACTATCGGAATCATGCCATTA
>Ga0209512_1005449_pt1 | contig 10584 bp, 8 predicted proteins | sample frozenSSSSmetaG_FD_184142 | JGI IMG/M metagenome (GOLD analysis project Ga0209512, IMG submission 184142) | Glacier valley bacterial and archeal communities from Borup Fiord, Nunavut, Canada, to study Microbial Dark Matter (Phase II) -... | ecosystem: Environmental > Aquatic > Freshwater > Ice >... | reverse complement strand
GATACCTAGGACACATAGAAAGAACATATAGAATAATTTTAAACTCTATGGCTTAACTATGTTTTCTATGTGTGTCCTATGTATCTATGTGTTTAATTACAGATAGGAAGTTTTTTATAAATGCCACAATGAAAATGTATAAATTTATCCCGTTTTTAGTATAACAGATTCAGTTCAGAAAACAATTTAAAGCTTTTTGCAATCAGATGACCTACTTTTAAGAAGTGTTTTTTCAAAGTGACTGTCATTCCGAATCTATTACGGCATTCTATGATTGTTTTGCAATCCCTTTGTGCCATTTTCGTTTACGGATGGTTTTTTTGCCAAAATTCTTGGATAAAATACTTATTTGTCCATCCACTTCAAGAATTGCAAGATCCACATCAGCTATTGAACTGACACCATGTTCACGCACCGCTTCCAGCAATTCATCATGAGTAATTCGTGTATGATACATATTGTCAATCTTAATTTTCCCTTTGTAAACAAGCATGATGGCTTCTCCCTGAATGAATTTACTCACTGAAGGAAAAAGGTAAATGGCTTGTTTCATAAGGAAATTTACCACAAACAGTGCAGAAGCAGCCACCAGACCTCCGACCAAAGTTGTATTGCTCCCTACCATGGCATTCTGTACCGAATTGCTGATGAGAAGTATAAAAACCAGGTCGATGACTGATAATTGTGAGAGTTCTTTTTTTCCAAAAAGCCGAATAGCCAATAGTATAAAAATATATACTGCTGTTGAACTTATGACTATTGACAGGTAATCGTTTTTCAAGAAATCCATGATAAGATTGATTGGTTTAAATTCTTCAGCAATTTTCACGTTAGGTTGTACTGAGAAAAAGAGGAGATGTACTTTTTAGATTATTTGCCCTATTCTCATTTAAAATTGCGGTTGAATATTTTGATTTATGAATTCAATTTTACAAATATAAACATTGTGGTGGCGATAATTAGGGTCTGCTGAAAAACTCACACAGTCAATTTGACCCTAGGGCATCCCGAGCACTCGAATTGGCGTTAACTTCGTGTGCATTTATACTGATAATCAAAGATTTGAAGCAGTACTTCCTATTGGTTTAACAGTTGTATAATAAGTTATATCGGTTTTTAAATCCTACTAAATGATTCATCCCAGTATCTTTTCCTATCTGGTGTGCGATAATTGCATAAAGTTACGTCTTAATAATCAGGTAGTTACAAATCAGATTGCACGAAGTTAACGCCAATCCGAGTACTCGGGGGAGTATATTTTAGCACCCCTGCTATCTACTTTTCAAAATAAGCAATCGATTCTGGATTTCTCCCTCTGTTCCTATGGAATGGGTGGATGTTTGGTTTATATCATCTGATACCCATTAGATACTCATCTGATACCTTTCTGTAACCCTACATTACAGAAAGGTATCAGATGAGTATCTAATGGGTACCAGATGATAGAGAGTTATCCCTGACATAATAGCATTGGTATATCCGGCGGTTATTTATTTTGATCTCCGGTTCCAAATCCGTGGGGGACCGAAGTAACCAAGCTCAAACCCCTTACAGGGTGCAGCCATTTTGGACACTTTCTGATTTTTTTCCTGCGCTTATTACAATGGATATTCCAATAAAAAGCTATTATTAAAACAATAAAAGTTTTTCAGCAGACCCTATTAAAACGGATCAGTTGGAAAGATGCGTGGTTGTTTAGAAAACCAAATATTTTTTTTATAATAATTCAATAAATATAAATTAAACAATTGCACAAACAATTTTGTGGTTATATAAAGTATGCCTAATTTTGATATAACCTTCAAATTATGGGAACAAACATATTTCTCCTTGCGCGATCAAGGTTCTCTTTAAGAGGTAAGTTTAACTTGATTCGTGAAAACAGAAAGTTAATAACCCAGTTTATACTTACTATTCTCTTTATAGCCATTGCTACATGGTTTGTCAAAAACCAACAATCAGAATTTGGCCAGGTAAAAGGAGTGCTTTTAGCATCACAATGGCAATACATTCTGACCGGCATACTTGTAACGGCAATCTATATTATTCTCCAGGGATTTATGTATAAAATGGCCTTTTCATCAGTCAGAAAAAAGATTCCACTCACTGCAACTTTACTACTTTTTTTGAAGCGCAATTTTATCAGTATTTTTATTCCAGCCGGAGGTGTTACTTCACTTCTCTTTTTTACGGGAGACATCGAAAAGAGAGGGATTTCGAAAACGAAAATCCACTTTGCGTCATCAATTTATGCATTCACAGGCATTTTGACCGTAGTGTGTGTAGCCATCCCCATTTTGATCTATGCACTGCTGGAAGGCCTATCGGGAGCAGGTGAAACTTTTGGTTTGGCAGCCATGATCCTGGTTATTATAACACTTTTACTTTCATATCGATCCATAATACACAAAGGACGCCTTTACCGAATTTTGATCAGGTTTTTCCCCTCATTAGAAGTTTTACTCGAAGACCTGATTACACATACCATTGATACCAAAAGCCTCATTTTCACCATATTTACTTCTTTGATGATCGACCTAATTGGCATCCTGCAATTGTACATTGCCATGCAGGCCCTTGGGTTTCATCCATCTTTTTTTTATGCAATGATCGGATACCTCACTACCGTTGTCTCACTTTCTGTTTCACCCTTTATGCGCGGATTAGGCGCTGTTGAAGTTTCATTGACCTTTGTCTTAACCCGGTTTGGTTATTCAGGTGTCGAAGCTATTGCAATTACCTTCCTGTACCGCTTTTTCGAATTCTGGTTGCCGCTGCTTGCAGGTGCATTCAGCTTTTTACTGAAAATAAACAAATTATTGATGAGGATTATTCCAGCCTTGTTAATATTTGTTCTGGGCATCATCGATATTATCTCCGTGATAACACCCGCTATTCATGAAAGGGTTGAACGACTCCATGATTTTATACCTGTTGTGGCGATCACCGCTTCCAATTACTTCGTTTTGCTTGCCGGAGCTTTCCTGTTACTAACTGCCGTATTTATGCTTAAAGGATTACGGAACGCCTGGTGGATTGCCCTGTTTCTGAGTATCATTTCCTTTATTGGCCATTTAACGAAAGCCATTGATTTTGAAGAAGCAACGGTTGCTTTGCTGGTCATCTGTATGCTATGGTTTTCCAGAAAAGAATACTACATAAAAGGAAATCCCCGGATGAAAACCATTGGCATCATGACAGCCTTCCTTAGTTTTGCAGCGGTATTAATTTATGGGACCATCGGATTCTACTTCCTTGATAAGGAACATTTTAACATCGACTTTAATATCTGGCAAAGCATTCGTTACACTTTTCAGAATTACTTTTTGGTAGGAAGTGCCGATTTGATTCCTGCAAGTCGGTTTGCACGGAATTTCCTTATTTCCCTCAATATATACGGCTTTTTATCCATGTCTTTTTTATTTTATACCATCATAAGACCATATATTATCAAGGGCTCAGCTGATCCTGAAGAATTATTAAAAGCCAAACTATTACTCGAAAAGTTTGGCAATTCAGGGTTGGATTATTTTAAAACATATCACGATAAAATGGTGTTCATGCCTGAAGGACATAATACTTTTATTGGCTACCGTATTGCTGGAAATTATGCTGTAGTTCTTGAAAACCCTGTTGCTGAAACTACAGAGAAAATGAAGCAGTGTATTGTTCTTTTTGATAGGTATTGTACTGATAACGGGTTAAAAAGTATCTATTACAGGGTTCCTGAACAAAGCCTTCCTATCTATAAATCACTTTCGAAAAAGAGTTTATTTCTGGGGCAGGAAGGCATTGTTGATCTCCATACATTTACTTTGGAAGGGGGTAAAAACAAAGCTTTACGCAATGGGTTAAACAAGGTGTCCGAACGTGGGTACAAATGCGCTATCCATACTCCCCCATTGAAAGATGGATTGATGCAAAAACTAAAAGCGGTTTCTGATGAATGGTTATCTTCAACCGATCGCAGTGAGATTGTATTCTCTCAGGGAATGTTTAATTGGGATGAATTGAAACAGCAAACAATTATCACACTTGAAAATACAGAAGAAAAAGTGCTTGCTTTTCTCAACATTATTCCCGATTATGCGCCCGGCGAAGGTACCTACGACCTGATTCGAAAAACCAATGATGCCTCCAATGGAGTCATGGATTTCCTCCTTGTCGAACTTATCAACTATCTAAAATCGCAAAATTATTCTACCCTCAATTTGGGTTTTGCTCCCATGAGCGGATTAAATGATCCTCATACATTTCCTGAAAAATCAATGAAATTTGCTTATGAAAAAATCAAATCATTTTCACATTACAAAGGACTACGAAATTTTAAGGAGAAGTTTTTCCCAGTCTGGCACAACAAATATCTGATCTATTCAAATGATTATGATTTATTACAAGTGCCGGCAGTATTAACAAAAGTGATCAAACCCGACAATGAATAAAAAAACAATTATCATTGCTGGCTCCATTGCCTGCTTTACCGGTTGCATCGGCGATTTTTGGTTAACTTATGTTTTGGGAGATTATGATCCTGGTTACAGCCAAATAAATAACACGATGAGTGCCCTTGGAATATCATCCAGCCCCGTATCTGATATTATTTCGACATGGTGGATACTATTGGGTTTTCTGATGATTCTATTTGCTTTTGGCCTTGGCAAAGCATTTGATTATGACAATAAATTTGTAAAAATTGCAGTATGGCTCATAGTTATTTACGGGTTAGGTGAAGGTATGGGTTCAGGAATATTTAAAGCCGATCATGTCAATAATTCAATGACCCTTTCAGCCATTATGCATAAAATTATGGGTGGAATAGGTATTGCTGCTATTTTGGTCTTGCCGATTGTTATGAGAAAAATTATTCCCCAAGCCAAAAATCCCGGTTTTCATACAATTTCACTGATCGTATTTTTTGTGGGAATATTTTTATTGGCAATGTTTCTGATCCGCTTCTTTCCACAAAAGATTAATGATCCTTCACTCTACAAAGGCCTTTGGCAAAGATTATTCATCCTCGATTATTATTTTTATATGATTGTAATCGCGGTGATCATGATTAAAAAACAGCAAGTTAAACCTCATTTGTACTAATTATGAACAAGCTTTCACAAATCAAAATCCAATACTTTCTAATCATTGTATTGATAATTTTCAATCATTCCGCCCATGCCGTTTCAGTAGATACCCTGAAATATGGCAATTTTGGAAAAGTGACTATCTACAAACCAAATACCATTCCCAATTCGGTTGTCCTTTTTGTTTCCGGTGATGGAGGATGGAATGCAGGTGTTGTTGAAATGACACAAAAACTGGTGCAGCAAGGCGCTCTTGTTGCTGGAATTAATATCAAGCTCTATTTCAAAAAATTGAATGCTACGTCTTCAAAATGCTTTTATCCGGCTGGCGATTTTGAAGAGATGAGTCTGATGCTTCAGAAAAAATATAAGCTTTCCCGATACAATAAACCAATTCTTGTTGGATATTCTTCCGGAGCTACTTTAATATATGGCATTTTGGTACAGGCTCCTGCAAATACCTTCAAAGGGGCTATTTCACTTGGTTTTTGCCCCGATATCGAAATAAGCAAACCTCTTTGTCCAGGCTCCGGATTGAAACAGCATATCTTAAAAGCAGGCAAATCGTTTTATCTTGAACCTTCTGATAAGTTGACAGCTCCCTTTATTGCCCTCAATGGAACGATGGATATGATCTGTGATTTTGCCTCCACGCAGCAATTCATGAAAGAGGTTAATACAGGAAAATTGATTGAATTGCCCAATGTGGGGCATGGTTTCGCAGTGCTTTCGAACTGGATTCCTCAATTCAAGGAAGCGTATCAGCAAGTGCTGGCAGCCCCTTCTTATGCGGAACAAAAATCAGCTCAGAATAGCCTGTTGCAATCACAAAACCTAGCGCCCCTGCCCAATGATCTTCCGGTTATACTATTACCGACCTCCCTGAAAGATGATACTAAGCCTTTGGTCTTTTTGATTTCAGGGGATGGCGGATGGACCAATTTTGATCATTCAGTGGCTGAAACGCTTGCTGAAAAAGGAATGCCTGTAGTGGGGCTTGATGCGCAGAAGTACTTCTGGAATGTTAAAACGCCCGGGGAAACAGCTCAAGAAGTTGAAAAAGCAGTTCAACATTATTTAAAGCAATGGAACAAAAAAAGCTTCATCCTGGTCGGTTATTCTTTCGGCGCTAACGTTGTCCCATTTATAGCCAACAAACTATCGCCAAACCTAAAAGCTTTGTTGACTGGAATTTATTGTTTGTCTCCCAACGAAAAAGCTGATTTTGAAATCCATATAAGCGATATGCTGGGCATAGGTGGTGAAGATGAAAGCTATAAAGTTCCCGATGAGATTAAGAAAGTTAAACAGTTTAAAACAGTTTGTATCTTTGGAGAAGAGGAGGATAAAAAATTACGTGGTCGTTTCGAAGCTGCAGGTGCCAAAGTTAATACCGTTCCCGGAAACCATCATTACAACAATAATCCAGCTGCTGCCGCTACTGTCATTTTTGAAGATGTCGAAAATTCTCACTGATGGACATACTGACGGGGTGACCTTGAAGTCACCCCGTCAGTAGCTTCACCCCTTGAACTTATTGCGGCCCAAATGGTTTTATAATGTATATTGCACAAACAAATTCAAAATTCAAAATGGAAAAGCTTTTTTTAATAAAACCCGATTTTAAGGATATTAACCGGGGGGATGAAAACAAATACTTCTGCCCTCACTGTGCCTCTCTTGAAGGACTTTTATCTTTTTATCCACAGCTTCGAAACGAACTTGAAGTTCACTATGTAGATTTTATAAGGCCACGACCTGCCATTGTTGAATTGATCGGTCAGGCCAATCAAAGCTGCCCGGTATTGGTACTCGATGATGGAAAATTCATCAACAGGGCAGATGACATTATTACTCACCTAACAGAACATTATCAAATAGGGCAAGCACATTAGTGTCTGATTAAAGATTAAAGATTAACGATTATGTGCCAATCATTTGACATACGGTATTGAAGATTAACGGAATGAGAAATAAAGAATACGAAATAAGAAATTAAGGTGGGGTGCACTATTGTCGTAGAGGCAATCCGTGTAATTCGTTTTAAATTCGTGTAATCTTTTTCAACTTACTTCTTTTCAACAACCATGCGGTTATCGGCCATACGGTTGTTGAATTGTTGTATGATGGCTTTCTGCAATAGCACTTCCTCTGGAAAGTTGACCAATCCAATTAAATTCTTTGTTAACTGCGGATCTTCTTTGCGGTTATAAATAGCAGTAAGCTTATCATCGGTTCTATAGAAAGCAAAATCGCCACTTAAAAACTGGTATGAATCCTGAATATAATTGATAACAAAGCGCCTGCTGCTTTTATCTAACAGGTTGTGACCAAATGCAATGTATGGATGTGGGTAATTCAGATAACTTAAAATAGTGGGCATAATGTCGATCTGCTCAGCCAGCCCATCATCAACCTCTTTCAGGCTACCATCAGGCTTGTAAAACAGGATGGGAATCGCAAAGTAATTCACGGCAGTGTAATATTCCTCGATGCCCGAATCGACCGCGTGATCAGCCGTAATAACAAACAGGGTATTTTTAAACCAGGGCATCTTACGTGCAGTATCAAAAAACTTTTGCAGCGAATGGTCGGTATACCTTACGCATTTGTTGATCGGCATTTTTCCTTCAGGGAATTTACCTTTATATTTCTCGGGAACTTCATAAGGATGATGCGATGAAACCGAGAAAATGGTGGTGGCAAAGGGTTCATTCATCTTATTCATACCTTGGGCAAAATACTGGAAGAAAGGCTCATCCCAAATACCCCAGATACCATCAAAATCACCTTCTTTGCCGTATTCATTGCGACCGTAATAATTCTGGAAACCTGCAATTTTTGTGAATGCATCAAAGCCCATTGAACCATTGGGTGCACCGTGAAAAAAGGCCGTTTGATAGCCCTGTGCCGAAAGCAAACTGGCAATGCTGTTAATGTTATTTCCTGAACGCTCGGATATGACATACGGCAAAACCAAAGCTGGAATGCTGGCCGTAACCGATGGAATGGCATCAATTGATTTACGTCCGTTGGCAAAAGCATTGGGAAAGACAAGGCTTTCTGATATCAGAGAGTCAAGGAAGGGCGTGTAACTTATGTCGCACGGGTCTTCAAACTGCGGATTGAGAGAACCAACAAAGGCACGGCTGAAACTTTCCAATATAATGATGACCACATTGTCTTTGCGGGCTTCACCAACGCTGTCGGGAATATGGACAGGCGAATAAATACGGTTCAATTCTTCTTCCGAAGAAAAATAGTTTTTATGGATGAAAGCCTTTTTGCCCCATGTGCGGAAAATACAAAAGGGAGTATTCTGCACCAGGGCCATCTCTTCTGGAGTATTGACATAAGCCCCAGCATTGTTCATGTTAATAGGGCGGGTACTGTGCCGCCAGCCTCCGCGCATCCCTATAATGGAAAGGCCAAACACAATAGCAATAACCGGAATGCCTGTCAGAAAATACACAAAAGGATGCCTGAACTTAAATGGTTTAGGCTTAACAAGTGAATACAAGATGGAAAGTATAACAAGCAGAACAACCAGCATAATTGGGATATACCAGAAATCATAATAGAATCGCATGATTAGTTTGATATTGCCAGCATCCAGGGCTGCCACATCGAACATGCTGGCAGTGGTACGTTTCAAAATGTACCGGTAATATACAATGTCGATCAGGTTAAAGGCGAGCCCAACTCCATTGACCATCATAAACATCCATTTCAATCCCTTTTGGTACCAGTTGCTGAAGGTAAACTGAAAGGGAAGAAGGAACAAAAACATATAAACAGCGTTCAGGTACAAAATTGCACTGATATCAAACATCAAACCACCCTTCATGATGGTCAGGAACGAAAAGAAAGTGACCTTGGGAAACGAAGCAGTATTGAACAAATAAAATAAAATACGGCAGAAGGAATAAGTAACCATCAGAATGCCAATTCTGTACAGCAAAACCAGGTATTCATTGGCTTCGTATTTCCTGATAGTAAACAGTCGTTTAAACATTCGTTTTATTCAAAGATATTGTATGCAAAAATAGCAGCTTATTTGAATAATATAGTAGTAAATTCCAAGGAGAGAAATAAATCAGCCAAGACCAATGCCGGTCTTTTCTTTGATGCTGAGAAGTCGGAATAAGGGAAGGGCAAAACGACAATATCACCCTTTACAAATCTTTCCATGCTTCATCTTCTTCAGGTAATAACCAATCTTTGGCCAACGTTTTTTGGCTGGCAAAATGGGTCAGAGTTTTATCGTTTCCGGGCAGAGGCGCTTTGTTTCTTTTTCTAAAACCTCCGTGAGCCTCAATTTTTCTTTATGTGGTAACTGCCTTACAATGTCAACAACCTGGTTGAAATTAAGCGGAAGGTAAATATTTACATTAGCAGATTTCATAATCAATCAATTTTAAGCATCCTAATCTATGCTTGTTTTTGAATTTCGAAGGTACACATCAATGATGGCAACCAAATGCCTTTTGTCATCTTCTTTTAGGGCTACAATGCTCACTAGTCATTTGTAATCCTTGTGTATCCACCATATAGGATGGAATCCTGATGACGATTTCGTCTGTTGTTGTTTCTATTTGCATCGTATCACTGTTTAATTTAATCAAAATTAATAAAAATCATTGGATAATATGAATAATCTTTTCTTTTAAATAACTCACCTTACGCAAAGGGGGAAAGGGGCAATTGACATTTTGAGGCCTAATAAGTATCAAAATGTCAAAATTTCTATTTCCCCCTTTGCATAACGTGGGTTAATTATATCAGTGTTCATAATTAAGGTCAGTTATTTAGTTTTCAAATCGTGCCCGGTTCCCCTGGTTCCGCTGGTTCCGCTGGTTCCGCTGCTTGGTCTTTTTAAATAAAACCTGTACAATCCTTGATTTTGCAGTACATTTCTGTTAAGCTTATTTGTCATGGTTAATAGGAAAAGGAAGAAGAGAAAAGGGAGGTATGGTCAAGGGGTAAAATACCAAAGCAGCGGAACCAGCGGAACCAGCGGAACCGGATCCGATTTAAACACTAAAATAGATGTCTTCCCTTCTCCTTTTTCATTTTTTCATGTTTCATGCGTAAGGTGAGTTAAATCAATTTTAATGTTTATAGAGAAAGGCATATATAACAAAGCCTCAGACAAATGAAATAACCTCCTCCTCTTCTTAAATCAAAGTTCAGAGTTTCCAGTGCAAAAGCTGGTGCCGCCGAATATTAATGGCTACTGAAACTCTTAACTTCTGATCCCCAATTAATTTTTCTATAAAAGTCTTGGATATTATTATAATTAATCGTAATTTTATGACAACTAAATATCATTGAATTAGTATTTAGAATTTTGAACCTTTAGGAAATTAAAATCTAACAGGTTATTATTGTTTGAACCTTTTTATTTAAATAACCATATCAACTTACCTGCCATATAAAATTACCCCATTTTATTTGCCATTGCCCTAACCCTTGGTTTTTCTTCCTTTCACTTTCTCACTTTTTA
>Ga0209512_1005445_pt1 | contig 10591 bp, 6 predicted proteins | sample frozenSSSSmetaG_FD_184142 | JGI IMG/M metagenome (GOLD analysis project Ga0209512, IMG submission 184142) | Glacier valley bacterial and archeal communities from Borup Fiord, Nunavut, Canada, to study Microbial Dark Matter (Phase II) -... | ecosystem: Environmental > Aquatic > Freshwater > Ice >... | reverse complement strand
TTGCTTTTTGCCGTTTTGTATATTTATACTGATTAGCCACAAAGTCAGACAATAAAAATAAATATTTGTGTATTCGTTATTTTGGCTGATAAAAAAATATTTCAAAATCACCCATGAGAAAATGAAACTCATCTGATATAAGATTTAGAGCAAACAAAATAAAGCCGTTTGTTTTTTAAATATAAAAGAAACATGCACCTTGATGCAATGAATGAACAACTAAAAGATATTATACAAAAATATTCTAAAGGAAAACTTACGCTGAAAGAACAAATTGATCTTTCAGAACAACTTGCAGATACTCAAAATTGGGAAACCGAACAGATACTCCACGATGACTGGAAATCGCAACTCGAATCTGATTCAATTCCAACCCGTGACTTAAAACCTATCCTTGACAAAGTTCACCATCATATCCGTTTAAATGAATCTGACAAGGGAAGTAAAACTACCTGGATGCAAACATTTCAGCGTGTTGCTGCCATTTTGATAGTACCGCTTCTGCTGTCATTTGTAGCCTATTTTTATTTTCAGTCCAAGCCATCAGTTGCCACAACTTCATACGCTGAAATCCAATGTCCAATGGGAGTGCGCACCAGATTTCAGCTTCCCGATGGTTCAACGGGTTACCTGAACAGCGGATCTCGATTAAAATATCCGGTTCAATTTATTGATGAACGAAAAGTGGAACTGGTGGGCGAGGCCTTTTTTGAGGTGGTTCCCAACGCCGAAATCCCATTTCATGTAAATACGAAGAACCTGGACATTAAAGTTTTAGGAACTACCTTTAACGTGATTGCTTATGAAGGTGAGTCAACTGAAGAAATTGTTCTGCAAACTGGGAAAGTAGATATTTTAATGAAAAATGGAAAACAACTGACAGTTTTAGCTCCCAACGAACAATTGACTCTTGATATTGAAAAATATACATTCTCAAAAAACACAGTGGAAGCTTTACAATATACCACCTGGAAAGATGGCAAACTGGTATTTAGGAATGAAAATATGCAACAGGTAGCCAAGCGATTAAGCCGCTGGTACAATGCCGAAGTAGTTATCGAGGACCGGTTGCTGGACGATTATACTTTTCACGCAACATTTATTGACGAGCCATTGGAGGAAGTATTGAAGTTACTTTCAATTACCACTCCAATAATTTATAAAGAAACAAAACGTTCAAGTGATAATGATGGCGTATTTAAAAAACGTAAAATTATCATTCGTATTAATGAGTCAAAAATCAATCTGTTCAAATAGATAAAAAAAAACAGGAAAGTGTTCGTACCACTCTCCTGTCAAAATCAAGTAGTGTAACGTTTTATTAATTGTTTAACCACTTATTGTTTCAAATTTATGAAAAAAAAACGAATCCGGGTACACGTGCCTAACGATGTGCTCTTTAATTTCTGGAAAATTATGCGCTTAAGTGTATTCTTTTTACTCCTGTTTGCTGCACAAACCTTTGCAACAGCAACTTACTCCCAAGAAACACGACTGACACTGAAAATGCAGGGAGCAAAACTTATTGATGTTTTAGACAAGATTGAAGGCGAAAGTGAATTTTTCTTTCTTTTCAATCAAAAGCTCTTAGACGTTGAACGCAAGATTACTATTGATGTGAAAAATGAAAACATTGATAAAATTCTTAACGGTATTTTCGCAAGCACCAATGTTAGCTATCTTGTGAAAGACCGGCAGATTATTTTAACCACTGCCTTTACAAGGTCCGAATCTGGACAGCAACAAAAATCCCTGACTGGTAAAGTCACCGACGCAACAGGCTTACCACTTCCAGGGGTTTCCATTGTTGTAAAGGGTACAACCATCGGAACCATATCGGATTTAGATGGTAAATATTCACTTGACAATATTGATGAAGCTGCTATCATCCAATATTCGTTTATAGGGATGAAATTACAGGAATTTGCTGTTCAGGGTAAAACAACCATTAATGTTATTCTTGAAGACGCAAGTATAGGACTTGAAGAAGTGGTCGCCATTGGTTATGGATCGGTTCAAAAGAAGGAACTCACCAGTGCAGTTTCGAGTATTTCAAGTAAAGACCTTTTACAAGGCGCTTTTAACAGCCCTCTTCAAATGCTTGATGGAAAGGTTGCCGGCGTTTCGATCTCTAATCCGGCTGCTGCAGACCCTAACCGCAGTACCGACATCCAGATACGTGGCGCTTCATCTATTGACGCAGGAAATGGTCCGTTGATTATTATCGACGGCATGCCTGGTGGTGACCTTCGCAACGTGGCGCAGCAGGATATTGAATCCATGACTGTTTTAAAGGATGGTGCAGCTGCTGCTATTTACGGCTCGCGTGCAGCCAACGGAGTAATCCTGGTGCAGACCAAAAGGGGTAAATCCGGCAAAGTTGTAATTACCTATGACAGTTATATCGACCGTGATGTAGTTTCCGCCAAACCAGACATTCTATCACCTGAGGAATTCCTCTCACATAATATCGATGTTGACCGTGGTGGTCGTACCAATTGGTATGATGAGCTGATCCGAAAAGATAATTTAGGCCAAAACCACTTTCTTTCAGCTTCCGGAGGAAATGAAAATACTATTTTCCGTGTTTCTGCCAATTTCCGTGACAAAACTGCCATTGATATCGCATCAGAACGTCAGGAAACGGGTATACGTGCAAGTTTCCAGCAAAAAGCAATGGATGGATTTTTAGAGCTTAACGGTAATTTATCCTATAAAACTGCCATTGAAGAATATACCAACTACGGTATATTTCAACAGGCTGTAAAACTGAATCCAACAATCCCGGTTATGGATCCAGCGGACCCGTCAGGTTACTACCGGATGTATGGTTATGATACTTTCAACCCTGTTCAGGAATTGAAAGAACGTGAAAACGGAGCTGATCAGACGTATTCAATCATTGACTTCACTGTTAAATTGAACTTATTGAAGAATTTGAATACTGAGATAAAACTTGCCCGTCAAGACCATGATCAGTTCAAAAGAGAATACTATACTGCAAAATCCAAAGAATCGGTCGATAACAAACGTACTGGCCGTGCAAAATTGCAAGACGAAAAATGGACTGATTATACCCTGGAGTGGATAGGAAATTACTATACAAACATAGGTAAAAACAATATTAAATTAATGGGAGGTTATTCTTACCAGGAATTTAATAATCACGGATTTTCTGCTGAGAACATGGATTTTCCATCTGATGCCTTTTCATACAATAATCTTGATGCAGGAAATTGGCAGCTTGAAGAAGGCCGTTTAGGAATGGATTCCTGGAGAAGTAAAGAAAAGACAATCGCATTTTTTGGCCGTGCCAATTACAATTACGATGACAAATTTTTCCTTGCCGGAACAGTGCGTTATGAGGGAAATACCAAATTTGGAGCAGACAATAAATGGGGAATATTCCCTGCCGGTTCTGCTGCATGGCGTATATCCGAAATGTCGTTTATCAAAGACGCTTCATTTATCGATGATTTAAAATTACGTGTGTCTTATGGTGAAACCGGACGTTCAGGGTTTAACCGTTACTCTTCACTAGCCCGTTATCAGGGTTTTGGCAAATGGCAGAATGATGATGGCAAGTGGATCCAGGTTTATGGGCCAGCGAATAACCCGAACCCTGATTTACGTTGGGAAAAACAAATTTCTTACAACTTAGGTCTTGACTTTGCGTTATTTAACAACCGTTTGTCGGGAAGTGCGGATGTCTTTATCCGTCAAGGGAAAGATGTGATTTCAAATTATGATGCTCCACTTCCTCCTTACTTACATGATCAAATTTTCACAAATGTGGGATCAACTAGTGCAAAGGGTGTTGAATTGAATCTAAATTGGACGGCGATTCAAAAAGATAATTTCGTCTACAAGACTAATATCACCGCCTCTTATATCTTATCCAAATTGGATAAATTCTCAAACGGAACCTTCACAAAAGGTTACATGGATCGCTTCTCCTTACCTTCGCCGGGTAATCCTGGTTATGCACAACGATTGGAAGATGATACTGAAATCGGAAGCTTCTACGGATATAAATATGCCGGTATAAATGAAGAAGGCAAAATTATGATCTGGCGTGATGGTTTAGTAGACGGTGAAAAAGTAATTGCTTCTTCTGAGGGCAAAGATACTGACAAAACTTATTTGGGTCATGGTGCTCCTCGTGTTGAACTGACTTGGGGAAACAACTTCGCCTATAAAAGCTTTGACCTTTCTTTATATTTCCGTGGACGGTTCGATTATAAAATCCTGAATACTTATCAAATGTATTACGGATTGGTGGCAGAACCTGGAGTCAACCTGTTGAGAGATGCCTATACAAGAAACGGGCATATCACATCAGGAAAAGTTGTTACTGATTATTTCCTTGAAAGTGGCGATTACCTTAAACTTGATAATTTAACCTTGGGTTGGTCTCCAAAAATTAATAACAAGCATTTTAGTAACTTCCGACTTTATGGTACAGTGAAGAATGTTTTCACTCTCACAAAATTCACAGGGCTGGATCCTACAACTGTTAATATTTCAGGATTAGAACCAGGTATTGTAGACTTGAATGTATATCCAATTACCCGAAATTATACACTCGGTGTTCAGATAACATTCTAAAATTCAATTCACCCATAATTAACAAGTAAAGAATATGAATAAAATTAAAATATTTTACTTTTTGCTCATTTTTGCATTGGTAAGCCCCTCATGTACCAATTTGGATGAGGAAGTATTTGACACGCTGATAACTGATACTTATTATCAGGACAAGAACTCAATTATTGCAGCTCTGGTCCGTCCCTATGAACACGGCCACTGGTGTGGTTGGGACGGTGACAGATGGATAGCTCAGGAATTAACTGCTGACCAGTTCATGTGGGCTCAGAAAGGAAAGCACGGCTGGGATGGTGGTCAATGGATCCGTATACATGGCCATGAATGGACTGATAACGAGGGAATTGTTTATGGTGCATGGGTAGGCCCTTATCAGGGAATTGCTCAGTGTAATCAGTTTATCAGTGATTTTACCGGGTTGGATTACCTGAAATTTGGATTGACTGAAGCCGACAAAGCACAGCATCTTTCAGAATTAAGAACCTTGCGAGCCTGGTTTTATCTATTCCTTATCGACTATTTCCGCGAGGTACCGATCGTGACAAATGTAAGTGAACTAAAACCACAGTCAACACCTCAGGAAGTATTTGCGTTTATCGAAACTGAGTTGAAAGAATCATTGCCTGGTTTGTTGAAAGTCAATCCTGCCGGACGTTGGAATCAAGCTGGTGCAGCTGCCTTACTAGTTCGTCTGTACCTGAACTCGGAAGCATGGACTGGTGTTCCTAAATATACGGAATGTGCTACGTATGCACAGGAAATTATCAGTGGAAATTACGGAACTTACACCATCGATCCTGATTATACAGGTCCATTTCGCTCAGGAATAAATGGATATCGGTCAAAGGAAAATATCATGGAATACCCTCATGCAAAAAATATCTATGAATTTTCATGGATGTATAACGCCACGATGCACTACCAGGCACGTTATTCTTTGGATAATGACTGGGGTGGCTGGAATGGAGTTACTCTGACACCTTCGCGCGATTTGGATGGAAACTTAAATCCGTACAAACTTGGTAATCCGTATGAAAAATATGCCGATGCTGACAAACGTAAACAACCTTTCCGTACAATCGATGACAAAGGCAACCGTGAAGGATTCTTCCTTATCGGCCAGCAGTATGAATTCGATGCTGCCAAAGGTTTTGGCTTCGATAGCACCAAGATGGTATTGGGTACTGAGGAATGGACTGGTAAGCCGCTTTCGTATGTTGACCAGGCTGGACGTTTCTCTGAAAAACCAAACGGTCGTTGGGCCGAAGGTTCACATGTAAGTACAGGCGAGGAAAACACAGGGGTGCGATTCCTTAAATTCCCTTGGTTGCGAATGTCACAAAACCTTTTCCAGTTTAACTCAGCTACCGAAATCCGTTTGGCTGAAATGTACTATGCGCTGGCTGAGTGTAAATATCGTGCCAATGACATAGCTGGAGCTGCTGCCTTGCTGGATGTTGTTCGCGAACGTAACTTCAAAACAGGAACCTGGGATGCCAACAAGTACGCTACAAATCCTGCATTGTTAACTGATGATGAATTTGTTGATGAATTAGGACGCGAATTTCTGGGAGAACGCCACCGCCGTACTGATCTTGTACGTTGGGGACGCTTTGGAAACGCCTGGTGGGATAAAACGGCTGATACAAAAGATAAATCAATCTTCCCAATTCCTTCAAGAGCTTTGAATGCGAATCCATTGCTTGTACCTAACGCAGGAAATGAACAAACAAACTAAATAATTTTTAGTCAATCAAAAAAAGCCGTTCCATGCATTTGGGACGGCTTTTTTTATTGGATACGAGGATATGTAATGAATATCTTCAAAAAGAATGTAACCCCTGCCTGACTTTATTAACCTGAGTTCGATTTAATCATCATTTGAAAAAGGGAATTAGTCAACGATTGGTTCAACCAAACTTGAAGACATGCCTTTTCCTACAAAGCCCTTTCCCATAAGATATACAGCTCACTTTCTGTAAAAAACAGAGCCGGGAGTCACACAAACTGAATTGTCAAATTGACAATTTGACAATTTGGGGAATGTGGGGATATAAATAAAAAGACAGTTAATTTTGTGCCGTCACTTGTAATAATCGCTTATATTGAATTAACGTTATTAAATTCTTTGCAAAATTCATCCACTAAATAGATGTTTTAGTAACTTTAAAGTTTATAACAGACAAACAATTTGAGCTTATATAATTGAATGTTAGATACTTAATTTACACACAAAACCCTGTATTTATATAAATATTTCTCAAATTATTACGTAAAATGCACATTAAACTAACTCTTTAAGAACCTAAATATATTATGACCTATAACCTTTTCCACTTTATTTGGCTTTAAAGAAAAGTCGGCTGTGCCTACCAATAAGAAGGCAACAAAAGAAACTCTCCAACTTTTCAATCACAGTTTCAATTACAGAATAAAAGTACTATTTCGGTCATCATGATGATCTGATTACCACTTAAAAATACAATCAATCAATTTGTTACCAATTTTGGTTTTGATCTGCGAAATTAACTTGTTGCAAAAATAATTAATCTCTACCTGCCAGGCAGATTTAAAATATGAAGATGAAAAAAATATTGTACACAGTACTATTTCTGGCACTATTGATGCAGGTGGTCTCCTGCAAAGCTAAGAATAGTGAAACCCAGCCAATTGACAACAATACCAATGAAATAGTCAAAGTACCGCTTGGCGATCCGTTTATCATGCTTTGGGAGGGAAAATATTATGCCTACGGCACTTATTCCAGCGATGGCATAGGAGTATTTGTTTCTGATGATTTGGTAAAATGGAGCAGCACCAACAGCCTGGCCCTGAACAAAGCCGATGTTTGGGCCGATAAATGGTTTTGGGCCCCTGAGGTTTACCACGTCAATGGAAAGTTTTACATGTATTATTCTGCCGATGAACATATTTGTGTGGCAACCAGCGACAGTCCGCTCGGCCCCTTCAAACAGGATGTTCACAAACCAATGATTGAAAATGAAAAGTGCATTGACAATTCATTATTTATCGATGACGACGGTAAACCAACCCTTCTTTTCGACCGGTTTAATGATGGACTAAATATATGGATAGCAGAACTGGAAGATAACCTCATTGATATTAAGTCGGCAACCATGCATAAGTGTATGAACGTTTCCCAGCCCTGGGAGGAAATATGGCCGCGGGTGAATGAAGGATCTTTTATTGTAAAAAGAAATGATGTATATTATATGACTTATTCCGCCAATAGCTATGAAAGCCCATTTTATGGCATTGGTGTCGCTACTGCGACCAATATCACGGGTCCATGGACAAAATATGAAGGAAACCCAATTTTACAGAAACCTGGAGATCTTGTAGGAGTTGGGCACAGTGCCATGTTCACCGATAAAGAAGGAAAGCTTCGTATTGTTTTCCATGCACACAACAGCACTGAAAAAATCCATCCACGGCACATGTACATAAGTACGGTCAGTTTCGGGAACAAGCAAGGAAAAGAGGAAATGGTGATTGATAAAAACTATTTGGTACCCATCTGGATAAATAAATAACCTACTTTTGATAAACTTCTTTTGATATGTTCAAATCCAGATTTTTTGTACTCATTCTATCTGCAATTCTTTCATTTTCAGGATGCAGAACAATCAATGCCACCTCAGATGGCAATGTAAAAAAAACCTTTACCAACCCTGTTTGGGATGGTGCAGACCCGTGGATGATTAAACAAGGGGACGATTACATCTATTGCTATTCGGCCAACAATTCCATTGTACTCTCCAAATCAAAAAAGATGACCACACGGGGAGAGTTGAAAAATATCTGGACAGCTCCTGCCACCGGATGGAACCGATCCTGTGTATGGGCTCCTGAGATTCATTTTATCAACAACAGGTGGTTTATATATTATGCTGCCGGTGATTCAGGACCTCCATTTATTCACCAAAGGGCAGGTGTATTGAGATCAAAAACCGAGGATGTGTTCAGCGCTTACGAAGACTTAGGCGTCTTATACACGGGTGATCTCCCTAACCACTCAACCAATATTTGGGCCATTGACATGACCATCCTGGAACACAAAGATAAAATGTACGCCATCTGGTCTGGTTGGATCAAACAGGTGAAAACTGATGCGACACAGCAACAGTTGTATATTTCAGAAATGGAAAACCCTTATACGATGAAAGGGAAACGCTATCAACTTTCATCACCGGTTAAAAGTTGGGAAATTGGAGGCCCCCTAAATCTAAATGAAGGACCTGAAATCTTAAAGAAAGATGATAAAGTATTTGTTATTTATTCCTGCCGTGAATCATGGTTAGTTGAATACAGGCAAGGAATGCTTGAACTCATCAATAAGGAAGGGAATCTTTTGGATTCGGCCAACTGGAAAAAGTCCGGTCCCGTCTTCCAGGGAAATGCACAGGTTCATGGGGTTGGACATTGTTCGTTTGTCAAATCACCCGATAACTCGGAAGATTGGGTCATCTACCATTCAAAGAAAAATACAACTTCTGGTTGGGAACGAGATGTGCGTATGCAGCCCTTTAAATGGAATGCAGATGGAACTCCTGATTTTGGGGAGCCCGTTCCTGCTGGCCAAAAAATCGAACTTCCTGCAGGAGAAAAATAATCTAAAAACCCAAAACCTGACTTAAATTGCCCAATTCAAAAATCCAAATAATTCTATAAATTTAAATCATGAAGAAAAACACTTTTTTATTAGCAGTCCTTAGTTTACTACTTTTTGTAGCCTGCCAACAGATTCCTAAAGACCAGAAAGCCGTTTTAACACGCTGGGATGAAGCCAAGGCTCAGCAATGGAGCACTGAAAACGGATGGCTTCGCGGAAGTAATTTCAACCCAAGCACTGCTATCAACCAACTAGAAAACTGGCAAGCCGAATCATTCGACACCCTGACCATTGACCGCGAACTGGGCTGGGCCGAGGACATCGGCATGAATGTGATGCGTGTTTATCTTCATCACCTGGCATGGAAAGTTGATCCCGAAGGCTTTAAAGGCCGTATGAATACTTATCTGGACATTGCTCACAGGCATGGCATTAAAACCATATTTGTATTTTTTGACGATTGCTGGAACCCCATCTATCAGGCAGGCACACAACCCGTTCCAAAACCAGGGGTTCACAATTCAGGCTGGGTACGCGATCCGGGTGATTTACTTTTTAGTGATACAACCCTGATTACAACTCTGGAAAGCTATGTAAAAGATGTTCTAACTTCGTTCAAAGATGACAAGCGCATTGCAATGTGGGACTTGTACAACGAGCCGGGAAATTCAGGTTACGGTAACAGATCGCTTCCCTTGTTACAAAATGTTTTCCAATGGGGCCGCGAGGTTAACCCATCGCAACCATTGTCGTCAGCTGTCTGGAACTTAAGTCTAAAGGAACTGAACAAATTCCAGGTAGAAAACTCGGATATCATTACCTATCACAACTATGAAAATCCTGTAAGCCATCAGGCAGCCATTGATACATTGAAAAGATACAACCGCCCTCTTCTATGCAGCGAATATATGGCCCGGCGCAACAACAGCCTGTTTACCAATATTATGCCACTTCTAAAGGTCAACAATATCGGAGCGATCAACTGGGGATTGGTGGACGGAAAATCAAATACCAAATATGCCTGGGATGAACCCCTTGCCGATGGTTCAGAACCAGCCCTTTGGTTTCATGAAATTTTCCATACCAATGGCACTCCCTACAAACAGGAAGAGGTAGATACAATTAAAAGTTTGACGAAAATTAAGTAAATCACCTTATGCAAGAAAATGGATACACAATTAGAAATAAGAAATAAGAAATTGAGGTTCGGTGCACTATTCCTTATTTCTTATTTTTATTAAATAGGGTCTGCTTAAAAACTCACAATGTGCAGTATTATAAGAAGATATCAACCTGCAAATTAAAACAAGTGCTCCCGAGTACTCGGGATGAATTGACGATTCAAAATCCTTG
>Ga0209512_1005444_pt1 | contig 10591 bp, 12 predicted proteins | sample frozenSSSSmetaG_FD_184142 | JGI IMG/M metagenome (GOLD analysis project Ga0209512, IMG submission 184142) | Glacier valley bacterial and archeal communities from Borup Fiord, Nunavut, Canada, to study Microbial Dark Matter (Phase II) -... | ecosystem: Environmental > Aquatic > Freshwater > Ice >... | reverse complement strand
TGCGCAAAGACCATGCACCACAAAATATGGCCATCGTGCGGCACGTTGTTATGAATGTCCTCAACAAAGCAAAAGAACAGTTTAAAGACACCAGCATGAAAGCTTTGCGCAAAAAAGCCGGGTGGGGGACTGAGACCTTACGGACTATACTGAAGAATTATTTTTGATGGGACAGCCCTGGGCTTTTGTTTAATACGAGTTGACTTCTGTTTATTTTTATCACCTGAATGCCCTATATCTTCTCCATTTATATTCTGGCGATAATAAGTAAAGGCATCGAAAACGGTGGCTCTGTCCATTTGAGATACCGGCACAGGGAGTTCGTAAGTAAACAACTATTGGCCATAACTAATATTCATCGGGCTGCCGCCCTTTGAAACAAGTACGTCTTCCGCTGCCGTCCATTTCTTACCATATCTGAGCCGCTTCTATAACTAATACTACCTAACGGGTTATTAAAAGTTGCGTAGAATGGCGCCTCTTCTTTCGGGGAGCATTCAACAAATCAACCGGGATCTTCATGTTTATTTCCAACCTGCCTGTCGATGTTCTGCTCCTGATTATGCTGGCAGGTTTGTACGCCGGCGTCCAAAACGCGCTGGCTGGCGGCGGTTCTTTCATTACATTTCCTGCGTTACTGCTTGCCGGATTAAATCCGTTGGCGGCGAATATGAGTTCGACCATTGCGTTATTCCCCAGTCAAATCACGACAACGGTTGCCGGAAGAAAACTAATCGGCGGCGTGGGCAAAACCCCGTTTCGACATTTATTTATAGTGAGTGTGACCGGCGGTGTTCTCGGCGCATTGTTATTGCTATCAACGCCGGTCAGTATTTTTACACACCTGGTACCGTGGCTGGTTTTATTCGCTACCGTCGCTTTTGCGTGGGGTAGTTTTGGTTATAAACCCAAAGCAGATGGCGCGACTGGACATATGTCGAACCCGGTTGTGTGGCTGATCCAGGGCGCTATTGCGATATATGGCGGTTATTTCGGCGGTGGAATTGGCTTCTTAATGTTGGCAGCGCTCACCATCGCCGGTCAGCAAGTACGTACAGCCAATGCGACTAAAAATGCATTAGCGATGACGATGAACGCCTCAGCGGTAGCCATCTTTGCTTTTTCTCCCATGATTAACTGGGCCGCCGTAGGCGCACTTGGTATGGGTGGAATTGTTGGCGGCATAGTGGGAGCCTGGTTAAATCACCGATTGCCAGAAAAATTGTTGCGTGGGTTTGTGGTTGTGGTTGGCGTTGTGTTGACGGTTTGGCTTTTTGTCCGGGATTAAGTTGACCTTGCAATGCTGATAATGCGCTACCCAAAAATCAAAACTCCTGGCTATAAGGGATTCTGTTAAATTTCTGTAACCCCTTGATGTGTAATATACTCTCCGCTTTTCGCCCCCTAAAACAGGATGTTGCCAACGCGGTTATTTTCGTTGGTGCTACCGTAGAAACCCACCCGACACTATGTCTGAAATCAAGTCCGAATCGAATTCCATTTCCGTAACCACACCCTTCGACGCAGAACCAGTGCCTGATGTGTGCTTTGCTGACTTCGGTTTGTCGGATGATATTTTGCGCGCGCTTGCTGATCAGGGTTACGTACATCCAACCCCGATTCAGGCGGCGGCAATTCCGGTGGTTTTAGAAGGCCGGGATGTAATGGGCGCAGCGCAAACAGGAACAGGTAAAACAGCGGGATTTTCTTTGCCCATGATTCAACTTTTGCTGGCGCACGCTAACGCCAGCGCATCGCCGGCGCGACATCCGGTACGCGCACTGATCTTAACGCCGACCCGCGAGCTGGCTGATCAGGTCGCTGAAAATGTGAAAGCGTATTCTAAGTTCACCACGTTACGCAGTGTCGAGATTTTTGGTGGCGTGGATATTCAACCGCAAACCGCTGCATTGCGGGCGGGCGTTGAAATTGTGATCGCCACGCCAGGACGACTGCTGGATCACATTCAACAGAAATCCATTAACCTCGGTCAAGTACAAATGTTGGTGATGGACGAAGCCGATCGCATGTTGGATATGGGTTTTCTCCCCGACTTGCAGCGCATAATTAATTTGCTGCCCAAGGCCCGCCAGAGCCTGATGTTTTCAGCGACGTTTTCGCAAGAAATTAAAAAATTAGCAGCGACTTTTTTACGTAATCCACTCACCATTGAAGTCGCAAGAAGTAATGCGACGGCGGACAATGTCACGCAAATTGTGTACAAAGTAGAGGACGATGAAAAACGCGATGCGGTGAGTTTTATTATTCGCGAACGTCATTTAAAACAGGTCATTGTTTTTTCCAATACCAAAATCGGCGCTTCACGGCTAGCTGTGCATTTAGTCAAAACCGGCGTAAAAGCATCGGCCATCCATGGTGATAAATCACAATCAGAACGCATGGCGGCGCTGGATGCGTTCAAGCGTGGTGAAATTGAAGTCTTAGTCGCAACGGACGTCGCGGCACGTGGTTTGGATATTGCCGAACTACCTTGCGTCATTAATTATGATTTACCTTATAACGCAGAGGATTATGTCCATCGCATAGGTCGCACCGGCCGCGCGGGAGCTAAGGGCGATGCCATCTCGTTGTTTTCTGAAAAAGACGAACGTTTGCTGGTCGATATTGAAAAACTAATCAAGCAACAAATGGTGCGATTGCATTTGGCGGGTTTTGTCGCGGCCAAACCGCTGAAGTCGCATAGTCCTGTTGCGAGAAGTTCTTCTTCAGGCAGTTATGTAAGAAATGATCGTAAATCCACACCAGCAATTGATCCGTGGTTTTTGCAACCTTATCAACCAACTCCATCCTCATTAGCTCCGGAACAAAAACAGTCTTCGGCAGCGTCTTCTAAAACAGTCAAACGCGCTGCCTTGTTGGGTGGTTTGACGAAAAAATAATTTTTGTCATTCCTGCCGTTTTGTCACGTCATACCACGCCACGGTCCCCCGCGCGCTACTACCAACTTAGGAACGATAGTTAAAGCTGAAGTTAATGACAGCACGCCCCCCTCATGACAAATACCAATTAGTTTTCAAATCGACCTTAGGGTAAACCGCAGTAGATGCTTCTGACTAAAGGGATTACATTCCCCGACTCGGGTCATTGAAAGTAATTTTAAGGCGGATAGTCATAATTAAATCTGCAGTTCATACGTCAACCTTATTTAAATTTTTATAAAGAGATTATCAAATGTCGAATTGGATACCTAAAAATTGGTCTGATTGTTGTGGTTTGCGAAAGCCACAGGATGTTTTCGTGGAGCCAGGATCTCCTCCATCAAAAAGCTGTTCGCAGAAATTTTTTAGTAATCCGGTGATTAATGGTGTAAGCGGGATGTTTTTCGGAGCTGGCGCCATGTTTTGTACATTCGGTGGAACGGCAGACATGATGATTACTAATGCCACTGGCATTGGAAGTCAGATCGGAATAGGAACGATTCCATGGATAGCGATGGCTGTTGCAGGAGGAGCAAGCGGTGCTGTATTGGCCGGTAGTGTTATTAACTATTGTTGCTCGGAATCAGACCAGCAGGAAATGCCTTCTTCAGTTAGCCACAAACTGGAAAACAGTACATATGAAGAACCCGATGCTAACGTTTTGGCGGAAAAAAGATGTCCCCCATCAAAAAACTGTCTGGAGAAATTTTTTATTGGTCGGTTGATTATGGGTGGATTGGGTGCGAGTTTCGGCGCTGGCGCCATGTTTTGTGCGCTTGGCGGAACGGCAGATATTATTGCCGATACCAATGGAATTGCAAGTCAGGTCGGAGTAGGGGCGATTCCCTGGGTAGTGGCGGTTGTTGAGACAGGAATAAGCGGTATTGTATTGGCCGGTAGTGTTATTGGTTATTGTTGTGTGAAGCCGGATCAGCAGGAAACGCATAATTTAGGAACCCGCCGTGGTTTGCTGTTAGACACAGAGCCAGAGACAGAGCCAGAGCCAGAGACAGAGCCAGGAATAGAGCCAGGGATAGAGCCAAAGGCAGCTATATCTCATGATGATTTTGATACCCCTGATAGGTACCGCCTGATTGATTGGGAGAGTCCCCCAAGCTCTGAGCCAGATTGAGTTAAGAGCGGTTCGCAGGAGGCTGGACTGATACCGTAGCCAGTTCTGTCGAGGCATGGGCCTGTACATCTCCAGCCAGCACAATCTCTCACACCACTGCTTTATAACGTGGACATGATTATCGTTAAGCTTAATGAAGCAGGGATAAACATCATTGTCATGTTAAATAAAAAAATCCAAACCAGTCTTTAGTTCATCATCAGGGTTTACCACAGTAGATGCGCCTGAGCAAAACCAATATAGTTCGCCGCCTTTGACGCAGGAGTAATCAGGTCAAAATAAATAGCCTTTTATTTCAGCCCGTATTGATTTTCAGATTTTGATGACGACCAAACCAGGTAAGTGAGCATTTTTTTTATTTTTTATTGAGAGATACCACTATGGAACGCGCAGGAAATGCAATACGTTATGTTTTTGGATCAGATCCATGTTGTGGCGAAAGACCAGGTAGTGATTTGGATGAAGTACCAAAACCGAATGGGTTGGGGCGGTATTTAAGTAATCCACTGGCAACGGGAATACATTCAGCTTGCGCTGTGGCAGGTGGTTATATATTAGGATTGCCTCCGCTCGCCGAACATCTGAGCCCGGTGATTAACGGTACTGTCACTTGCGCGCTGGATGCTATAACAGCCGTGCTTCCGGTATCAGGAGCGGCAGTTACGGTGGGTGTTTTTGGTGGGGCGACTATTCTTGGTGTGGCGATCCATTACGCATTTGCGCCTTCGGGTAACGTAAATGATGACGGGGGCGAATCGGATATAGAGGGTAGTGATAGTGATATTAAGCTCAGCAATGCTGAGGAAGAGAGCGAGAACTATTCTCTAAAGCCTGGTTTGATGGAACGGTTTTTCACTAATCCAATCACAACGAGTTTTGGTGGAATTACCACTGCCTTGAGCGTAGGGACATTTGCATTGCCAACAATAGTCAACGCCGCTCAAAATACGAATTCCAATTGCACTGCGTACGATATAAATCCTGGCAAACCCGGAATGTTGGTTGGGACAGGAGAGGCGTTTATAAGCGCTACCTTGCTAGCCGGTTATGTTTACCATAGCGTGAAACAGTGTTTGAATAGCAGGCAACCTGTTGCTTCTGCTAAAACGCCATTAAGAGAAGGCGATGAAAAACGATATGGAACTCCGCAAAGAGAAGCGGACGATATGGTATTAATAGATCAGACACCTAAAGGAACTAACTGGTACGCAATAGTGATTGATGCAATTACGCCCGTCAAAAGCTCATCAACATCCAATAAGTAAGGGCGATTAGAGGGCGTAAAGAAGATTTTATTTCCTGCTGAAAGCATCTGAAGAAATGGTTTGTGTGGGCACATTTTGGTGCCCACCCGAAGTGCGCCCTTGCTCAGATAACACAACATTCCACATCGCTTTACAACATGGACATGATTTTTTCTGAACGCAACGAGGCAGGGATAAACATCACCATGTTGAACAAAGCAAACTAAGAAATCCAAACCAGTCGTTAGTTCATCATCCGGGTTTACCACAGTATATTGATCTGAGTAAAACCATTATATTTCGCTGCTCCTGGATCGTTAAGTGTGATTGAATTCAGGACAACGTTGACTTGTCATATCCACAGACAAGCCAAAACAGTGAGCATTAATTGTCACAAATAAATCACCATAACTATAATTTTTTATTGAGAGGATAAATCATGGATGGCATTACGGCTGGTATTAGTAGAATAAAGCTAAGGTTTGATAACTGGGCTAATGATCCAACACGGAAGAGCGCAGCACCTGATAAAGTGACGCTGCAGAGCATGAAGAGCGTTCCCCCGGACGCAGCACAGAACGTAGCTGCCGAGGCATATATATCAGGCTTCACACTGGTTGGTAATACGTACTTTTCGTATGAAACAATCGGTAAACATGAAGAGTCGGGTAGCAAAGAAACAGAAACAAGTTCTTCGGTTTGTGATGGCACCAGCGAAGAGGGGAGTGCATCTCTTTCGTCAGGACATACTCAGCAGCCCACAAAGAACGACAGTCTTTTGACTCCTGTTAAAGGGAATCACGCCGTATTAAATGATTATGAGGATCTGACGATATCTGGGACCCCGGTAAGTACTGCAAAAAAATTCTCACACAAAGTAGATTTAATCACACCAGAAAATCCCGATCCGAATAGGCGTCCCAAGCATCCGGATGGCCGGCACATATATAAGCCTTTCGAATTAAATTTAAATCGAGGCTTGGGCTTAGACGAGTCCTCATCTGATTAGATATTTGCATAACTGAAAAAACTAAAAATCATTTTGTAGGGTGGGCACTTTTTTGTGCCCACGCGGTATCGCAGATAAACCGGACACACATTAAGAAACTGATTGATCAATCATCCGCGTGGACATAAAAACGTGCTTACCTTACGAAGTCTGGTTTTGCTCAGACAACACAACATCCTCACGACACTGTTTTTGACAATGCGGACATGATTTTCCGGGAACGTAATAAACCGACAGTTGTTCCCGAGGAGTGACAATAGCGCGGCAGGCGTAACATTGTTCGGTATCCGTTGCTTCCAGTTTTGGATTCAGCGCCGTGCGGTAATCAAACACAAAACACTCACCGTGATAATGATCGCCACCGACTTCTTCAAAGTACTTCAAAATTCCACCTTCCAGCTGATACACATGGTCGTAACCGATATTTTGCATGTGTATCGCCGCTTTCTCGCAGCGAATGCCGCCGGTGCAAAAAGTGACGACTGTTTTATCATTTAACGCTTCTTTATGCGTGGCGATCGTTGCCGGAAATTCCGTAAATTTTTTAATGCGGAAATCGACCGTGTTATTAAAACTACCGACATCCACCTCAAACGCATTACGCGTATCCACCATCACAACTGGCCGGCCTGCATCATCATGTCCCTGATCTAACCAACGTTTTAATGTGCGCGGCGCAACGGAAGGTGCGCGACCGTCTTCAGGGCGAATTAACGGCATACGCATCGTGATGGTTTCGGCTTTTAATTTGATCAGTAATTTGGTGAAAGGCTGGCTGTCAGAAAAACTTTCTTTCGCTTGAACGTCACTAAAACGCGGGTCGGAGTGCAGCCAATCTATAAAACCATCAATTTCATGACGCAAGCCCGCCAGAAATAAATTGATGCCTTCCGGCGTTAAAAGAACGGTGCCTTTTAAATTCAGTTTTTGGCAAATGGCTAAAAATTCAGGACGTTTTTCGGCAGTATCGTTGAACGTGATGAATTTATAGGCGGAGATGTTAACGTACTGTGGAGCGCTGGACGACATAAGAATGAGCAGTAAAAAAAGGTTCTGAACTGGTTTTATCGGAAATAAATTTGCTAAGGCAGAATTATAAATCCAAACCAGACCGGAGTCCGGGTGTTCTCAGGGTTTCCCGCTATAGATGCATCAAAGTAAAACTAGTAAAGTTCGCGGCCTTAGGTGGATTTAGAAATAAATTAATTTGAGATGTCTGATGGTGAGCGGGAATGGTCAAAACTAAATGACCAAAGAAAATGAATGTTTTGTTTTAATTTACAACGATATCAATTTTTTTGAGAGAGTAAATAATGAGTAACGTTATCACTAATGGTTTAACTGAGTTTGCAAAACTAGGGATGGCTTTATATAACCAGTTGCCGGAGATGAATGCGCCTGGAACGGCGATGCTTCTGGAGATGAGCAACATTGAAGGGGCACCGGACAGAGTAACGGATTTCAAATTGGCAACACAACAATTCCTGCACCGTTGGTATATTCGTTAATAGGAGTTGGCGGCGCTGCGGTGCTGACAAGCATTTTTTTTGTAAGTTATCTTATATATAGACACTCTGCCAAACCGGAACTCGCTGAATTTGATGTTTCTGAAAAGGAGAGGGAAAGCGTGATGGGAAATGAGAGTGACTGGACTTCAGGAGTGACTTTTTCTACCGAACCACCGGAAATGACGCCACTTATAAAAAAACAGAATGGTGAGCCGGAATCAGGAGATGAACCTGGAATTTCAGCTTCTACCCAGGAGGAAGCAGATCTGGGGGACGACATAACTGCCACACTGATAAATAAATCAGACCTTCAAAATCAGGTGTAAACGGTGCTGATGAATATGGGGATACGCAGCCACTGGGTTAATAGCAAACACTAAAATGTTAACCAAAGTTGTAGTTTATCTTTACGGTTACGCCAATAGTTACTTTTGAGCAAACCACTAAGCTTCGCCGCCATTGACCGTCTGGAGTGCTCGAATTTGCGAAAATACTGACTTGAGATAGTTGAAAGTGAACTGGAACAGGCGAAGGTAAATAGTCAAAAGTAAGTGAACAAAAGCGGGTCAGGTTTTAATTTAATTTACATCGGTTTTAGTTTTTATTGAGAGAGCAAATAATGGACGCAGTGGTTGAGCAGCAGAACAAACATACAGATCGTTATGGCGTAAATTCAAAACAGGCTGAGAATAAATCTTGTGCAGAGTGTGCCAGTACCTTCTCAAAGAGGCTGGGTGTGACTTTTTTTGGTGTGGGTGCCGTTGCTCTGGGGATTGGAGGAGGGATTCATGGGGTTAACAGTAATAGTACAAATGTTCTCGTGCCACCACCTGTCAATCAGCCCGTAGGATTATTTCTTATAGAGCTTGGCGCACCAGCTGCGCTATTCGGTTTTATTTCTGTCGGTGTCGGGTATGTCCTTGATTACTTTACCAAACCAGCTGTAATTAATTTAAAAAGAGAGATGCCCGTTGATGGGTATAAATATAATCCTGACACGATGGAGACCAGTGACTCATTTACATCGTTCTCTAAGACGACAGAGAGGAGTGAGGCTGATCCGCTTATAGGATCACCAACACAACATGAAGATCAGGTCACTGGCGGCGAACAAATTGATAAAAAAATTCCACTTTTGGAACGTGCTGGCTCACAGTCTGGTGAAAACAACCAGGGACTAGATCAGTCTGATAAATTAGATGACGTTGAAGTCAACATAGATGGGCATTCTGGTTCTGAAGGTGAAGTTGAAATGGCGAAAAGCCTTATTAAAAAAATCAATAATAAGAAAACTCATCCGTACACTGATTTAATGAAAAAGATAATGCAGATATTATTTGACGAGAGTTAAAGGTTGGTCGAAATACGCAAGACAAGTCTGCATTTTATTTTTAGCCGATCTGATTTGTAAGTGCAGTGAAGCAGGGGATTGATGGCATAAACACCGTCAATCCCCTGCTGCTTTTTGAGCTGTCCATGTAATCTGATCCGGTCATTACACATGCGCTATTTTCTCTTTCCCGCAAGTGGGCAAGAATAAAAATAACCATTTTTAACAAAGCAAAATCACCAACCCAAACTAGCCTGGAAAGTTCGCTCCTGGTTGTTAAGCAGAAGCCTGGAAATCGTTGAATGGTTGCCCCTGAAAGGGAGTTGGTTAACTAGTCAAAAGTAAATCAACCTTGTTTTAATTTGTTTATTGAGAGAGCACAGAATGATTGCAAGTATCAAAGACTGTATTTGGGGGAAGCAGGAGTATGACGGGATTGTTGATAATCCCCGGCCATCCTGGAGCGTCTTGGATGTGGTAACCAGTCCACCCACAACGACTCTTTATTTCGGTCTTATCGGATTATCTGCTACGTGGTTAGGGCCCCATAATAGCGAAGAAATTTTTCTATATGAATCGCAAAAATAAATGTAAAAAATAAAGCCAAACTGTCGCATCTTTGCCCTTAGAGTTTACGGCAATAGATGCAGTCGGGCAAAACTATTACAGTTCGCCGCCACGGTTTATCAAGAGTAATTGAATCCGGGAGATGTTGACTTACGATGACTAAAATAAGTTGGAATAATTAAGGTGTCTCGTCAAAAGAAAGTTGGCTTTTTTAATTAATTTTATTTTGATTGTTATCAGGAAAGTAAATTATGAATTTTGGACAAAAAGTTGGAAATGGTCTTGCGGTTTTGGGTATAGGATTAATGAGTGCCAGTAATCTTGCTACGGTGCCTGGAGCGTCAATCAATTTACATCAACATTTCAACCCTGCAAACGCTTCAAATGCTACCTGTGATTTAAATGGTCTCTGTCCTCCGCCGCCAAATGAGTATTCCTATTACGATTTGATGCAATTGGGTGGAACTGCAGTTAGTTTCACAGGTTTGGTCCTGTTGGGTATTGGCGGCGGGATTTCTCTGGTATGCGCACCACGTGGGCAATATGACAAAATCAATGATGACAGTACACTGTTAAGCTAACCAAAGACAGATCTGCGTTTTATTTTTACCTGATCTGATTTTGAAGAGTAGGAAAAAGCAGGGGATTCATGGCACAAACGCCTTGAATCCCCTGTTGCATTTGAACTGCCCATCAGCCTTAAATCGACGAAGGTTTCAGCTCCCTGTTCCGACCAACGGGAGAGCAACTGTGTTTCAAGTCAAGCAAAATTGGAAGAAAAATTGTTATCCCAGGGTTTACCTGATTTCATAATCGCATTAAGAATCGTCAACAATTTATGCATACAAGCCACCAACGCTAC
>Ga0209512_1005443_pt1 | contig 10592 bp, 8 predicted proteins | sample frozenSSSSmetaG_FD_184142 | JGI IMG/M metagenome (GOLD analysis project Ga0209512, IMG submission 184142) | Glacier valley bacterial and archeal communities from Borup Fiord, Nunavut, Canada, to study Microbial Dark Matter (Phase II) -... | ecosystem: Environmental > Aquatic > Freshwater > Ice >... | reverse complement strand
AAACTCTTTAAACTCCTTAAAGCTACTTAGCTCTTTTAAGGCCTTATAAGAGCTTAGCTCTTTAAACTCTTTAAACTCCTTAAAGAGAGAAAATAAGCCTAGCTCCTTAAGATCTTTAAGGATGGTAATACTAAACCCTTCTAGCTCTTGTAAATCTATAGAGTTAAAGTTCTCCTTAGAGAAGAACTTATTCTCATTGTTAAAGAAGCCATTTATAAGGGAGTATGCCATAATGAATGAAATAAGAGTACTAGAGTATAATATAGTATATAGGATAAAGTATAAGACAATATAATGATAAAGTAATAGAGTATATAAAACGTATAATGATAGAACAATGCTAGACTATAAAACAATAGACAATAGATAAAATAGTAATATGACTAAAGGGAAACAATGTATATACTTATAACCTTATAAGAAAAAGGAAGTATAGGTAGGTAGGTAGGTAGGTAGGTAAGGTAGAGAAAAGTAAAGGAGTAGTAGGTATAGGTAGTAGTAGTAGTAGGTAATGGTAGTAATAGGTATATGTAGGAGTAGGAGTAGTAGGTGTATATAGGAGTAGTAAGTAGTGTGTGTATATGCGTGTATGTGTATGTGTATGTGTATGTATGTGTAGGTGTAGGTATAGGTCTGTGTAAGTGTAGGTATGTGTGTAGGCAGTCCCGAAAGAGCCATCGAAGCGCCGTCTAGCTGTCTCCAGAACAGTCCACGCCCTTTGGACCACCCGCACTCTCAATTGCACGTCCCACACAGCCCGCCTTTCCAATAAGTAGTTTCCCGTGAGCTGACCATTCCCGGCCATCAGATCCAAGCCCGTAGTTGAAGGACCAATTCGATAAGCCATCACAGCCCTTGATCTGTTGCAACAAGCCGCCCTCGCGCTGTCCATAATCCGAACTCGCGTAGCCATTTCCCCAGATCCAAAACTCGTCGAAAATGATCTTGTACTGGACATCGCAGCTGCCGCCAGGCGTGTTGGGCAAAGGCTGGCGCAGCGCTGTGGGATTAATGTGGTAGGTTGCTTTGTCGACGGAGATTGTGCCGCCACCTTTCCAATTCATGGGGTTGGCGGGATCATTGCCGTCACAATTATCAGAAACTCTCTTTAGATAATTGTTGCAATCTACCTCGTTGAACGGAATCTTGCTGCCTGAAGACCAGTCTATAGAAATATTGACTTCGTCGAGCGCCTGTAAAAGCTTGTTAGTATGGTGGCTACTACACACCGAGCGTGGAGATTCTGATCTTGACCTACTTTTTGGTTGAACGAGCGACTAATAGAGCCCGAGTCCTTGTCTTGAACGCCTTGCTTCACGGCCTGGCTGCAGAAGTCTTTGATGTTGTCTGCAAGCTGAGGCTGGGCCACGTACTTCTTTGAGCCAAGACCATTGCATTGCTGAAATACTTGGGGACCAGCGAGTAGTGCAGGTTCAGGTCTAGGGGTTGGGTCTGGGACGGTACCCGCCTTGTCGGCCCACTCCTTCAGCTGCGTGATGTATTCCGCGGGGTATTGGTCATCGGAAATCCATTCAAGATCATTCAGGGGTGAAGCTGTGTTCTCGTCGCTCAAATCAGTGGTGTCGACGTTGATGTCCTCGCTGAACGTGAAGGTAATGTCATCACCACCAGCTTTCAAGCTTGACTCATATGTGTCTCCGTTTAAGCCCCAGTCGGTACCATTAGTGAGAACTAACTGTGAAATTTTAGGACGCACACTTATGGCCCCACCATCTGCTATTGGGAGCCATGGATATCTGTTCGGACTGTGTGAGCCAACATTTATATTCATTTTAATCATAGATGATAAGTCATGGTAGCTTACCCATTAATTTTGCCTTGCACGTATTTGGCAAGCACATATTGTGCAAAGTTATCGGCTATCATATTATCAGCACACATTGAATATTGGTTCTGCAGAACTAGAACTGACCATTGAGGGTGATGTCCGAAGCAATCTTGAACCTGGATGTGCGGGCTAGAATCTTGGTGTTCATTGCGCCATATGCGTCGACAGAGACCTTTCTTTTCGTGTATTGATCATCGTTCGAGTCGTTCGGATTACTCTGCTTATACTGCCAGATCTTCATGTTCATGTCGACAATGTGACGGTCCCCGTTTGCAGCATAAGCTACTCTGTTGGCGTGCATCATCTCATGGAGGATGATATATGCTATAGCATTGAGTGGTAAGCACGTCTTCCCCCTGCCAAGATGGTATAACTTACCCTTGTTTGTGTAGGAGGCCAGGCCATACTTTAGAGTGTAATCTGTACTGTCCTTCCACTCGTTGATTCGGTCATCCAGTCGCTTGTAGTCGAAGAAGCTGTTGCAGATGTACATGTTCGGTATCGCATCTTTCGAAAGGTAGTTTTTATCGCCCGTGCCATCGGTAGCCTTGGTGTTCCAGGTGAATGCCTTGAGGCCGTTACCCTTTATTTTGCACCTTTCATTGAGCTCTCTACCGTTATCAGGCCCGCAACCAACATTGATCAGAACCTTCCATCCTGCTGGCGTGGTTTTCCATCCCTGCCCAAAAGTTTTGGCAGCAGAAAAGACGGCTTGGATCTTACTCTGGTAGTCCTCTTCTTGCAGTATTAGTACAAAAAGCGCAAGGCCATCAGCCGCCGGATAGAAATGGGGAACTCACTGTTTAACGCTGGTGGCCCAAAGAATTCAATGGCAGCAACGTCATTGAAGTCAACTGTTCCTATGTTGGATACAAGTTTGATAGCATCGTCCCACGCGGAAGTAATCAGGTCCTGTCTAGCGGTGGGGCAGTCGCTGTTGAACGATAAGTTCACGGATTCGATGCCGACGTCTTCTTGCCGAGGTTCATGTAGTGGGACGGCTGTTACTTGTGTAAGCAGTAGGCCAGAGAGAAAAATGACGTTGTATAGTGATAGTGAGGAATGCATAGCAAATGCAATGAGTGAATGAAAGATTGGTATGTTGTGTTGGTCTAGATACAGAGAGATGGGATGGAACTAGCCTTATCTCTTAAAGACATTATATCTTAAGTCGAGGACTGTAGTATTGTAATGCTGAAGAATCTATCCTATGAATAGAGTGAAACAACATGGTATTAGCGAAGGATTCGTACCCTCGATATGGCGGGTGAAATGCAATATGATTGTCGAGGGGCAGGCGCAGCTTGCTTAAGCGCTGCGGCAAAGAGAGTTAGGGGTCGTCAAAATACTCATCAAGTTTCAAATACTACATAGCTCTATTTAAGAACGGAGAAAGCGCTTAAGTTATTGGTCACCGCCTTCGCGGCAGAATTCTTCTTAGCGTTAAAGCTGAACATCGCTTCGCTCCTCCATCTTGAATCTGCCACATCTCTAACTTCCTGCCCCGCAACGACCTTTTCACGCAACAACTCTCATATTGCAATCTTCTCGAAATCATCGTCACAACAAATCAATCATGGCTCACTATCGCGACGATAAATCCACGGATGCACTGATGGCCGACGTGCCTCTTATCTCCAAACCTCGAAACGCGAGCCGTTTTCGACTCATCGTCATCGCTCTTACCGTCTGCATCGCTGTATCTAGCTTGCTCTTCTTTCTCAGTTCACCCTTCAGTCTAACTACGACCAGACCCACCTCGTGGAACGAGGGCTCCGACTGGCCCGACGAGCCCGTCGAGCCCTTCGACCCGATCAAGCGCTACAGTCTCGACTATGGCAATGTGGCCTGCTGGCAGAACGAAGGCGTCTGGATCAAGAAGCTCACACCGGTTGAACTGTCCTCAATCGGCGTTGACCGCTTCCAAGACACAGAACGATCGCTTAGTCAGGCGGAGGAGGACGCATTTTGCGCGCGCCTACGCACGTACGGTGCCAGCTTCTGGTCGCTGCCTCCTCGCTGGCCTGATCACGTCAACTGGTGCGAGACCATCGACTTCTGCGTCGAGCCAGACATCAAGGTGAACCTCACTTTGGGCTTCCCTGAGAGCGGTGGCGTATGGGTGCTCGATAACAGTCAAGGCTGGGAACAGCTCTACCCTCGGAATTTGGGTTTGCGCAACGCGCTTACGATGGAGGAGAGGTGCAACGTCATCAAGGACCTGGGCGGGAAGTTCTGCGAGAGTATGGAGGCGTGCCCGGAGACGGCTGCCCTCCTTGGCGATGTAGAGGTTGTGAGGGAGAGTTTGGGTGAGGATTAAGGATGGGGAAAGGGCGTGGCGTTTGATCTGTGGGTTGGGAATTGTTTATTGGAAATGGTTTTTTGCGGTGAATATGGAGCAAGGTGTTTCTAATATGCTCGCATTCATGGCGGTGTTTCTGTTGCGTTTAATGAAATAGCGAATCACAGCATTTCCTCGAAGGTTTTCTCTGACAAATCAACGAGATGGCGCTAAACTGAAGACAAACTCAAGTTTGCATAACTTCTGGCTTGATCGCCATTCTTAGCCGCATTGTGAATTTTGTGAGGAAGACAGATGGAGGAGAGTCGTGATATTCGCCGCTCCCCCCTGTTGTTATGCGCCGCCCTCCCCCTCCCCTGCTCTCGCATACAAAAAAAGGCATAGCTTCTTTCGCCTTATCAAAACTTCAAAATCACAACTTATATAATTTTTAACTTGACTTTACAACACAACGGTTAGGGGTTAGGGGGCTAGTATCTTTTTGATGTTCGTGAAGGACAATGACGGGGGGGGGCGCATAATAACAGGGGGGGAGGGAAGGGGAATATTACGACTCATGGAGGAGGTTGTTCTGGGCTGTGGCTGCGGGGATGCCATGTGGGGCCCTCAAGGAGACCCCTGGAACAGAGAAGAACCTATAAGCTGAATATCCCTGTGCCTCGTGGGCGGGTAAATACGATCAGGATTCAGTATGCGCGCTTACTCGTTACAGTCATTTAACATATCACAGCCTAGTACCTGAAACACGCCTATAATAGTCGAGGGCGCTTAAGAATGTATTTTAATTGTAGCAGCGGAACCCCTACTACTTTGGGGGCAGGTGTGAAGTGTAGGGGTTCCGCTCCTACAATTTCTCGATACAGGGCTCGAAATAGACGGCAACAAGATTGTAGATAGATAGACCAGTGGCTGCAATCAGGTTCCAGTGAACTCGATTCTGTATCCTGAACTTTCTTCATTGCACTTGGCATCGCAAAAATTCAAGCACTTCCACATACTCTTCTCTAGTCATTACCGCAAACACATCGTCCATCAAAAGTCACCGCTCGAGCTTTCCAGCAATTGAGAACATCACTACCTACCCGACCTTCAAGCTCAACTCCCTCCCTCAAGTCGCTCCAATGTATCCAACAATATCCAAACCCGCCCTTTTCACCCTCTTCGCTCTCCTCACCGCCACATCCACCACCCAATCCATCACCCAATCCATCACCCTCGACCTCTACCACAGTAACACAACCTGCCTCGCCGGCCAGTCGGGCGACATCACCTACAACGCAATCACAATCGAATCCGGCTGTCAGCGTGTCTCCCTATATCCCAACGGCCAATACACGGCGCCCGGCGCCTTCAGCGCGAAGGTCTCGAGCACCAATCCTAGGATTGTGTTGCACCTCTTCGACGATACGGCGTGTACTGATACGATGCCCGATACAGTGGAAGGCGATGGAAGCACCGGATGTGCGCTGCAGGCGCTGTCGGGCGCAGGCTGGATGAGCTTTAAGGTGGAGACTGCGTAGGGTGGCGGGGATGTGTCGTGAGATATACTGTGGGTATTTCTATGGAAGTCACGGAGATGCGAAATGTAGAGGATGTGTGACGTTAGAGCTTGTTCCTGTTTGCTTGCACACAATGTCCGCTAAGTATAGCTATAACTTGTATAGCATCTAAAATTCATATTAAACAGTTACACTTAGTTTATTTATTTATAAAAGAAAAAATGTCGTTAAACTAATCTAATCTTTCAACATTCTTTAATCAACTATGGCTAATAAAGTGAAAAGGAGAAGCTAGAGGCTAAGTAGACAAAAGGAAGCCTTACTTAAAAAGGCGTACTAGATAGTAAAATTCTATAACGTACATGTGTAGCGAACGGCGCAGACAAGTGAACGGTACACTTTTCCACGACCATGTAACAAACACTGTAATAATGCAACCACAACAAAATTAATTACTTAAAATTACTTAGAATCCTCTTCTTTAGACGTTTCTATATCATTCTAATAAGTACGCGCATTATGTCCTATCTCGCCGCAGTTCCTATAGCGCTGTACACGCGTTTCAGCCCTCGCCTTCTAACCACTACCTACCTATAATTCCTGCTGTACCTACTACGCAACATCCTTCTAATCCTACAAATCCTATGCCTCTTATAGACTAAGTGATCCTCCTTAACGTAGGCGTCTCTTTTTAGCCCTCTAGCGTTTGCTAAGCTCTTCATTTGTCTATTAAAGGATCTAGTTCTCTAACTTTAATAAGGCTAACTTAGACATTACTTTTAACGTAGCCTTTACAAACTAGTTAACAGCTTTATAAATCAAAGTTAGAGAGCTATTCTTATACTAGGTAATACGACTTTTAATAAAAGAAGTTTATAAAGAGGCCTTAGTTAGATTACTTAGCGTCTTAGAAACCTAAGTGTAACGTCCATGGACTACTTCTAAGGTGGAGGTGGTCTTTGCGTTAGGTTTAGTTATGAAGTTAGGGGATTAGTGTTACAAAGGTGGGTTCTATAAAGTATGCACGTTACTAGTATGTATAAGATACTCTATTAAGTTAAGCACAAAGCTCCTATCTAAGGAAATGCTACGTACTTATATAGAGGCGTCGTGCTAAAGGAGAGTCCTAGAGAGTCTAGATAGTCTAACTATCCTAGCTATCCTAACTATCCGTCACGTAACCATTCATGTCTCATGACTTAGGAAATGTGTTATAACACTAGCTCCCTCCCCCTAAGTCTTGTCCTTAAGGCCTAGTTTGCTAACTAAGAAATGTGCTAACTACTTAAGTAGGGTTATGCCTATATATTTTAACTAGATAGGTTACGCTATCATCATGTCTTTAAATAAACACTGTAAGCTAAAGGAAAGAATTAATCTTACTAACTATATACTTTGTAATAGTATTCTAATGCCTTCTTATTCTAACTACAAATGCACTAAGTGAACCTACATCATCTCGCTAGACTCTTAACAGTGTAGTAAGTGTGTCCATTACAACTTAAAGTGCAACGCTACAGCCCTAACTACTAGTTAATAGGAAAAGCTACAAAAAGAAGAGGAACGACTTAAACTTAAGGAAGAGCTTGCTACTTAGTAGGAGTAGGAGGCCTTCACTTAACAGATGCATATTTATAAAATGCAAAAGTCTCTAAAAGTGTTACGAATATCAAAGGCTTCACTATGTGTGTTGCTTGTGTGTTGTGTTGTTCACGTGTATAAGGCAGAAGTGTTCGCTAGCAAGGTAGCTAGCTAGGTGTGCGTTTGTGCACGAGAACCCCATCCTATATATATAGATCTTTCCTTTCCTCTCTCTTTCCTCTTTTCCTTCTTTTCTCTCTAGATTAAATCTAGCACTTTAGATCCGCATGACCTGCTCTACGTAACCGTGACATAAGATTCAATCTCCCTTTTCCTTTCATCACTTTCATTAGTGATACAGAACTTAAACAGAACTTGAAATTGAATACAGAATACAAAGATCACGAATGAACACGAATTCAGAACACGAAGAAGATTAAGATACTAATCTCAGAATACGAAACTTAAACAGAAAGACAGAATAGACTTAAAGGCACAGAAGCCCTAGGGCACATGGAAAGAACAAGAACAGAATACAGAACAGATTGATATACAGGTCTTTGAAAACAGAACAAGAAGAAACACACACATACAAATTCAGATTTGAAACAGAAGAACAGAACTACCTTTGAACACAACAAGACGACCTCTATTCACCTTTATACACGCCATTTAGACGCATCTAGACCTTTCACACCGCTCCCTTGACTTTTAGGCACCTAGTGGTGGAACAACTGTGTGGGAAGTGCGCCTAGCGAGGTGGCTCTAACAGTTAGCAAAGTGCGCCATAGGGCCTATGGAGATACGCGTCTAGATCCTGAAGTTAAGGAATCGACACCTACGAATACGAATACGAATCTACTATTACAAGAAAGCAAAGATAGCACGAGACGCTTAAGAGAGAGCTGCTGCCTACAGTGGTAGTCTAGAAGATGAAGAAGACTTTTAGAGATTTGCTAAGCCTAGCCTAGCAAATGCCTAAGAAGCTTAAGAGCAAACCCATAGAAGAGAAACTCTACTTAAACAGACCACTCCTACCCTTTGAATTTAGGAATTAAAGGATCTCACAAAGATTGAGAACTAGACTAAACACTAGAAGAAAGCTGCCCTCGAAATCCAGAAGCAAGTCATGGAAGACTATACCTAGTTAGCTGAGCTCTACAACCACGTCCTCGCCTAGGGCAAAGAGATGAACGCACAGATTTAGGCATAAGATACTCAAATTCATGAATTGCAAGATGGAATTGAACAGTTGCAGGAAGTCATTCAAGATGATAAGAAGACTCATAAGAAGCAAGCTGCTGTCATTAAATACCTTTAGCAACAGGCTCGTGAAGGAACTCTAAATTCTTAAGTCTCTACTACTATGAGCAAGAACAAGTCTACAAAGCTACTAGACCCTCCTATTCTTACAGACGGAAAGGAGCCTGCCTACGACGACTAGCTTGCGAAGATGCAGTCAAAGTTAGAAGCGAACTAAGATCACTTCCCTACTTAAGCTTTACAAATTAGTTACATTCAAAGCAGAATAGTAGGCACCGCAGCCTTGTGTAACGCTAGGTCTTAAACGTATAAGACTCACAGAGGTTTCTTGCGTAAAGGTTTAACTTAACAGAGGAGGTAGGGGATCATACACAAAGGCTTTAAGTAACACGTTACTAGTATGTGTAAGATACTGTTTTAAGTTAAGCACGAAGCTCCTATCTAAGGAAATGCTATCTACTTATATAGAGGCGTCGTGCTAAAGGAGAGTCCTAGAGAGTCTAGATAGTCCAACTATCCTAACTATCCTAACTATCCTAACTATCCGTCACGCGACCATACATGTCCCGTGACTTAGGAAACGTGTCGTAACACTAGCTCCCTCTCCCTAGGTCTCGTCCCTAAGGCCTAGTCCGCTAACTAAGAAATGTGCTAACTACTTAAGCTGGGTTATGCCCACATATTTTAACTAGATAGGTTACGCTATCGTCATGTCTTTAAACAAACACTGTAAGCTAAAGGAAAGAATCAATCTTGCCAACCGTATACTTCGTAACGGTATTCCTATGCCTTCCTATTCTAACTGTGAACGCGCTAGGCGAACCTACATCATCTCGCTAGACTCTCAACAGTGTAGTGAGTGTGTCCGTCGCAACTTGAAGTGCAACGCTATAGCCCCAACCGCTAGTTAATGGGAAAAGCTGCGAAAAGAAGAGGAACGACTCGAACTTAAGGAAGAGCTCGCTGCTTAGTAGGAGCAGGAGGCCTTCGCTTAACGGATGCGTATTCGTAAAATGCAAAAGTCTCTAAAAGAGCGTGGTGCTAAGATGCTACAGCGCGGACTGAAAACCCTTAACGAACTTAACGAGGCGGAAGAGAAAGAGCGAAAGAAGGCAGAAGCCAAAGCTTCTCCTTAAGCCACTACCGAATCTTCTACCCATGATGCCGCTTCGTCTAACCTGTTTTCCGCTTTATCTCCTTCATTCTAGGAAAGCTAGGGTGGCGACGTTAGAACTCCTCTAACAACTCTAGGCAGTTGAGGTTCCTCGCTAGTTCCTAAGTGTTCTCCGTATGTTCATATCCTTTCCATTTAATTAGGTATTGCTCTTGTTTTCCTACTAATCTCTAGTCTAGGATTTCTTCAACTTCGTATACGCCTAGCTCATTTTTAGGTTAGAGTTTGGCGTTTGTAGCGAGTGGTGTGTTTCCCTTTGCTAGTTCCAACAACGATATGTGGAACACTAGGTGTAGCCGTGATTCCTTAGGTAGCTGCAGCCTATAATTAACTAAGCTCACTTTTCTAAGAATCTTAAATGGTCCCAACTTCTTAAAGTCTAGTTTCATACTTAGTCGTTTCGTTTTAATGTGTTTTTAGAGTAGGTATACTTTATCCCCCTCCTTAAAGGTAGGTTCTATACTGCGCTTTCTGTTTGCATAGACTGCAGATCGTTCATTTAAGAATTAGATGTCCGTTGCTAACTGTTCGTGGAACGCCTTTAGTCTTTTAACTGCAATTATAGCCTGTTCTACTCTTGCTTCGTCCTGTCGTGGCTGTCTGTATGCCTCTAGCTAGTAGCCGTAGTTAGCAAAGAAGGGCGAAACCTTAGTTGCTTCTGTCATTGCACTATTATATGCGAACTATACGATAGGTAAGATCTAAACCCAATTGTCCTGCTAGTGGTTAACGTAACTTCGTAGATATTGTTTAAGAGTTTAATTTAATCTTTCCGTTAGTCCATCTGTCTAGGGGTGAAACGCTGTTAAAAGCTTGTGGTTTGCACCTAGCAGTGCCATTAATGATCTCTAGAATTTCAAGGTAAAGAGCTTGTCTCTGTCTAAGATGATTTCTTCTAGTAGTCCATGGTTGGCTATGATGACT
>Ga0209512_1005442_pt1 | contig 10592 bp, 5 predicted proteins | sample frozenSSSSmetaG_FD_184142 | JGI IMG/M metagenome (GOLD analysis project Ga0209512, IMG submission 184142) | Glacier valley bacterial and archeal communities from Borup Fiord, Nunavut, Canada, to study Microbial Dark Matter (Phase II) -... | ecosystem: Environmental > Aquatic > Freshwater > Ice >... | reverse complement strand
AAAGAAGCAAGAATTTTTTTGCCAAGCTGTAAATATAGCAGAAAGCCTTTCCAAAGAATGAATTTAGATAAAGAGAAAGCTCCTGTATTATTTCAAGCGGGGTAAGGTAAATCTTAATCAGGGGAAATAGGAGAACTCCATGGCTCCCCTGGTTAAGAATATACGATTTATAACAACTTAATCAGCGCTTCTAATTCTACAGATAAAACTTTTGCAAGCGCAAAATCAGTATCTTTTAAAGCCAATGCAATTTTCGTTTCCACTGCTTTTTTCTTTTGTTCAAGTTCTAAATAATCTCTATCGAAATGATTCGCATAAATCATCTTTCTAAATTTTCGCATACTCATTTTTCTAATCGTCTTATCTTCAATAATTAAAACAAAATCCATACAGTTTACGATAGAATAGAAATCATGAGAAATCATTAGAATAGCACCTTTATAGTTTTCCATGGCTCTTTCCAGTGCTATTTGTGAATAGGTGTCTAGATGACTTGTTGGTTCATCAAGAAGCAACAGGGTTGCTTTACTAGCAGCAATTTTAGCCAATTGAAGTATATTTTTTTCTCCACCAGATAAAGATCCTATCTTTTGATTAAGGACTTCTTCCTTAAAACCATAGTTTAAAATATATGACCTAATCTCTTCATAAGTTTTAAACCCAGCATCAAAGAACTCTTCAAGAATTGTATTAGACTCATTTAGCATTTCGCCTTGAAGCTGAGATAAATAAGCCACGCGGGCGTCTTCGTTTATCTCAATGGAATCATGATTATTTTTAAAGATTTCTCGGAGTAAAGTCGTTTTCCCGGTACCATTTGAACCGATAAGGGCTACTTTGTCAGTAGTTTTAAGCTCAAAGTTAACATTTGTTAGAAGCATATCATCAAAGGCAACACTATAATTTTTGACTTTTAAGGCAATCGCATCTGCGATTTCATTATCTGTAACGAAACTGATTTCCGGTTGTTTAATATCTACAAATGGTGCTTTAATTTTACGGGCTTCTAATCTTTCATTGATTTTAACTCTAGCATTCAGAGATTTCCCTCTAGAAGCTTCAGAATGGATGGCTGAGGCAGATCTAAGTTTATCGATTAAGATCTCATTTCGCTCAATTTCCTGCGTATCAGCAATCGCTAGTTCTTGTAACTCGATTTTACTTTGAAGTAATGAGAAGTTATAATCAATATATCTTCCATTAAACTCTTGGAGCTCTGTGTTTTCAAGGTGTATAATTTTATTAAAACAATGATTCAATAGATATCTGTTGTGCGTTATAATTAGCAATATTCCTTTGTGTGAATTAATTAGATTTTTAAGGGCATTAAGGTTTTCAAAGTCTAAAAACACATCGGGTTCATCCATAATCATTAAGTCTGGACCGGTTAGCATTTCCTTAATTACTTGAATAAGTTTGAATTCCCCACCACTAAGTTTTGATACCAGTAGATCTTTGTACTGGATTAGGTTTGCTAGATTTAGTTTCTTATTAATATTACTTTCGAAATCATCCCCACCAATTGCATTAAATGCGTCTAAAGCTAGTTGGTACTTTCCCATTAAAGAATCAATATCCGAAGATGTTTCCATCTCAGTACAAATAGAGGTCAATTCATTTTGCAGCTTAATAAATTTTTCCCCAATAAATTCGAAAACTGTAATTTCTTTTGATTTATCGAGCCTGGAGAACTGACTTACATACCCAAATCTACAACCTGGGGTTATCTCTAACTTTCCATCGAACATATATCTTTCTGGATCCATAATTATATCAATCAGTGTACTTTTTCCACTGCCACTTGTTCCTATAAAGGCACAATGTTGACCATCTTCTAATGTAAATGAAATTTTATTATATAGATCCTTTTGCGGAAATGAGTAGGATAAGTTATCAACTTTTATCATATTATTACCTTTCTTTATCACTAAAAAAGAGCCTATAACAATAAGCTCTTCAACATATTATCTTCACAATCGCTATTTTACAATTGCTTCTGATGTAGTAAAGACATTCTTTTAGTTTACCATTGATAGCATAACACTATTTACGACTAATTTCAATCATTTCATTTTAAAGGTTTTCGCCGAAGGCAAAAAGTTATATTATATAAGGAACGATTCACATGATGTTAAAGAGAGCATTTTATTGCAATTTGGAAAATAAGTTTCCTTAAATGCACTTAGTATGTTAGGATTATCTTGTTATATACTTTCGGATACCTTCTTTATTGCAAAAAGCCTTGGTTCTAATTGACTTGCTGCGTTAAATTTGGCAATACCTATCTATAACTTTATAAGTGGTATTGGACTGTGTAAACTTCTGCAAATGCTTTGTAATAATCAAAATAATGGATATTCGACAAGCAGTATTCAGATAAATATATTTAGAATTCAAATTAATTTAACGATACAGGAGATATATAATGAAAAGATTGGTAATTGGTATTTTAGCTCATGTTGATGCGGGGAAAACTACGCTTGCGGAAAGTATGCTATATCAGACTGGAAGTATCAAAAAATTAGGTAGAGTGGATCATAAAAATGCGTTCTTGGATACGTATGAGCTGGAGCGAGCCAGGGGCATTACTATCTTTTCAAAACAGGCAATATTTGTCCAAAATGATATGGAAGTGATACTTTTAGATACGCCGGGACATGTGGATTTTTCTGCTGAAATGGAACGAACTTTGCAGGTGCTCGATTATGCTATATTAGTTATAAGTGGTAGTGACGGCGTACAGGGACATACCGAAACTTTATGGAGATTGCTCGTACGATATAAGATACCTACTTATCTATTTGTGAATAAGATGGATATGGAAGGAACTGACCGCAAGGCACTGATGGAAGATTTAAAAAAGCGTCTGAATGATGGATGCGTGGATTTTAGTAATGATCAGGACCAGAATGAATGGATGGAGAATCTCGCAATGTGTGATGAAGCATTGCTAGAGAAATATATGAAAAGTGGAGTTGTTGGAACGGAAGATACAGCAGCACTGATTGCAGCGAGAAAAATATTCCCGTGTTATTTTGGCTCAGCCCTCAAACTAGATGGAGTGGAAGAATTTCTAAGTGGCTTGGAGTGCTTCACGAAATCCTCCCATTATCCTGAAGAGTTTGGTGCAAAGATATATAAGATTGCAAGAGATGAACAGGGCAATCGTTTGACCTATTTGAAGATAACAGGGGGCAGTTTAAAAGTTAAAATGCTCCTTACAAATCACAAAGAGCAGAAACATATACAATCAGAGACCGATACCAAACAAGCCATGTACGAGAATGTTGTCTGGGAAGAAAAAGTCGACCAGATACGGATTTATTCAGGGGTCAAGTACGAAACAGTTGATGAAATTATAGCGGGCGCTGTATGTGCGGTTACCGGACTCAGTATGACATTTCCTGGTGAAGGTCTGGGTATAGAGGCTGAATCGGGCATGCCGATTCTAGAACCAGTACTTGACTTTCAGATATTGTTACCACCAGAGTGCGAGGCACATGTTATGATATCTCAATTACGCCAATTGGAAGAAGAGGACCCGCTACTTCATATTGTATGGTCCAAACAGTTGAAAGAGATACACGTCCAACTGATGGGAGAAGTGCAGGTCGAAATCTTAAAGAGCATTATATTGAAACGTTTTGGTGTTGATGTAGTATTTGGATCTGGAAATATTGTTTATAAAGAAACGATTATGGAGCCGATGGAGGGTGTGGGACATTTTGAACCATTGCGGCATTATGCTGAAGTCCACCTCCTCATGGAGCCTGGTAAACAGGGAAGCGGACTTGTCCTAAACTCAACATGCAGCGAGGATGGATTGGATCGTAACTGGCAGCGACTGATACTGACCCATTTGGAAGAAAAAGAGCATATTGGAGTATTGATCGGTTCACCGATTACGGATATGAAGATTACCTTGATCGCCGGACGAGCGCATCAAAAACATACGGAAGGTGGAGATTTCAGACAGGCCACATATAGAGCAGTACGGCAGGGTTTAAAGAAAGCCAAAAGCGTTCTTTTGGAACCATATTATAATTTTCGGATGGAAGTACCTTCAGAAACAGTAGGAAGAGCCATGTCAGATATCGGGCGGATGTGTGGTAACTTCAAAGCCCCTGAAATAAATGGAGAAATGTCTGTTCTAGTGGGAAGTGCACCTGTTGCAACGATGCGTGGGTATCAGACAGATGTGACTTCTTATACCAGGGGTAGGGGAAAACTATTTTGTACATTGAAAGGTTATGAACCTTGTCATAACGCGGACGAGGTGATTGCAGCTATCGGCTATTACAGTGAGCGAGATCTGGATAATCCATCAAGCTCTGTTTTTTGCTCTCATGGAGCGGGTTTTGTGGTTGAATGGGATAATGTCCAAAATTATATGCATGTGGATAGCGAATTGCAACTGAAAGTAGAACAAGCAGTAGAAGTAAAAGAGCAGGATACAGTAAAATCGAATACTTCATCTAGAGATTCCTGGCAGGAGGATAAAGAACTGGAAGCAATTTTTACTCGTACGTATGGACCAATAAAGCAGAAAATAACTCCTGCGCAGAGCGGCTTTGGGTACGAGAAAAAGACTGCAGCTTTGGAAGTACAGGTAAAACAATCTACAGAGGTGCAAGAAAAAGAGAAAGTGAAAGAATATTTGCTGGTAGATGGTTATAATATTGTATTTTCCTGGGATGAGTTAAATGAATTGGCAAAAGTAAATTTGGATGCAGCAAGAAGCAAATTGATGGATATTCTTTGCGATTATCAGGGATTTAAAAAGTGTATAATAATATTAGTATTTGATGCCTATAAAGTGAAGGGTGGAATAGGTGAGGTACAGGATTATCATGGAATTCATGTGGTATATACAAAAGAAGCAGAAACAGCTGATATGTATATTGAGAAGATTACGCATGAAATAGATCGAAAACACCGTGTGACTGTTGCAACATCAGATTCTATAGTACAGTTAATTATTATGGGACAAGGGGCGGTCAGACTTTCTGCAAATGACCTTAAAGAGGAAGTAACCAGAGTGAAAGAGCTAATTCGTAGAGATTATCTTGATATGCAGCCCAAAGTCCATAATTACCTCGGGCATCATATAGACGATGAATTACGGAAATTCTATATGGACACTTGACATGCAACCAAAAGGTTACTAATATAAACACATGGATAAACTATTTAATGCTTTAGGGGATGAGTCTATCTTATAACAATACCCCTTTGTAATAAAATCTATTAAAGGAGGATTTTACTATGGAAAAGCAGTCTACGGAAGAAGCAAAGTCTCCGTCCCAACTAATCGACGAGAGAATTGAGGAACTGGGTGACTGGCGGGGCCAGATGCTCTCAAAGGTGCGCAACCTGATCAGACAGGTAGACCCAGAGGTTGTCGAGGAGTGGAAGTGGAGGGGGACTCCAGTGTGGTATCACGACGGGATGATTTGTACGGGGGAGACATACAAGAGCGCAGTGAAGATGACTTTCGCCAAGGGCGCATCTCTAGAGGATCCATCGCATATTTTCAACTCAAGCATGGATGGAAACGCCAGGAGAGCCATTGACTTCCACGAGGGAGAAGCGGTGGACGAGGAAGCGATTAAGGAGCTAATCCGCGCTGCCATAGCTTTAAATAAGCCCAGCAGCAAACCTTCCCGCAAGGGGTGAGTTTGTCTTTCGGGTTTTCTTGTAGAAAGCAAAATATCGCAATTGAATCTAGTTTTTATTAAGAGAGGGAGGTAAAATGTAGTGTACCTTCCTCTTTTCGTTATTAACTTAAGTCTGGGTTAATCAGAGTTACCGTTACTAATAATATTAAGACATTATACTAGTGCAATAATGTTATATAATCTAAATATATTTTTAAGTAAGGGGTAAATAATAAGACAATAGGTTATCAGAATTATCTTTAAGAGTAAATAGTTCTTATGAGAGAAATTATGGTAATATTATAGATAAATGTATTTGAGTAGGAGGAAACTATGGGATACGAATATATTGAAATTTTAGGTGCAAGGGAAAATAATCTGAAAAATATCAATTTAAAAGTACCAAAAGGGCAGATAACAATTTTTACAGGGGTATCGGGTTCCGGTAAATCATCGATCGTTTTTGATACGATTGCGCAGGAAGCTGGAAGGCAGTTAAATGAAACCTTCAGTAAATTCATTCAAGCGTTTATGCCAAAGTATAGACATCCTGATGTGGATGCTATCAAAAACTTATCCTTGGCGGTTATTGTTGAACAAAAAAGAATTGGTGGAAATTCCCGTTCAACATTAGGTACGATTACGGATATTGATCCATTAATACGATTATTATTTTCACGCATAGGGCAGCCTCATGTTGGCCCTTCTAGCTATTTTTCTTTCAATGATGCAAATGGAATGTGTAAGACGTGCGAAGGCATTGGAAAAATCGTTACATTGGATCTTGATAAAGCTTTGGATAAAGAAAAATCATTAAACGAAGGTGCAATTTTACTTCCAGGTTTAAAAGTAGGAAGTTGGATTTGGAAATCATATGCAGAAACAGGCTATTTTGATTGTGATAAAAAAATCAAGGATTATACAAAAGAGGAATACGACAAGCTCGTATTTTGCAAAGAAGAAAAAATAAAATCCCCATTAATGGCGGGCATTAATACTACCTATTTGGGACTAGTTGAGCGATTTATCAGACAAAACATTAAAACTGAATTTGAGAAATCGGAGGCATCCAAAAAGAAAATTGAACCTTTTACAACGGAAGGACAATGCGATGATTGCCGAGGAAAAAGATATAATGAGACCGTATTATCATCAAAGATAATGGGGTATACAATAGCAGATTTTACTGCAATGCAGGTAGATTCACTTTTAGAATTGGTTCAAAAGATTGAGGACAAAAATGTACAACCTATCATCTGCAACTTGTCTGAAAGGTTGAATGATTTGATTCATATTGGGCTGGATTATGTAAGCCTTAACAGAGAAACCTCCACTTTATCTGGCGGTGAGTCACAACGAGTTAAAATGGTTAAGCACCTTACCGGCAGCTTGATGAATGTTATATATATATTTGATGAACCAAGCATAGGCTTGCATCCTAGAGATGTCCATAGGTTAAATGAATTATTAGTCAAGTTAAGGGATAAAGACAATACAGTGATTGTAGTTGAGCATGACCCAGACGTTATAAAGATAGCAGATCATATTGTAGATGTTGGTCCCAAGGCAGGCAATGAAGGTGGAAGGGTTATGTTTGAAGGTTCATACAATGAACTTTTAAGTTCCAATACACTAACGGGTGAATATATGGGTAGACGATTGCCGATTAAGAGTAAGCCAAGAATTAGTATTGATTTTTATGAAACAAAAAAGAGCAACCTACACAATTTGAAAAACGTTAGTCTAAGGATACCCAAAGGAATATTCACTGTTGTAACAGGTGTTGCAGGTTCTGGCAAATCCACACTTGTTAATGGTGTCTTTGCGAAGGAATATACAGATGCCATTATCATTGATCAGTCAGCAGTCAGCGCTAACTTACGCTCTAATCCAGCTACTTACACAGGAATTATGGATGAGATTCGTAAATTATTTGCGGAAGAAAATAAAGTTAGTGCTGGATTGTTCAGCTATAATTCGGAAGGTGCTTGTGTGGCATGTAAAGGACGAGGTTTCATTGAAACGGACCTTTCATTTATGGATTCAGTGGAAACGATTTGTGAAGAATGTGGTGGTAAAAGGTTTAAGAGTGAGGTTTTAGAGTACAAGTATAAGAATAAGTCCATCGCCCAGGTTCTTGCCATGACAATAGCAGAAGCCGATGAGTTCTTTACGCAAAAAGAAATCATCAATAAGCTGAAACATATCGTGGATGTCGGTCTTCACTATATGACATTGGGGCAGCCACTCGATACGCTGTCAGGTGGTGAATGCCAACGCTTAAAGCTTGCGAGAGAGTTGAGTAAAAAGGGTAATATTTATATAATGGACGAGCCTACAACGGGTCTCCATATGTCTGATATTACGAGTATTTTGAAAATCATTGACCGGCTTGTGGATAAGGGCAATACGGTTATTGTTATTGAGCATAACCTTGATGTCGTCCGAAACGCTGATTGGATCGTAGATGTGGGTGCTGAGGGAGGCAGTAGAGGTGGACAAATTCTATTTGAAGGGACACCAGCTAATCTTAAGAATTGTAAAGAATCCATTACTGCAAGGTACTTGTAAATGGAAAAGGTTGCGGGATTTGCTTTGGTAGCAAATATTTTTGGATATATACGAAATTAAGATTGAGGATGGATTTTTGGTAGAAATTAGATAGCTAGATGAAATGGGGGGAGTGGCATTCCAGATATTGATGCTTCTCCCTCATTTTTGATTGTAATTGCACAAAAGTAGAAAAAGCACGTACCTAACTGTAATACTCACTTTGGCATCTGTTTTTTTATTAAAATCATTGCAATCAACACGGACAGGACACCGCCGATTAGTTTTGCGATAATCATTGGCATCAGATAATTGGGAATATTTACAGAAACGTAAGCTAGATGATCACCAAAAGCAAATGCTGCCGGAACCATAAAAGCAATTGCTAGCACCTTTCCTCTTTCATCCATGTCCTTTACCCTTGCCAAGAGTAAAAGGCTGTTTGCCAAGGATCCGACCATTCCGCCGATGGCTACTTCATTAACACCTAACACTTTACCAAAACTCTTCATTGGTTTGGCAAAAACAGTCGTAATAAACTTGACAAAAGGATATGCGCCCGCCAAAGTAATACCGATAATTCCCACAATTTCCAGCTGAGGTCCAATCGGTGCCATGCCTTTGATAATTACAAATCCAGTAAGTGCATTAATGATTGCACAAGCTAACGAAGCGTACATGAAACAAGTAATAATTTTAGAAAAAACATGAAAGCCTTTTAACAATCCATTGGGGATTAACCATAAACCCAACGAAAGCAGAATAGCCAAAAGCAGAGCAAAAGAAAGATTGCTGATTAAGACGGCAGGAGTGATTCCCATAATTAAACCACCAGCGAAACAGGCAAACGGTGCAGCAATTACACCGGCCATGACACCCTTTGCCAAGTACGGATAATCCTTTTTGTCCAGCAATTTTAATGAGATCGGGATTGTAAAGGTAATGGTCGGACCCATAACAGCCGCATAAATTCCTCCTGAGAAAACCGCTAGTTGATTGCTATGCGTCATCGCCTTAGCTAAGGGATAACCGCCCATGTCCGTGCCTAACAGCGTGCCTGCTAACATAGCTGGGTCGGCATGGAACAACTTAAACATCGGTGTGACAATCGGTGTCAAAATTTGTCCCATTACCGGCGCAAGACACATAAAACCTACCATGGCGACCGCCAGGGGGCCCATAGCATTCAGTCCTTCGTCAAATTGATTTCCATAACCAAACCGATTGTTAAATACTAGTTTGTCAATCACACTCCAAGTTAAAAAAATTGCCATGTTAATCATAATTATTTTACTTGCATCCAAGACTTAATCCCCACTTATATCATAATTTTCTTGCATAATTTATCATATAACTCTCTAGCGGTGCAGAGAAATACCTTTTATTAAATAATATCAAAATAGAAGTTATTATTCATGACAATTCAATTGAAATAGAATCTCAAGGTTGGTATGCTAAGCCTGCTTATTTGGGACAACTTGTTATCCCCATCAGTATTATTGTTAAACTTTATAACATTTTTGGGTATTATATCATGATAACTAACGAAAAGCAATTTCATGGCAAAAATTAATATTAAATTTCTTGAGTAACAAATAAAATCTGATATTGTTAAGACTTACGAAATGTAATATACTAAAAATTCTAGATAAAATATGATAGCAACTAGGAGGGAAAGAAACATGTGTGCAAGGCTGAAAGAACCCTTTGAATATAATAATAAAGAAGAATTTCAAGTTAAATTAGGCGAATGGATTGGTGACGTTTTTTATGATATCCTTCCGGAACATGGATATGAAGTTAGGGAGGAACAAATATATACGGCTTTTCAACTTGCTGATGCAATTTGTAATAAAAAAGTCCACTTAGCGGAAGCCGGCCTTGGTACAGGTAAAACAATTGCTTATTTACTACCCGCAATTGCCTATGCTCGTTTTACTGGGAAACCTGTAGTGATTGCTTGTGCGACCACAGCACTTCAAGAACAGCTTGCTGGATATGAAGGTGATATTATAAAACTTTCTAGGCTTCTTGGATTAGAGATAGATGCTCGAATGGCAAAGGATCCACGTCAGTATATCTGCGATGTACGAGTGAATGAAAATAATGAAGATTTTAACACGATGTCGAATGAGATTAATCAGTGGATAGCTAAAACAAATATGGGTGAACGTTCAGAAATACCGACCATACCGGACTATGTCTGGAAGCTGATTGGGTGGAATGAGGCAATGGCTTGTGATACCTGTTTGGACCGTGGCTTTTGCAAACTTGTTAAGGCAAGAGAACATTATCGATCTACGAGAGATTTAATTATTGTAGATCACGATATCTTTTTTCACGACTTATGGACACGCAAGGATAGAATAGCGAATGGGGAATTGC
>Ga0209512_1005437_pt1 | contig 10603 bp, 8 predicted proteins | sample frozenSSSSmetaG_FD_184142 | JGI IMG/M metagenome (GOLD analysis project Ga0209512, IMG submission 184142) | Glacier valley bacterial and archeal communities from Borup Fiord, Nunavut, Canada, to study Microbial Dark Matter (Phase II) -... | ecosystem: Environmental > Aquatic > Freshwater > Ice >... | reverse complement strand
AATCTAAAATCTAAAATTGAATATCTAAAGTCGGGAGAATATATAACGTAGGAGGCTGCCCCGTCATTCGATATTTATCGCAAGACAGAGCCTGCTCCTACAAAAATCCCAATACCGGGCGGTTCGCGAACCGCCCCTACGAAATATAATTAGGTCAATCCACCCGCTTGAGAGACAAGCGCAGGTCGTTTAGCTGCAACCCCACCACCCCACTTACAATCAAGGCTGCTCCTAGCCACTGGATTCCGCCCATCCCCTTGCTGAGTATCAGAAAAGATAAAACCGCCGTAATTGGTGGCTCAAGGGTGGTAAAGAGGCTGGCGATAGCGGCGGGTAAATATTTCAGGCTAGAGTTAAAGAAAATATAACCACCGAGGGTTGGGCCACAGGCCAGAGTTGCCAGTAACAACCAGCCCGCCAAATCCAGCGAAGGGGTTAATAAGCGTCCACCCTCTTGATATAAACCCACTGGCAACAGGGTAATCAGGCCAAAAAGAAAAAGATAAAACAGGGTGCTAAAGCTATTGCGGCGTACCGAGCGGGCCGTTATTTTGCCCAAGAGGGTGTAAAAAGCGAAGGTAAACCCACTGGTAATGCCGATTAAAAATCCCACTGGACTTTGAATCAAAGCCGCCGGGTTTAACGCCCCCGCTACCAGAGCACAACCCGTCAGGTTAACCAGGATTGCTATAACCCGATCAAGCCCCACCTTTTCGCCCAGCAGGGGCCAGCTACCCAGCACCACAAAAACCGGGCCGCAATAAATCAGGGTGGTGGCAACTGCCGGGCCATTCTCCTGCACCGAGACGTTCCAGGCGATATTAAAGATTGCCACTCCCACTACCCCGTTTATGGCATAAATCGTCAGTTCGCGGCGGGATATAATAAAGCCCTTGCGCCCGTAACGCACCGCCACGTAAAACCCCACTAAACCACACATCATTAGCACTCGCCAGAACGCGATTTCCAGGGCAGTCAGGTGATATTCTCGGTAGAGTGTTTCGATAAAAAGAGCGGTGGTTGACCAGCAGGCCGTTGCCAGCAAAGCCAACATTACGCCAAACTTGCGCCCTCGCCCAATTGCCAGGGGTGTTGGTTGTTGAATTTCGACGGTCATCAGGTGATTATAACTTTCAGCTAAGGTTAGTAGTCAAGGCCAGAATTGTAATAGACTGATAGAAAGTGGTCAAGTGCGGTTAAAGGTTGTGATAAATAAAGGGTTACTATATAATTCTTGGACTTCGGGGGAGAATTAAGGAAAGAAATTAAGTTAAAAATAAATATTTAAAGGAGAAACAGGATGACTGTTGATAATTCACAAGCTGCGCTAGGCTTTTTCCAATCGCGCTTTGGCGTAGATCAAAAAGTCATGCACGATTTACTTAGCGTAGCCCTGAGTCGGGGTGGGGATTTCGCCGAGCTATATTTTGAGCATCGTCAAACCAGTATGTTGCAGTATGAAGACCAGATTGTTCGCCAGACTAGCGGCGGGGTAATCCAGGGGGTCGGTATTCGGGTAGCGGTGGGCGATAGCGTTGGTTATGCCTATAGCGAAGATTTTACCTACGAAAGTATGCGTCACGCCGCTAATACCGCCGCCCAGATTGCCCAAAGCAGCCAGGGTATAGCAAACCCGGTGGATGCCGCAAAGTTGGCAAATGCTAATCTTTATCCAGTAGAAAAACCCTCAGTAGATGCCCGCGCTTTGGAAAAACTGGAACTTATTCGCCAAGCCGATAGTGCCGCCCGCGCCTACGACCCTGCTATTATCAAAGCTACTGTGCTGTTTAGCGACCAGCTAAAACGGGTGATTATTGCCAGCAGTGACGGACGATTAGCGGCAGATGTCCAGCCTCTGTTTGACTTCCGAATTTCGGTTATTGCCGAGGAAGATGGCAAGCGCGAACGTGGTGCAATGAGCCTTTCAGCCCGTTATGGTCTGGAATATTTTGAAACCGGGAATCGGGCTGAAGATATGGGCCGCAACGCCGCCCGGCAGGCGATGACCAATATCAACGCGGTAGATGCCCCCGCCGGAACTTTGCCAGTGGTATTAGGGGCGGGTAATTCCGCCGTATTACTGCATGAGGCGGTTGGGCACGGTCTGGAAGGCGATTTTAACTACAAAAAGCTCAGTAACTACAGTGACCGCATTGGTCAGAAGGTTGCCAGCGAGCTCTGCACAGTGGTGGATGATGGCACAATTGCCCACAGTCGCGGCAGCCTGAATATTGACGATGAAGGCAACCCCGCTCAATATAACACCCTGATTGAAGGCGGCATCTTGCGCGGTTATATGCAAGACCGTATTAGTGGCACTTATTTTGACGGACAAATTACCGGGAACGGACGACGGCAGAGCTTCCGCCACTACCCTATGCCCCGTATGACCAACACCTATATGCTTAACGGCGATAATACCTTTGACGATTTGGTTAAATCCGTGCCACGCGGTCTGTATTGTGTTGATTACGGCGGCGGACAGGTAGATATTAATAGTGGCGATTTTGTTTTCTCAGTGACGGAAGCCTACCTGATTGAAGATGGCAAGATAACCAGCCCGGTCAAAGGGGTTAACCTGATTGGCAACGGCCCAGATATTCTTTCTAAAGTTACGATGGTCGCCAACGACTTCCAGCTTTCCAGTGGCGGTTGGACTTGCGGCAAAAACGGTCAAGGTGTCCCGGTCAGCCAGGGAATGCCCAGCGTTTTAGTGAGCGGTATAACGGTTGGCGGGACGGCGGCCTAAAAACGAAGGATGAAATAGGAAGGATGAAGGATGAAAAAATCAAGAAGCCGATTAAATTAGTCCTATTTATCCTTTTTGAACTTATATAGCGGGGAAGAATATGGATAATAATGAACTGGATTTGGATTTAGCTGAGGCGGTGGTCAAAAAGGCCATCGCGGGCGGGGCGGACGAAGCCGAAGTGGTGTATAGGCAGGGGTTCGATAGTGAGGTTAAAATTCGCAAGGGCAAGGTTGACCTTTTAAGTGAAGCCCAGCCCAAAGCCCTCTCATTGCGTTTGTATCGTGACAAACGGGCGGCGGTGGTTTATACCAGCGATTTTGGTAAGGAAGCTCTGGAACGGCTGGTAGCCCAGGCTCTTGACATGACCACCATTGCTGACCCCGACCCCTATGGCGGCCTTCCCGACCCAGCAGACCTGGCTAAACATTTTGAGGCTGAATTGGGTCTATGGGACCCGTCGGTTGGCGATATTCCCACCGAAGTAAAAATTGAAATGGTGCGGCGGTGCGAGGATGCGGCTTTTGGTTTTGATGGTCGGATTAACAACACCAAGGGCTCAAGTTTTAGTTCACACCTGGCGCAGGTGGGGCTTGTGAATAGCCTGGGTTTTGCCGGGTCATATAAAGTAAGCACCTGCGGAATGGGTCTGGACGCGGTGGCGGATGATGCCGATGGCAAGAAACAAAACGGCTGGTGGTTTACTCGCAGCCATAGTTTTAAAGGTTTGAAAAAGCCCGAAGAAGTAGGCCGGATTGCCGCCGAGCGCACTATTCGCAAGATTGGCGGGCGCAAGGTTGCTACTAAAAAAGTCCCGGTTATTTGGGAACCTTTGATGTCCAGCAACCTGCTAAGTACCCTGGCGGGGACGCTCACTGGTGATTCTTTTGAGCGACGGGCGACCTTTTTGTTGAGTCTGGAAGGGCAAAAGGTTGGCTCCGATATGGTGACAATCGTGGATGACCCCCTGCGCCCCGGTTTGCCCGGCAGTCGCCCCTTTGATGGCGAAGGAGTAACCTCCCGCCGCAACAATCTTTTTACGCAGGGTGTGTTTGAGAAGTTTTTGTTCAACACCTATACCGCCCGCAAAACAGGCCGCAAAACTACGGGCAGTGCAAGCTCCGGGATGGGCAGTTTGCCGGGGGTTGGTACTTCTAACTTTTATATGGAGGCGGGGAAAACCAGCCCAGCCGAGATTATCGCCGGGGTTGAGGAAGGTTTGCTGCTAACCGAGATGATTGGCTTCGGTTTCAACCCGGTCACTGGCGACTTCTCGCGGGGCGCGGTAGGGGTCTGGATTGAAAACGGCAAATTGGCCTTCCCGGTGGCCGAGATTAATATTGCCGGGAACATGAAAGACATGCTGGCGAATATTTCTCAGGTGGGTAACGACCTGGACTTTTTGTTCAGTGTAGCCGCCCCTACTATCCGCATTGATAACATGACAGTTAGCGGGCTGTAGTTTGCTGGTTCCTCCATCCCTGATTCCTAATCGTTACCCACAAAAAATAAAGATTAGGAGTTAGGGAGGGGGAATGAATAACGGCTTATTTTCGGGGTTAATCCTTGAGGTAGCGGTATTTGGAGCGGTAATACAGCACCGGGTCAGGTATTTTTTCGCTCTGGTTGTAGTGAAGGTCTAGCACTTCTGCCATAAAAAGGGTATGGTCGCCGCCCTCGTATTCGGTTACAATCCGACAATCAGCATAGGCCAGAGCTTCCTCAAACAAAGGGCTACCAGTTTCCCCAGTAGTAAATTTAATATCATCAAAAGTTTTGACCGAATCACCTTCACGGCGGGCAAACCGCTCCGAAAAATGTTGCTGTTCCTGGCTTAGAAAATTAACTGCATAAACCCGGCTTTGTAATAAAACGGCGTGGGTTTTGGTGGATTTATCAATGCTAATCAGCACCAACGGTGGAGTAAGCGAGACTGAACAAAAAGCGTTTACGGTTATCCCGTAATGCTTGCCATCTAAAACGGTAGTGACGGTGGTAATTCCGGTGGCAAAGTGGCCCATTGCCTTCCGAAAATCCTGGGGACTAACAGACATTTAGAGGTATCTCCAATTTTTATATTTAAAAAGGTTCTAAATTTAATATGGGAAACAACCCCTGATTAAAGAACATCCTAATTCTTAACCAAGTTCAGAATAGTATACCCCGCCTTTGTTTATAAGGAAAGTTGAACCGGACTGAGTAAGAACCACTCCTTTTATTTTTGGTGATATACTTTTTAGGACTTTTGAACAAGGCTAATTTCTTTAACTTTAGATTTGACAAAGGAGAGATTTAGCGATGAACGAACAGGAGAATTTGCTGGATTTAGCCCACCGTTATATCGAGTTCTTTAACAACCCTAACGGTACAGCCGAAAAATTAGGAAACTTTCTAGCTCCTGAGATAGAAATGCCCAACAAATTCGCCCCAGCAGGTCGCACCAACGACTATGCCAAAATGTTGAAAAACTTCCAAATCGGTCAAAAACTTGTCAGTCCCCAGAGCTACCGCATAGATACCGCCATAGTTCAGGGCGATACCGTAGCCCTCGAATTAAGCTGGGAAGGCATAACCGTCCAGGCTATCGGCCCTTTCCCGACGGGTCGCTCTAAGAATCGAAAAGGGTAGACCTCGGTGTCTACCCCTACAAGCCCGCCCCCCAACCCCTATCCCCTATTTCACAATATCGCGGCGGCGGAAGAAATAAACTGCAATGGTCACAAAAACCGCGCTCAGACCCAACATCACAAATTGGGGTGTCCAGTCAACCCCGCCCATCAAGGGCTTGCCATAGGCGCGATAGACCGAGAGGTTGATAAACCAGTCGGGTAATTTTAGTATCCCGCCCAGCGAGTCTACAAAGAAAAAGACCACCAACCCGCCACTAATGAGCGCGATGCTACGCCCCGGCCTGATGGCAGAAAGAGCAAACCCCGCCGCCATTATCACCGCACAAACCACCCATAGGCCAAAAAAAGAGGCCAAAATATAGCTAAAATCGAGTTTTACCCCCACCAACAGTGCTATGAGACTAAAAATAGTACCCACTGTGATACAGGTGATAGCGGAAGCCAGCAAATTTACTAGATAGCGGGTTAGCAAAAGCCGCCAGCGCGGTTGGGGGGTACTGAGGATTAGCTCCAACCGTCCCTCGCTCTCCTCGCTAGTCCAGCCGACTACCTGCACCACCGCGTAAGCCGTAAAAACCACCAAATTCAGAGCAAGTGACAGGCTCACCAGATTTGCATCGGAAGGCACTGGCAGAAAGCCCTGCGAACGATAAAGTTCCGACTTTAATAGGCTGGTTAATTCGCCCCGAACTCCGTCAATTGAATATATACTCAGCCCCAGATAGAGCGAGATGGGCAAACCCCAAATTAAAGTGCCGGGCAAGGCCGAACGTAAGCCAAACCAGAAAGGGCCACGCAGCCCTAACGAGGTGGGGCGAGTCTGGGGCTGGAGTGCGAGAGGTTTGGGGCGGTTGAAAAAGAGGGGGTATACATTATTATGGTCACGGTGATTATAGAACCAGACCGCCACCACTACTGCTACCGCCGAAATCCCCGCTAGCACCACCAACGCTCCCCAATGAGTACCTACGCTAGGAGCCAGGGGCTTGCTGAGACTATAATAATAGAAGGGTGACAAATAGCGCAGCCACTCAAGACCGCGCAAGCTGCTTGCCAGACTATCCAGCAAATAAGTCGCTGCCAGTACCCCGCCCGCCCAACCTGCCGCCGCCCTACGACTGATGGTAATTTGGCCCAACAGCAAAGCCAGACTGCCAAAAACCAGACAGGTTAGCCAGATATTCAGGTGGGCTAGAAACATGTCGGCAAAGCCCAACTGCTGATTAGCTATTAACAGCCCCAAAATTAGGGCCAGCCAGTTTATTAGCACCACCGCCCCAATTGCTACCGCCATCCCCGCCCATTTTTGCAATAATACCATTGTGCGGGAGTGGGGTGTGCTTAGAATCAAGTCCAGTGAGCCTTTATCCTCCTCGCCCCGAATGATCAGGCTGCCCGCTAACACTCCAAAAATCCCTAGAATCAGAGGAACGCCACCTAGCATCCGAAAAGTAATAAAGCCACCAAAAGTATCCGCATCAGGGGCACCACCGCCGGGATAGCCAGGCATATTCGCCAGCTTTTTGTAGCCTGCCAATACATTGGCACTATCCGCCCCCACTATCACCTCGTTATAGGCCCCGGCAATAAACAGCAATAAAAAGGCAAAGAACATCCCCCAGTAGAAAATCGAGAGGCGGAAATCGTAGATAGTTTTCAGAAAGGTATTTTTAAACATAGCCCCTCCTAATTCCCGTTGCTGTAATATTGCAGGAAAATTTCCTCCAGCGACGGTTCGCGGGTGGCAATATTAATCGGGTGGTGGTTAGTCGCAACCTTCAGCAGACTATCCAGAGCCTCGGACTGAGCCACGCAGCTTAGAGCCTCGTGCGAGCCTTCCATAAATTTCTCAAGGTGGCTAACCCCCGCCAGAGCCGCTATTTCAGCAAAAGGGGCAGTTCCGGCAAAAGTCAGTTCAAGTTGCTGAGTCTTAATGCCCATTAGCTCGTCCAAACCGCCCACGCGCACCAGCCGCCCTTCCCGGATAATCGCCACCCGGTCACAGGTTTTCTCCACCTCGCTCATAATATGGGAGGAGAAAAAGACCGTGCTACCTTTCTGGCGGGCTTCCTGCAACAGCTTGTAAAATTCCTGCTGGTTCAGGGGGTCAAGGCCACTGGTCGGCTCATCCAGAATTAGCAAACGCGGGCGGTGCATCAAAGCCTGGATTATCCCGACCTTTTGTTTGTTCCCCCGCGAATATTGCCGGAATTTTTTGCTCATATCCAGTTCTAGCCGCCCCGCCAGTTCCAGAACATAATTCCAATCCACCCCGCCCCGCAGACTAGAGAAATACTGAAGGGTTTGCGCCCCCGTCAGGCCGGGATAAAGCGAAAATTCACCCGGCAGGTAGCCAATTTGTTTCTTGATTTCTACACTGTCGCGCTGGCTGTCCAAGCCGTTGACCGTCGCCCGTCCGCCTGTTGGAAAGATTAGGTTCAGCAACAGCCGGATTGTGGTGGTTTTGCCCGCCCCGTTTGGCCCTAGAAAGCCAAAAATCTCGCCCTCACGCACCTGCAAATCCACCTCGCTAATACCGCGTGCTGTGCCATAACTTTTGCTCAGTTTTTCGGTGTAAATCGCAAAACCTTTGGCGTTTTCGTTTTGCCCAACCCTGGGCTGACTCTGGTTGGTTGAAATGGTACTCATGTGCTACTGCTTCTTTCTGGCAACCCGCCCTGCACAAATTTTTTAGAACTTTATTAGTATCCTAGCCCGTTCTGCAAGCCTTTGCCTATTAGTTATATCACGTTGGGGCGTTGTCGGTTGTCGGTTGTCGGAGGGAATTTTCGTAGGGACAGGATGCACCGTGTCCCACATCGTGCGAATTCGTAGGGGCGGTTCGTGAACCGCCCTGGACAGACAATAATTGCAGGGGCAGGTCCCCGTGCCTGCCCGGTTTCGGAGCATCCCCAAAAATCCTGTCTATCCTGTTCATCCTTGTGAATATTTTTGGTCGGGCGCGGAGACCGCGCCCCTACGAATCTTGTTCCCCCTTCCCTGATTCATGGAAGGGGGCCAGGGGGTTAGGTCTGCTTCTCCCAATATGCTATAATCTGCTGGTTAATTTCCACTATATAAGGAGAAAATTGCTAATGTCGCCTAAACCCATTAACGCCAATACCCTGTTTTATGGCGATAATCTGCCCATCCTGCGTGAGTATCTGCCTAGCGAAAGTGTTGACCTGATTTATCTCGACCCTCCCTTTAACTCCAACCGCTCATATAATGTTTTGTTCAAGGACGACAAAGGCCAATCCGCCGAGGCCCAGATTACGGCCTTCGAGGACACCTGGCACTGGGTTAACGCCGAGCAAGCCTATAACGAGCTGGTCACGCAAACCCCGGTACGTATCCGGGTCATTATCGGGGCGTTGCGCCAATTCCTGGGCGAGAGCCAGATGATGGCCTATGTGGTGATGATGACCGCCCGGCTGGTTGAACTCCATCGCGTCCTCAAGTCCACTGGCAGCCTCTACCTCCACTGCGACCCCACCGCCTCCCACTACCTTAAAATCGTAATGGATGTTATTTTTGGGCCACAAAATTATATGAATGAAATTAGTTGGCGTAGAACCAGCGCGCATAGCGATGGGGCGCAAGGCCGAAAGGGTTTAGGCCGCGTCAGGGATACTATTTTGTTTTATGCTAAAGATGGGGCTGGGTCAATAACTTGGAACCCAATCTATACTCCTTATACCGATGAATATACCGAAGATTTCTATAAATTTGTTGAGCCGGAAACAGGCCGCCGCTATAGATTAGGCGATATTACAGGCCCAGGAGGTGCGGCTAAAGGCAATCCGCAGTATGAGGTAATGGGCGTAACCCGCTATTGGCGATATTCCAAAGAAAAAATGCAACAGTTAATCGAAGAAGGCCGAATTATCCAAACCAAACCAGGGGTAGTACCAGCTTACAAACGTTATCTTGATGAAATGCAGGGCGTACCACTTCAAGATGATTGGGATGATATAAAACCTATTGGGGCGCAAGCTAAAGAGCGTCTGGGCTACCCGACCCAAAAGCCGTTGGCCTTGCTGGAACGGATAATCCAGGCCAGCAGCAACCCCGGCGATATTGTGCTAGACCCCTTTTGCGGCTGTGGCACAACCGTCTGTGCCGCCGAAAAGCTTGGCCGTCGCTGGGTCGGCATAGATGTGACCCACCTCTCGATTACCTTGCAGAAAATCCGCCTCAAGGACATGTTCCCGGCGGTCAAATATGAGGTAATTGGCGAACCCAAAGATTTAGCGTCAGCCCGCCAACTGGCGCTGGACGGACGTTATCAATTCCAGTGGTGGGCCTTGTCACTGATTAATGCCCAACCGCTCGGCGGGGAGATCGGCAGCAAACAGGGCAAGAAGGGCAGCGATAAAGGCATTGACGGAGTAATCAGCTTTCTGGACGACACTACTGGGAAGCCCAAACAGGCATTAGTACAGGTCAAAAGCGGGCATGTAAAAAGCGGCGACATCCGGGATTTGGTCGGCACAATCACCCGCGAAGGGGCGGAGCTAGGCATTTTCGTTACCCTCGAATCACCCAGCAAAGATATGATAATTGAGGCCAACAAAGCCGGATATTATCACTCGCCACGTTGGAATAAAGATTATCCCCGCCTCCAAATCCTGACAATTGAGGATTTACTGCGAAAACCCAATCCGGCAGAGGTAAAAATGCCCCCAACCGATATTACCTTCAAAAAAGCCCAACGAGTCAAGCCCCAGGTCGTCCAGACCGAATTATTCGGGGACGAAACCTAACCCCACTGGGCGGCGAGACCCTGCCCCTACGAAACTTATTCCCCTTTCTTGCTTCTTGCTCCTTTATTCTTGCTCCTTCACCCGTGTAGCACATAACAAAACTGTAACCCTTTTGAGGTCAATTTTAAGGACATTGACAAGTTTGAAATCCACCAAAAAGGGTACATCATGTTATACTAATTTCAGTAGTTAGCAGGTAACATTATTGCCTATAATAAGGTTGAGCAGGACCTTGCCCCAGAGTAGTTCAACTTATTTCATCCCGAAAGGCTTTGTCCAGGGGACAAAGTTTATCACCCAAAAAGCCAGTTCAAAACTGAATATTTTTGCTCCCTCAATAAAGTTGGAATCATAGTATTTATTTTGCCATACGATTCTAGATTTTATAATCCGTTGGGTTAACTTTAGTTGCAGTAGACTAACATTGAGGTATTATGAAAAGCATCGGAATGCGTGCG
>Ga0209512_1005436_pt1 | contig 10604 bp, 8 predicted proteins | sample frozenSSSSmetaG_FD_184142 | JGI IMG/M metagenome (GOLD analysis project Ga0209512, IMG submission 184142) | Glacier valley bacterial and archeal communities from Borup Fiord, Nunavut, Canada, to study Microbial Dark Matter (Phase II) -... | ecosystem: Environmental > Aquatic > Freshwater > Ice >... | reverse complement strand
GTTTGGTGTGAACGGCCCAGCGGCCAAGATTTTTTTTGCACTGCGGTAAGATGTTGTTAACCAAAACCTGCTCAGCCTGCGCTGCATTTTCCAATAAAGGTTCATGAATATATTTCAGCACCTCAGGTGCACTGTTTAGTTGTTGTATTACTGCTGCATCCGCTATGGTGAACTGCCGAAGTATCAATCTTGGTGTTTGTAAAATTATGTTCATACAGCATAATTAAAAAGGGAAGTCATTGTAACTTCCCTTTTTTAAAAAAATAAAAAATTGTTTTATAATAGCGATTTTACTTTTGCAATCAATTCTTTAAAATTGCCCACATCCTGTCCACCAGCAGTACCAAGATTTTTTTGGCCGCCGCCGCCGCCTTTTATTAAACCTGCTACCTGTTCTTTAATAATCTTTGCAGCATCCAATCCCTTTGCAGTTACTACTGTATCAGAAATACTAATGGCAACAAATGCTTTTCCATCTATATTACTGCAAAGCACTACAAAGTGATCGTGTAAATGATTTTTAAGATCGGTACATAATTTTTTTAGTGCATCGGCATTGCTTACTTCTATTACTTCACCAACGAAAGTTACATTGTTGATTATCTCATCTTTTTGTAACAACTCATTGCGGATGCCAACGAGTTGCCTTGATTCCAACCCTTCTACCCGTTTTGACATCGTATTATTTTCGACCAATAAATTTTCAATTGATTTATTGATGTCTTTAGTATTTTTTAACAAGCCCCGAATTTCAGTCAGTGCAGTAAACTGTTCGTTGATATAACTTTCAGCTGCTGCTCCGCAAACAGCTTCAATCCTTCTAACACCAGCAGCAACAGCACTTTCATGTTGAATTTTAAAGATGCCCAGCTCGCCGGTGCTACCTACATGGGTACCACCGCAAAGTTCAAGACTATAATTAGGGTCCATTATTATTACCCTTACCACATCACCATATTTTTCTCCAAACAAGGCCATTGCGCCCAGTGCCACAGCTTCATCTTTGTGCATTGATTTTATTATTACCGGAATATTTTCCCTGATCTTTTCATTCACCATTTTTTCCACCGCAGCAATTTCTTCATTGGTTACTTTGGCAAAATGGCTGAAGTCAAACCGCAGGTAATCTGGATTTACGAGGCTTCCTTTTTGTGCAACATGTTTACCTAATACATTGCGCAATGCGGCATGCATTAAATGGGTAACGCTGTGGTTTACCGAAATGGATTTTCTTCTTACCGCATTTACTTTAGCGGTAACTGTTGCGTTAATCGCAGCAGGAAGGGTATCTGTAAAATGAATGATGAGATCATTTTCTTTTTTGGTGTTGGTTACTTCAATGATTTCGTCTCCAAATTGTAAAATACCTATGTCGCCAACCTGGCCACCACTTTCAGCGTAGAAAGGAGAAGTGTCTAATATGAGTTGAAAGGATTCTTTTGTTTTAGATGTTACCTTTCTGTATTTGATGACATTACTTTGCGTTTCTAATGTATCGTATCCAACAAATTTGTTGCTTGCGTTTTCTATAAGATTAACCCAGTCTTCGGTGTCCACTGTGGTAGCTGCACGAGACCTGTTTTTTTGTTGCAGCATTTCACTTTCAAACCCTATTTCATCAACAGTTAAATTATTTTCAGCCGCAATTAACCTTGTCAAATCAATCGGAAAACCAAAAGTGTCCAATAACTCAAATGCAACAGCGCCATTAATAATTTTTGTTTCCTTCGATTGAATCATAGCTTCATCAATCTTTTTTAAGCCCTTATCCAGTGTTCTCAAGAACGCTTCTTCTTCTTCCTTAATAACCCTGCTCACAAAATCCTGTTGCTGATTTAGTTCTGGAAAAACCCTTTCAAATTGTAGCGCTATTATTGGAAGCAATTGGTGCAGCATTGGCTGCTTATATTCCAGGTAGGAATAATAATAGCGAACGGCCCGACGCAGGATACGGCGTATAACATAGCCAGCACCTGTGTTTGAAGGCAATTGTCCATCAGAAATACAAAAGCTAATTGCCCTTATATGATCAGCAATCACCCTGAAAGCAACACTTTCTTTATCATCACCAGCTCTGTATTCTTTGTTAACTATTTTTCCTATAGCTGCAATTGTACCAGTAAAAACATCTGTATCATAATTACTTTGCTTGTTCTGTATCACTCTAACCAATCGTTCAAACCCCATTCCGGTATCTACATGTTTGGCGGGTAATGGTTCCAGGCTACCGTCTTTTTTTCTGTTGAATTGGATAAATACATTATTCCAGATCTCAATCACCTGCGGATGATCTTTATTGATCAATAAATGGCCGGGTATCAATTTTTTTTCTTCTTCACTCCGCATATCAATATGTATCTCTGTGCAGGGGCCGCAGGGACCGGTATCGCCCATCTCCCAAAAATTATCTTTTTTATTACCAAATACAATGTGGTCTTTATCTGTAATTATTTTTTGCCATTCTACCAACGCTATCGATGATGGCGGAAGGTTTTCTTTTTCGTCGCCTTCAAAAACAGACACATATAATTTATTCTTATCAATTTTATATACTTCTGTTAACAGTTCCCAACTCCATGCAATGGCATCGGGTTTAAAATAATCGCCAAAGCTCCAGTTACCCAGCATTTCAAACATGGTATGGTGATACGTATCAACACCCACTTCTTCCAGATCGTTGTGTTTACCACTAACTCTCAAACATTTTTGCGTGTCTGCGGCCCTGTTATAGGGAGCCTTTTTATTGCCGAGGAAATAATCTTTAAACTGGTTCATCCCTGCATTGGTAAATAATAACGTAGGGTCGTCTTTTAAAACAATGGGTGCGGAAGGAACAATCGTGTGGCCCTTTGATTGAAAAAAATCTAGAAATTGCTGCCTTATCTGTGCACTCGTCATCATAAACCTTTATTTTTTGGGTTGATTTTTGCAATATATCAGTCTATATTTGTAGACTTTTTAAAAAAACTGTGGCGCAAAGGTAAGGAAAAGCTATGCCCATCTTCATCTGTACAACTGCAATAGGGGAGAAATTTGAAGTATAAATAATAGTGAAAAAAATATTAAATGCAGGATTACCTGCATTTTGTTAGTATATAAATATATTTTTAAAGGGTTATATTAAAATCTAAATAGGCTTAGGATTGCATGAAGAAAATTAAATACTATTATAATACCAATACACTGCGCTATGAAAAACTGGTGACACCTTTTAGGGTAAAGCTGTTACGCATATTTGGTTTTCTTTCTGCTTTGCTGGTTAGTTCGGTATTGATAATTGGTTTGTATACCAAATTTATTCCTAAACCAACAGATAGAGAATTGAAGTTGAAGGAAGAATTAATGAAAGATAATTATACTGCTTTGGGTGAAAAAGTAAAAGGTTTACAAGAGCAGATGGCTGGATTGGAAAAAAGGGACAATGAAGTATACCGGTCTATTTTTGAAGCCAATCCTTTGCCTGATAGTGCACGGGCAAAATTGCAGGAAAAATCAAAGGAACTGGATAAAGTAAATGTGATGAGTGACGATGCATTGGGTAAAACAATTGCACTAGACCTAAATAATATCAGCGCCAGAATTGCCTACCAGGTTAACAGTTATACAGCTATTGAAAAACTAATTAATAACCAGGAAAATAAACTATCCTGTATTCCGGCCATTCAACCGGTAAGTAATAAAGATCTTACAAGAATTGCCAGCGGATTTGGTTTTAGGATTCACCCTATTTACGGTATACCCAAAATGCACAACGGGCTTGACTTTACAGCACCACAGGGTACACCCATTTATGCTACCGGTGATGGAACAGTAACAACTGCCGGCGCCGCAACAGGAACAGGTAACCACGTAATTATTAATCATGGTTATGGTTACGAAACAGTTTACATGCACATGGTACGGATAAAAGCAAGAGACGGGCAACGTGTAAAAAGAGGTGAGGTAATAGGTTGGGTGGGAAGCACCGGTGCCAGTACCGGTCCGCATTGCCATTATGAAGTACATGTGAATGGGCAGAAGGTTGACCCGGTTTACTTTTTCTATAACGATTTGAATGCTGAACAGTACGACCGTGTTTTGAAAATTGCTGCAACCGGCAGTGCAAAAAGTTTTGATTAGAAACTGGTTTCCGAAGAACTATCTTTAGTGGCAAAAGCTTAATTTTTTTTACCAAATAGTACATGGCTTTACAAACACAAATAGCATTTGATTTTGATGATGTGCCGCAACAGCCCTTGCCGCAGAAAAAGTCTGTTGTAAAAAAAGAAAAGGTAATTGAATTGCCCGAAGCAATTACTGTGGTAAAGAAAAAATCTACAAGGGGAAGAATGAGCCTGAAAGAAATGAGTGCGGGTGTTGACTTACTGGAAATACCGGACGATGAGATTTTATTTCAGAAAATGTATTATTCTATTGGCAAAGTGGCGGCAATGTTTAAAGTAAACCAATCGCTGATACGGCTTTGGGAAAATGAGTTTGACGTGTTGAAGCCAAAAAAAAATGGCAAAGGTGATCGTTTATTCAGGCCTGAGGATATTAAGAATATTCAATTGATTTATCATTTAATGCGGGAAAGAAAATACACCATGGAAGGTGCCAAAGATTTTATAAAGCACAACAAAAAAGCAGATGAAAAATTTGCTTTGATAGAATCACTCAAAAAATTAAAAGGGTTTTTAAACGAGTTAAAGGCGAATTTATAGTAGATAATTTAAATGCGGGTATCAACACATTTATAGAAAGATTACATTGCGATTCTTAGCTTTCCTTCACTTCATTGTTAATAACAATGGTATTTGCTTCACCTGCAAATACAACTTCATTGCTCTCCAGTATTTTTTTTATATCCAGGTTGATTGTTTGTTTGATTGTATCAAATTCATTTAATGGAATTGTATCTGTAAAATATTCTACGATTATTGTTATCCCATTCTTACTAACTTCTTTTAAAAAAACAGAACCAGGCCCGGAAACTAATTCGTCTTTGGAAATCAATAATTTTTTTATTGCTTCAATAATAATTTCCAGTTTTTCGGCTGTAGTTTTAACAGATAAATCTAATTTTATTTCTGCTCTTCTTTGGGTTCTCATACTCCAGTTATCTACTATTGAATCAACCATTTGTTTATTTGGAATAGTAACAATCGTTTTATCTGCTGTAAGTATCCTGGTACTGCGTAAACCAATCTTTTCAACCCTTCCTGCTACATTATTTACTTTAACTGTATCTCCTGTAAAAAAAGGTTTGTCTATAAATATTATAAAAGAAGCGATTAAATTTTCAAGGCTTTCTTTTGCTCCCAATGCCAATGCGGCACCCACCAAACTTAACCCGGTAAGTAAGTTGCCCAGGGGCTGATTAAAACAGGCTTTTACAATAAGCAAAATGCCCATAATGCCAATGATAACTTTTAAAAAATCTCTTAAAAATGTAACGAGTTGATTGTCTCTTGCATCGGGGGTTCGGTCGGCTTTTACTTGCAATACCAATGCAATAAAATCGGTTAGTCTTAATACCATCCGGATAAAGGAAATGATGATAAGAGCTGTGCCTGTCCTGGAAAGAATATCAGCTGTTGTGTGGCCATAGAGTGTAAATAATAAAACCTCCGGAAAATTGAGTCTGTCAATAGCAAATATTGCAATGGAAAGTACCAGGAACCACTCAAATGGGCCAGCAACAAGGTTTACAAAACTGTCTTTGCTTACATTGTTCCATATTTTTTTTATAATCTTAAAAAGTAAAGAAACTAAATAGCGGGATAAATATCGCTTAAGCAATAATGCAAGTAATATAGTACCGCAAACTACCAGGTAGCTACGGATGGTATTATCAAAATAAACCTGGTCTAAAAAATTCATACTTAAAACTATTACAATACTGCTGAATTATTTTACCAAAAATTGCTGCAGGCCATCTTTACGCAAAACAAATACCTTGCCGTTGCCTGCTTTAATTTGTAAAGCATCTGTAAATGAAACAGGGAGTTTATATTCTTTTAAATCCATTGAACCCAGCTTGTATTGGTACAAGGAAATATTACTAAAGCCGTACAATATATTGGCAATCACTTCTGTGTTAGTCCAGTTTAAAAAGGGGAGCCTGTTTTTAAAAGCCCCATAATAATCAAACGTATAAAAGCCTTTTGCGGTATCGTATAAGTAAACAAACCTATCCCTGTCAACAATCTCTGTTGGTGATGGGATACTGTCAAATACATTTCTGAAATCTGCTGTTTCCAGCAAAATATCACCATTATCATCTACTTTTTTTAGTTTGGCATCTCCTTCGTCAAACAGCCAAATATTATTATCATAGGAAGCAGCGATTGTTTTTACTTTAATAATATTTTGTTTACGCAGATTTATGGTATTGCGCACATTAAGAAACCTGTCCAGTACAACAATGGTAGAATAGTTTTTGTAATAAAGCAATACTTTCAACGGGTTGGTAGCATCTATCGAGAATAGTTTGCCGTACTTTCGAACATCGTTAAAAACAACTGAGTCGCCATTTGGACTAAATTTTTTTAGTTGGTTGCTATTGCTGAGTAAATAGATATTATCGAGGTTGTCAATGGTAAAATAAGAGTAGTCTCCTGTAATAATTTTGGTAAATGTAAACGAAGAATCATTTTGACCAAAGGTATAAGAAGTCAATACCGTACTGCAACAAAAAAGAAAAACTATTTTTTTTAAGATTGTCATTTATTGAAATATTTTAACTCCGTTGTTTCACCATTAAATACTGCATAGCTATCATAGTTAATCCATTCACCCAAATTGATATAGCGGCTGTATTCATTCAAAGTAAAGTCAATAGGTAAATGGCGGTGACCAAAAATAAAATAATCGTACTGTTCTTTTTGTAATACTTCTTTGCAATAAATAATCAGCCATTCATTTTCTTCTCCTAAAAATACTTCAACTTTTTGCGAGGCTAATTCCCTGCTTTTTTTTGAAAAATAATTTGCAATACCTAACCCAAAATAGGGGGGTAAAATGCCAAACATCCATTGGCATAAAGGATTACGAAACAATTTCTTTAGAAATTTATAACCATGGTCTTCCGGACCTTGCCCATCGCCATGGCCTATTAAAAATTTTTTACCATTAAATATAAAAGGGGTTGGTTGATAATAAACAGGAATATTTAATTCATTTTGAAAATAATCTCTCATCCACATATCATGGTTACCTGCAAAAAAATGTATTTTGATGCCAAAATCTGTAAGTTCTGCCAGTTTACCAAGTAGTCTTGTATAACCTCTTGGCACTACCAGTTTATACTCAAACCAAAAATCAAACATATCTCCCACAATGAATATTTGCTGGGCATCATTTTTTATAGCATCTAAAAACTGAACAATCCTCTTTTCTCTTTTGAGGCTTTCAACTGCATTGGGTGCACCAAGATGAAAATCGGAAAGAAAGTAAATATTTTTTTGGGAAATTATGCTCATGATGACCGATTCAACAATTATTGTTTTTCACTATCAACCAAAAACAAATATACCTCTTTAGGACCATGTACACCTGTAACAAGGGTCTTTTCAATGTCAGCTGTACGGCTTGGGCCGCTGGCGAAAGTTATTAATGAAGGGATGTTATCAGCGTATTTTTCTTTTAATAATTGCAGCGCATCTTTTATGTCGTACACCAATTGGCTTGAGTAGGCAATACAAATATGTATGGGCGCATATACACTAACAGTACGGCCACTTTGCTGGGCAGCACTCATTACAATCGTTCCTGTTCTTGCAACAAGATATTCACAACCTGTAACAGCTGCATCGCAGCTTTCTAAATTAAGGGTGTTGCTATAGTCCGCATTCCACTTATCTTCATTACAATAAATTTTCATCCATTCCTTTACTTTTATTAATTGTTGAAGCTGGCTTTGCAAATCTTTTTCATTAATACAAAAAACAAACTTGCCCTGTAACTGGGTAAAGGTTTCGGCAAAAATAATATCCAGTTCATCTTTTGCAGGTTGATAAACTGAAGTGGTACTATCACTTTGGGGAAAAGGTAAAGGCACTGGATTAACCAGTGCCTGCCTTATTTTTTTTAATATATTTTCTCTTGCCGCTGAATTAGCCATATCCCTTTTAAATTAAAGGTGGATTTTTTAATTCTTCCGGCAATGCTGTTTCTGGTTCATTTGTAATGATGTCTTCAGGTTTTATGTCAAGCGCCTTTTTTTCTTCATAAGGTCTTTTTCCTATTAACGCTTCCACATCACTTTTAAACAGTACTTCTTTTTTCAATAATTCTTTTGCCAGTAACTCAACATCGCCCTTCTTTTGCGTTAACAATTCTTTGGTTCTGATGTAAGCTTTACTAATGAGGCTGCGAACTTCCTCGTCAATCATTCTACCTGTTTCTTCACTAAATGGTTTGGTAAAAGTATTTTCCTGATTAGGATCGTAATAACTGATATTACCTACTTTATCATTCATGCCATATACAGTAATCATGCTGTAAGCAATTTTGGTAATTTGTTGTAAATCGTTGCTTGCACCAGTACTTATTTTACCAAAGAAAATATCTTCACTGGCACGACCACCAAGGGTCATACAAATCTGATCCATTAATTGATCCGTATTGTACAAATACTGTTCTTTAGGCGTGTATTGTGCATATCCTAAAGCTGCAGAACCTCTTGGTACAACTGTTACTTTTAATAAAGGATAAGCATGTTCCAGAAACCAGCCACATATGGCGTGCCCTGCTTCGTGGTAAGCAATGATCTCTTTTTCTTCTGGAGAAATGATTTTATTTTTCTTTTCCAACCCGCCGATCACCCTGTCAATTGCATCCTGGAAATCGCTCATATCAACCGCTTCCTTATTTTTACGTGCTGCAATCAGGGCTGCTTCGTTACAAACATTTGCAATATCTGCGCCTGCAAAACCAGGTGTTTGTTCTGCCAGTTTATAAATATCCAATGTGGTTGATATTTTAATAGGAGCAAGATGTACTTTAAAGATAGCCTCTCTACCCACCATATCTGGTTTGTCAATTGTTATTTGCCTGTCGAAACGACCCGGGCGAAGCAACGCTGTATCTAATACATCAGGTCTGTTGGTGGCGGCTAAAATAATGATACCTAAATCGGTACCAAAACCATCCATTTCAACAAGCAACTGATTAAGTGTATTTTCCCTTTCATCATTGCTCATCATCATGTTTTTACCTCTTGCCCTGCCTATTGCGTCAATTTCATCTATAAAAATAATGCAAGGTGCTTTTTCACGAGCCTGCTTAAATAAATCCCTAACACGGCTTGCACCAACCCCTACAAACATTTCCACAAAATCACTACCACTAAGGCTAAAGAAAGGAACCTGGGCTTCGCCTGCCACAGCTTTTGCAAGCAATGTTTTACCCGTACCCGGAGGTCCTATCAGTAAAGCGCCCTTTGGAATTTTACCTCCCAATGCAGTATATTTTTTTGGATTTTTTAAGAAATCAACGATTTCCATTACTTCTACTTTAGCTTCATCTAAACCGGCCACATCGGCAAAATTGATATTAACTCTCGATGCCTTATCAAATAAAGTAGCTTTTGATTTTCCAATGTTGAAAATACCACCCGGTCCGCCACTACCACCACCTGGTCCGCCAACTTTGCGCATCATCATAACAAACAATAAACCTATTAAAAGGATAGGTAACAGTGTGCTAACAAGTTGTCCGAATAGTTCACCTTCATCATCTGGTGAATCTGCAATTTCGCTGATGGCAGGATATTTTTTATAAAAATCCTGCATCTGCAATGCAAATGTTTTTTCGTCTATAATAGGAAAAAATAATTGTGGGCCGGGTGTTTTGGTAACAATATCATATTGTTTTCCTAAAAGTGTTTTATAAACGTCGGTCTTTTTATCAAGGCTATCTTTTTTTATAAAAACCCTGACAATTTTTTTATTCCGGATTGTTTTAATACTCTCCACATCACCCTGTTTTACCAGTTCGGTAAATTTAATTTGGTTGGTTTCTACTCCCGCACTGGTAAAGTTTCGTGTAAAATTGTATACCAAAATACCGGCAAACACAAGGCCATATACCCAGTAAATGTTAAAACGGTTTTTGCTTTTTTGTGGATTGTCGTCGCCAATTGGAGGAATGTTATCAGGGTTGAATTTCCTTTTTGGTACAGGTTTTTTATCTTCTGCCATAAAATGCTTGCTTACAATATTTATTGATGACCACCTTTTTATAAAGGAAGCCTTGTTGATGAATTAATCGTTGTGTTCAGTTACGGAGGCATCGCTCCACATTTCTTCCAGCTGGTAAAATTTTCTTGGTTCTGGTAACATAATGTGCACCACCACATTTACATAGTCAATCAAAATCCACTGTTGCGCCTGCTTTCCTTCGTGCTTATAGGGAGGTTCGCCACATTTTTCTTTTACATCCACTTCTATAAAATCAGCTATTGCTTTTAATTGTGTATTATTGCTTGCTTCACAAATAATAAAAAAATCAGCTACGGCTTCGGGTATTTTACGAAGATCAAGACTTATAATGTTTTCTCCTTTTTTTTCCTGGATGGCATTTATGATTGCCTTAAAAATTTTACTGTTTTTGGTTAGCCG
>Ga0209512_1005434_pt1 | contig 10606 bp, 5 predicted proteins | sample frozenSSSSmetaG_FD_184142 | JGI IMG/M metagenome (GOLD analysis project Ga0209512, IMG submission 184142) | Glacier valley bacterial and archeal communities from Borup Fiord, Nunavut, Canada, to study Microbial Dark Matter (Phase II) -... | ecosystem: Environmental > Aquatic > Freshwater > Ice >... | reverse complement strand
CGATAAACCTCTTAAAAGAGTAAGGATGAGGGATGAAGGATGAGGAAGAATAAAGAATTCTTATTCCCCCATCCTATGTAGGGGCAGGTCCCCGTGCCTGCCCTGTAGCTAATTCGTAGGGGCGTGGTCTCCACGCCCTGCTCAGGAAATTTTAGATTTTGGATTTTCTACCGACGACTGACAACCGATAACTTTTCAGGAGTAGATTAAATAATGACGGCGGAAGACGTAAAAAGCATACTCTGGCTTGTTCCCGCAATACCTTTAATCGCCAGTTTTTTAAATGGTTTTATCAGCCTGACTTTCCTGGCTTCCAGGAAAAAATCAGACTTGAATTCTGGACAGATGTTAGCCCGCAACCTGACGGGTATCATCGGAATAACAGCCATTGTTTCTTCCCTAACAATTTCAATAATATTGTTGCTCTTTTTGCAGGGATATAGCGAACATCGGGTTGAGGTCGAGCAAATTTACACCTGGATACCCAGTGGGGATTTCCAGATTAAATTTGGCCTAAGTGTAGACCCCCTAACTTCGATGATGCTAGTGGTGGTTAATACCATTAGTTTGCTGGTGCATATTTTCAGCACTGGCTACATGAAAAACGAAGATGGGTTTGCTCGCTTCTATTGTTACCTGCCATTCTTTACCTTTAGCATGATTATGCTGGTAATGGTTAACAACTTCCTGTTGCTGTATGTCTTCTGGGAAGCGGTAGGTTTAAGCAGCTATTTGTTAATCGGCTTCTGGTTTGGCAAAAAATATGATTGGGGTCGCTTGCTCCCTGCCGAAGCTAACAAAAAAGCCTTTGTGGTCAACCGGGTCGGTGACTTTGGTTTTGGCCTGGGTATAATGTGGCTGTTTATCACCATGCTCTCCCAGAGCGAAAGTACCGCGACCTCCCTGTTTGACCGCCTGAATTATCAGAACGTTTTCAAGGTTTTTGAAGAAGGCAAGGTAGATGGCACAACCGTCTTCCTGATTAGTATCCTGCTATTTATGGGAGCAATGGGTAAATCAGCCCAGATACCCCTGCATGTCTGGTTGCCGGACGCGATGGCTGGCCCTACTCCTGTTAGTGCCTTAATCCACGCCGCTACGATGGTTACTGCCGGGGTTTATCTGGTAGGACGTATCAACCCGATTATTGTGCGCTCCGAAGAAGCTATCTACGTGGTGGCGGTTATCGGTATCGCCACGGCCTTCTTTGGTAGTACCGTTGGCACTACCCAAAAAGATATTAAGGCGGTGATGGCCTATTCGACGGTCAGCCAGCTTGGATATATGTTCTTTGCATTAGGGGCGTTTGGCTGGGTGGCGGCCTTCTTCCACCTGATGACCCACGCCTTCTTCAAAGGGCTATTGTTCCTCGGTTGTGGGGCGATTATCCATAGTAACGAAGAAACTATCAAGGAAAAGTTTGACGTTATTCATCATAACGCCGAAGAATGGGCCAAAAAACGCTATCCCGACGACCCTGAAAAAGCTGCCGAATATGCCTTTGAACTATTCGAGGCGGCGGAAAACGCTATTGAGTATGGGGTTGACCCCAAGAGTAGTGACCGCCTGTTGCGCGATGGCCTAGACCCGCAAGATATGGACTATATGGGCAACTATTTCAAGCAGATGCCCGTAGTAGCAATTTCGATGTGCTTTGCGGCGGCGGCTCTGGCAGGTGTGCCTTTAACCGCCGGGTTCTGGAGCAAGGACGAGATTTTGGGTCAGACTTTCAATCAGGGTGGTGGCTATTACATCATCTACGGGTTGGGTTTATTCGCCGCCTTACTAACGGCCTTCTACAGTTTCCGCATGATTTTCTCGGTATTCTGGAGTAAGAGTTATCGCCTACCCGCCGCCCTGAACAAACTGGCCTGGGTCGGGATGCAAAAGAAAGCCGCCGAGCTAGGGATTGAAAACTTCAACGGGCGTGAGATTGTGGAATTTGTGGAGGAAAGCCCAGACCGCAACCGCAATCAGGACGCGGTACACATTCACAAGCAAAGTTGGAGCATGAAAGCCCCCTTGATTTTCCTGGCCTTTATGTCTATCGCGGCTGGGTATGTGGGCTTGCCAAACATCCTGTTTGGTAAAGGCGCAGATGTGAATCTTTTTGAGAAGTTCCTTGACCCAACCTTTGAGTCAGCCCTCAAGGTAGTGCCACCTCACGAAGGCGAGTTTGGCACAACGGTATTCCTGCTGGTACTCTCCGGCCTGGTTGCCCTGACCGGGGTAGGCATCGCTTACTATATGTATCACCTGAAACGCGACACCCTGCCCGAAGCGGTCAGGGAACGAGTTGGCCCACTTTACGCCTTCTCCCGTAACAAATGGTATGTGGACGAAGCCTATAATCTGGTCTTTGTAAGTGGGGGGCTGGCCTTCTTCAAGTTGGTCTGGCGGTTTATTGACATAGGCATAATAGATGGGGTGGTTAATGGCCTCGGTTGGCTCACCCGCACCATCGCGCAGGGCTTACGCAAGGTACAGACGGGCTTTATTGCCAACTACGCCCTTTATATCGCGGTGGGACTCGTTGGGGTAGTGGCGATTTTCTATCTAACTGTTGGCATCAAATTCTAGGAGCGGAAGGAGGAGTTAAGGACAATGCTTTCGGTAATGACCTACCTACCGCTCATTGGGGCGGTGCTGATTCTGTTAGTACCAAAAAATAACGACCTGATTCGTTGGATAGCCCTGCTTACCACCTTTGCGAACTTTGTACTGTCGCTGGTCACGATTTTCACTTTTAACCAGACTGTTACTGGTTATCAGTTTGAAGAAAAGGCCGACTGGATACCTGCAATTGGCGCAAAATATCATATGGGGGTAGATGGCGTTTCGGTGCTGATGCTGTTGTTAGACGGGATATTATTTTTCTTGGCAATCATCGCCAGTTGGAAAGCGATTCAGTCCCGTGTGCGTGAATACTATTTCTCCATTTTGCTGCTGAATGTTGGTTGTGTCGGGGTATTTTTGGCTCTCGACTTCTTCCTGTTCTATATCTTCTGGGAATTGGTACTGATTCCGATGGCGGTACTTATCGGGGTCTGGGGTGGAAGCAATCGCCGAATTTATGCCAGCGTGAAATTCTTCCTGTATACCCTGGTAGGTAGTTTGTTGATGCTGGTGGCAATTATCGCCCTGTACTTCCAGTATACCGATGTCACAAAAAACCCTTCTACTCTGGATATCCCCACTATCACTAACGAACTGGCAAAAGCGGGCGGCCTTAGCACCACCTTCCAGTATTGGGCGTTTGCGGCCTTTGCCCTGGCTTTCTGTATCAAAGTTCCGCTCTGGCCTTTGCACACCTGGTTGCCAGATGCCCATACTGAAGCCCCTACTGCCGGAAGCGTTATTCTGGCCGGGGTAATGCTTAAAATGGGAGCTTACGGCTTGATACGCTTCAACTTGCCATTGTTCCCGGTTGCCAGTCACGATTTTGCCCCGTTTATGATTATACTGTCGCTAATAGCGATTATTTACGGAGCCGCCGTCGCGCTGGTACAGCCCGATATGAAACGGTTGGTGGCCTATTCCAGCGTAAGTCATATGGGTTTTGTGGTGTTGGGGCTATTTTCCTTCGCCAGTGGTCTAACCCTGCAAAAAGGCGGTAACGAAGTCAATATCCTGCTGAATAATCGGCAAGCCTTTGACGGGGCAGTTTTCACCATGTTCAGTCACGGTTTACTGACGGGGGGTTTGTTCCTCTGCGTGGGGGTAATCTACGAACGGCTACATACCCGTGACATTAAAACCATCCAGAATACCTTGCGAATTGCCAACCGTATGCCCGCCTATGCCAGCATAATGATGCTCTATACCATGGGCTCGTTAGGCTTGCCAATGATAAGTGGGTTTGTGGGTGAGTTCCTGGTAATGCAAGGGTCGTTCCGAGTAAATGGCTGGTATTCTTTCGTAGCCTCATTCGTGATTATTCTGTCGGCCCTTTATATGTTATGGGTTTATCAACGAGTATTCTTTGGTAAGGCCGAGGATTACGATTTGGCTTTTGTAGATGCCCGAATCAAAGAGGCCGAGGCAATTTCCAATGCACACGGCGGACATGGAGCAGAGTCTCACAGCGAACATGGTCACGAAGAACACGGACATGATGAGCATGGTCACAAAGAATATGGGCACGGACATGGGCACGCCGACAAAGATATGCTGCGGAATGGCGCGAAACTGCCCGATCTTAATCTTGGCGAGTGGTTAGCTTTGTACCCAATGGCGGCAGCCGCAATAGTAGTAGGGGTCTTCCCAAGTCTGGTGCTGGATTTCCTGGGCAAACCAGCCGAGCAAATTGCCGCCGCGATGACTGGCGGGGCCCAACACGTTGCCATAATTAATGTTGATTTAGTGGCGCTGGTACAGCATTTAATTAAATAATAATACGGAGATAAAAAGTGTCTCTTTCAATCAATGCTTTGATTGGCGCGAACCTGCTACAAATATCAAACGCCAAGCCCTCCTTCACCGGGGATGATTTTATTAAAGTTCTGCCAGAGCTAATTGTGTTGCTTACGGGCACAATCGTAATGGTGGCTGACTTGTTCCTACCCCGTGACCGACGGCCTATCCTGGGCTACGTCAGTATTCTGGGTTATGCGGGCGCGATTGTGGCTTCGGCCTTCCTGTTTTACTATTCACCTCCGGCGGGCGTGACAAACACTTCCTTTGGCGGGATGTTCGTTCGGGATAATTTCACGACCTTCTTTGAGATTACCTTCCTGATTTCAGGTATCCTGAGCATTTTGGTTGCGCCAAATTACGTCCTCAAGCGCAACATGCCTATTGGCGACTTCTATAATATCCAGACCTCGGCGGTGTTAGGGATGATGGTCACGGCCTCCGCCGGAGACCTGATGATAGTATTTGTAGGGATTGAACTAATTTCTATCGCGGTTTATATCCTGACAGGTTTTGCCAAGAATGACCGGGGCTCGGCGGAAGGGGCCTTGAAATATTTCTTATTGGGAGCCTTTGCTAGCGCTATTTTGGTCTACGGGATGGCCTGGCTGTTTGGTATGACCGGTTCAACCAACCTGAACGAAATCAATCAGGCGATTGCCACCACCCCAGGTTTAAAACAGGATATTGGCTTAACCTTCGCGATGCTGTTGCTGATAGTTGGGCTGTGCTTCAAAATCGCGGCAGTGCCTTTCCACGTTTGGACACCTGACGCTTATGAGGGTGCGCCTACCCCTATCACCGCCTTCATGTCCACCGGGCCAAAAGCAGCCGCCTTTGCCGCCATGATTCGGGTGTTGGTGCAAGCTTTACCCCAACTGGCCGAGCAATGGACGATTATCATCGCGGTGCTGGCAATCCTGACAATGACGCTGGGTAACGTGGTGGCTATCGCCCAAAAAAGCGTAAAACGGATGTTGGCCTACTCCAGTATCGCCCACACTGGCTATATCATGATTGGTCTGGCGGCTTTCGTGAATAACCCTAAACTACCCAACCAACAACAAGACGCGATTGGCTCGGTGCTGATTTATTCAGTGATTTATGTCTTTATGAATATCGGGGCTTTTGGTATCGCTATCTGGGTGCAAAACAAGGGTGGCGGGATTGATATAGAAGACTTCAACGGTCTGGGAAGTTGGGCTCCTGTCCCGGCTCTGGCGATGGCGGTTTGTTTATTCTCGCTAACAGGTCTACCGCCAACGGGTGGTTTCTTCGGCAAGTTCTTTGTCTTCCGGGCGGCGATTGATAGCAGTCTGACTTGGTTGGTTATCATTGCGGCTCTCAATAGCGCGGTGTCGGCCTTCTTCTACCTGCGGGTGATTGTGGCAATGTATTTCCGACCAGCCTCCGAAGATGTCAAAACTCGTAACCAGCCCACCGGAGCTTTCTTCCTGAGCGCAGCCATGATTATCGTAACGATTGCTATCCTGTTCCTCGGTATCTATCCCGGCCCCGCCTTGGATTTAGCCAAAGATAGTGCCGCTCCCTTATTCCAGGTGGTCAAAACCGCGCTGGGCCAACCCTGATAATCGAAAATCAAATATCTAAAATCGAAAAAAACAACGGTAGGGGTAGACCAATGTGTCTACCCTTGTATGTGTAAGAACAAATAATAAAAATCGGATTAGGGGGCAGCTTACTACAGGATGGGGATATTCGTACGAATAGGCTCTATCCTACAATGCTCGGCTGACGGAGCAGCCTCCTACATTTAATTCTTACGATTTTAGATTTTACCTAACACCTACTTGATACGTTCTTCCAGGAGTGCCTTGAAAACCTCATCACCCTCAACCCAACCGCAGTGCTGGCAAACCAGGGCTTCAGTGCGGGGCTGAGGTAGGTGAGCGCGTTTGTACATTATAAAACAGCGATTACCAACTGGCTCTAAAGTACCACCACAATTGCTACAGGGGATTTTTTGTGAGATGGGTGGAGTCTTACTACTTCTGGGGATAGATTCATTACGGGCCACTTTACTTCCTCCTGCTCTGTTTCATCACCCCATCATTATGGCATAGTTTCGACAGTTTCCGCCATTGAAACTGTGCCGTTTAGGTTTTGTCAAAGTTTTTTAACCAATGGGGTTTTACACTTGCTAAAAACTATACTTTTGTTAAAGTATATAGTCAAGCGTATTGTGCGGATTGGTTAATTATTTAACAGGTGGCCGCGTTTTGCTCCAACCATACAACAATAGCCCACCGAGGAAGATTGCCAGGATACCCATAATACCGCCTTCTGGCCCGAATCGCCCCCCCGTAGCCGCGTCCGGCCCTTCTACCAGCGATTGGATGACTGGTGCGGGCATCAGGTACCCACTTACCGGGTAGCCAAAAATCGCCCCCTCCGCGAAATTCCACGAAAAATGAAAAGCTATCGGCAACCACAGGTTATTGGTAATAATATAGGCGTAGGCGAAAATCAGTCCGGCAAAGGCGATATTAACCGCCGCTAATGGGCTGGAATTAGGGTTGAGCAAGTGGGTCAAGCCCCAGAAGACCGAGGAAATTACCACTGCCGTACTGCCCCCAAACGCCATATTCAAGGTTTGCAGGATGTAGCCACGCACAATCAATTCCTCGCCCACCGCTACACACAGGCACACTCCCGCCCATGCGAAAAGTTCACCCCAGTTATAATTCGGGCCAATGCTACCTACCAACCAGCCCGTAACCTGCTCCAATAGAAAAACTACCGCGAATAACAACGGGCCAAGCACCAAACCCATCAATACATCTAACGGCAAGGCTTTGTAGTAGCGCAAACCAAGTTCTGGGATAAAACGACCTCGCGCCGTGCGCTGGCTGATAACGACCGCTAGAACGGCCCCCAGAACCATTACCAAAGCCCCCCAGATGCTTGAGGCACTCAACGTCCCTCTGTCCAGGGCCACCGTGCCAACTAGCTGGGTAAAGGAGTCAGCAAAATTATTCTTATTAGGCGGGTCTACCAGGGCGAAAATCAAGGCTGCCCCAAAAACCAACACCGTGATAAGAATAAAATAGAGAATGAAAAAGAAGGATAGGTCGCGCAAGGCCCGTATCCAATCGAAGCGTCGTTCTGCCGTAGCCGGGTCACGTCGTTGTACGGCTGATTTTGGGCCTAAAAAGCGCAAAGCAGCATACCAGCCAATTGCCACCAGAACGGTTATAATCAAAATAACAAAAAAGTTCATCACTTTATCAATCTAAAATCTAAAATCGAAGGTCCAAAGTTAAAAGTCGAAGGTTGAAGGTCAAAATTAGTATAGAAAATCTAATTTCTAAAAGCTGTCAGCCATCAGCTATCAGCTTTTTCTAATAACCGACGACTACCCTAATAGTACCATAAGCAGCAAATTGACCCAAATTTATAGCTATTAAAAATGGCAGGATAATACATTTTGTGTAGTGACCTCCAAAGTTATCTACATTTTGTGTATAGGTGGGGAAAACTAGGAAAATGGTACTATAAAAACCGAAAAACGCACCCGAATGGATGCGCTTTTGGCACTACTAGAAACTATTCAAAACGGACAGTACAGCGGGCAAAAGCGAAAAGCTCACAGGATAGGCCGAACTAAAACGCTGGAAGACGGAAACTGGAACTGTGCTATTTGGTGCTAGAAGGTGCAAAGATTAAGAAAATTTCGGGTCGAAATCGTTAGCTAGAACGTAGTTGTAATGTCGTTGGACTATGGTATAACGCTAGAATGACGATGCTAGGACTGGCCCTGAACGAAAACTTGGACGAATGAGCTTTTTTGTAGAACTTGGCTGTACCGTTCGTTCTTACATCCGTATAGTAACAAGAAAAAGTTACGATACACATTACGAACTTACTTAAAGTTGCTAAATTATTTTAACTGCTTAATTAAGGTTGGTTTTTGGTCAAAAGTCAAAAGTTACAAGTCCAAAGTCAAAAACTGAATCCCCTGACTTTAGACTTTCGACCTTTAACTTTCGACTCGGCACTCAGCACTTTTTGAGGAGTAAGGTCAATGTCAGATTTGTTTGCCGACGAACTTTACCCCAAGAGCGAGATTGGCAACCGCCCTGACGGGAAAGGGCGCGACCATGTTATTCTCTGCGGCTTGCACAACCTGGGCTTCAGGATTTTGGAGCAGTTGCGGGAGGCTGGTTTAAAGGTGGTAGTGATAGACGACGACCCCGACCCCCGCTTGTCTCGGCAAGCCCGTCGCTGGGGTGTCACCTTGATTGAGGACGATAGCCGCATCCCCGAAACCTTGATTGAAGCGGGAATTTATCAGGCTTCGGCCATTATTGCCTGTGAGGAAAACGATTTGCATAACCTGGAAATCGTGCTGGCAGCTAACGATATGGTCAAGGGAATAAGGGCGGTTGCCAGCTTTTTTAACCAGAACATCGGCGAACAGCTTACCCAGGCTCTGGCGAATTCTCAGGCTCTCAGCCTGTCCGAGAAGGCTGGGCCATCCTTTGTGGAAGCCTGTGACCCTTCCAGCGTGCTACACCTGTTTCATGTGCAGGGCGAAAATATTGCGGTGGTAGAGGCGGAGGTGGAGCGGGTCGGCACAATCCAGCGGCTCTATGGCAATGTCACCCCGCTGGTGGTACGTAATTATAAAAACGTCAATGCGGTCACATTTATGAAGAATGGGCGACCAAATCTGGCCCGTAGCCAAAACGTGGACAATCGCACCTGGGAAATCTGCCCACCGCATGATTTTGTGGTACAACCCGGTCAGTACGTGACTTTGATGGGCCAACCCGATGAGTTAAGAAAATTGCCGGGGGTGAAATTTGACCAGAAAGATTTGCTAGAGGCAATTGTTAGCCTGGACGCGATCCAAACTGACCGGGATGGCACAACCATAAAACAAAAGTCAAAAACCAAATTGCGTCGCCGTCAGTTAGTTCCCAGAGGTCGCCGCTTTGTCGCCAACATCTTGCGGGATTTGGAACGCCCTTTCCGTTACGCCTTGCTGGCGGTGGGGCTGATTATCGTTTTTACCACCTTTATGCTGTGGATGTTTTATCATAGTTATTTGCCCACCCCCCAAGGCACTGCCCATGAATTCACCCTGCTGGACGCACTTTATTTCACCGTGACAATTATCGCTACCGTCGGCTTTGGTGATTATAATTTTGCCGAGCAGGAATGGCCCTTGAAAATATTCGGGATAATGTTGATTTTGGTGGGGGCGGCTTCAATGTCGGTGGTCTACGCTTATGTTACCAATTTTATTATTAGTCGCCGCATAGAACAGGCCGTAGGTCGCCAGCGTGCTACCGAGATGGAAAATCACGTTATATTGTGCGGGCTGGGCTCGGTAGGCTATCAGGTAATGCTGGGTTTGTTGGAGCAGGGTAAGCAGGTGGCGGTTATCGAGAAAAATGAGCATGGTCGTTTTAATAGTGAGGCCAGTCGTCTAGGTGTGCCTTTAATTTTTGGCGATGCCCGACTGCCCCAGGTTTTGAAGGCGGTGAACCTGCACAAAGCGCGGGCGATTGCCTTCCTCACCAGCGATGCGCTGGCAAACCTGGAGTCGGCGATGACTGCCCATAGTGAGTTTCATTCTGTTGAGGCCAACCGTAATAAATGGATTCAGGTGGTGATGCGCGTATTCGATAATAATCTGGCGGAGCGGGTAGCTAGAACCTTCAACATCGAGACTATCTATAGCACCTCATCGCTCGCTGCGCCCTACTATGTCGCCGCCGCCCTGGATTATGAGGTAGTCAGCACTTTTTACCTGGAACGCCGCCCTTTTATCGTGGCAAAGCTGGTCATAAAAACGGGGAGTAAGTTGGGAAAAATAACGGTGCAGCAATTTTACGAAAAAACCAAAATGCCCATCATCAGCCATCTAGTCCCCGAAATTGAGCGCAAAATAGACCTGACCCAGGAGCAAATAATAGGTCAATATCTGCACATCCGCCAGCTAGAACCGAATTTTCACCCAAGCTCCCAACTTGAACTAAACGTCGGCGATACTATTATTTGTGTGGGACCCTACGAGCGAATTGTCACAGCCTACAAACTCAATAAAAACCAATAAAAAATACGCCCGGTTGGTCTCGAACCAACGACCATCCGCTTAGAAGGCGGATGCTCTATCCCCTGAGCTACGGGCGCATGCTCAGTTTGAGTATAATGAGCTTAACAG
>Ga0209512_1005431_pt1 | contig 10612 bp, 6 predicted proteins | sample frozenSSSSmetaG_FD_184142 | JGI IMG/M metagenome (GOLD analysis project Ga0209512, IMG submission 184142) | Glacier valley bacterial and archeal communities from Borup Fiord, Nunavut, Canada, to study Microbial Dark Matter (Phase II) -... | ecosystem: Environmental > Aquatic > Freshwater > Ice >... | reverse complement strand
TTGGCTTCAATTTGATATTTCCCATTCATATCTGTAACAATACCAACTGTAGTTCCTTTGATAACTACACTCACCCCAGGAACCGGACTTCCACCTTCATCAGTTACAGTACCTTGTACTTTGATGGATTGCCCAAAACCCCAAAGTGAAAATAGCAACATAGGTAGCATAATGAATGCAACCTGTAATAATTTGTTTTTTTTCATACATTTAATTTTATGTTTATTAATAATGAATTAAGTTATTGGCATTTAGTCTATTCTTTTCCGACGAATGCCTGTTACTGGTTAACCAGGGCTACTAAGGACCTTTATTTTTATCCATACTTTGTTTAAGTTTAATTATTTATAGCATAAATGGTTGCGCAAATCACAAATCCGTCCCAAGGCGATCAAATCTTTATTTTGACTATTTACAGAAGCATATAATGCAATTGTATTATCAAAAAAAAGCATATTGAGTAAATAACCTGTCAGTAGACATAGATACATTTTTCTCATAAAAATTCAGATTCAATAATAATTTGGTGATGTAAAAGTATATGGTGGCTCAGATGCAGGCTTTCAATAATAGATATTTGATTATTGATTTTAGATATATTTATTGCGGCGACAAAAAACAGTTTGCTATAATCTCTGTTTTTATTGTCTTTATTATTCTGTTGGATAGTGGATTGTAACTAAGTCAATCAACTTTTTCGGGATATTTTTTTAGATAAAGCAAAATTCTTCAGGTAGCCTCTCTGGACCTTTCAGTTCGTAAAGCGAGTTGTCAGAATTTTAGTTTGCAAAGGATTTTTTGAAAGAGTGCGGAAAACATGAAAATGGCGGTGCCTTGGTTACCCTGGAACAATTTTCTCAGTCTAAAACTTCGGATGGTGATTTCCCAAAATGTTTACTGAATACAGTGCTGAAATATCCCAAACTGGCAAAGCCACAAAGTTCGCTTACTTCAGTTACTGTATATTTTCCTGACTGCAATAATTCCACAGCGTGATTAAGCCTGATGGTTTTGATAAAATCGGTGGGCGATTGATCAGTAAGTGATTTTATTTTTTTATAAAGTAGTGACGAACTGACATTCATTGCTGAAGCGAATTCTTCCTTATCGAATTCTGTATTCGATACGTTGTTCTTGGCGACCTCCAACATCCTTTTTACAAATTTATCGTTGAGTTCGTTTGTCAGAATAGGTTCGTTTGAATCTTCCTGTATTAGCTTCAATGCTTTTTCCCTGACAACCTTCCGATTGTGAATAATCGATTTGATTCGTTGAATCAAAAGATTCATATCGAAAGGTTTAGTTAAATAATCGTCTGCACCCAGTCTCAAACCATGCAATTGATCTGTCTTTTCAGACAGGGCTGTCAGTAAAACAAGGGGTATGTGTGAGGTTTCGTAGGTCGATTTCATGATTTTACACAACTCAAAACCATCCATATTTGGCATCATGATGTCAGACACAACCAAATCAGGGATTTGTTTCGAAATGAACTCCCAGGCTTTTTCTCCATCAACGGCTGTAAACACCTTGAAATCATTACTGAGTGTAGCCTTCATAAAATTCAAAAGATCGTCATTGTCCTCAACAATCAACACTTTCATCTCTTTTGAAGGTTGAATCTCAGTTTCAGATTCTGTTTGCTGAGAAACGTACTTTATATCGCTTGAGGTTATTGATATTTCAGAAGATGCATTCGTTGCTACTGACTTTCCCAGTATCGATTTAAACGGAATTACAACCTGGAATGTTGATCCAACATTTTCCTGACTGATGTAACTTATGTTGCCGCTATGCAATGCCACATAATTTTTCACCAATAAAAGTCCTATTCCGGATCCGACAACTTTTGAATTGATCGCATTGTCACCTCTGTAAAACTCTTTAAATAACTGTCTCTGTGCTTTTTTGGTGATGCCGATCCCATTATCTTTCACCTGAAACATCCATTTTTTATCATCGCATTTGAGGTTAATCTGGATTTGACTATTGTTCTGTGAATATTTAATGGCATTTGAAATGAGGTTATCGATGATTTTCTCCATTTTCGATTCATCAACTGCTGTAATATAGCTCTCACGGTCAGGAATAAAGACAAGTTCTATATTTTTGCTTTTTGCATAGGAAGCCAGCATGATCCTGCGGTTTGAGACAAGTTTTACTATATCTGTCATTGATAGCAACAAGTTTTCCTTGCCTATATCTGCCTTCTGAAAATCCATCAATTGGGTAACGACCGAGGTAAGTTGCCTTGCCTGTTCGATGGCCAGATTTAAATAGTATTTTCCCGATTCGGTTAAGTCTTTTTCTTTGTTTAATTCCTCGACCGGGGCTTTGATTAAAGTTAGCGAAGTCCTGATATCGTGAGCCATATTGGTAAAAAACCGTACTTTTTCTTCTGTATGTTTCTGTTTCAGCCGGTTAATGTAGTACAGCAAATAAAGAAAGATGATTCCGGACATCACTATAACAACAAGCAACCAGAACCATCCCGTTCTCCAAAATGGCGGAATTGAATTTATTTTTATTGACCGCTCGGCTAACACATTGCTCAATGAACTGTCAAAGAGTCTAATTCTTAATGTAAAGTGCCCGCTTGGAATGTTCGTATAGGTAATAACATTGTTTTCGGTAGGCTGACTCCATTGCTGGTCAAATCCCTCCATTTCCCACGAAAATTTTGATCCGGTTGTCTGGCCAAGAGAAAGCAATTCAAGGCTAATCGTATTTTGAAAATACCTGAGATTAATTTCCTGTAAACTATCTATAGGCGTTTTCAGATTGAAAGAAGGTATATCCCTGATAGAGCGACCCGCAACAGTCAAGTCCTGAAAGAAAATTCTACCTATTGTTGAAGACCCATCAACGAGATTTGGAGCAAAAATTACAACTCCATTATTGGTTCCCAATGCTAATTGACCATTCTTTAATCTAGTATGCGAACCGTTATTAAATGAGGTCTTTGAAAGTGAATATATTGACGAATACGCAAGTGCATTTTTATTCTTTGGGTTAAACCTGCATAATCCATTCTCTGTTCCCAACCACAAATAATCATTTGCATAAATAATGTTGTTAATAAAATTTGAGGGTAATCCCATCTTTGACGTAAACTTTTCCGTTTCGCCGCTCCTGGAATTAAACCTGATTAATCCATCTCCGGATGTGCAAATCCAAATATCTTCTCCCATTACCAGAACATCACGAATCAGCAAACCTTCAACTAATTTTCTGATTTCACCTGTTTGTTTGTTTAACTGTTTCAATCCATCGCTGCACCCTAAAATAATCTGTTTATCAGCCAATTCAGCAAAGCATCCAATAGTTTGATCGGAATAAATTCGGAATCTGTTTTCCCCGGACAAATAACAAACAACCGAACCACCAACACTTCCTAACCATATATCTCCGCTACTATCTTTAAATATGTCAAATATAAAATCATTATTAAAAGGCGACCCTTCACCGTTTTTATTATAATGAGCCAGCTCTTTCCCGGTTTTTCCATCCAATAAATATACTCCCGAAGAATAAGTTCCTGCCCATATTCTTTCCTGGTTATCTTCACAGAGCGAGAGAAATACCTGGGCGTGCGTCTCCATATCATTATAAAAACTGCTCCACTTATTTGTGGCTACATCCCAATAACAGATTCCATTATTTGTTGCAAACCAAAGCTTTCCCCAACTATCTTCAATAATACTATTAACGTCGTTATTTATTAATGAATTGGTATTTTTGGGAAGATGAACTATTTGATTAACCAAAGGAGAAGTCTGATCGAAAAACGATAGTCCCCCGCTATACGTGCATACCCAGACTCTTTTATTATTATCACAAAAAAGGTCATAAACTCCATTTCCTCTTAAAGAAAATGGAACGTCTAAACTTTCTTTATAAATATTCAGTACCTTTTGATTTCTCCGGTTAAGTTCCCAAATGCCTTGACCATCAATTCCAATTAAACAGGTAGAGTCAGAATTTTCTGCAATAGCAAGGATTGGTTGTTCGGGTAAAATTGATTTTAACTGATTGGAACAGGTTCCATTTCTGAAATTGTACAAGAACAATCCTTCAGACATAGTTCCTAGCCAAAGTTTATCCTGATCCTTATCGAAATAAAGCGAAGAAAAATCAACAGTAATTAGATTTCTATTTTCATAAATATGTTTCTTTTCCAAAGTATTGATATTAAAAAGCCAAATCCCATCCTGCTTTGCTACAATTATATTTTCCGAATCGTGCCAATTTATCGCATATCTATTCGATGCGTATTCAAAAGCGGAGGAAAGTTTTCCTGACTGGTATTTATACAATCCCAAAGACGTTGAGAGCCAACAAATGCCTTTATCGTCAATAAGCACATCCAACAAAGTACGATTAAGATTCAATATCAGTTCAAACTTGTCGAATACATGATTGTAGTAAAAGACTTGACCATTATTGGTATAAGCCATAAGTTTGAAGTCCTTATAAATTAGCCTTACTCTGTAAAAGTCTGTGGATTCGTATGGAAGCTGATAAATGTGATAATTGTCTTTTGATAGTCGTAATACACCCATTTTTGAAGAAGCCCAAACAAATCCATTATCATCCTTACAAACGGAATTTGTCTCCCGCATCGAAATTCCATACAAAGAGTTGATGCTATAAAATTTTACAGCGAAAGCATTCAGCGAAAATATTAGATTGACAAAAAGAATTGCTGCTAGTCTGTATTTTAAAGTTTTTAAATTTTTCAAATCAAATCCCTTCTAATTTTATTCAATTCAATATACTACTCCTTTTAAATCATTTGAAACAACCAAAATTATCATTTTTTTAGACTAACCATTCTTTTCCCATCAATAACCTGACTCATACAGGTATTTTATGAAACATGAGATTGGGCAAATAACTTAATCTTAAAATATTAATATCTTTAAATCAATTTAGTTGCATAATAATGCTTCTACAGCAAAAGTGAATCATAAGGCGGAACAAGAAAAAATCATCGTTGTTACAGATACAAATTCCTGCTAAATGGACATCTAAAAATATGAAGTTGTACAATTACTATAGAAAAATCAAATGCGAATTTGACCAAAGAAACATTAGGATTGATCCATATCGCTTGTAATAGCACAAAATGAACTTTTTTTGCTGTATTCTATAAGATAATTCGCAACGCTATCTCAATGAGTTTGTTTATAAATAAACCAAAGATATTGCAATCGATATTTGAAAGATTAATTGTGGCAAGTGTTTTCCCATAATGGTATAACAGCGACTACGCAATTCTTTTATAACTTTAAATGCTTAGCATTAAAAATCTACTATAGGTCAAAACAGACCTAATTGAATGGCTGCAAATAAATATGATTCAGATATTTACAGCCAGACCGGTGACCCCAAATATAAGTATTAAAAAAGGTCACCGCTTAGGTCACATACAAACTGATAATGATTGGATTATTTTGATAGGTCAAAAAACAAAAAGACCACAAAATCAATGATCTGTGGTCTTTTAATTGGGAATGAATTCCCTTTTCGTCGGGGTGGCCAGACTCGAACTGACGACCTCCTGGTCCCAAACCAGGCATACTACCAAACTGTACTACACCCCGAAAATATTATTTTTCTTAAAGAACGTCTTTCAATTAAACAGGGTCAGTTTCCTGACTTCTGCTTTGCCAAACTTTGCGGAGAGAGGGGGATTCGAACCCCCGGTACAGTCACCCGTACGGCAGTTTAGCAAACTGCTGGTTTCAGCCACTCACCCATCTCTCCTTCGTTTTTGGGTGGTGCAAATGTAGGAATCATTTTCATTTAGGCAAAACAATCCGCATAAAAAATCAAATAAATATTGATTTAAATGATCAGTCAAGACCTATATCACAATATATCTATCTGTTACAAGTAAATAAATTTTCAATTTAGTTCAAAAATAGGGTATTGCAGCATGTTTTAGCGGCTTCTGCGAGCGGTTCAATCTGATCAGTTTGTAGCCATTCGAAACCGTTCCCATCATAAGAAACCAGGCTAAACGAAGGACAAAACAGTAAATATGATGGTAAAATCCTATATTTTGAGCTTTGTCAACCTCTTCATATTCGATTATTTACTGCATTTGATCGCTTGAGACCTTAAATTTATCGCGATTTAGTTGCAGAATCGATCAAACAAGATTAATTTAGTGCAATAATTATAAACAGACGTTCATTTCAATATCGATATTTCCGCGTTAATTCATATGATTGGTAAACTCAACATTTCCATTTAACTGAGAAAGCTTTTGACCGCTAAGACAGGCCTTACCCCGCAAGGGAGCAGCAATTGCTGCCATTGGAAGTCTGATCAGTCAGGCACTCAAATCCTGTTTTTTTCGGGGTTTTACTCAAGGTGAATTAATGCGGTTTTTTTTGTTCCCTACAGGACATAAAAAAGCTTGAGACGAAATTTATAAATCACCCCAAAACATTGAATTTAAGTATTTAATGCTATTTCACCAGAAAAGCCGCAGATTTGTTATTCCTGATTTTCTTGTGCTTTGAAAAATAGAAGTCAACCCGCCCAAGTATCAGTCCGCCAAATCCTACCTGGTTAACAACTACCTCTTTGCCTGCTTTATTCATAATCAGATCAGGTTTATCAAGGAAAGTGTGGGTATGTCCGCCAATAATCAGATCTGTATTAAAAGTTTGCGAAGCTAATATCTTATCGCTTATCGTATTATCCTTATAGGAATAACCAAGGTGCGAAAGACAGATTACCAGGTCGGAATCATGTTCCTCCCGGAGCAATTTCTCCATTTTTAAAGCAGTTTGTAACGGATCGTTGTACCTCGTTTTGCCATAATTCTTCGGATCAACCAATCCCTGTAGTTCAACGCCAAGTCCGTAAACGCCCACTTTAATCCCGCTACTTTTGAAGATCTTGTAAGGGATTGTCATTCCAGCCAGTATAGTGTCCGAAAAATCGTAGTTTGAGTTGATAAACGGGAATCCTGCATACTTTAACTGGCTTTTGATTCCTTCAAGGCCGTTGTCGAATTCATGATTACCAAGCGTTGCTGCATCATAACCCATCATAGTCATTAGTTCGAAGTCCAACTGCGCCTTGAAGTAATTGAAATAAGGTGTTCCCTGGTAGATATCACCGGCATCAAACAGAAGAACGTGCTTGGATTCGGATCTAATCTTGCTAATTAGAGTTGCCCGCTTAGCCATTCCCCCTTCGCCGGCATTACGGGGCACATCTTTCCCAAATGGATCAATATGTGAATGAAAGTCGTTAGTGTGAAGAATGGTGATCTGTTTGAATTCCTCTGCCGCTAAAACTGACAATGGTGTACTCAAAGCGACAGCTCCTGCTGCACCGGTCCCCAACAACCGTAAAAAATCTCTCCTATTTTGCATTATAAATCCTCCCGTCAGCTTTAGCTTCAATTGTAATTTCCTTTTTTCCCAATGAACGCAGGTGATCAATAAACATATCCCTGAATTTTACACCTGTTGAAATGCGCTCTTTTATCGAATTTAAAATCTCGAACCCATCGCCTCCATTCGCAATGTAATCACTAGTGACAAGCCAATAATTTTTTGCATCATCAATCGGTTTCCCTTGAATCTCAAGGTTAAAACCTTTATCATCTTTAATACCAAAACGCATTCCGGCAACTCCCTCTCCTCCTCGCGATGCCATATGGTCAATAAACTGACGCATCTCAACACCACTTAATTTTAAAAATACGATTTCATTTTCGAATGGCATCAGTTCAAACATATTCTGAACTTTAACCTCCCCTTTGGGGATCGGTACGCGTAAACCACCCCGATTGACCATCGAAACACTCATGCGGATTTCGGGATATCGCTTCAGGCAAATGGAATCGGATTCCTGAAGGATAAGGTCCGCACAAAAATTAGTTAACGGACTCTCTGGTCGTCCCCCAAAAAGCACGTCTTTCGAGATACAAAGCACTTGCTCCATATCATTCATAAGCTTTGTCCGGTAAGGGAGGATGATTGATTCCATCTTCGGATCAGGAGTCATATTTAAGGTTGAATCGAGTCGAATATTCGTGGAGTTAACCCTTGTTAATAACAATGAATGACATCCGGAAAGTAGAACAGCGATAAACAGTAGAACTGCCATCACGGGTTCATATCGGAAAGATGAGCTTTTAAAATTATTGAATATCTGCATATTAAAAACGATTTGATTAGAGCATTAGGATTTGTAAAACGATTTCTATTATTGATTAGACAAAAGCATAAAAAAGTGTTGTAAAGAAGCAAATGTTTAAGCAGACTACAAAAAATATACTTCATATCAGCGTAGTTTTTTCATAAAGTAGTTTAAATTCGTAAAATCAATCATTCGCAATTAATTCATTTGTTTTGAGACGAGGAAAAACGACGAAAACATACACTTTTGATATTTTAATTTATTTTTTTTTGTTCCTTTTGGCGACAATTGATTCGACAGCTCAGGATACTACTAATGTGACATTTACCGCAAATAATGGCGACAATGTCTATAAAATTCTTCAGCAGAATGGACTGACAGAAATTGGGTGCTTTGAAAAGTTTATTGAATTAAATGCAAGCAATCTGGGTAAGAATAACACATTAATTATTGGCAGGAAGTACATTCTTCCAAGCTTATCATCTCTCTCTCCTGATACCATTAAGATAATTCAGCCCGAAAGTAAAATAACCCAGCCTGCCCCCACTCCTGCAAAAATGGTTACTGAACCCTTGTTCGGCAAAAAGCTTGAACATGTGGAGATCATTGATCAGCAGCTCAGAGGGACTGTATTTTACCTGGTAAGTGGTCATGGAGGCCCCGATCCGGGAGCAATGGGAAAAATAGGCACTAATATTCTTTGTGAAGACGAATATGCGTATGATGTTACGCTAAGATTTGGCCGGGAAATTCTTAAGCATGGTGCGAAGGTTTATTTTATCGTGCGCGACCCTGATGATGGAATCAGAGATGAACTCTTTCTTAAAAACAGTAAAGACGAAGTGTGTTACCCCGATAAAGCAATTCCATTAAACCAGGTCGAAAGGTTAAAACAACGCGTCGAAGCCATCAATACCCTCAACCGAAATGAAACACCTGGGTCGTATAAACGGTGTATTGAAATTCACATCGATGCAAGAGCGACCAAAAAGAACATCGATATCTTCTTTTATCACAATGCAGGAAGCAAATTTGGCGAAAGGCTGGCTACAACCATGCGGAACTCAATTGAGCGAAAATATCAGCTCAGACAACCAGGCAGAGGTTATAGTGGTGATGTTTCAACACGAAACCTTTACATGCTTGCAAAAACAATACCTACAGCTGTATTTATAGAACTTGGGAATATTCACCATGCACGCGATCAGCAACGGTTAATTTTCGAAAATAACAGGCAAGCGATTGCCAGGTGGTTGTGCGATGGGGTTATAGAAGATTTTCAGAAATCAAAATAACAGATTAATCCCAGTCCTGCATCCGATCAATATCGCGCCGGTCTTTTTTGGTAGGTCGGCCAGCTCCTCTGTCACGTTCGGAGGAACCCATGAGTTGCCTCATTTCGAGAATCTTCAACTCTTCGGGCGGCGTAATATCCAGCATGAATTCAGTCACTAGTTTGGCTCCAACCCGTTTTCCTGTAATTCCAACAACTTTATATGAATAGGTCACCGGATTTTTACGAATTTTGATGATATCACCAGGTTTAGGAACCCGTGAAGGCTTGACAGATACCCCATCAATTGTGACACGCCCCTTTTTGCATTCTTCCGTTGCAAGTGTCCTGGTTTTAAACAAGCGGACGGCCCACAACCATTTATCAATTCGTACAGGTTCTTCCATTGTGTAAAAATAGAAAAAGAAAAAGAAAGTTGGTCAACTGAGCTAAGTGGAAAATAATAACCTTAGTTCGTAAAGACTAAAATCATACAATGTGCATAGCTGCCTACTCACGAATTCCCGGCTTTGATCTTACGATTATTTATTCGACTGTCTTCTGCTCGTTTCCTTTAGGCTTCTCCTTTTTATCTGCTGGTAATTCCTTATTATATTGTGTCATTACTCTGCCCGCACCCATTGTTGCGAAGGCCTTTATGATTTCAACACAAAGCGCCATTTTGGAGTTGACGATTTCTTCTTCTTCTCTGGACCATTTACCCAGAACATGATCAACCTGGTAACCTTTGGGGAAGTCGCTGCCAATACCAAACCGAAGTCTCACATAATCGGGAGTACCTAGGATCTGCTGAATGCTTTTTAAACCATTATGACCGGCATCACTCCCTTTCAGACGCATACGTACCTTTCCAAGAGGAAGGGCAAGATCGTCAACTACAATTAAGACCTTTTCAAGTTCAATATTTTCTTTTTGCATCCAATATTGAACTGCACGCCCGCTCAAATTCATGAACGTATTGGGTTTCAATAAAATAAATACCTTTCCAGCATACTTCATTTCAGCTACAGCACCGTAACGCTTATCACTAAAAGAAATATTGGACGCCCTTGCAAGGGCATCCAATATCCAAAATCCTATGTTGTGACGGGTATTTTCGTATTCTTCCCCGATATTTCCAAGACCTACAATCAGGTATTTCACAGGTAT
>Ga0209512_1005427_pt1 | contig 10618 bp, 9 predicted proteins | sample frozenSSSSmetaG_FD_184142 | JGI IMG/M metagenome (GOLD analysis project Ga0209512, IMG submission 184142) | Glacier valley bacterial and archeal communities from Borup Fiord, Nunavut, Canada, to study Microbial Dark Matter (Phase II) -... | ecosystem: Environmental > Aquatic > Freshwater > Ice >... | reverse complement strand
AGAGGAGCTTATACGATTCTTACCCCAAAGGGTCAGGAACACCAAACCGCCGCCGAAGCCCGGAATGTGGAGTTGGTACGGGAACACTTCCTCAGTTTGTATAGTGAGGCAGAATTGGAACAGATGGGTGTGTTCTGGTTGCGCTTTCTCAGCCCAGAACTAGGAAAATAGTCTAAAGTTGAAGGGCAAAGGTCGAAAAAGGAGCCAGAATAAAAAAATTGTTCCCCCTTCCTTCATAGGGAAGGAGGTTAGGTCAACCGATTTTGGATTTTAGATATTCGATTTTAGATCGCCTAATTTACCCGGCGATTGTGGCCTTCCCAATATTTTTCGCGCAAGTTACGTTTGAGGATTTTGCCCGCCCCACTCTTGGGCAAAGCCTCCACAAATTCAAAAGAGCGCGGCAGCTTGTAGCCACCAATATACTCGCGGCAGGTTTCAATTAATTCTTCTTCGCTGGCACTCTGACCGGACTTGAAAACCACCACCGCATGCACCTTTTCGCCCCACTTATCGTCAGGAATGCCCACTACCGCCGCTTCCAGTATCGCCGGATGCTTGTAGAGGGCGTTTTCGACCTCCACCGAATAGATATTCTCGCCGCCACTGACAATCATGTCTTTGGCCCGGTCTACGATGTAAACATAAAAATCTTCGTCAATCGTGGCGAGGTCGCCCGTGTGCAGCCAACCGTCCCTCAAGCCATAAGCACTTTCCTTACCCAACTTCCAGTAACCCTGCATAATATTGGGGCCTCGCGCAATCACCTCGCCCACCTGCCCCGGCTTGATGTCTTGCATTTCATCATTAACCACCCGCACTACTACCCCCGGCACAGGCTGACCCGCGCTCATCAAACGGCGGTAGGCCAGCGTACCTTCTTCGGCCTCAAATCCGGCGCGGTGGGCATCCGAACTCAACCCGGTCAGCAGGGGGGCGGCCTCGGTCATCCCATAACCCTGAGCAAACTGACAGGGGAGAATTTGCATCGCTTTTTTCAAAACCGCTACCGGGATAGGAGAAGCTCCATACAGAATCGAACGCCAGCTTGATAAATCATAATCTTTGATATTGGGGACTTGAATCAAAGCGTTAATCATGGTGGGAACCAGCAACATACAGGTCACTTTATTATTCTGGATACAGGTCAGGGTCTTGATAGGGTCGAACATTGGCAAAAAGGCGTGCGTTCCACCCAACATCGTAATAGCGAAGGTACTGGCTCCATCGGCTAAATGAAACATCGGGGCAACGTGCAGATAGACATCTTCCGGGACGTAGCGGGAATTTATAGTGACATGCATGGCGTTGGAAACGATATTGCGGTTGGTCAGCATTACACCCTTTGGGTTGCCAGTAGTGCCGCCCGTATAGAAAATCCCTACCAAATCTTCATCCTGCAAGTCGGCATCCTGAAAAGTTTCCCAACCCGCCGAATTCTCGATAATCGCTTCATAGGAGGTTAAACCTGTCGGAGTTGCGCCCGCTCCGGCGTGCAGATAATGTTGGATACCGGGCAAGGATGAACGAGCTTTTTCTACCAACGGGGCAAACATATCGTCCACAAACAGGGCAACCGACTCGCTATCGTTCAGGGTATAAATTAGTTCCTGGGGGGAAAAGCGGATATTAAGGGGCACAATTTTGGCCCCCAAGCGGGTCGCGCCATAATGGAGTTCCAGATAACGGAAGCTGTTAAGGGCTAACAGAGCAAAACTATCGCCCGCCTTGATACCCAGATTCGACAGCCCTGCCGCCAGCTTTTTGGTACGCTGGTCAAACTCGCGCCAGTTATAGCGTACCTCGCCATCAATTACGGCTGTTTTGCTTGGGTAACAGGTGGCAGCCCGCCGCAAACCCTCCACTATGTTCATATCGCGCTTTCCTCCTCGAAAGTTTTTGGATTTTCAAGCCAGAGTAGAAATAAATTCGTCCAGAATACGGTTAAATTCGTGTGGCTGTTCTTGTGGAAGTGCATGACCAACCGCGTCCAGAATAGTCAGCTTTGCGCCGGAGATATTTGTAGCCAAATAGTGCGAGAATTTGGTGGGGGTTAACTGGTCGGCCATCCCGCAAACAATCAGGGTTGGGATAGGCGGTAATTTGTGCATCTCTGCCGTAATGTCAAAGTTATTACAGGCCACAAAATCACCATAGGCCACCTGGGGTTGCAAGGAATTTTTGATAGCACGGGATTTTTGGAGCATTTCTTCGGTAGCTTCGGCAGTATAGCCAAATTTCAGGGAACTTTCAATATAAGCCGGGTAATCTTCTTGCACCATTTTCAGAATTTGAGGTAAAACCTTGAGCTTTGCGCCCGTCGCCACCAATACTAACCCTGCCAGATATTCCTGCCCAAACATCAGGGCATAGGTTTGGGCAATCGCCCCACCCATTGAGTGACCCACCAGGATAACCTTTTTATTTTGATGGTCAACGTTATGTTCGGCCCGAATATAATCGTGCAGCCAACGGGCATAATCATCTACCGAGCTGCGTCCCTCGTTATCCGTGTATTCGTTGGCACGGTGTCCAGGCAAGTTTATAGCTTCGGCATGGGCAAAAAATTCGGTTTGGGCATCCCAACTTGAAGCATTTTCGCCCGCGCCGTGTACAAAAACCAGCCGTAGGCCAGTATCGGCAGTATGTTTTGAAGGCATTCTTTTCTCCTGTTTAGAATACAATAACTTGGGATATTATAGGGGCAAGGTTAGGAACTTGGCAACCTAATTAGCCCGAAGCTTCGCCCAGAATTTCAAAATCCAGGCAACCCACGATTTTGCCAATCCGAATAAGAAAGGTCGCAAACTCGTCTTTAAGATGGAGAGCCTCGATAAATTCTTCCAGAGTGATGGCTTCGGCGCGGGGGTTAATTTTACAGATAAACATCAGGTTGAAGCCCTTAACCGCAATTAACTCCCACTCTTTATGTTGAACTTCCTCTGTCCAAACCCTGCGCCAGACCGGGTGATAGCCTTGCAACAAGTGAGCACTAATAGACTCAATCCAACGACGGCGTTCGTCTGGAATGGCACAATAGAGAATATCTTCCAAGCGGCGAGTACAACGACCTAACGAGGCGATAAAGGCACTATCGCGCGGGCAACTTTCGATGATTTTACTTAGTTCGTTAAAATCGCGGTAGGGTTGGTCAATCGCAATGGGGGAGTAAGTCAGGTGAACATAGCGACGGCGCAGGGGTTTGACTGGCTCATCTTGATTTTCTCGGACATATTGCGCCCACTGACGCACATCCCGGCTGGGCGTAGGCACAAAAGCGGTAGTATGACGGTCTGACCCTTCCAGATAAAAATCCAGATCCAACATATCTATCAGGCGGCTTACCTGAGTTAAAGATGGAGTGAAGGTATCCTGCCGGCCAGTTATACAGATGTGATAATTCCCAAATTCAGCCATTTGCCCCCTTAAAAAATTTATATGTGCCCCAATTATATAGTCTACGGAGGCACTTTACAAGATTAGCGAAAATCCTGATATTAATCAGCTTGAACCCCGCTCTTATTTCCCGTAGACTATCGAAGGTCGCAAGCTAATAAACGGAAATTCAGTTACTTATGGCCTTTAACCTTCAACTTTTGACCTTTGACCTTCTAAAGGAGACAAAATGAATTACCCGCAATACGGCATTTATCTGATACTACCGCCACCCGTGCTATATCCCCTGGCAATAGGCCATTTATTGATGTCAGGCGAGTTTAAGGCCCACACCGGAGGGCGTTTTATGGTGCATTGCACCGTCAAGGGCTTTTTTAAGTTGGCAGAGGGCGTAACACCCCAGGATTTTATTCCGGCCCTGGATAAATTAATGGCGGAAAGTAAAGCCTTTACTACCCAACCTCTGCAACTTTTGTACCACCCAAATGAAGGCTGGGCCAACGGGTTCGCCTTACTTTTGGAACGCAATGAGCCATTTTTACAATTAAATAGAGCGGTCTGGGAAGTAGTTGCGCCATATATTGCGCCTGATTGTCTGTTTTCGGCGCGGGATGGGCGAGGTGATACTTTTTATCCCCATCTTACCCTGGCAATGTCCGATATTCCGCGCGACCCTGGCTTGACCCAACAGGCTTTGGCTCTGGCGGAATATGCCGTTAGCCTTGTGCCAAAGGGGAATTTTGTTGCCAGCGATATGCAACTAATTGAGTTTTATTCGGAGGACTGGGCTGGAAACTGGTTTGAAACCCTTGACTTCAAACAACTCAAGGGCTGGAAACTGGCAGAATAAAAAAGTTTTTAGTAGGACAGCCTCTAGCTAAGATAGCTAGAGGCTGTTTCTAACAGAGGCTTAAAACTAATTTTTAGACTGGTGTAATAATGGCACGTTCCGAGATATTTTTTAGCAGCAAAAACGTCATAAATATACCAACTACTGTTATTATCGGAAATATCATGGCTTCCACTAACGACATTTCAACCCCCGCCATCCATTGCCAGATTATCATGGAAGTAAGAGCAGTGCCCATTGTAAACAGCTTGAATAACATAACGGAGGTAAGGAGATAACCCCACCTATTTTGTCTTAGTAACAGCACACCCGCCAATACCGCCACTGGTACAATGATGCCCAGGTCCATCACCTGAATGAATAAAGTTGAGGAACTCTCCAGGCCAACAGGAGTGCCATTATTCAGCAGGGCAGGTACTATCCGACCTAACCAGGCCAACGTTAAAAAAGTAGAGATGAAAAACATAAAAATCGCAATAGTTCTCCTGGGTAATTTGCTGGAGAAATGAATCGGCAGTTCATTTACATCTATACTCATAAGCGAAAGAACGAAGGCAAATAAGCTTAACGAAAAAATTGCTATATAAACCAGGAATAAGATGTTAAAGGCTACGCCAAAGGAATAGGTGGTATAACTATAGAGAAAGTAGGCCAATGTTCCTGCCAGAAGCAATTTACCCCGTAGAGAATTTCTTCGATAAAGCGCAAGCGAAATGAGTAAAAGTGGAATACCCACCAGCAAGGTTACAATATCCTGACCAATCCCTTGCGCCGCATAATTTACCGAGTCAAACTTGTAGAGCCCATCGCCCTGCATTGACACGGTTTCACCACGCAAAGTTACGAATTTAGAGTGATTACCATTCCCCTGCCAGAGCACGCCCGTACCCGCAGCTACCAAAGAAAGCACAGCAATACAACATACTAGCACAGTAATAATTTTTGGGTTTTTCATAATTTTAGTTCCCTCACATCCGTTGTCAATTTTTCAGCCACAAGTTAAAGCTCAGATTAGTGGCAACATCATGATGACAACATAAGGTATACGTGAGGGTTGAGATAGGTAAATAAGGGGTAAAGGCAGGTTAAAACAGCAGGGGAATGCAAGCGTTATTCTAACATTCTTTTGCTAAAATGATTCGTATAGTAAAACACCCGGCAGGCGGGCAAACTGTCGGGTCTTTAATTACAAGAAAGGCTATACAATATGTTTGACCTATATAATAATTCAGATAATAACGAGGAGCCAAATCCTCTATTTATAAATAGTTTTGCCACTATTGACGGCCCCGCCACCAACCCTTCCGGCAGTAACTTCGCCAACACCGATGAGGCTGCCGACTTCCTGGATGCCTATTCACAGGCGGTGGTGAAGGTCGCCGAAACCGTTAGTCCCTCGGTAGTTAATATCAGCATAAAAAAAACTGTTAGCGGAAGTCGGCGGCGGGGTTATGGCTACGAGGCTGAAGGAGCGGGCAGTGGTTTTATTATTACGCCCGATGGCTATATCCTCACCAACAGCCACGTAGTCAACGGCACTAGCAAAATCGAGGTCAGTCTGGCGGACGGCAGTAGCTACCCCGCCCAACTAATCGGGCAAGATGCTGATACCGATTTGGCGGTGGTGCGGATTGGGGCAAGTGGCCTGACCCCCGCCCAACTTGGCAACAGCGATGCCTTGCGGGTGGGCCAACTGGTTATCGCGATTGGCAATCCGATGGGCTTTCAGACCACCGTAACGGCAGGGGTGGTAAGTGCTACTGGACGTTCGTTACGCAGTCAAAATAGTAAGCTGATTGAGGGGATTATTCAGACCGATGCAGCCCTGAATCCGGGCAATAGCGGCGGGCCTCTGGTTAATACACGTGGTCAGGTTGTCGGTATTAATACCGCGATTATTGCCGGGACGCAAGGGATATGTTTCGCTGTTCCTGTCAACACTGCCAAATTCGTAGCGGGGCTTTTGATAAAAGAGGGTAAGGTAGCACGGGCCTACCTGGGGGTAAGTTGCCAGCCTCGGCCTTTGCCTCCGGCGGTTATTCGCAACTTTAATCTCTCGAACCGGGCCGGGGTGGCGGTAGTGCAACTTGCCACCAATAGTCCCGCCGAGGCCGCCGGGTTGCGCTCTGGTGATGTGATTGTGGCGTTCGACCACCAACCTGTCACTAGCACCGACCAACTAAACAACCTCTTAACCCGCAACGTTATCGGGCGCGAAGTGTCGCTGACTGCGTTGCGGGGTCTTTCATCTGGCATGGGGGTGAGTAAGCTGGATTTATACGTCCGGCCTGGAGTATCGCGCAGCAATTTCTAAATAGTTAGCGGTTGCCGGAAGAAGTAACAAGGATGAACAGTAGGGGTAGCCCTCCGCGTCTACCCTGAAATTGGAAAATTATTTCCCCTTGCGCCTACCCTCCTGTACTTAGGGGGGTAGGTTTGCTTATATCACAAAACCTTACGATTTTTTAATCTTTAACCAGGCAAATTTTTATATGGCTGTGTTATACTTCGGCTACAATAGGGGGTAAAGGGTAAGTCACGTTATTGTCTGGGATTGAAAATTTTACACCTTCGTTCTAACCAACGTCTTAATACCGGGGTACACGATGTTTACTGCTTACCTGTACACTTTAAGGTATGCTTTTGGAAAAAATAATCTGCCAGAAACAGGAAGCCAAGTAACAATGCCGCGAAACCTTAGCTTGACTAATTTCTGGCCTAAAAGTTTAAAAAACGCGCTCACCTGGAAAAATACTGCTCACAATTCTACTCCAAACTTTACACCCTCTGCCCAAAGCAGTAGCAGCCCAACACCGCAGCCTTTAACGATAGGTGAACTTGCCAACCGCCCTTCCAGCAACCTGATTTCAGTGATAATCCCTACCCGTAATCGTTACGCTAAAGTCAGACAGGCGGTGGAGTCGGTGCTAAGTGGGCAAACCTTACCTCTGGAACTAATTGTAGTTGACCAGAGCGACGAGGAAATCGCTGGACTGACCGAAGAAGTGGTACGGGAAGCGGCCCGGCGTTTTAATTTCCCCTTTTCTCTGGAAAGCGATACCCGGTTAGCGGAATACCCAGCTCAGGTGCGTTATATTCGTACTGCCACCAAAGGGGCAGGACTTTGCCGTAATCTTGGGGCTTTGGCGGCGCGGGGTGAGGTGCTTTTTTTCACCGATGATGACTGTATTGTAAGCTCCGATTTGATAAAAAATGTAGAGCAGGAATATCAGCAAAATCCTGAGATAGCCGGGATGTATGGGCGGGTTATGCCAGCTCAGACCAGAGAAAAGAAGCGCGATGGCACTGAACTCAGCCGCAGTGGGCTAGACCGCCGGGTTTATGACCATCCGGCCTGTCCCTGGCAAATTGGCAGTGGCAATAATATGAGCTTCCGCAAGGCGATTTTTTTGGCCTGTGGCAAATTTGACGAAGTATTGACTATTGGTGGGCCCTTTGAGGCTTTTGAAGATTTGGATATAGCCTACCGTATATTGTTACGGGGGTTTCAGTTGTCCTATAACGGGCAAGTGCTGGTTTATCACGACAGCCCCAAAACTTTTGCCGAACAGCTTCGCACCGAAAGGGGCTATGGCAAAGGGGCGGGCGGGGCAATGATAAAATATATGCGTTGTGGAGATTTTTTTGCCCTGTGGATGCTCTATAAGTGGATTTGGCATATGGCGGTCAGGCGCAGTCTGGCAGGTATCCTAAAATGGCGGAATTGGCGAGTAGTGCGGTTGGCTCTGATTCAGTTCTATGCTCCCTGGTTAGGGGTCTGGCAGGGGTTACGCTGGCAGCTAGACCGTCAGAATATAGTTTTTGTGACATCGGCAAAGTCACCCGAAACCACCCTTTCCGCCCAGGTTCAAGATAAAGCTGAGGTAGCCTGAACCCCAATGGAGGAAAACCGCTTAGCAATTAAAGTGATTGAACTGGAACTTACCCGTCCTTTCCCTTTTTTGCAATATATAGACTCCAGCCGTTACGCTAAAGTTCAAATCCTCGTTCGTAAAAATAACCAACCCATCGGCTATGCTTTTATCGAGTTAGATAGTGAGGATAGCGAATACCTGCTCTCGGAAGAATATCTCCGCCCTGAAATCGAGCGACAAATAATCTTCCAACCTGAGAAAATTCTAGACCTAGCAACTATCGAACATAATTGGCCTAACCTGACGGTGGTAGTTTGCACACGCGGGCGACCCCAAAGCCTGGAAAATACCCTTGAGTCACTGGCTAAACTGGTCTACCCCAAAGATAAACTTGACCTGCTGGTGGTGGATAACGCCCCTACCGATGATACTGTGACCAAAATTATCGCCAGATTCCCTCGTTTCCGCCGCGTAGTTGAACCCCGCCCCGGCCTGAATTGGGCGCGAAATTATGCCATAAAAGTAGCCAAAGGCGAAATCGTAGCCTATGCCGACGATGATGTGCGGGTTGACCCACTGTGGGCTAAAGGCATTGCTTACCGTTTCAGCGACCCCCAGGTTGGTTGTGTGACGGGGCTGGTGGCTCCGGCGGAACTTGAGACTGAAGCCCAACTGATGTTCGAGGAATATGGTGGTTTTGGCAAAGGGTTTGAGTCAAAGCAATTCAGCCTTGAACTGGCCCGCACCTGGGATTATAATAAATTACCCAGAGCATGGCGTTACTTTCCACTGGTGGCGGGACACTTTGGCACTGGGGCAAATATGGCCTTGCGTAAAAGCATTTTTGATAAAACCGGGCTGTTTGATGAGTGCCTGGGGGCGGGCACGCGCACCAAAGGAGCCAGCGATGTTGAGATGTTTTACCGGGTTATCCGGCATGGCTTTACCCTGGTCTACGAGCCGCAAGCCTTAATCTGGCATTACCATCGTCGCGATATGCTTGCACTGCGTCGCCAGATAAAAAGCTGGGGGCAGGGTAATTATGCCTTCTGGACTAAAACCTTTTTGCACGACCCACCCATGCGTTTCAAGGTCGCTCAAGCCTATGTCATCTGGTTTTTGCGGCGGATGTTATGGCAAAGTTTGCGGCGCAAGGGCAAAATCCGCCAACTCCCCATCGCCGAAACGCTAGGGGCAATGCAAGGAACAGTCACTTACTTTATGGCCCGCCGTGAAGCCAACAAATTAGCCCGCCGGGAAAGTAACGATTAGCAAACCTAACCCCCTAACCCCCTTCCCTAAAGTGGAAGGGGGAACGAAACTTCGTAGGGGCAGGTCCTTGTGCCTGCCCTGTATTCTTTCGTAGGGGTTGCCCTAGTATTGGGGTTAGGTTTGTTCTCCTATTTTTGCTCCTTTATTCTTACTTCTTTATTCTTCTTCAGAGGTGTTTTATGCAAGCGATGCTTTTGCACGAAACTGGTTCGATTAATACAAAACCCCTGAAGCTGGTCGAATTACCCGACCCCGAACCGGGCGAAAGCCAAATTCGGCTAAAAGTCCACGCCTGTGCCTTGTGCCATACCGACCTGCACATCGTGGAAGGCGATTTAGCTGCCCACCAACGCCCGGTAGTTCCCGGACATCAAATCGTAGGCATTGTAGATAAAGTTGGCCCTGGCGCAAGCCGCTATCAGGTTGGTCAACGTCTGGGGGTGCCCTGGCTTTATCATACTGACCAGACCTGCCGCTATTGTCGCAAGGGGCTGGAAAATTTGTGTGAGCATGGTCAATTCACGGGCTATGACGCTAACGGCGGCTATGCTGAATATCATGTAGTCCACGAAGATTTTGCCTACCCTATCCCGGAGCAGTTCAACGATATTGAGGCCGCCCCGCTATTGTGTGCCGGGGTGATTGGCTACCGAGCCTTGCGTCTTTCGGACATTAAACCCGGTGGTCGGCTTGGGATGTATGGGTTTGGGGCTTCGGCGCATATTAGTTTACAAGTTGCCAAACATTGGGGTTGTGAGGTCTATGTTTTTACGCGCGGGGCTAATCACCAAAATTTGGCCCGCGAACTTGGCGCAACCTGGGTTGGGAATACTGGCGAAACCGCGCCACCTCTGGATGGTTCTATAATCTTTGCTCCGGCAGGTGGCTTGGTAGTGGAAGCTCTGAAAGCTCTGGATAAGGGTGGCACGCTGGCCCTGGCTGGAATTTATATGACCCCTATTCCTGAATTTGATTACGCGCTGCTTTATGGCGAAAGGACGGTGCGGAGTGTGGCGAACAGTACCCGTCAGGACGCGCTGGATTTACTAAAAGTAGCCGCCGAAATCCCCATTAAAGTTGAAACCCAGCTTTTTGAATTACCCCAGCTTAACGAAGCTCTGTTGATGCTAAAAACCGGGCAAATCAATGGTTCGGGTGTTATAAAATTCTAAAAAATTTACTTTGCCAGAAAATCCAAAACCAACCGATTAAATTCTGCGGCTTT
>Ga0209512_1005422_pt1 | contig 10623 bp, 23 predicted proteins | sample frozenSSSSmetaG_FD_184142 | JGI IMG/M metagenome (GOLD analysis project Ga0209512, IMG submission 184142) | Glacier valley bacterial and archeal communities from Borup Fiord, Nunavut, Canada, to study Microbial Dark Matter (Phase II) -... | ecosystem: Environmental > Aquatic > Freshwater > Ice >... | reverse complement strand
TCTGTCCCATGCGTTATTGAAATCGGGGTCATGTTTATCGAATTGACTAATAATGTCTCCAGTGACCTCTTTAATCTTTGGGTATTGCCTGAACATTTCCTTGGCAAATGATATGGCCGTATTTGCCACTTCTTCTGGCGTCGAGTCAGTATTGAGGATATCCGCCATTAGAAATGACATGCCTATAGATACGTTTTCTATCTCTTTGCCTGTCATTTCACTTCCTCCTCCCCAAAAACTTCCACAATATTCGATTCCTGCACCCCCACGATATCAACCCCCAAAGTTATATCCTTATAAGCCTCCGCAATCTTAGCTTCAGCGTCCTTAACCGAATCAGCCATAACCAACACGGGTTGAGTAATGAGCTTGGATTTGCCAGTATTCTCATCAAGCAGAACAAACCGGATCTTGCCCTTGTAGTACATGTCACCCTCGGATGGGATTACTTCGCTCAGATTTGATTTAGCGATCTTGGTCACTAAGAACTCTCCTTGGACTGTCTCGGATAGCTCTTTGTGGATGCGAGTTTCTGCCTCTGCGAAAATAATTGCAGGAACCAAGTATGACTCGGTTATTTTCTCGTCCTTGCCAGTGTTCAGGTTCTGGCGGATAAATTTTGCTGTTACTTGATAGAATGTATTCATATTATTCTGGTTTAAAATATTCTACAAAATTTGGATTAAAAATTCTAACTGCGCTTCCATCGTCTGATACGATAAGATAATTCCACTGCTGTAACCCATTATGTGACTCATTTTCTATGATCTCTGAAACTCTATTCGTTCCAACAGTGCATCTTTCCCAATCATCTCCCGCACCGTCTCTATCTGTCGTGCTGCCCTTTTGACACCAATTGAATTTTACTGATTTAACTTTTAATTTTATCATTTCTGATTTCTTAATTCGTGAAAGTAATTATTTTTTACCTCCTCGGTAATTAGTTTCTGCTTTTCGAGAAGAGTGGCGGGGCGAATAGAGTTATCGTAATGAAGGTAGCCTATTTGTGAAAATCTCCCTGTTTCGTTATTCAAAAGAGAATATACCGAAGACATACCATCCCTGTGATCCTTGCCAGCCCTGAACGTATTTGTGCAGTTTGGCTTATATTCATCCACATAAATCCCACCATCGACTAACTCTTCTGGCTTGATGGATTTGGGTGTAGATAATAACTCCCTGATTGTGCCTGTTAGTATACGTCCACATCTGGCTTGATCCGTAACTTTCGGTTGCTGTTGCCTCTCAATCCAATCCTTGGCGGCTTGTTTTGTAGAGAAGCGCACTATCCATTCACTATATTGCTCCGAAAGCTGTGCGACACATTTTTTTATCGTACCATCACCATAGATGTAATAATATACGTCAGCATTAAACACATCCACCCCATCCTCGGTAGTAAAGATTGGCTTCTTCTTTTCTTCCGGTATGATTGTAGCCCAATGACCGTCACAATAAATACAGCCCGTATCTCCGCCGTATAGCGCACCAAAAATAAGCTCCAGATCATGCACGATAGTGAATCTGCCTCCAGATAATCCAGAATGTACCGCCCCCATTACAAAGCCCCTCTTTATGGCTTCTTTGATAATTTTCTTCTTTTTCCCCATTTGTTTTTATTGTTAATTGTTAAAATAATCTAATTCCTTAAGTTTCATATCACTAACACCACTTGCAATATATGACTGAGTAGTCATAACCGATTTGTGGCCAAGCATCCTACTCACTTCCAATATAGCTGCACCGTCCTTATATACGTTTGTCGCAAATGTCCGGCGAGCTGTATGAGATTTTATATATTCACATTTTTCTCCCTGTTCCTTTACATCACCACGAACAACCGACACCATTGATGTTATTCCGGCCATACGTGCGATTTTAGGGAGGATAATGTTCATTTGAGAATTACTAACGTCCGACTTGTATTTACCAAGCAATGCGGCTAATTTGCGATGCGTTGGCACGTATGCGAGCGTTCCAGTCTTCTCGGAAATATACCGAAGCTCACCTGTCGAAACATCTGCTGTGGTTAGCTTAGAAAAGTCACTGTACCTTGCTCCCGTGTATGCGCCGATCAGAAACTTAACCCTTACTTCATCCCACTTCTTAGGTAGCTCAACCTCCTCCAATTTATGCAATTCTTCCGTAGTCAGGTAGATACTTATAGATGATGCTGACGGCGATTTAAGAATGGATGGGTAGTTTCGGCTGGCAATCTTATATCCCCTAAGTTTTGCATCATCCAGAGCCTTCTTTAGTCCAATCGAGTACGTTCTGATCGTGTTTGTCGAGACATCTTCGCCAAGTAAAAACGCGTGGAAGTCGGTGAAAAACTGATCCGTTAGATCTGCCCAAGCCAAATCCTTGTCGATAAAATTCATAAACTTCTTTATGCGGTAATCGTGGATAGATTTGAAAAATTCGTATGGGCTCTTTGTCTCGGCATATTTTGTTTCGAACATAAGTTTAATTGGCGACTTGCCGGACTCCTCGTTGGCAATGATCAAATCATTCCATCTCTTTTTAATCGACATAAGAATATTATCGAGAGCCGGAGGAGGATTGCGCAACTCATCCCTGGTTGCTGTGAATGGCATCTTTTTGCATTGCTGAATCTTATTATCGAATAGCAAAAGGCATTTAACCTTGTTGGTGGAATAGGATTCGAAGCGTAATGTATATTGACCTTTCATAACTGTTTGTATTAGTACGATGCAAATATAATACATTTATACGAGATTGATACTATTTGATGTGTTAAATTTTGTTAAATTTTAAATAATCCAAGTTTATACAATTCATAAACAATTTCCGCCTCATGTTTTGCGTCATCGCAGCCCCTATGTTTTTCGTCATAATCACTTTCAGGAAAGAAGAATTTATATGCTTCTGGAACACGCGGCCACTTATATCCGATACCTCTCGGGCTTGGCAATTTACATATATTAGTTGCTATCAGCATTGGACACTGAAGGTTACGTGAAAGCTTAATACCACGACTCTCCAAAAACCCAACATCAAAGCTCCGATTAAAAGCGGTACATCCAAGCGGGTACAGATCCAATATGGCCTGAACTTGCGGATACACCTCCGACGCAGGCGGGGCATTTCGAACCATCTCTACCGTCATATCCGAATTAGAGAAGATCCATGAGCTGTGATGTGCTCCGGTCAATCCATCCTCACGGAGAAGCGAATCGAAAAGTTCGATTATCTTGCCCGTCTCTAAGTCCAACGAGACAAGCCCAATTTCGAAGATTTTATCTACGGCGGGTTTGAGACCGCTGGTTTCTATGTCTATAACAAGTATGGTTTTACTCATGGTCGTATGCTATGTTATTTTCTAATGCACCAATTTCTTCGTTTAAATTATCTATTTCTTCCTGAAGTGCTGCCGTACTTAACCTTACCGCCTCCTGCATTGCCTCAATAACTTTTGCCTTCTTATAATCGTGAAGTGGGATGCTGAACTTATTGCAGTTAAACACTGTGCATAAAATCGACTCATAATCTATTGTTTTCATAACATAATTTTTAATTTACCACAAGCGCATTTTAAACACCTAATCCCGTTATCCGTCCATCTCAATGGGTGCGTATTGCATTTTTCACATTTTACTTTATTTATGGATTGCTCTACGCGTTTTAGTACATTCCCGTTGTGGCTACCATCTCCCGCACAATTCGGAATATACCTAAGTAAATTTTCCCTACATTCAATTAACGACGCGAGTAAATTAGACGTATTAATTGTTGTTTGCGTTTCGGATATTTTATTTACAACCCATTTACAAAAAGCAGTCATTGTCAGGGATTGTATACGGATTATTAGTTTCCTTTTGCCACACCTTTTCGAGTGGTTGCAACTCACGCATCGGTTTTGAAAACAATTCATAAGTTAAGTCTGTCTGCTGCTCTGCATACTTTTCCATCGCCTTAACGATCTGGTCTGTTGGGAATGGATTTAATGCAAACCCTGCCAACGCTGAAATCAATGTTTCTTTTGCTGTTTTCATTTTATTAATTTAAAATATGTATTTCTCAATAATGAATGACATAAAAATGGCGTATTTGACTATAAATCGCACAAGTATTACTACGATAGGTATAACGGCCAACAATATAATAACTTTAGTGAAAAGATACCATAAAAAACTATCCTTAATATAATTAAATATTTTCATTTTTATGTATTGTTATTATGTTTATATTTCCTTTTCGCAATTCCCACAGAAAGTTTCTAATCTCATTATATTCGGAGTCGTCAATTTTACCAGCAATCCAAACATCTATTATCTGCGCTGTTATTTTATTTATTGTGTCCATTATGTTTTATTTAAATATATCGTTAAAAATCCCAAACCCACCCATAAAATCCTCCTTGCAACTTATAGCCTCCATCCTTAAAAATCCATCATAATCCCGCTCAACTTTTTTTTCGAGTTTTATTTTAGCTTCGAGTTCAGTATAGCAGTTCTTTACCTTCATTTTTGGGGGATGATAAGTGCCGCGATTAAGTGTAATTACGCGATAATCAATTATAAAAGTTTTCATTGTCGTAAGTTTTATTAGTGATACCAATTTGCTCCGCATAAAATATAGAATGCTTGACCTTTTTCTTCTGGCAATAAATTACGAGTAAGTTTTGGATATAAACAAGCGCACCAAAGATTGCCGTATTCATCTGGTTTTGGCTTTCTTTTCCCATAATTCCAAGGATGTTTTTTCTTTTCTACCTCTTTAGTTTTCATTTGCTTTCCTTTATAAGTGTTATGAGGTCATGTAAATTTCCGCTAAAACTATATTCATTCCAATATTTGCTATCTATGAATTTCATTAACTTCCTTTCTAAATCAGATTCAGCAAATTTTATTCCTGCAATAAATCCAGTTGCGCCAATATAGGCAAGGGTTAAATCTCCGGTTCCTTCTCCGATTTCTTTTTCATAATTACCAACAGCCTTTTCTGCTTTCTTTCTACCTACTTTCATCTGTTTTACTCCTCAATTTTAAGTCCATACATTAAATCAAACCACATATACTCACGCTCAGCCATTTTCTTGCTCACTCTCCCTGAACACTCAGTTCTAATGAACGCAATTAGCCACGACCGGAATTCTTGCGATTCTAAATAACTCCAAGTAAAATACTGAAACCAATCCAGCCCGTCAATAATCGGGTGAGCCATAACATATTTCATATCGACGTTGTGCTTCGAGAGCATCTTATTAATGATTAGCTCGGCTGTGGCGGGGTCTCTAAGGTTGTGTTTCATATTATCCGTTGTATTTTAAATTGTTCTTTTTCATGGTTCCAAACTCATCTTCTCCAAGCAGATTCTGGATACTCGCCCTAATGCTTCCAATAAACATTTCATCACCGTCTGATACCATACCTTTTAGATCGTAAACAGAATCCTCAGATATTACTATCAGCATTTTTAGATATGCCTTTATGGTTTTAGGTGTTTTCATCTTTTTGCCTCCTCCCAGCTTACGCTGACTGTTTTTAGTTTTAAACAATTTTCCAATATTCGCTTCGGGTCGATTCCAACCCCATCATTCAATACTATATCCCAAAACATTTCCATTGAATCAATAAACCAGCCCACCTTAGGGAATTTAAGTATCCACTCTGCTTGCTCGATCAGATGCTCTCTATCATGGTAGGTGTTTGGATATTTAACCTCCATCGCCACTAAATATCTATCTCTATGAAAAAAGAATAGATCAGATACGCCTCTAACCAACCCTCTCGAACTCTTTGCTTCCGCATGTTGTGCGCTCATAGTTGAAGAATCATTTCCTATTAGCCTTCCACGCTCTTCTGGGAACCTATTTCGGTACTCAACAACCATTTCGCACTGTAACTTATCTTCGAGGTTTTCCGCCTGTTTTTTGGCTTTAGAATCGAATTGAAGATACTTGCGCCGATTTTCTTCATTCGACGCAAGTGGATCTGGATGGAAAGACTTAACCATTACTTACAACCCCATCCTCTACCTTAAACACCCCAATATTCTCATCGTCAATCGCCAGACTGTCACTAACAACAGTAGCAATAATTGTCCTCTTCCCTTTTGCGGCAATTTCGCCAAGGTTGATCAGGTTCTTTCTTCCAAGGCTTTCTGCCCTGTCAATTAAATCAATGTCGAAATCAGATGGAAACAGAGCCGATAACTTATCCGACAAATCCATGCGAGCCGATGTAGAAAGCATATCGAAGGCTGTTCCTTGGTAGGTATATCCGCCCTCGACAAACTTCAATTCCTCAATTCCTGTTTTGTCAGAAAACTCCGAGAGCTTGGCAATTTTGACAGCGCGGGTTTCTTTAACCAGAGCTTCACCGTCTTTGAGTTCTTGTTCCTTGTCAGTTTTGGCTTTAAGGCGTAAAACATCCTCTTTCCACTTGTCGTACTTGAGTTCATCAACTTTTGCATTGGATATTTTCTCGTCGATTTCTATAGTAAGACTATAGATTGGCGGTTCAACTGCGGGAAGTTCGGGATAGGCTAATAGAAACGCTTCCCTAACAGCCATCCTATCTTCGGCCTCTTTTATTTCCTCCTTTAATGCCTCTATCTTGGACTTATACTCCGTGATTGCATAAAGCGCACTCGTTCTTGTTTGGATTCTCTCTGTTATGGACTGGCCATCCTTCTCGAACTTCTCCTTTAATTCCCGATTAGCTTTATCCACAACATCTTTTTCAGCCTTCAACGCATCCAAGTCTGGCTTAGCTACCATAACGGGGGCAATCTCACCAATCCCTTTTATTTCAGAGCGGAGAGATTTATTGGTTTCTTCCTGTTTCGCTAATAGTTGGTTCTCGGCTGAGGTGTCTATGCCGAAGAGAGCGACGAAGAAGCGCATTTGTTCCGTTGCGGTCATCTGCATGAAATACTCATTCTGTAAAAGGAATGGATTGATTTTAGTTTTGAGGTATTTGATTGGCTCAGCAATCTTGCGACCGTTTTCAATGTATTCCAGTGGTCTGGCAACTTCTACACCATCCTTATTTTTATAAAAGGATCTGTGGGAGGTGGCGTTGTCGAAGGTTACAAAAATATCTCCCTCAGTACATCCTTCCTTGATGATATTGTCGGGAACAATGCAGCCCAACGCCCATTTCACCACGTTTAAGATGGTAGTTTTACCATTCTCAACCTCGCCAAAAATAACCGTCAACGGCTTGTTGATTTCAATCGTCGTGTTCTCGTGCTTGGCGATGTTTTTAATCTCAATCTTTAGTAATTTCATTTCTTTTCTTTATTTAAATTTAACGATTTTTCCCCACTATTCCATTCTATACTTTTACTTCCGTCATCATAAACCCACACCATAATTAATGCGCATCCACTGTTTGATGATTTAAGTTCCAGATCGCATAATGTATCTATTAGTTTATTTGCAATCTGAACGGCTTTCTGCTCTTTCGTTTTCCTAAAAAATGTTGCTATTTTCATATCTTATTTATTAATGTAATGCAAAGATAATATATTTATTCACACCTCCAACAAAAATCAGTTATTTATTTTTAAATCTTTGCAAAGTGAGATAAATAAACTTCGACTCGTAACCCAAATCTTTCATCCCCTGCCTGAATCCCTTTTCATCGTTCCCCATATAGAGCTGTCGATATACCCAAGCCATCTTATATCCATTTAGTTGAGCATAAGCACGAAGCTGAATCGCGCTCATTTCTCTGAACTTAAATTCACCACCAATAATTTCCTTTAATTCTATTTCTTTTAGTTCTTCTGGAGTGGTGAATATGAAACCGCAAAAAGGACAGATGGGATAGCTAACATGAATTAATCGGGCACAGCCTTTCTTTCCTTCCTTATCAGTTTTCAGTGGGTCGCATTCTTTAGTTCCGACAACTCCAGAACCTTCCTTATAGTCATGCCACAAACCATTTTCTCTCACCCTTTCAAATAATCCATGACGAGCGACATTGCCACCAAAGTCCAATACACGAAAAAATTTCTTATCTTCAAATATCCTACTGCCCCTTCCAATCATTTGATCATAAAGGCTTTCAGATAATGTAGCCCTAAGCAGTATCACATTTTTAATAGACGGTTCGTCCCATCCAGTAGTGTAAATTGCAACATTACACAACACTAAAAATTCACCACGCGTAAATTTATCCTCGACATCTTCCTTTTTACCTGTTAAATTTTGGTTATCTTCGAATAAGTGGTAGTCCTCGTCATCGCTCTTTAAACCCGAAACCACGAATTTAGATGATATGCCAGCGTTATTAAACTCAATACAGGTTTGGATTGCGTGGATCTGATTCGAGCAGAAACACACAGTTTTTTCGCCATCGCATATCTTCCTGTATTCGGAAATTACGCCACCATATACTTTCGTAGTGTTGAATACTTTGTAAAGATCCTTTCCGCTATAATCACCACGGATAGGATCTATGCTCACTGTTGATAAATCGGGACAATCTAATGTAAAGTGACGAGCCGGAACAAGAAAATTCAGATCAATGCCAGCCTGTACGGAAAGCCCCTCAATTATTACTTCATAATCCAGCCCTAACTGCCTTTGCTTACCGACCCGTTTCGGGGTAGCTGTAACTGCCAAAACCCACCTCTTATCGAATATCCCACACTCTAACAGAAAGTTGAAGTCTTGCTGGTGCGCCTCATCTATAATCAGCAAATCTATTCCTTTCAAGTATTCCTGATATTCCGGCAATAAAAACCTTCTCTGCAATGTTTGAGCAGTCGCCACAGCACAACTACCTTCGGGAAGGTTGCGGTGCTTGGCGGATATATACTCCGCATTTATTGCGAACTTTGTCAGTGAACCGCCAGCCTGTCTGAGTAATTTGGCTCTATTTGATACAATTAAAACCTTATAGCCTTTTTCAAGAGAGCTTCGGGTAATTTCGCTAAACATAAACGTTTTACCACTGCCTTGGGCCGAGACGAGCAGCACGTGCTTATGCTTAGCAAATGCTTTTCTGGCGAGGGCTACTGTTGCAGTTTGGTATGGTCTGAGTTGGGGGATCATGGATAATCCGATTCTGGCAATTCACTAAACTCCTTTTCAGTCATCCATACAGGAATAACGGTATATTCATAGGCATTGTCACCCTCCTCGATAGACTCCATGTCGTCTTTAATCAAATCGAATACCGTTTGTAAATCAGGAATAACCAGATTCGTATCTGCATTGTCGTAATAATTAAAATAAAGTTTTCTTCTCATCTTTTCTCTCTATTATATGTTAAATCTGCATGATAGAATATCGCTGCCAAACACTCTATGTCCGACCCGATCTCGATCTTGTACAATGGAAGATGGTGGGTTTTGCGCTTGGTGAGTAAAACCTTTTTTAGTATATATCTGCTGTCAATCCTGTTGGTTTCCAGAAATACCGCACTCTGCTCCTCCAGTAATTCGAAGAATCTATCCAAGCTCAGGGGCTTAACCATTCTCTCGCATAACGCCCAAGCATAGTTGACTAAGTGGGATGCGAGGGTGTTCCTTTCGCTCAGGTAAGGATTATCGAGCCAAGCCAGCATCACCCAGTGACTGTGGTTTTCTATGCGGTCGAAGTTGGCTATTTTGGTTATGAGTGGGGTGTGGGGTCTCATGGCTGATAGTCCTTTCTTTCAACTCCGAATCCGCGCAGGTTTTCACTCTCAAATACTGCTGACAGCAACTGATTACCGGAATAGACTGCAAACGCAAACCGTTCTTTGTAGGGTGAAACATGTTGTTTGCTGATACACACCCACTTAAACCGAACTGCCTTACAATCAAATCTACTCATTACTTTGCATTCTTCATATTCATTCATGACCGTCCGCTCCAATGCACGGATGTCGTGCCGATTCGTTCCTTCCATGTACATCACCATTGAATCTGCGATTCTCTGGTGAAATGGATGGATGCCGATCAGGTCGGATCGGGTCAACTTCCAGCGGTCGGCGTAGGTTTTAGTCGTGCGTTTGGCTCTCATATCCTTATTAATTTTATTGGGTCAATTTTCTCAAACTCATTATCCTTTACGCCGGATTCACCATTTACTGTCCACTCATCCCACCATGCATCGTAATAGCAGATTACCCACGTGACGGATCTGAATGGGATTACCCAATACCAGCCCGATTGTCTATTACTCATCTTCTTCTATTTTTGGTTCAACTGAATCTTTAACTCCAGTAAAAGCCTCTTTCCAATCAGCAGTTTTAGCCCAATCCATTATGGCATCTTCATCGACTATTTTTACCTTGTCTGGATTTAAATAGTCTGGAATTTTACAGGTAAATACTTTTCCTATGTTCATGGCTTTAGTTCTCCTTCTGTTATTTGTTGTTTCATACCATTACTCATTTCTATTTGCGGCAGAATAAATCCGTCGATTGGGTTACTCGGCTTCCAGTTATTAATATCCCTCACTTTCATTTTGCCCTCATCAACTAATGCCAGGAATTTCATGACATGTTTGACCTTATCCTCAATAGATAAAATAAGGTAAGCGAACTCAGATCTGTCGTACTCAAATATCACCCCCCTATCTGGATGAAGAGGATCAAGCAAATCGTAGGGATCATCGTCAACTTGGGAATCATAAATAACATACAATAATTTATGACA
>Ga0209512_1005414_pt1 | contig 10632 bp, 13 predicted proteins | sample frozenSSSSmetaG_FD_184142 | JGI IMG/M metagenome (GOLD analysis project Ga0209512, IMG submission 184142) | Glacier valley bacterial and archeal communities from Borup Fiord, Nunavut, Canada, to study Microbial Dark Matter (Phase II) -... | ecosystem: Environmental > Aquatic > Freshwater > Ice >... | reverse complement strand
AGGGGCGCAAAAGCCGGGGCAATTTCAGGGCGGGCCAAATCCATACCCTCAAGGTCGAATTCCACCCGCATAAAAAAGACCCCGGACTCCAAATCGCTGTGTTGGCTGGCTTCCAGCACATTGGCCTCGTGTTGAGCTAAAAACCCACTCACTCCTGCCACCAAGCCTTTGCGGTCTGGACAGGAGATGGTCAAAACGGCGGTAGTTCTGCTCATAGTTAGCGCAAAGCAATCGCCGGGTTTTCGATGCGTGGCAGACGATACCAGATGCTATTGCACTTGTTGGATTCTTCTTCGTCCAGCGTCAGCTCTACGCCCTGAAGGCTGTCCTTAAGTTGTTCGGGTTTGCTTGCGCCCAAAATAGCACTGGTGATACCATTTTGAGCTAATACCCACGACAGAGCCACATGAGTCAGGGATTTGCCGCGCGCGGTGAAAAACTGTTTGAGTTCTTCCACCGCTTCAAATTGGGCTTCCTGCCAGTAACGTTGCTGGTACATTTTGCCCGCATTTCGTAACGAGAAGCGCGTGTCAGTTTCCACATCTTGCCCCGGTTTGTACCGCCCAGTCAAAAAGCCGCCCGCCAGTGGGTTGTAGACAATTACCCCGACCCCGTGCGCCCGACAAAGGGGCAGAATTTCGTTTTCAATTTCGCGGTACAAAATATTATAGCGGGGTTGGTCAGAGTCAAAGCGGGCCAGACCAAGTTTGTCGCTTGTCCAAAGAGCCGTCGCAAGTTGCCAGGCCGGGTAGTTACTGCACCCGATATAGCGGATTTTGCCCTGCCGCACCAGGTCGTTAAGAGCGGTAAGAGTTTCGTCAATAGGGGTTTCGAGGTCGGGCGAATGGAGTTGAAACAGGTCAATGTAATCGGTTTGGAGGCGGCGCAAACTGGCCTCTACTGCCGAGAAGATATATTTGCGTGACAGCCCACCTTCGTTTGGCCCGTCGCCCATTTCGCCCCGGCACTTGGTCGCCAGCACAATTTTATCGCGTAGTTTGCGCTCTTTGAGCCATTTGCCTACGATTACTTCGGTATCGCCACGCATTTCGGGGGTCGCGCCAAGCGGGTAAACGTCGGCGGTATCATAGAAATTAATCCCACCCTCGTAAGCCACATCCATAATGCCAAAGCTGGTGGCCTCATCACACTGATTGCCAAAAGTCATTGTACCCAGGCAGATTTCGGTTACTTTTAGCCCGGTGCGCCCCAATCTTTTAATTTTCATTTTGTATAAATCTCCTTTTTAATTCAGGTGTTAGGTATTTGGTTTTAGCAACAGGTAACATCTAATCTCGCCGTCTTAAACTCAAATATTTACCACAGAGGCACAGAGACACAGTTTTTTTATAATTAATTTTAACCGTGTCCCTGTATCTCTGTGGTGAAATTTAAAAGATCTAATGCCTAATACCTACTCACGGATTGCATAAATTGCCAAGAAATTCCAAAAAGCTCAGGATTTCGCCTTGTTCTGGTAGATTCGCTACGATATGCGAAGTGGCATAACGATAAACCGAACCATAACGGTCGGCAATAAAAAGGGCTACTGGTTTATCTTTATTGCTGGATGGGTCGTACTGTGGCTCGATTAGTTGCATATATTTGGCGTGGGTGGCGTAATCCGGGTCAGCCAGCAACGGGTAAGTCAGACTCAAGTTCTCAGTGAGGCTGGCAACCATTTCGGGGCTTTGGGCGGCTATCACCAGCAACTCCGTTTCGTTACGACGGTAGGCAACGTATTCAGTTTGAAGTTGCGGCAAAAAGCTGGTTTCGTTACCCTCAACAAAATATATTACCAGTGAATTGCGCTGTTTATAATCCCAAAGCTTTACGGTTTTACCCTTGCCAGAAGCCAGCTCAAAAGCGGGAGCCATGCGTTGCTCCCCTTCCAACGGCCCAAAGCCAATTAATCCCATAGAATAAATCCTTTTAATTCTTTACCACAGAGGACACAAAGAAATCTTTAAAAATTTTGGCGTTCTTGGCGTTCTTGGCGGTTAATCTTATTTCTTTACTCTGCCGAATTATACTGCAAAACAAAAATTCTATCCAACTTATGATAAACTGTTTACCGACGACTGACAACCAACCGCAATTATAACCGACATGAGCCAAACAGACGAAACAGAATGGCAATTTTACCGGGTAGCCCAAGGCTTGCTGCTACACCAAAATCAGGTGTTGCTGGTAGGCAACGATTACGGCTACCCTGAGTTGTTGTGGTCGCTACCGGGTGGCAGGCTCGAACCGGGCGAACAGCATAAGGCCGCTATAATACGGGAATTTATGGAAGAAACGGGCCTGGAAATAGTGCCGGGGGATTTGCTGTATGTGGTGGACTCGCGCTCTGAACTACTGCATAAGCACTTTGTAACGCTGGTGTTTGAGGTCAGGTTAGCCCAACCTGAGATTGAACCCGTGCTTGTGGGCGAGGTAGACGGCCCGGTTAAAGAGCTGCGCTTTGTGCCATTTGCCGAAGTGCCCGCCCTGATTCAGCGACCAAGTATGGGCGAAGGATTACTAAACTATCTTTATTATGGCACTAAAACCAGCCGCTATTGGGTTTATCCTGAATATATGACCACTGAATTTCAGCCTTTGCAATGGCCCCCTCTAGCAAGGATGAGGGATGAAGGATGAAGCGGTTGTCGGTCATTAGTTGTCGGTTATCGGAGGGGATTTCGTAGGGACACGATGCATCGTGTCCGGGTGGGTCAAAAAATCATCAGAGATAGACAGGATGGGATTAGGTATTAGGCGAAAGGGGAATGGGAAATGGCGAACTTGGCGGTTCAATTTTCTTCAGGGGCTGATGGTGAATAACGAATTTTTGAAAGTTATTATGAATGGCTGACGAAACTCAGGGCCACTTTGTGAAAGTTGCCAAAACCCGTGAGATAAAGCCGGGACAACTCAAGGATTTTAAGGCGGGCAAGCTAAAAGTAGTGCTGGCGAATGTCTCAGGCACTTTTTACGCTATCTATCCCTGGTGTCCGCACCAGGGTTGGCCGCTCTGGACGGGCGACTTAAAGGGGGAGTTGGTACGCTGTTTCCTCCATCGCTGGCAGTTTAATCTCCGCACCGGGGAAAATGTCGCGCCGGGGGGTGTGCCCGTTTGCCTTCCGACCTACCCGCTAAAAATAGAGGGCGAAGAAATCTGGGTTGACATAACTGAGTTAGAAAAGAAAATGAGCAATTTATAATAAATGGTTAAAAAGGAGTGCTGCTAAATTTATGGAGGTGTTCGGGAAACTGGCCAACCAACCGAGTAGCCGCAAATGGTTGGCTTATACTCTGCTGGGGGTAGGGTTTTTGCTGGCGGCGACGGGTCTGCGAATATTTTCTTACCTGGGGCGGAGTTTTACTTCACCCTTTTCGGTTTTAAATCAGCCAAATAATTTTTCCGATAATCTCAAGATGCTGGAAGGTCAGGTTGATGGCCTGGTCTGGTTAGCCCCGTTGCTGCTATTGCTGGGTGGTTGGTCACTTCTGGCGAAAAATAGCGGTAAGGTAATAACTTTACCCACTTTCTCAACGGAATTAAAAGCTGATTTAGTGGCGGGAATAATATTACTGGCGGGAACTTTACTTCGACTACTCCCTTTGTTACCGCCGAACTGGTTAGAGGTCAAGGCCGACTATGACGAGGGGGTTTACATGATGGCGACCCACCTCCTTACTAATGGTTATAGCCCCTATCGCGATTTCTTTCTAGCCCATCCTCCTTCGGCAATCTATGGTTTTGTTCCGGCGGCCTTGCTGGGAGGGGAGAGTGCTAATCTTATCTGGTTGGCTCGTTTCACCACCGTATTATGGAGTGCGGGGATTGGCTGGCTGGTCTGGCTGATTGGGCGGTAATGTTGCCGGAATTATCAGCCTGATAGTAGTGGAACTGGACGGTATTAACGTTTTCATTGGACACCAAGCCCTGCTGGAATCTCAGACCAACTTTTTTAGTTTGTTAGCAGTTTATGCTATTTCGCGCCAATATTATCGTTATAAACAACCTCCGAATGATAATCAAGCTGTCAAAAAAATTCCTGACTTATGGTTATGGGTTTCAGCTATAGCCCTCGCCCTCACCGTGACTACCCGCCTGAACGGGGTATTGGTGGGGGTCGCTATCACGATATTTTTGATACAGGCGGGTTACTGGCAGAAGGTTATTAAGTTAGGACTGATTGCAGGCGGAGCAGTTTTGGTTTTGTGGTTGCCCTTTTTATTGGGGTCGGTGCTGGAAAGTATCCGACAGGTGGTTTTCTTTCAACTTCTGCGCGAGCCAGACGGGATTTCTACCAACGCCCTGACTTTGGGCACAATTACAATAAATAATCCTTGATGGAAATTGTTCTTTTCCGGGAAAGAATTGGCAACAGCCCCAAAAAAAGCAGCAAACTTGTTACCGCCAGTATACTGACCCAATTACTAATAAACTTCAGGGGGTTATCCTCAACTCTAACTTCTAGCTGGTATTGCCCCGCCGCTAACTCCAGGCTGACATGCCCGGTTTCGGGAGTCGCTTTGCTAAGATATTCTCGGCCATTTTGGTCTTGAATCTTCCACCAATCCTTGAGCCAGAATATCGGTAGACTAATGCTGCCCGGTTGGCTGAGAGTAGCGGTGAGGTGGTAGACTCCTGCTCCATCCAGCTGCCAGTTAAGACTATCGGTATTGCTGGTAGCTCTGTCATCGCCAAAGGTTGGGGGGAAATAACGGGAGACCGACGCTACTCCGTCCACGCTCTTGGGTAGATACATCACGTCCCCGTTGCCAATTTGTTCGGTCAGGGTTTTCTGACTGATAGCACCATCAAAAGTGAGAGGCCAGTAAGGGCAACCATAATTATTAAAACAGGCAAACACGAGCAGCCCACAGGTTACCACTCCGCCGATAGTGGCAGGAAGGCGGGTGTGCTTGCCTATTTTCAAAAGGGCGAACCCGCCGACAAGCGGAGCCAGAAAAATTGTGGCTGTATACATTAGTCGGGAAGTAAACTGCACCGCAATCAGGTCGGAAAAAGTCTCCCAAAAGAAGCGGGAAATCGGCAGTTGCAAAAATATCGTTAGAGCCGAAATCAGCCCAAGTAGACCCCAAAGCCAGCGCAATTCGGGGCGTTGAAAAACCAGGATTATTAGCCCGACAAGAGCCAACCATAGTGGTAAAGTGCCAATCAGGCCGACTAGCACCACCCCGGAATAGGTATTAACCGGGTGCCATAAATCCAACAGGCCCGTAATTTTAGACCAAAAGCGCGAATCATCCTCCAACCCAGCTTTGGCGAATTTCAAAGTCACCTGATTAATTTCAAAGGTGGCGGGAATCAGGAAAAATGCACTTAAAGCTAAAGCGAGGGCGGCGGCAAAAAGTAGCTGTAAAAGAGTAAGTTTGAGTTTGAGCGTGCCTTTTTTCCATTCCAGGCATAGTAATCCGATGGTATAAGGAATGGCGATAGGTAGAAAAACTAGCAATTGGGGGGTACTGGTAAGGGCCAGCACCGCCCCGCCAGCCCAAGCCAGATTGCCCCACGATTTCGGCGCACTAAACGGGTTAAAAGCCAGACAATCCAGGGTAAAATTGCCCCACCCATATAGTTTGATAGCTGCCCAATCGCGAAGAAATCCAGTAAACGGTAAGGCAAGTAACAAAAGACGAAGCCACCTAGCACTGCCCCGGCTGGATTTTCCAAAACTTCGTAGCACCAGAAATAACAGCCCACCACCCCTAAAATCAACGATAGGTAAGCCGCTAACATCAGCCCGTTATTAAAACTAAGTCCTGCCAGATGCAGTATTTCGGGGAAGTAACGGCTACCGGGTGGGTAAAAGTTAAAAACGGGCCAGCCCTGTTGCCAGGTGAAATCTGGAGCCCAGCGTGGATAAAAATTGCCCTTCCGAATAAGCCTGTCAAGCTCATTTATCCAATAGAGGTGAAATTGGGTTAGGTCAGTGTCTCTCGGTAAGCGGCCTTGCCAGAACAGCCAACCAACTGGCGCAGTAAGGGTTATCAGGAGGGTACAATTTTCCAGATGAGTAGTAAATAGCCGCTCCTTTATCAAAAGCAAAAAAGCTATGGCGCAAAAAAGTGTCAGGGTAAAAGGAGCTTCGACCAGTCCATGATAAAACAAAAAAACTCCCAGAAGTAGGGCTGCCAGGCCCAGCACTGGTTTTAATTGATGCTCTAACGCCTGAATAGCCAGTGGTACTACTATACCCCAGGCTAGGCATGGATTTCCCCGGCTGTCTGATAATCTTAGGGGTTAATAGATAAGAATATGCTAATAAACTGCAAAGACAAATCTAAGATTGTAAAATTTTTTAGAGTAAAAACCACTTATTTAGGAACGGAGGAGCTATTACAAGTGAAATTTATCAGGAATTCAACGACTTTAGCTCGATGATTAGTATGGTTTATGCGGTGGATGCCGTCACGGCTAAGAAGATTTGGGATTTTATGGTAGACAATTGGATAATGACCAATCCAGTTGTGGTTAATGGCAAATATTATGCGGGGGCATGGTTTGTGGCAATTTAGCGGGTGCTAGTCAGGGGGTAGATAGAAGAATGCCAGCTATCACGAATTAGGCTGTGACTCCTGGGCCCATTGTGTCAGGCGGCGTTCCCAGGCGGGCGTAACACTTCGCAGAATGGCCCAATGGGTAAAAGCCAGACCGTCCGAACTCCCCGCTTCGTTAACCTCATTCTCGATGTCACGGGCGGCGTACCAGCCTATCACGAAGCGAACCGCCACCCCTAGCTGGTTCATCTCCCGCTGGCTGAGGCGGCGTATCTGCTGATAACTGGTCAGGAAGTTACGGCAATATTCCTCGTCAAAGTCGTATTTGTCGGGCGCATCCCCAAAAAGGCTGTTTTTGGACTCTTGCGGCCAGACGCACAACCAGGCCAGCACTAACGCCACATCCAGAACCATCTCGCCCACCCCGGTATATTCCCAATCTATCAGGTAAAGTTTTCCTTCAGGGCTCTGGACAATATTGCCTTCGTGGGCATCGGTATGAATCAGGCCCAGTGGTAGCCCGTGCAGGTCGGGCAAGGCTTTGAGGTTCGTGGCTACTTCTCGCGCCAGTTTGCCCCATTTGGGGTGGGTACTGGCGGCTTCGGCCCGACTGATACTAAGCGCAAGGTCGTCCAGCCAGTTAACTTTAACCGGGAATTCGGCGGGTTTGTCCACCACAAGATGAACCTGGGCCAGCGTTTGGGCTAACCAGTTCAGGGTGGGCAAATCCATTTCGGGTTGCTCGCCCTCGATATAGTCCAGGGCGTAGGCCCAACTCCCCGTTTGCCATTCCCAGACCCGTTGCTCGGTTATAGTTGGGTGCAGGTGCGACACTGGAAACTTGGCCTCGTTCAGGAGTTTCAGTACCCCAATATCCGACAAAACCTGTTGATAGCTACGTTCAGGCGAGCACAGACGTAATATCAGCTTGCCGCCCGAAGTTTCGGCCAGTAACACATATTGCCCGTCCCGCTCGTTTAATTCTTCCAGGCTTTGAACCTTAACGCCATAATTCTTTTCGACCAGTTGGCTGATTTTATCTATGTTCATAAGTCCACCACTGTAGGCACAAATTGGGCGGTAGAGGTGGTAATCCGCCCGCCCACGCGAGTGTAACAACCACCCCACTGCCCGCCAATTAAAAAGCTACCAACGCAAGGGAAAACCTCACCCTGAGCTATCTTTCCGGCCTCGTTTATCCAGGCGTGGTCTTGCGGGGCAATTTCAATGCGCCCTTGCGCCACAAATGTACCCCACTTCCGACATTCGGCCCAACCTTCGTCGTCCAATTCCGCCCCATCGTAAACCTCGGAACCCTCGCGTCCATAGAACTCTTTTATTATATAGGGTGTTCGGTCAAAATTATCAGGCAAATCCTGAATCAAATAGGTTTCTGGCAGATGATTTTGGATAGCTTTACGTTCTTCAGCACTAAATAAGGTGGTATTTTCCTGCTCCCGCCAAACCCAGGCCATTACCGCTTTGGATTGGGCCAAAAAGCCCCGCAAGTTGTTCAGGCATTTCAGGCTGGCGGCTAAATTCGCCTGGAGGTAGGCGGCAAAAAGCGGCTCTTTGGATAAATATTCAATCGGGAACAGGCGGTAAAGGGCATCTATCGGCTGTCCTAGCAAATAAACCCGATTGCCAAACAGCGACAGATTATTAGGGTCGCCAATGGTGCAAGCTAACCCGGCTTTTTGTAAGCCCTGGGCGTAATAGATAACTTGGGCCAAATCAGTCAGGTGGCGACCCCGCACCATAAAGCCAACTTTGGGCAATCGTAACGGGCCGTAAACCTCACCATAACCAGGGGCAACCGGGGCAAACAGGGCTTCATCCCACAACGCCTGGGTCATCTGCGCCCCGATTTCGGGGTTAAGCCGGGCTACTTCCCCTACTTGCCCCAAAACCCGCCAGAGCCGTTCCTCCACCAGCGTAACTTCTTGTGCGCCGCTAGGGGTGTCACTGTTAAACTCCATCAGTCGCCAGATACCATGCCCATCCAGAGCAAAATCAAAGCGGCCTATGGGGGTAAGCCAACGGTTGGGCGGCTCGTTTTGCAGGGCATATACCAGTTCGGCGGGCCATCCCAACCGCTTCAATTCCTCGGTGTTACTGTTTACAATGGCCTGTAACGCCTTCGTCATTATCTCACCGAAAATGGCGGTTAGTCGTTTTAGCTCTTTTAACTCGCTCTGGGTTAGCACCAGGGCGTTAAGGCCAATGTAAGCCTGTCCCAGCACTCGGCTCTCGATTAAGCCATCACAAACTGCCGCCCGGTCATTAAAGGCCAGAGCGGTATTTACAAAGCGGGTTTCGCCATATTTTGCTAACAGGTCGTGGCTAAGTGTTCGCATAGTAAAGTAATGAGTAACGAGTTAAAAGTCGAAAGTCAGAAGAATATTTACAAGGATAAACAGGATAATAGGAAATCCAAAATCCATTATCTAAAATCGAGGGAATTTCGTAGGGGTGGGGTTTCCCCACCCTGCCACCGGGAATAAAGGTAGGGGCAGGTCCCCGTGCCTGCCCTGTTTGGAAGGGCGAACACAAGATTGGCCCCTACATTTATTCTGAGTCCAGGGCGCGGAAACCACGCCCCTACAAAATGCTTTGCTTTTTTCTTAATATCCTATTCATCCTTGTTAATCATTTTCTTGCCCAAGACACGATGCATCGTGTCCCTACGAATTTCCCCGATTTTAGATATTTGATTTTGGATTTCCTATTATCCTGTTTATCCTGTCAATCCTTGTTAATATTTTTCCGACAACCGACGACCAACAACCATTATCAACCTTTGATTAACGAGAGTTTTTCCAGGTCAAGGCGACTGCTATAGATATTAAATCCGGCCTCTGATGCTTCCTGGTAATAATCCAACAGGTCGGCGGTGACTTCCTGGTTGAGGGGGCGCACATCCACCAGAGCTTGAATCCCTTTAGCTTGCATTAACTCAAAGGTTGGGAAGAAAATTGAGCCGATGGCGTAGCGATTATCAAACTGTTCCAATACGGCGTATTTATCCGGCTCTGGGTCGGGTAGCCGTTCGCGTTCTAACAGGAAGGCAAAACCTTTTTCCCCTGAATAGCTGCCTAAAAGATTTCCGTAATAGACCAGATTGGGTAGGGCGGGCCAACCGTCCAGAAAGGCGTTTTGCTGATAGAATCCGGCCAGTAGCAATACCGGGGCTATTCCCTCAGTCTGCAAATACGCTCCCACCCCTACCGAGACATAACCGGGTAGGTCTATCACGAAGGCGGCCCGACCCGCCAGAACCTCTTGCCCGATTTCGCTATGCAGCAGGGCGGTGGCGATAGATTCGGCCAGATTTTCGGCCTGGGGCTGTTCGGCCTCGGCTGGTTCAAGCTGCCTGATTGCCCCCAACTCCGAGAAGGGAGCTGCCGGAACGTTCATGCCAAAATCTAACCCGGCGGCGGCTCGCCAACGCCGATAAAGTTGTACAGGTTGTAACATCTGAATTAACTACTCTGAATTAGCTGCTACCGCTACTACTACCGCCGATGAAGCTATGACCAACATAGATATAGCTTGCGCCATAGTAGCGGCTACCACTACCGTAACAATAAGATTGAGGTTGGGTTGGGCTGGAATTGGTGAAGCCGGACGAGCCGGGAGTCCCAACGGGCTGGTAAACCTGCACGCAGTCCTGACCGCCACAAGCCGATAGTAAAATACTGGTAGCAAACAGGCTGGTAGCAAACAGTTTACCCGAATTTTTCTTCAAACGGCTTTTTCGACTTTTGGCAGGGGCTTCGCCTTTGTCCGATTTTTCTTGTGAGTTACCCATTGTTGTCCAGGTCGCCTTTTAAGATAATGTAAAATTAGTAATTGCTCCCTAAATTATAATCCCCCTTCCCAATAAAGGAAAGAGGGATTGACCTCAATATTAGATTAGAGTTTTAAGGTAACAGGATTGGTTCCCCGACCTTAATATCTCCGGCAGAGGCGAAACCGTTCAGTTTCAGGATGTCGGCAGGCGCAACCTTGAAACGCGCAGCAATGCTATCCAGAGTATCCCCCTGTTTAACAATGGCGGCTCGACCTCGGAAGTCGGGGCGTTGCACCGGGATGACCAAGCGAGTGTTAGCATAA
>Ga0209512_1005411_pt1 | contig 10638 bp, 10 predicted proteins | sample frozenSSSSmetaG_FD_184142 | JGI IMG/M metagenome (GOLD analysis project Ga0209512, IMG submission 184142) | Glacier valley bacterial and archeal communities from Borup Fiord, Nunavut, Canada, to study Microbial Dark Matter (Phase II) -... | ecosystem: Environmental > Aquatic > Freshwater > Ice >... | reverse complement strand
TGGGTACCGACGGGAACGGACATGGCTACGTGGGTGGCTCGGCTATCGTTGACCCAATGGGCGCAGTACTGTTCCGGCAGGCCGATACTGAAATTGTTCACCAGCAAACGCTTTCACTGGATACGCTGCGGGAGTTTCGCGAACGCTTCCCGGCCAATCTGGATGCTGATCGATTTACAATTGCCGATACCCTTGATGGGCAGTAAATGACGGCCAATGACTATGAATCGCTTGCGAAACGTTACTGAAAACCGCAACTTGCCGGTCAACTAAGTTCCTTTCCCAGATGACTCAATTCACCACCCAGGATCAGGTACAAATTCAGGCGCAGGGCATATCGCCCGAACAGATAGACCGGCAGATTCAATACTTTATCGACGGGTTTCCGTTCCTCAACGTCATTAAAGCAGCTACCATTAGCGACGGCGTTATCCGCATTCCTGACGAGCAGCTAACCGCCTACCTCCGTCGCTACGACGAAGCAGCCCACGAAAAGAGTATTGTTAAATTCGTTCCGGCATCCGGGGCCGCTACCCGGATGTTCAAGTCGCTGTTTGCCGGGCTGGATGGCAAATTCGACAAGGCCACGGAAGAGTTTTTCGCGCACCTGCCCGACTTCGCTTTTTACAATTCGCTGCGTAAAGTTCTGTCCATACATGGCGTTGACCTCGACAAGGCCGTTGCCGGTGGGCTGACCGACACCGCTACGCGTCAGACAGTACTCCATTTTCTGTTGAGCGAAGACGGGCTGGACTACGGTAGTTTGCCGAAGGGTTTACTCAAATTTCACCGCTACGCTGATGGGTCGCGAACGCCCGCCGAAGAACATCTGGTAGAAGGGGCCGCCTACGCCAACTCAGATGGGGTCGTGCAGATTCACTTCACCGTATCGCCCGAACACCGTGGCCGCTTCGAGCAGCTTATCAACGACCAGAAAGCCGACTACGAATCCTGGCTCGGCGTAACGTTCGACGTTAGTTTTTCGGAGCAGAAGAAAGCCACCGATACCATTTCGGTCAACCCTGACAACAGCCCATTCCGCAACTTCGATAAAAGTCTGCTGTTTCGCCCGGCAGGACATGGTGCGCTGATTGAAAACCTCAACGACATCGACGCCGACATTGTCTTTATCAAAAACATCGACAACGTAGTGCCGGACGATATTAAGGAGACGACCGTTACGTACAAAAAGGCACTGGCGGCTGTTTTGCTTGATGCTCAGCAGCAGATTGCCCGGATGCAGGGGCTGTTGGAAACCGGCAGCAACTCGCCCGACGACATAAGTGACGGATACCTCGCCGAAGCCGATGAACTCCTCCGCCGAACGCTGTTTACGCTGCCGCCCGATTACTACGGGCGCATGACCAAGGCCGAAAAAGCCCAATACATCAAACAGAAATTGGACCGGCCAACGCGCGTTTGTGGTATGGTGAAAAACGTGGGCGAGCCGGGTGGCGGGCCATTCTGGGCGCGTAATGCCGACGGTTCCGTGTCGTTACAGGTGGTAGAATCGGCGCAGATTGATTTGAACAACCCGATACAGAAGGAGATTTTCGACACCGCCACCCATTTCAATCCCGTCGATCTGGTGTGTGGCCTGAAAGATCGGCGCGGCAAAAAATACGACCTGCCCGACTACCGCGACCCGCTGACGGGCTTTGTCACGGCAAAATCGAAAGATGGTAAAGATCTGAAAGCCCAGGAGTTACCCGGCCTTTGGAACGGCGCCATGGCCAACTGGAACACGATTTTTGTGGAGGTACCACTCATTACGTTCAACCCCGTCAAGACCGTAAACGATTTGCTGCGGGCCGAGCATCAACCTCAGTAAGAAGTTAAAAAGTTGTAGGGTTGTAAAGTTATAGAGTTGTAAAGTTGGCTGACGCCACAGTGTTCGTGCGTCAGCCAACTTTACAACTCTATAACTTTACAACTTTGTAACTCCCTTTATGCGGTCATACGGCTGATGGGCAGTTCGACTAAGTCTTCGGCGTTGATACCGATAGGAATTTCTTTGGTTATCAGCGATTCTGGGTTCTGGAATGTTAGCAGCGTGGTGTTTTCGTACACGCCCAGATTTGCATCCCGAACACGCTCCATAATAGGTTTGAGCATGCAGGTCACTTCGTCCTCGCAGTCGTCGCACTTGACGTAAAAATTAAAGGACACACAGGGTGTGGGCGCAATAGGCCCGTCAATGACCCGCATAACCTGCGCCAGATTGACCCGGCCCGGCTCTACCCGTAACAAATAGCCACCGCCCTTGCCTTTCTGACTTTGCAGAATACCATGATTACGGAGTTCGAGCAGAATAGCTTCGAGAAATTTCTTGGGAATATTCTCCTTAGCCGAAATATAGGAAATCAGGATAGGACCTTTTCCGTACTCTTCGGTCAGGACTTTGAGGGCTTTAATGGCGTACTTAGCTTTTTTCGAGATCATTGTTACGGTGCCTGGGTAGGCTTAGGGATTACGGTAGGTAAATAGTTTAGTCGATATAAGTCCCGACAGTTGCGGGTCGAAATTAGTAAGTCCTTCACAATCAGCCAAAAATATGCTTGCTTTTTGGTCATATATCAGTCTTTATCCAGAATGATCAGGCCACAGCGGTACTGGTGCCAAATTCCCGCAATCTTTCGGACTTAATTGAGTGTCAGGCAACAGGCTTTTGCACAGTAACAAAAAATCCCGGAATATCTCTGTCTCCTACATCACGGCGCCATCCTTGAGCCGCTCGGCATTTTCGGCAATGCGGAGTTGCTCAATAAAATCACCGATATCGCCGTCCATTACAGCAGAGAGGTTGTGGGTGGTCATGCCTATCCGGTGATCCGTTACGCGGCTCTGTGGGTAATTATAAGTACGAATCTTGTCGGAACGGTCGCCACTACCCACCATCGTTTTGCGCTGACTGGCAATGGCGTCGTTGTGTTTCTGCAATTCCATTTCGTATATCCGCGAACGGAGTACAGTCAGGGCTTTGTCGAAGTTTTTAAGTTGCGAACGTTCGTCCTGACACTGCACCACCATCCCCGTGGGAATGTGCGTAAGCCGCACCGCCGAATAGGTCGTGTTTACCGACTGACCACCCGCCCCCGACGAACAGAACGTGTCTTTGCGGATGTCGTTCATACTGATATCTACGTCCACCTCTTCGGCTTCGGGCAACACGGCTACGCTGGCGGCTGACGTATGGATACGGCCCTGCGTTTCGGTAGCCGGTACGCGCTGTACCCGGTGTACGCCCGACTCGAACTTGAGTTTACCGTACACGTCTTCGCCCTCAATCTCGGTTATAATTTCTTTGTAACCGCCCGACGAACCTTCGGTAAAGTCCACGAGCGACATTTTCCAGCCCATTTTCTCGCAGAACCGCTGGTACATTCGGAAGATGTCACCCGCAAAAATGGCGGCCTCGTCGCCCCCGGTACCGCCCCGAACTTCAAGAATCACGTTCTTGCTGTCGTTGGGGTCTTTTGGAATCAGCATTTCTTTCAGCGTCTCCTCCATCGTGTCGCGCCGGGGCGTCAGCTCGTCCAGTTCGCCTTTGGCCATTTCACGAAATTCGGCGTCTTTCTCGGTCGCAATAATCTCTTTGGCATTGTCTATTTCCTGAAGCACCTGAGTGTAAGCCCGGTACTCGGTCACGATTTTCTCGAGGTCTTTATATTCTTTACTCAGCTTCATGAAGCGTTTCTGGTCTGAAACCGCTTCGGGCTGCACAATCTGCTGGGCTACTTCGTCGAAACGTTCGGCGATGGCTTCTAACTGGTCGAGCATTGTTTTTGGGGTAATTGGACTGCAAAAATACCATATTTTGGTACGCAGGCCGCATACCGTAACTTTACAGAGAACCAGCCCGATCAATGGCTAACGACGCACTACCACAGCCTCGCCGATGTTATAAGGGTAGCTTTGTGTTGCTGTTAGCCAACGTAGATCGGACAGTTAATTTTTGGGTACAGGCCATCTTCAGGAATATTCTTTATCGAGGTCATTTATTTCGAAAATATGTGCGTTACGCATACCCACGTTTCCCCAGAATCATTGTTGATGCCGAAACATGCGCAGGTAGTCCTTGTATCACGGGTATGAGATTTCCTGTGTCTTCGCTACTCGATTACCTAAGTGGCGGTATGACATACGATGAACTATTGGCAGCGTTTACTTTTCTCGAAAAAGACGATATCCTTCAGGCATTATCGTTTTCTTCGGAGCCGGTTCAGTTGCAGATTTTCCCGTTACAGCAAACTGCCTGACGAATGAAATTTTTGCTGGATGTAAATATGCCCCAGTAGCTTTTGAAGAAGACAAGATTCGTATACGTTTATTACCGATAATCCGCTTAAAACAGCCTTAACATGAACGTAACCAAACTAATCTTCCCCCTCCTGCTGATCTATCTTGCATCGTGCGGGCCGGAACGGGTGAAGTACACGCCCGAACTGAAGCAGCAGATGTCGGACATGAAAATTAAGCACATCACCAATACCGACATGGTCGAGACCGTGAACACCCTCGGCGAGCGTATTAGTGCAACGGTGCAAAAAGAACTGACCGACACCCTGCGCCACCACGCTGACAATCCCGCCCAGCAGGCCCAGCTTTGTCAGCTACAGAACCTGCCCCGCACTAAAGCCATCGAGAAAAAGTATGGCGTGGAAATCCAGCTTCTCAGCGGAGCCGATATCCAGAACAAAACACTGGGCCCCAAAGAACGCGAGGTCCTGGATGCGTACCTATACAATGCTGAGCAAAAGTTACCCCAGATTTCCAACATCCAGAAAATTGCCGATACGCTCTTCATCTACAACGCAGCCGTACCCACCGACAGCCTGGTTTGCCAAACCTGTTTCGGCAGCCAGAAAACCCCGCTTGCCGTTTGGCGCATTGCCTTCCCCAAGCGCGAGGTCATCCGCCAGTCGGTAGGCGATAAGAAATAAGGTTATTTTTAGGGGGAGCAGTGTTAAAATCTGTGTTCCGGAAAACGGGTCGGAGTTCAATGCCGATTTGTCGGTTATCAGAGGCCCATCAGAATACGTGACACTACCCGGTGGGAAAGTCTCCAAAGTGCGGATAAAAAACCCGGAAATTGTGGTCGAGGTATTGTCAAAAAGTACCAGAGCGTATGACCAGTCAGATAGACTCGACCAGTATCGGCTCATCCCTTCGCTGAAACACATTCTATTCGTTAGTCAGGAATCGGTGTTTGCCCGCGTCTACTCCCGGCTCGACCAGCCCGACCAATGGCTCGACGCCGATTACCGCTCGATTGATGACGTTGTCCGGCTCGGCTCGCTCGACCTGCCCTTGCGTTCGGTTTATCGTAAGACTTCGTTTGCCGCGTAAGCATTGGCCCAGTTAATCAACTGTTCAGCCGTTTGAGCGGGATTATCTTCCAAAATTTCCAGCGGAAATACGTTGGCCTGATTGCGCTGACTCAGGCCGTACAGATACGCTTTGTCGTAATAGTCCAGCGTCAGGTCGGCAACGATAGCGTAGTTCTGCTGCGCGAGGGCGTCGAGGGCCTGCTGCGTAATTTGACCGCCAAGCCGTTTACGTATGCGTTCGGTGGCTTCGATGAGCAGTTCGTGGTCGATACCCGTGTATTCGCGGACTAATCGCTCAACCCGAACGACTTTCGGCACATCGACAAAGGCAACCGGCGCGGCCCGCATCTGATGCCAGAGCGGCATCGGTACAAAACATGAGCCAACGTTGCGGCTTTCATCTTCGAGCCAGATTGTCCTATTTCTGTCCAGCCGCTGCCACTCCTGAAAAATCAAATTCTCAAACTGTTCGGACGACGGTTGCGGCAATTGCCCGATGGCTCCGTAGCTGGAGCCTTTATGATTGGCCAGCCCTTCGAGGTCGATGATTTGTTCTCCCTGAGCGGCCAGTTGGTGCAGAATGTCAGTTTTGCCGCTGCCGGTTTTGCCTCCCAAAATGAGCAGATTGCGCGGCTCGGCAAAAGCTGCCAGCACTACGTTGCGATACGCTTTGTAGCCACCGGTTAGTATGGCCGGACTGAGACCTGCCGTTTGCAGCAGCCATGCAAACGAGCCGCTGCGCATGCCCCCCCGCCAGCAATGCACCAGCACCTGCCCCCCGCTGCCGTTGCTCAGCCTACGCGCCTGACGCACAAAATCGGCCAGTTTCGGCCCGACAAACTCCAGCCCCATCAAAACGGCATGGTCTTTTCCGGCCTGCTTATAGCGCGTCCCAACTTTGGCCCGCTCGTCGTTGTCGAACAACGGGATGTTGACCGCACCGGGCACGTGCGCCTGCGCGAACTCGCCCGGCGACCGCACGTCGATGACGGGTAGCGTTTCGGCCTGTTTCAAAAATTCATCGACGGGGAACTGGGTCATATTTTTAACACAGAGGAATGGAGGTTTCACAGAGAGAACAGAGCTATTTACCGTTAGAACTCTCTCTATTCTCTCTGTGAAACCTCCATTCCTCTGTGTTTAGTTTGAAAGTTCGCGCCGGTATAACTGAATCGTATTTTCCAGACCCAAATACAGCGCGTCGCTGATGAGGGCGTGTCCGATGGATACTTCGAGCAACCCCGGCACCTGTTCGGCAAAATAGCGCAGGTTGTCCAGACTCAAATCATGGCCCGCGTTCAGGCCCAAACCGAGTTGCTGAGCACGTTGGGCGGCTTTAACAAATGGCTCGACGGCAGCAGCGCGGTCATCGAAATACTGAGTTGCGTAGGGTTCAGTATAGAGTTCAATGCGGTCGGTACCAACGGCTTTAGCACCCTCAACCATACGTTCATCGGCGTCCACGAAAATGGATACTCGAATACCGTCGGCTTTGAACGTATCGACCAGATGCCTGAGGTGGTCAGCGTGGCGGATGGTGTCCCAACCGGCGTTTGACGTAATGGCGTCGGGCGCGTCAGGAACGAGCGTGACCTGAGCGGGCTTTACACGCTTGACCAACTCAATGAAGCGGTCATCGGGGTTACCTTCTATGTTGAATTCGGTAGTAACGACTTCGGCCAAATCCAGTACGTCCTGGTAACGAACATGGCGTTCGTCGGGGCGCGGATGCACTGTGATGCCCTGCGCCCCGAAACGTTCGCAGTCGAGGGCTACCTTCACAAGATTCGGATTATCGCCACCCCGCGCATTGCGCAATGTGGCAATTTTATTGATATTGACAGAAAGACGGGTCATGGGCAGTTATCAGTTATCAGTAACCAGTTATCAGTTTCGTAACTTTGCAAAACAGCCGAAGGTTCGGCTTTGCCACTGCACTGCACTGGTAACTGCTTACTGATAACTGCTTACTGACAATGTCGCTCAAACAACAAATCGACGCTGATATTAAGGACGCCATGCGGGCTAAAGACCAGGATAAACTACGCGCCTTACGCGCCGTGAAATCGCTGATTTTGCTCGAAGAAACCAAAGAAGGACAAATCGGCGAACTCAAGCCCGAAGACGAAACGAAGATTCTGACCAAAGCGGTGAAGCAACGCAAAGACTCGGCAAACATCTACCGCACCCAGAACCGCGCTGACCTGCTTGCCACCGAAGAAGCTGAAATTGCCGTTATCGAAAAGTACCTGCCCCAGCAACTCACCGACGATGAACTGACCGAAAAGCTCGAAGATATCATTATTCGGGTAGGTGCGTCGGCTCCGTCAGACATGGGTAAGGTTATGGGGGTAGCCAGCAAAGAACTGGCCGGACAAGCCGAGGGCAAAGCCATTTCGGCAAAAGTAAAGTCGCTGCTGAGTTGAATTCGCTCGATTTATTCATGGTCATTCCGCTGGCGTGGGGTGCGGTGAACGGCTACCGAAAAGGGTTGCTGGTTGAAGTCGTGGGCGTCATTGCGTTTGTGGTGGCCATGATTGTCGGGTTCAAGTTTCTGGGGTTCGGCATTGATTTACTCAGCCCGTACATCAGTCGCGAACTGGCCCGTAAACTGTTGCCCTGGCTTGGCTTTTCACTTATTTTTTTTCCAACCATCTACCTCGTCAACCAGATGGGGTTTGCCCTCCGGCGGTCTCTGAAATACTCCATCCTCGGCACGTTCGATAGCCTGGCGGGGGCCGTGGTAGGTTTGTTTACGTGGGTGTTTGGAATTAGTGTAATCCTCTGGCTGTTAAGTTTCATGAACGTCAGGCTACCCGCCAAACATACCGAAGGTGCGTTTCTTTACCCGCATATCCGGCCCATTGCGCCACAGGTCATGGATAAAGCCGCTGTGTGGGTACCCAAAACGCTGGAGCAGGGAAGAAACTGGCAGTCGGGCAACTGAACACTATGAACATAACAGCAACGACCATAAAACAGGACATTCGCAAGGCAAGCCCGGCGCAGTTGACCGACTGGCTTACCGGGCAGGGGCAACCGGGATTCCGGGCGAAGCAGATTCAGGAATGGCTCTGGAAAAAATCGGCGACATCGTTTTCGCAGATGACCAACCTGCCCCTGCCCATCCGCGAACTGCTCGACACGCATTACGAAATCCGCCCGCTTACAGTTGACCAGCAACAGCGGAGCAACGACGGGACCATAAAGTCGTCGTTTCGGCTGTTCGATGGCAATCTGGTAGAGGGCGTTCTGATTCCGGCCTTACGTCACGACGATACGGATAGGATGACGGCCTGTGTTTCTTCGCAGGTGGGCTGCTCACTGACGTGCAAATTCTGCGCGACGGGCTATATGGACCGGAAACGCAATCTGGATGCCGCCGAAATTTACGATCAGGTGGTGGCCATCGACCGGCAATCGCGCGAGACCTACGACGTACCACTGTCCAACATCGTGTATATGGGCATGGGCGAGCCGCTGCTGAACTACAAAAACGTGCTGGAATCCATTGACCGCATCACATCACCCAACGGCCTGGGTATGTCGCCGAAGCGGATTACGGTCAGTACGGCAGGTATCGCCAAAATGATTCGGCAGCTCGGCGACGATGGGGTAAAGTTCAACCTCGCCCTCTCGCTGCACGCGGCCAATGATACCAAGCGCGATACCATCATGCCTATCAACGAAAGCAACACGCTGGCCGCGCTGGGCGACGCGCTAAGTTATTTCTACCAGAAAACCGGCACTCGCGTTACGTTTGAGTACATCCTGTTCTACAACTTCAACGACACGTTGCAGGATGCTGAGGAGCTTTGGAAATTCACGAAGCGCGTACCGGCCAAGGTCAACATCATCGAGTATAACCCCATTGCCGAAGCCAGTTTCAAAAATACGGACCCTCAAACACTGGACCGATTTGCGGCCTATCTCGAGCAAAAGGGTGTAATGGTAAACGTACGACGAAGCCGCGGCAAAGACATCGACGCGGCCTGCGGGCAGCTGGCGGGCAAGAAGTAACTACGTAACAATTACGTAACATGGGTTGCGGGGCTTTACGTTACTTTTGTGGTAGTCATCGGCTTACGGTCCTGCCGTTGGCCTCTCCACCGAAGCAATCGCCTTATGTTTGGTTTAGAGACGGGTATTTTTATCCTCCTGTTTGTCAGTCTGCTGGCTGCGTGCGCCTTTGAATTTGTCAATGGTTTTCACGATACCGCCAACGCCGTGGCCACCGTTATTTACACCAATGCCCTCAAGCCAACCATTGCGGTTGTTTTGTCGGGCATTTTCAATTTTATAGGAGTTTTGCTGGGCGGTATCGGCGTGGCAATGGGTATTGTCAACCTATTGCCTATTGAGTTACTGGTTGACCAGAACGTGTATCACAGCCTGGCAATGGTGTTCGCGCTGTTGCTGAGTGCCATTATCTGGAACGTAGGTACGTGGTATTTTGGCCTGCCAAGTTCGAGTTCGCACACGCTGATTGGTTCCATTCTGGGCGTTGGGCTGGCTTTTTCTACGCTGGGCGTGAGTGACGGGGGTGTAAACTGGGAAAAAGCCATCGAAACGGGTTACGCCCTACTATTGTCGCCATTGCTCGGCTTTAGTCTCGTCATCGTCCTGATGTTTCTGATTCGGCGGGTTGTACCGGAAGAGAACAAAGTGCAACTTTTTAAGGAGCCCAAGAAAAATACCCCACCACCCACCTGGATTCGCACTATTCTGATCGCTACTTGCTCCATGGTCAGTTTTGTACACGGTAGCAACGACGGGCAAAAGGGAGTAGGTCTGGTCATGCTGATTCTGATTGGCGTTGTACCGTTTCAATTTGCTATTAAACCCGGCCTCGACCCGGTTCTCATGCAGGGTAACATTGTCGGTATTGAGCAGACCATCAATGCCCTGAACCCCAGCCAGCTATCAGTCACCAACCGCGACCGGCTGACCCGCGTCCGTACGGAACTGACCGAATTAAAAAAACTGGTTGCTACGCCAACGGCAGATAGAGAAATCCCGAAAGAAAAGCGGTTAGACGTACGGCGTGATTTACTGTTGATTAACAGCAACATGAACAAAATTGCCGAGGACGAAGGAGCCAACCTCAGTTCGAAGCAGATGGATGTACTGAAAGCCAGTCTTAGCGAAAAAGATGGTCTGCGACGATTTACCGATTACGCTCCGCTGTGGGTTATTTTGATGATTGCTGTCTCACTGGGTCTGGGTACCATGATTGGCTGGCGCAGAATTGTGGTGACGGTAGGCGAAAAGATTGGGAAGCAACACCTAACCTACGCGCAGGGAGCCT
>Ga0209512_1005410_pt1 | contig 10639 bp, 5 predicted proteins | sample frozenSSSSmetaG_FD_184142 | JGI IMG/M metagenome (GOLD analysis project Ga0209512, IMG submission 184142) | Glacier valley bacterial and archeal communities from Borup Fiord, Nunavut, Canada, to study Microbial Dark Matter (Phase II) -... | ecosystem: Environmental > Aquatic > Freshwater > Ice >... | reverse complement strand
CGAGGGCGCCGGAAACCCCATGCGAGGGCGCATGGGCTCCCCTTGAATGTGGCGCCGCGTCCCGGACCGTTTCCACAAATCCTCATGCGCGGCAGTATAGCGCTTCGACACGAGCTGGGCCACCACCGTCACCAGAAAAATCCCCATCAGGATCATCGTGCTCGCCGCATAGCCCACGTGCATCGTCATGGAAAGCAGGTCGCCCGCCGTTTCGCCCAGCGTGGTGGCGCAGATTTTCATCACCCAGAAGGCGAACAGGATCTCGGGAAGTTTTTTCATGAAGGATGGGTTGAGAACCTGGAGCCTGAGTTGCCCGCGACAAACGGTCCATTTGCGCTGTAGCGGCGCGTCTATGACCGTCGCTAACTGAAAAACGCCGCCGGACTGCCGCGCCACCATCACGGAGCCTGGCCCGACATCTCATTCGCATCGACGGTCGCAGACGCGCCGCTACACGGTGTGGCTCCCCCGGTCAGTTTCGCCAGCAACTCGTCCAACTTCACACTCGCGATCGCGGTGAACTTGTCACTCATCGCATAGGGAAGGATCACCTTGTCGCCATGCAGCAGCGAGCCGCAGCTATAGACCACGTTCGGCACGTAGCCTTCGCGCTCCACGCCTTCCGGCGAAATCAGCGGCTCTTTCAGGCGGCCGATGACCTTCGTGGGGTCTTGCAGATCCAACAGCACCGCGCCGATGCAGTATTTCCGCATCGGTCCGACGCCATGCGTGATCACCAGCCAGCCGGCCTTCGTTTCTATCGGAGAGCCGCAATTGCCCACCTTCACGGATTCCCACACCTCCGCCGGGCGCATGAGGATCTTGGGATCGCTCCAGTAGTGGGGATTGTCGGAAAACATGACGAAGAGGTTCTCATCATCCTGGCGGGACAGCATCACATAGCGGCCGTTGATGCGCCGGGGAAAGAGCGCCATGCCCTTGTTCTGCACCGCGCCGCCGTTGAGGGTGAGAACGCGGAAGTGCAGGAAATCCTGCGTCTCGATGAGTTGCGGCAGGATCGCTTTTCCGTTATACGCCGTGTAGGTCGCATAATACATCACCGTGCCGTCGTCCTCCGTGAAGCGGACGAAGCGGGCGTCCTCGATGCCGTTGCTTTCGTTAGGTGATGTCGGGAAAAGGATCCGCTCGCTGACGTTGAGCTTGGAGGAGAAACGCACCTCGTAGTTGGAATCCGCGAGCCACTGGATGCACTCGAGCGTGCGCTTGAGCTCGTGGGTGCCGGGATGGCTCTCGTGGCGCACCGTGCCTACGCTCTTGTTCAGATCGTCGCGGGTGAATTCCTTTTCCAACGGAGCCATCACCGCATTCGCGAACTCGTTGTCGAAGCCCATCTCGTGGAATTTCAGGATGAAACTCTTTTTCCGATAGGTCGGATTTGGCACCATCTGCGGCATCGCCACATAGCGGGAAACCGGATCCAGCCCGATGGTCCCGTCCGGCGCGATTTCTCCCGAGCGGAACTCGATGGAGGAGATGTGCCCCTCTCCGGTGGCGCGCAGGCTCATGATGAACCGCAGCCCGCCCTCCGGCACTCCGCTCTGGTCCGGATGGGGTACGATGGATGGATTGAACAACGCTGCGGACTCCAGCGAATACTCGCCGGAAAACAGTGCGCCTATCAGAAGCTCTCTGCCGCGTGTCAGCGGCCGCTGGGTGAAGATGTGCTGATGGACTCTCGCAAAATGATCCGACAGCAGTGGCTCGATGTCGTAGTGCCGGGATTCGAACTCCGCGTGCACCTCTGCCAGCTCCGCCGCCACCTCTTCCTCTGTCAGGGCCAGCGCCCGTCCGATGATGGCGGTGACCCGGTCGGTATTGGATGGGATGAACGGACGGATGACGACCCGCGCGCTGTCCGGCATCAGCATGATCTCGTGGCGTTTGATGGAAATTTTACTCATGATGGGAAATCGGGTGAATGCGGCAGCGGGTGCGCCGCGTGGGTCATTTCTGCGAGAGCGATTTGGAATGCCAGCGACGACTCCGCGCCCTGGTTGGCATTGACGCGGTCCGGATGCAGGCCATCGCCGCAGCCGCCGCTGGTGGAATCGTAAAGCGCCTGGCCGAGGTCGTTGCGGCCGAGAAACCACTCGAACGCCCGCTTCGCCTCGCCTGTCCAGAACGGCTCGCCGGTCACCCGGAACGCGTCGAGACAGGCGGAAACCATCGCCTGGGCTTCCACCGGCTGTTGGTCGAAATCGGCGCGTGCGCCATCCTTGATATAGAATCCGTCGCTGCCGATCGGGCGGAAATGCCCGGCCTGCGTCTTCTGGATGGACGCCAGCCAGCGTAGCGAATTCAACCCCGTTTCGAGAACCACCCCGTCCTTCATCGACTTGCCTGATAGAATCAATGCCTGGGAAAGCCGCGCGTTGTCATACGTGGCGGAGGTTTCGAACCACGGCCAGTCCTCGGTCGCGCAGCGGTTCCAAAGGTCCATCAGCTTCGCGACGAACCCCCCCCGCGCCGCCAGCACCTTTTCCTTCGTCGGATAGGCCCGCAGGTATTCGTGAATCCCCAGCAGCGTGAACGCCCACGCCCGCGGCGAGGTGAACGAGTCCACCGCCGGCAGGCCGAGCTCGAACAGATAGACGGAAAGCCGCTGGTGGCCGTCGTTAGTGGAGCGCCCGGCTCCCACGCCCAGCGCCCACAGTGCCCGCGCGTGGCTGTCCTCGCTGCCCGCGTCCTCCAGCCATTGGCGGCCGTGGCTCATGAAGTTCCGGAAGCGCCCGGTCTCGTGGTTCAGTGCCGCCGCCAGCAAGGCGAGGTAGCTCGTCGCCAGATGATCGAGCAGGCTCGGTTCTTCCAACAGATTGCACAGGATGAAGGCGCGGGCGTTGTCGTCCGTGCAGTAGCCTTCGTGGAAGTTCGGGACGTTGAAGGTGGCATGTTGGAAAATGCCGGTGCCGTCGCTCATCCGCACGATGTGGTCCAGCCGCAGCGGCGGAAGATTGTAGGGGCGGCTGCCCAGCGCCCATCCAGCGAACGAGCCGCGCGGCACCGCCTTGCGGTCCGTCCGCGCGCGCTGGAAGGAATCCAGATAGAGCTGCGCCACCGCCGGCCAGATCATTTCACGCCCCAGCTTGTAGGCTTCTATCCGGGTGCGCTGCCGCAGCTCCGGATCGTCCAGATAGGCGCAGACCCCGTCGGCGATCGCCTGCGGATCGCGGAACGGCACGAGGATCCCGCGGCCGTCCCCCAGCAGTTCCTTCGCGTGCCAATACGGCGTGGAAACCACCGCTTTGCCCGCGCCGAAGACGTAGGCCAGCGTGCCGGAGGTGATCTGCGCCTCGTTGAGATACGGCGTCAGATAGATATCGGTCGCGCCGATGAACTCGGTGAGGTCCTCCAGCGAGACGAAGCGGTTGTAGAAAATCACATGATCCTTCACGCCGCGATCCTCGGCCAGACGTTCCAGCCCCAGCCGGTAGCTCTCGCCCTCCCGGGCCACCAGATGCGGATGTGTCGCCCCCAAAATCAGATAGGCTGTGTCCGGATGCCGCCTGACGATTTCCGGCAGCGCCTCGATCACCTGCTCGATCCCTTTCCCGGGCCCTAGCAGCCCGAACGTCAGCAGCACCTTCCGCCCGTCCAGCCCGAAGCGGAACTTGTAGTTTTCCGAATCCGCGAAGGGAATGTCCGGGATGCCGTGGGGGATGATGTCGATCTGCTCCTCTGCCACGCCATACGTTTCCAACAGAATTTCGCGGCCCTTGCGCGCCATCACCACCAGCCGGTCGCTGCGCAGGATCAGCTCCTCCATCACCTTGCGCTGCGCGGGATTCGGATCCTGGAGGACGGTGTGCAGCGTGGTCACCACCGGCATCCGCACCTCCTTGAGCAGGGCCAGAAGATGGCTGCCCGCTGGCCCGCCGTAGATCCCGAACTCATGCTGCACGCACAGCACCTCGGTGTTGTTGAAATTGAGGAAATCCGCCGCCCGCCGGTAGGAATCGAGGTCTTTTTCCAGGATCTCGAAGCGCACCCGCGGCGGATATTTGTAACCTTCCGCGCGATCATTCACCGCTCCGGCGATGCATTCCGCGTCCGGGATCTCCCCGGCCACCGCCTCGCAAATGTCATGGGTGAAGGTCGCAATTCCGCAGCGCCGTGGTTCGAATCCGCCTAAAAAAGCGATCCGGGCCGGCGATTGGACGCCATTCAAGCGAATCCTCCCGTAATGAGCGAAACCGTCATCCCTCACAAGACCTCCCCCGGGGTGAAGTGCAACCTAAAGTTTTCCTTCACGGGCCGACGCCGCCGTTTTTCACGGTGAAGCGGGCGATGGCTTCGAGCTCGGGTGTTTCCCGGAGCCAGCCGAGGTGGGTGGTGGTGATCCACTTTTGGGCGAGGAGCGGGAGGTGGCTCATGAGGGCGTTGCGGCGGGTGGGATCGAGCTCGCCGAAGATGTCGTCCATCAGGTAGATGGGGAGTTTTCCGCTGCGCTGTTCGAGGAGTTTTCCCTGCGCGAGCTTGAGGGCGAGGGCGAGGGTGCGCTGCTGGCCCTCGCTGGCGAAATCGACGGCGGGCATGCCGTGGAGGCGGAGGTCGAGGTCGTCGCGGTGGGGGCCGACGACGGCCTGGCGCATGCGGGTCTCGCGTTCCCGCGCCTGGAGCATGGACTCGCGGAGGTCCGGGCCGCTGGCGGGGAGGTAGCGGAGGGTGAGGGGCTCGTCCCTGCCGCTAACGGTCTGTTGGGCGGCGGCGGCGAGTGGGGTGAGCTCCGCGACGAGGTGGGCGCGGGTTTCCATCAGGACGGTGCCGTGCTCGACCATGATTTCCTCGTAAGACAAAATTTCCGCGTCGCGGGGGCGGCCTTCTTTCAATAACAGGTTCTTCGCCTTCAGCGCGCGGCGGTAGCGGGACCAGGAGCGGCGGTAGTTTGGGTCGATCTGGGCACCGAGGAAATCCAGGTAGCGCCGCCGTCCCTCGCCGGGGCCGCGGATGAGTTCGAGGTCCTCGTTTCCCATCCAGACGACAAGGCCGCCGTCCTCAAGGTAGGCGTTCTGGCTGGTGCGGGATTCGTCGTCCACCTTGAGGAGGAGGCCCTCGCGGGAGTGGCGGACCTGGCGCTCGGTTTCCCAAGGATCGCCGGCGATACCGAAGCCCTTGCTGCCGATGCTGGCGAGTGTCATCATCCGGTGGGTGCGCGGCGAGTGGAGGCGTATGAGCACGCAGATGGCCTCAAGCACGGAGGTTTTGCCCTGCGCGTTGTCACCGATGAGGATGGCTCCCTCCGCCGGGACGGTGAGGTCCAGCGACTTGAAACAGCGGAAATCCATCAAACGCAGCGAGCGGAGCACGAAGAAGGAGTAGGGGGAAAACGCGCGACAGGGAAGTGACGAGTGGGCGGCGGGCCGGATATTTCAGCGGCTGACTGCCGCGGCCCCGGCGTGGAAGAACTGCCAGCCGAACAGGGACGGGTTGTTCGACGCGCGCGTGGAGTGGCGGCCGTCGATCTGGGTGTTGTTCATGGAATCGCAGCCGAGGTTGATCAGGAAGTAGCGGGGAGTGACGTTGACGTTTTCCACGATAAAGGTGAAGGCGTGACCGCTGGACTTGAAATCGAGGGTATTGAACAGGAAGGTGCTGGCGGAGCCGCCAGCGGGCGTGTAAGTGGCAGTGCCGCCTTTGCCGGAACTGACGTGTGCGTAGGCGATGGTGGCGCCTCCGATGTCCATGAGTATGGTGCGGTTCGACAGATTCGACGGCGTGCAGGAATCCGGATGCCAGGCGGCCGAGATTTGATAGAACGCGGAGGGGGCGGATGCGTTGTCGAGTATGGTGGCGACCGCGACGGGGGTGAGTAGTGGCGGGGCCACGCCGACGTGGATGAAGGCGGCGTCGAGCTCCGACCAACTGTTTTGCGCCAGCGTGGTGGAACGGAACGCGCGCAGGATGTTGCCGGTGGTGACGGGTTGTTTCAGATTCCACCGTGCCTCTACATTGCGGGTGACGATCAGGCTGCCGGCGGGCTGGGTGACGACCGGCAGGTTGTAGGCTTGTTCATTGAAGGCGAGTGCGGCGGGATCGGTCCGTTCGATGGTGATGGTGTTGACGGTGGTGCCGTTAGGCCCGGCGGCGATGATGGCGTCCACCACCGCGCGGCTGGCGGGGGATTTTACATAGCCGAAGAGGGTGTAGCTGCCGTCGTAGGAGGGCACGCTGACATTTCCAGTTAGGAAGAAGCTCGCGCCGTTGGTGTTCGGCCCGGCGTTGCTCATCGAGAGGGAATAGGGGACGTGGGTGAGGGTGGGGTTGAACTGGTCCTTGAGGGTGTAGCCGGGACCGTCCGATCCGTCGCCGAGGCGCGAGCCACCCTGGGCCAACTCATCGACGCCGTTGCTGGCCGTACGATGGAATTTCGTGCCGTTGAAATAAGGTGCCTTGCGGACGGCACCAGTCGCCGGGTCCACCCACGTGCGGGTGCCCTCGGCGAGGGTGACGAAATTCGCGACCATCTGCGGCACCTTTTCATACTGGAGTTCCGCCACCACCTCGCCTTGAGATGTTAGGAAGTGGGCGAGCAGTTCCGCATGCAGCGGGCAGGCCAGGGCGATGAGGAGGAGAATGGGTTTCACCGGGGGAAATCCGCCACATTCGGTCACGGGCGGCAAGCCTCCAGTTTCCGGGAGAGGAACAAGGCATGGAAAGGTGGTTGCTGCGTCTCGCGGCATGGTGTTTTGCGGGAAGACTCTGTTGCTGCAAGACGCCGCAACCCCCTTCGGTTTACTGGTTCACGCAAGTCCGCAGACGCAGGAAACGGGCGGGTGCCGCGCTGGCCGCTTGGGAATCACCCACGATCACTGGGATTTTTCCGCCGGACGCGCTGCCGAGGATGATGCGCGCGGTGCCGCTGCCGTTCCAGGTCCACGCGCCGGTCCCGGTCTTGCTGGCGAGCGGCGTCCATGTGCTGTTCAGGGTGGAGGACGCCTCGACCACGTAGCGCAGGTCCGCCGGGGCGGGTTCCGGCAGGCTGAACTGGAGGGCGATGCGGTCGGTCAACAGCGGCGATGCGGAGGAAAACATCGCAGCCTGGGGCAGGGCTCCGACGCTGTTAGGTGTGGTGATGCTGACGGGTGAGCTGCCGAGCGCGTATTCGAGGAGATTGGTCAGGCTGTCGCCATCGCCATCCTCGTCGGGAGCTGACAGGGGGCCGTGGTCCGGATAGTAGGTCTCGCGCCAGGTGGGGTAGCCGCTGCTGACGGGGGCGATGGCCGCGCTCTGGCGGATACTGTGGTTTTTCCCGACGGTGATGAAGGTGTTGTTGAAAAAGACGGCGTCGTTTCTGTTATCGAGGGACGGCGTGGCGAGTGGAGTCCAGTTAGTACCATCGGTGGAAACCAGATCGATGTCCACCTCGCTGCCGGTGGCGGCATCATCCACTCCCGCCGCGAACCAGACGCCGTTGCCGTAGGCCATGGCCGGGGTGTCGTCGTTGGCGGTGCGGGTGGTGGTGAAGCTCACGCCGAGATCCGATGACTGGCGCACTTTGGCATACCATCCGCTGGCGAGGAACCGGTCTTTGGTCCATCTGATGTAACGCAGGTCCTGCGACGAAAGCGTACCCGCGCCAGAGCTGGTGTTAGTCCATGACAGGCCGTCGGTGGAGGTCAGGACGGTGCAGTTGCCATTATAGATTTTAGTGGTGACGTTGTATTCATAGCCGACTGCGACGAATTTTCCGCCACCGTAGGCCACGTCGGCGAGGGTGTTGGTGGTGCCAGAGGAGATGGGTGACCATGTGGTGCCGTCGGTGGAGCGGCGGATGGTTCCCCCATCGCCCACCGCAACACAGATTCCTCCGCCGAAGGCGATGCCATTCAATGGCGAACCGGTGTAGAGTCTCCGGGTCCAAGTGCCAGAATCGGCGCTGGGCGATGTCAGGATACAACCCCTCCATCCGGCGGGTGCCACAAAATCATATTCCTGTCCGGCCAAAATAAATTTCGTGCCATCCCAAACTGCGGCGCCCGCCTGTTGATTGGCTCCAAGTTCCGTGCTGGTCCAAGTGGTTCCGTCAGGGGAAGTGGCCACGGGGCCTTTGAAATTTCCTGCGAAATACTGGCCGACGGCAATTACCTTGCCCGGGCTTGCTGCGAGCGCTGTGAAATCACCGGTAGAGGTGTTAGTGCGGGCGCTCCACGTGGTGATAGGATCGGTCACCGTCACCACTTTTGTGACGGTGGTGCTCAGTCCCTTCATATCGGAGACCGTTAGCTTCACGGTGTAGGTGCCGCCGCTGTTCCAGGACCAGGCGGCGGTGCTGTGATTGTCGAAAGTGAAGCCCTGGCCGAAGTCCCACGAGTAGGCGAGCTCGTCGTCGTTAGGATCTCCGGCCTGGGCGGTGAAGATGCAGCTCTGGCGCGCGCTGATGGTGGAGGGGCCGCTGAGAGTGGCGGTGGGGGCCGAGTTTCCGGGGAAGGGGCCGATGTTTACTTTTACATCGAGGTATTCGTCCGGCGAGGTGCCGCCACGGGCGAGGGCGGTGATGTGGACATTGGCGGCGGTGTCCGAGTAGGTTCGGCCGATGGCGAGCGAGCCGTCGGTGCGGTCCGCACTGCCGGCGAGGCTGCCGGGCGTGGTGTCGATCAGCCACGAGCGGCCGTAAAGCGATTGCTCCCAAACGATGTTCGCTCCGGCCTTGAGCCATGAGTTAGAAAAGAGCCTGCGGTAGCTCAGCCAGTAATGGTCATTGCCCGATTTCGCGACGCGCAGCCCGCGGACGCCGGTGGTATTGACGTTGTCGATCCGTTTGATCCGATAGGTTCCGCTGACGGTGGCATCCGTCCAGTGGCCGGGGGAGAGCCAGTCCAGGCGTTGTTTCGCTTCGGCGTGATAGACGCCTTCCGGAACGGTACCCTTGCCCATGACGTCGAAGGGATCGCCGTATTCCTCGTAAGTGCCCGAGGGATCGACGGGATCGGTACTGCCGACGGAAGGAATCCAGAAACTGGAATGGCCGATGCCGTAGTTGTGCCCGAACTCGTGGACATGCACGCCGGCATCGGTGGAGTTCTGGATCCAGATGTCCGATCCGCCGGCGAGTCCCGCGTAGGCGAGTCCGCCGCTTTTCATGCCGATGCTGGTGAACCAGATGCCGACGATGTCGTAAGCGGCGTAGTTGAATCCGGGATGAGCAGTTAGGTAGGCTGACTTCGCATTCGCCAGCAGGTCGGTGTTGCGGCTGGTGTTGAAAGAATCGACAGCGGCGTAATAGGACGCGGTCTGCGGCAGGCGGGTGATGTCGGACGACACGATGGCTTCGATCCAGGTCTTGGCGTAAGAGAAATCGCGGATGTCGTCGGACACGGTCGTGTTGAGCAGCGTCTCATAGGTGGCTTGAGCGACGACCGGATTAGAAGAGTTAGGGTAATCCGAAAAATCGCAGCGGATCATGAGGACCTTCTTGCGGTTTTCCGTCCAAGTGCTGTTGAGGGTCCCACTGCGGACGACGGCACGGGCGAGATTGAACGCGCCTTGCGTGTCCGATGTGGGCATGGCCATGAAGAGAACCGCCGCGCCGCTGCGAGGGCCGGGTTTCGCGTCGAGCGCGGCGATGTTTTTCTCGAAAGTCTCCAACGAATCCTGATCGCTGAACTTGAAAATCCGCCCGCCGGATAGAGTGGTCACCGGATGCGTGCCCAGCGGCTGGCCCGTGCTGAAGTCGCGGTCGGGCAGTGGATTGGCGATCGGATAGAGTGACTCCGCGACGGTGGTTTCCCGTGGCTCCAGGCGATGGAATACCTCCTCGCGCAGGGCGGCGATCCCGCCGAGGCGGATGCCCTGGACGGGCGAGTTCTCCTTGGTGGTGAGAGTCAGCCTGCGGCCGAAGACCGAGCTGCCCAAGGCGGGTTGCCCATCGATCTCGGTGTAGCGCACCACGTTGCGTGAAGGCGTGCCGTCGCCACAAACGGGCAGTACGCGGAAATTTCCGAGCGCGCTGAACGGCTCCTCCACCTCGCGCTGTAGCTCGGGCGGCAGGCTTTTCCAGACGTCGAGCGTGACGGCATTTGCGATGGCTGCCTGCGGATCATCCAGGATCAACGCCTCCATCCGGACGCGGCGCGCGCGGGCGAGTTCGAGACCGGTGTTGGTTAGGGCGGCCTGCCGTGACGCGTCTGTTTGGGAAAAGGTTTCAACCCATTTGCCGAAGTCCTCAAAAGTCCGGTCATTGCGGACGGTGTGGTTTTTCGGATTCGCGGGTGTTGATTTGTGTTCCCGCCGTGGAAACCAGACCGCGATGCCGATGACCAGCGCGCACAGTGCTAGCAGAAGTGCAGGGCGTGACCGGGAGTGGTTTTTCATGGGAGGAGGGAACAGTCTTCGCGATCACGCGTCGCGCGCGTGTAATATGGATGTATAGTCTTGCTTCCAGCGCATGACAATACCCTGATCGCGTAGGGCAGGGCTCCATTCGCGTCAGGTTAGTGCGTAAATAACTGGTTTACAGTGATTTACGCAGAAATAATTCAATTAAAAGCTTGACTAGGTGAGCGAGCCGGCAAGCTCGGTATGTCAAAAGCCTTACCCGCCGGCCGCTCGTGTCCGAGCCTGCCCGACCTTGATTTGATCGCAAGCCAAACCCGGTTGATCATTCGCAAATCCCGCAAATTCA
>Ga0209512_1005408_pt1 | contig 10640 bp, 12 predicted proteins | sample frozenSSSSmetaG_FD_184142 | JGI IMG/M metagenome (GOLD analysis project Ga0209512, IMG submission 184142) | Glacier valley bacterial and archeal communities from Borup Fiord, Nunavut, Canada, to study Microbial Dark Matter (Phase II) -... | ecosystem: Environmental > Aquatic > Freshwater > Ice >... | reverse complement strand
GGACCAGCCTGAGCAGCAGGCCCAGCGACTCGGCCAGGGGCACCAGCGGCGACACCCAGCGCTGCAAGTCCTGCTGACGCGCAGCGGCGCCCAGGTGCTGCCAGGCATGGTAGGCCGGCAAATCAAACTCGCAGGTACCGCCGGGAATACCGATGCGGCTGCGAATGCTCATCAGCCAGTCGTTTTCAGTCAGCGAGTGACCGACCTTGCCCGAAAGCTCATTGAGGCTGGCAAAGCAGCTTTCAAGCTGGGCCGTGATGTCATCCAGCACCCGTTCCGAAATGACCGGGTTGCCGCGGTAGCCATTGAGCACATGCTTTTGCTTTTCGATGTCCTTGAGCACGTCGGTTTTCAGATCTGCCCGCGCACTCACGTCCATGATTTCAAAAATGCTTGCAAGTGCGTGGTGATGGTCGATGGCACTTTCCCGCTTCACCAGTTCGGCCAGCCGCAGAAACAGATGTTCAAGCCGCAAATAGGTGCGAATGCGTTCGTTAAAGGGATACTCGTAAAGAATCACGGAACTGGTTTTCCTGACTTCAGTGATGGATGTTCTTTGTCATCATAGCCCCAAGCGCGGGGCCAACTCGCGCACCAAGCGCTCCAGCGCCTCCAAGGACAAACCTTCGTTACAAATGCAGATATCAGCGGCAGCCAGCCTTTGCGCCCGGCTGGCTTGCCCGGCCATGATTTTCTCGACCACCTCGCGGGCCAGGCCATTTCGGGCCATGACACGGGCAATTTGCGTCGTTTGCGCGCAGTCCACCACCAGCACGCGGTCGAGTTGCTGCCGCCAGCGTCCCGACTCCACCAGCAAGGGAATATCAAACACGATGCACGGACTGGCGGCGGCCACCGCAGCGTTCGACTGCCGCAGGGATTCCTGACTGACCAAGGGGTGAATGATGGCTTCGAGCTGGCCTTTGATGGCCGGGTCGCTGAAGGCCAGCTGGCGCATCCGGTCGCGGTCCATGGCGCCCTCTGGCGTGATCATTTGCGGCCCGAACTGGCTGGCCAGCTCGCTGATGGCCGCCCCGCCCGGTGCGGTCAGTTGCCGGGAAATCGCATCGGCATCAACCAGGGCCGCGCCACAAGCCACCAGAACGCGCGCCACCGTGCTTTTGCCACTGCCTATGCCGCCTGTCAGTCCGATGCGCAGGATGGGCGGGTGCATAGGCTTATAAACCCGCGAACTGCAGGATGGACTGCGGACCGAACACCATGGCGGTAAAGCCTGATCCTGCCAGGAAAGGCCCAAACGGCACATAGCCGCCTTCGCGCAGACCACTGGAGAACTTCATCGCGATCCCGATCAGGGCGCCTATGACCGAAGCCATCAGGATCATGGGAACCAGCGCAGGCCAGCCAAACCAGGCCCCCAGCGCGGCAAAGAGCTTGAAGTCGCCGTAACCCATGCCTTCCTTGCCAGTGACCAGCTTGAACGCCCAGTAGACCCCCCACAGAGAAAGATAACCGGCCACCGCGCCCCACAGGGCTGTCGGCAAATCGACTGCCGGATTCCACTGCAATGCCGCCGCTATCAGCCCAGCCCAGAGCAAGGGCAAGGTGATGTCGTCTGGCAGCAAGGTGGTGTCCCAGTCAATCACCGCCAGCGACAGCAGCGCCGCAGAAAATCCGCACCAGATCAGCGCCGTTGGCGTTACGCCCCAGCGCCAGGCACAAAAGAAAAAAAGTCCGCCCGTGGCCGCTTCAACCAGCGGATAACGAATCCCATAGGACGCACCGCACGCCGAACACTTACCGCGCAGGAACAGGTAGCTGAGCACCGGAATATTTTCATACCAGCGTATCAGGTGGCCGCAACTGGAGCAGCGTGAACGCGGCGTCAGCAGGTTGAACTTTTCAGCCGGCGCCGGTGGCGTGCCGCCCAGTTCGGCACATTCCTCCGCCCACTGCCGTTCCATCATTTTGGGCACCCGATAAATGACGACGTTCAGGAAGCTGCCGATCAGCAAGCCCAAAATTCCGGCCAGCGCGGCGACCAGCCCGGGCCCCAGGTCCAGCAGCGCCATCAAACGACCTGGCCCAGCTTGAAGATGGGCAGGTACATGGAAACCACAATGCCGCCGATCAGCGTACCCAGAAACACAATGATGATGGGCTCCATCAGGCTGGACAGGCCGGCGACCATTTCATCCACTTCGGCTTCATAAAAATCGGCGGCCTTGCCCAGCATGTGATCCACCGAACCCGATTCCTCGCCGATGGCGCACATCTGCAGCACCATGGTGGGAAACAGGTTGGCATTTCCCATGGCCGCCGTCAGACTGGTACCGGTTGAAACTTCCTGCTGGATTTTTTCCGTGGCATCGGCGTACACCGAGTTACCCGACGCGCCGCCCACGGAGTCGAGCGCTTCGACCAGCGGCACGCCGGCTGCAAACATGGTCGACAGGGTACGGGTCCAGCGGGCAATGACGGACTTTTCTATCAGGGTACCGAACACCGGCATTTTCAGCAGCAGCCGGTCCATGACTTTCTGCATTTTTTCACTGCGTTTCCAGGCCTGCATGAAAAAATAAAGACCCCCGCCAATACCGCCAAAAATCAGCCACCAATAAGAAACAAAAAATTCGCTGATGGCAATCACGAGCAGCGTGGGCGCCGGCAAATCGGCGCCGAAGGAGGAAAACACCTCCTTGAACGCGGGAATCACGAAAATCATGATCACCGCCACCACCACAAAAGCCACCACCACGACCGAAATCGGATACATGAGGGCCGATTTTATTTTCGACTTGATGGCTTCGGTCTTTTCCATATAGACCGCGAGCCGGTCCAGCAGGGACTCCAGAATGCCGGCCGCTTCACCCGCCTCGACCAGATTGCAGTACAGCGCATTGAAATACATCGGGTACTTGCGAAAGGCCGCACTCAGGGAGGTGCCTGTTTCCACATCCATGCGCACGTCGTTGAGCAGTTTGGTGACGCTGCCGTTGGGATTGCCGCGGCCCACGATGTCAAAAGACTGCAGCAGTGGCACGCCGGCTTTCATCATGGTGGCGAGTTGGCGGGTAAAGATGGCGATATCACGGGGCTTGATCGACTTACCCGAGCGCATGCGGCGCTTTTTGATCTTGGTCGCCAGCACCCCTTGCCTGCGCAGGGAAACCTTGACCTGGTTTTCGCCAGAGGCACGGATTTCGCCGCGAACCTGTTTGCCGCCCCGGTCCTTGCCTTCCCACTCGAAAACAAATTCCTTGATGCCTTTGGATACTGCGGTTGCCATGATGCCTTATCGTTGAATGAACGGCTTTTGGACCGTCGAGTCGCTACCGTCGAACGTCCACGCGGTGTTGTTGACATGCACCAGATCAAGCATTGGTGCAGCCTAAAACCTCTTCCAGCGAGGTCATTCCCAGTTTAACTTTGTGCAAACCGGACTGACGCAGGCTCCTGACACCTTCAGCCTGGGCCTGCGCCGCAATCTCCAGGGCGCTGCCGTCGCGCAGCACGATGCGCTGGATTTCTTCAGAGATCGGCATGACCTGGTAGATGCCCAGGCGACCCTTGTAGCCGTTGTTGCATTTGGCGCAACCGACCGGATGAAAAGGCGACCACGAGCCGTCAACATCTTCTTCGTTGAAGCCGGCTTGCAGCAGGGTGTCACGCGGAATTTCGACCGGCGTCTTGCAGTGCGGACACAGGCGCCGCGCCAGGCGCTGGGCGGTAATCAAAATCACGCTGGAGGCAATGTTGAAGGGCGCAATGCCCATGTTGCGCATACGTGTCAGCGTCGTCGGCGCATCGTTGGTATGCAGCGTAGACAAGACCAGATGGCCGGTCTGCGCGGCCTTGATGGCAATGTCGGCGGTTTCGACATCGCGGATTTCGCCAACCATGATGATGTCCGGGTCCTGGCGTAAAAAGGCCTTCAGGGCCACCGGAAACGTCATTCCGGCCTTCTCGTTCATGCTGACCTGGTTGACGCCGGGCAAGGTGATTTCAGCCGGGTCTTCGGCCGTGGAAATGTTCACGCCTGCGGTATTCAAAATATTCAGGCAGGTGTACAGCGAGACGGTTTTACCCGAACCTGTCGGCCCCGTGACCAGCACCATGCCATAAGGCCGCTTGATCGCATCCAGCAGACGTTCTTTTTCAACCGGTTCGTAGCCCAGGGCATCGATGCCCAGCTTGGCGCTGCTCGGGTCCAGGATACGAATGACGATCTTTTCGCCAAACATGGTGGGCAGGGTGCTGACCCGGAAATCGATCACCCGGTCAGGACCGATCTTGAGCTTCATCTTGCCGTCCTGCGGCACCCGTTTTTCTGAAATGTCCAGCTTGGAGATCACCTTGATCCGCGCAGCCAGCTTTTCCTTGATCGCCACGGGCGGCGATGAAATTTCGCGCAATTCGCCATCGATCCGGAAGCGCACCCGGTAAGTATGCTCAAAGGGTTCGAAATGCAGATCGGATGCGCGCATGTTGAAAGCGTCAATCAGCATTTTCTGCAAAAATTTGACAATCGGCGCGTCTTCAACTTCGGAGGCGTTGGCATCATTGTCTTCGGCAGAAGCCAACTCCGTCATGTCCTCATCAAATTCGAAGTCGCCCCCCACGATGCTTTCCATGGTCTCGGCCGCCGTGGCGCTGGAAGCCTCCACCAGCCTGGACAGCTTGTCGTATTCGGCAATCACCCAGTCCACACCCAGCTGGGTGTAAAACTTGATCTTTTCTGCGGCTTCCTGATCGGAGGGATCCGCCGTCGCAACGATCAGGCGGTTGTTGCGTTTACCCAAAACCACAATGCGGTAGGTCAGGCAAATCTTGCTGTCGAGCAGGCCTTTGGGCAGCCGTTGCAGGTCGATGGCATCCAGGTCCAGCAACGGTGCAGCGAAAGCGGTGGACATGGTGTGCGCCAGATCGAAAGCAGAGACGGCGCCAGAACCTGTCAACTCGGCGATGAAACTGGTGCGGCTGCTTTGCGCCTTGCTGAAAATGTCTTCCGCCGCCCTTTGACCCAATTTTCCGGCGGCCACCAGGGCCCTGCCCAAGCCAGGCAATGCCACGGGAGCCGGAATTGAATTTTTTATCACGGTGGCAGAAGCGGACATAGTTCTTGGTGCTGAGCTCAAAACAGGAATCATCGCTTATTGATTACAAGGTGTAAATCGGGAAACATACTGCGCTTGCACCCGGCGTTGCTTCCAGGCCAAAAAGCGAAAAAATATGAAGGGGACCGTAGCCAATGGGCGAAGCGGACTTGCGGTGCCAAAAAGGAGTTTGTGAACTGTTTTTTTGAATCACGGGCGGAAGTGACCCGTCATGCATGAGCATTAATCATTCAGCAAAGGCAATTCCAGCGTGAACGCCTGCGTATTGCCGGCCCCGGAAGACAACACAGCGCGGCGACCGGCCACCGATTGCAACGTCACGCCTTCATCCACCAAGCCACCCACCCGGACAGGCTTTGCCTCCTGGCCATCGACCGAGATCAGGGCAGCGCCCTTGTGAGAGCGTCCCGCCAACACACCGACCAGTGCGTAGCGGCTGATGGCAGCAGACGCTTGCGCGCCTGGCGCGGGCGTGGCTGACACCTGCGCGCCGCCCAGTGCACGTGCAACGGCCTGCTCAGCGGCAGGCGTCGCCTGTGCCAGCAGCACCGTTGGCGCCGTGGATGGCGGCATGGCCCCCCAACCCTTGAGACCCCAGTAAGCGGCACTGGCAGCGGCCAATCCGGATAAAGTGAATGTCACAATCCTGGTTAACCATAGGCGAAAGGCATCTGTCTGCATGGCAGGATTATCATTGAAGCCACCATATGACTATTCAAACCTTTACTCTCAAGTCTGTCCGCCGTCGGCTATCGGCGGGCTTCACCCTGATCGAACTGATGGTCGTGCTGGTGATCATCGGCGTGCTGGCGGCGCTGATCGTCCCCAATGTGCTGGAACGCGCTGACGACGCGCGTGCCACCGCTGCAAAAACCGACGTCAACAACCTGATGCAGGCACTCAAGCTTTACAGGCTGGACAACCAGCGCTACCCCGCCGCCGAGCAGGGATTGCAGGCCCTGCTGGTCAAGCCGACCACGGGACCCATTCCGTCCAACTGGAAGTCCTATCTGGACAAGCTGCCGAACGACCCGTGGGGCCGCCCCTACCAGTACCTGAACCCGGGCATCAAGGGCGAGATCGACGTGATGTCTTTCGGTGCTGACGGGCAGCCAGGCGGCGAGGGCAAAAATGCGGATATTGGCAGCTGGGACTAGAAGGATTCGCCCCGGCGGCTTCACCCTGATCGAGTTGCTGATAGTGGTGGCCATCATGGCGATCGCCACTGCTGGCGTGGGCCTGGCGTTACGAGACACTTCGGGCACGGCGCTGGAGCGCGAAGCGCAGCGGCTGTCCGTGTTGCTGGAGTCGGCCCGGGCACGGTCGCGCATGACGGCCAACCCGGTCAGGTGGCGGCCTACCGCAACCGGGTTTTCATTTGAAGGGCTGCCGGCGAGTGCCGCCTTTCCCTCCAGCTGGCTGGGCCAGGACGTGCGGGCGGCGGGTCCGGGGGTCGTGGCGCTGGGGCCGGAACCGGTGATCGGGCCACAGCAAATCCGCCTCGTATCGATCTCGGAACCATCGCGCAGCCTGGTCCTGGCGACCGACGGGGTGCGGCCCTTCTCGGTGTTGACGGACGGGCCTGCAACGCCCGGGATACCGTGACACTGCGCCGTAGAACCCGACCCTTCGTCGCCCGGGGATTCACCCTCATCGAAGTTCTGGTGGCGCTGGGCATTGTGGCCGTTGCACTGGCTGCCGGGGTGCGGGCCACCGGCTCGTTGACCCGAAATGCCGAGCGCCAGTCCGACTTGCTGCTGGGCCACCTGTGCGCCGAAAACGCGCTGGTCAACGTGCGCCTGTCACGGCAAATGCCGGCCGTGGGAGAGAACACCAGCGTCTGCGAGCAGGCTGGGCGCAGCCTGGCGGTGAAACTGTCGGTACAGCCCACCCCCAACCCGAATTTTTTGCGTGTCGAGGCCCAGGTGCTAGACGGCCAGGCCCGGATTCTGGCGCTTTCCACCGTTGTGGGAAGGTTCTGAACATGGCCCCTGCGCTTCGTTCATCGACTGCCGCGCGGGTCCGCGGTTTCACCCTGGTCGAGCTGCTGGTAGCCCTTGCCGCGATGGCGCTGATGGCCGGCCTGAGCTGGCGCGGCCTGGATGGCATGGTGCGCGCGCAGGCACAGATTGAGCAGCGCGCCGATGCGGTGCTGACCCTGCAAGCCGGCCTGACGCAGTGGGCCGCAGACCTGGACGCACTGCTGCAGTTGCCGCAGATACGCACGCTGGACTGGGACGGCCGCGGACTTCGCATCGTGCGCCGCAGCACCGTCCAGCCTGGCGACGGCGTTCTCGTGGTCGCCTGGTCGCGCCGCAACGTGAACGGCACGGACCAGTGGCTGCGCTGGCAATCACCGCCGCAATTTTCGCGGGGAGAGCTGGAACGGGCGTGGGCTCGCGCGGCCCAGTGGGCGCAAAATCCCGGCGATGCAGAAAAACGGGACGAAGTGCGCATCACGCCGCTGGAACAGTGGCAGATTTTCTATTTCCGGGGCAATGCCTGGACCAACCCCTTGTCCAGCGACAACACCACACAGGTCCAGGGCACAGACAATCCCGCAACCGCCGACCTGACACTGCCCGATGGTGTGCGACTGGTGCTGACGCTGCCCGCCGGCCAGGCCATCAACGGCATCATTACGCGCGACTGGGTTCGGCCTATTTTGGGCGGTGCAAAGTCATGAGAGCCAGCCCCTGCGCTTGTCGCAACGCGCCCGGCGCGACCCTCATTCGCAGCCACTCCCGCCAGGCCGGCGCCGCCCTGCTGATGGCGATGCTGACCGTGGCCCTGGTGGCGAGCCTGGCCTCCGCCGCCTTGTGGCAGCAGTGGCGCAGCGTGGAGGTGGAGTCAGCCGAGCGCGCGCGCGTGCAGTCGCTCTGGGTGCTGACGGGCGCACTGGACTGGGCGCGCCTGATCCTGCGCGAAGACGCCCGCTCGGGCGGTGCCGACTACCTGTCCGAACCCTGGGCGGTGCCGCTTGAAGAAGCACGCCTGTCAACCTTTCTGGCCACCGAAAAAACCAGCGCATCGGACAGCGACGCGGGCGCCTCGCAAGTTTTTTTGTCAGGTCTGATCAGCGATTTGCAGGCGCGCCTGAACATCACCAACCTGGTGGAAAACGGCAAAATCTCCGAGCCAGCGCTGAAAGCCTTTGCCAAGCTGTTTGAAATGCTGGGGCTGCCACCAGGCGAGCTGGCGACATTGGCCGAAAACCTGCGCCTGGCGATGAACACCCAGCCCGAGAATGCCGCGGCCCCGCTGGCGCCCCTTCTGCCGCAGCGGGTCGATCAGCTGGCATGGCTGGGCTTGTCCCCGCCCAGCCTGACGGCTCTGCGCCCCTACATCACGCTGCTGCCCGTACCCACGCCCGTCAATCTCAACACCGCCAGCGCCACGGTGCTGTTTGCCTGCATTGCATCGCTGGACATGGCGCAGGCCCAGCGACTGGTCAGTACGCGCCAGAGCAAACCCTTTCGCACACTGGCCGATGTGACGGCGCAGCTGGGCCAGATGACGGCGCCGCTCAACAATGCACAGCACAGCGTGAATTCGCGGTTTTTTGAAGTTCAGGGACGGCTGCGGCTGGACCAGACCATTGTCGAGGAACACTCGGTGGTGCAGCGCGATGGGCTGGATGTGAAGACCGTGTGGCGTGACCGAGGCTCTTTGGAGCGTTAAACCGGCGCCCTACAATGTCGAACCAAACTCAAGTATGACTCTTCTGATCGTCTCCCTTCCCCAGGCGCTTCCCACGTCAGCCCTACTCTGTGAAGCGGTGCTGAGCGACGATGGACGCACCGTCTTGCAGCCCGTCCAGGCGCCGGCGACGCTCTTGCCAGCGCCCCCAGGCGTGGAAATCGTGGCCGTGGTGCCGGCCGCCCGGCTGTCATGGCACCGGCTGGCCCTGCCGCGGGGCGCCCTCAAGGCGGGCCTGTTCCAGGAGGGCAGCACAGGACGGCTGCGCGCCGTTCTCGACGGTCTGCTCGAAGACCTCGTGCTGGACGAAACATCGCAGCTGCACTTTGCCATCGAGCCCCAGCCGCGCACGGACGAGCCCGTCTGGGTGGCGGCCTGCGACCGGACCTGGCTGCATGCCTGGCTCGGGGCGCTGGCGCAGGCCGGCCGGCCCGTCGCGCGCATCGTGCCCGAACTGACGCCACCTTCGGGCGACGCGCCCGGCAGCGCTTCGCTGAATGTCATCGGCACCCCCGACCATGCCCAGCTGATGCTGGCCGGGCCCGACGGCGTGACCCTGATGCCCCTGTCGGTCGCGACGGCAGCGCTGGTCGCCTGGCCCGAAGAGGCCCAGGTGCTTGCCGAACCCGGCGTGGCCGCGCTGGCGGAACAATTCTTCAATCGCCCTGCCACCTTGCAGACCGCCCCCGAACGCTGGCTGGCAGCGGCGCAGTCCGACTGGGACCTGGCGCAGTTCGACCTGCTCTACACCCGCGGCACGCGCTTGCGCAAGCGCCTGTCGGTCATGGTTTCCTCGCTGTTCCGGGCGCCCCGCTGGCGCGCCGCGCGCTGGGCCGCCGTGGCGCTGGTGGCGGTCAACCTGACGGGGCTTCAGGCCTGGGCCTGGAAAGAACGCTCGGCGCTGGCAGCGCAACGCGCCGCCATCCAGAGCACGCTGACGGCCACCTTCCCGGAAGTGCGCGTGGTGGTCGATGCGCCGGTCCAAATGGCCCGCGCACTGGCCGACCTGCAACGCCGAAACGGCGTTGCATCGGCGGCCGACATGGAAACCATGCTGGGGCAATTGCAGACCGCAGCGCCCGATGCGCCTACGCCGTCAGCTATTGAGTTCGTAGCAGGCGAGCTTCGCCTCAAAGGACTCGATTCAGCCCCCGCCGGGCTGGCCGGAATGTCTGCACGCCTGCAGGCGCTGGGCTACAGCGCCCGGCTGGAAGCCGGCAGCCTGGTCATGAAAGAAGAGCGCCTGCCATGAGCCTGATGACTACTTTTGAGCCGCTTCGGGCTTACTGGCTACGCTTGCCGGGCCGTGAAAAAAATCTGCTCAGGCTGGCCGAATTGCTGGTGCTGGCCCTGTTGCTCTGGCAGTTCAGTGTGGCGCCTGCGCTGCTCACTCTGCGCACGGCCGATGCGCAGGCCAAGGAAATGGCCGCGCGACTGCAGCAGATGCAGGCCATGCAGGCCCAGGCGCAGGCCCTGCAAAAGCAGCCGGCACTGGCGTTTGACGAGGCCGTCCGGGCCCTGACGGCCGCCACCAAACAGACGCTGGGAAGCACTGCACAGCTTGGCGTGACAGGCGAGCGCGCCAGCGTCACCCTGAAAGGCGCCTCCGCGGACGCCCTGGCCGAGTGGCTGGTTCAGGCCCGCCTCAATGCCCGGTCGGTGCCGATGGAGGCCAGGCTGGTGCGCGCTGCAACGCCGGGCAGCGCGTCCTGGGACGGCATGCTGGTGATGAGCCTGCCTGGCCGCTGACAAGACCATGCAACACAACCCGCCAGCCATGACAGGCTCCACTCGCGCGCCCTGGCGCTGGGCCATGGCGGGCGCGCTTGCGGGCTTGATGCTGGCCCTGCTGGTATTTGCCCC
>Ga0209512_1005407_pt1 | contig 10642 bp, 8 predicted proteins | sample frozenSSSSmetaG_FD_184142 | JGI IMG/M metagenome (GOLD analysis project Ga0209512, IMG submission 184142) | Glacier valley bacterial and archeal communities from Borup Fiord, Nunavut, Canada, to study Microbial Dark Matter (Phase II) -... | ecosystem: Environmental > Aquatic > Freshwater > Ice >... | reverse complement strand
TAATGGGAGCTTAATATTGTCTGAATCAGGATTATCAGGATTAAAGTATGGACAGGATGAATACAATTGCTAAGCAAATTCTGGTAATCCTGAAATTCTGTAAATCCTGATTCAGACAATGAGCCAGAATTAAGTACTACTATTTAGCTTCATTGGCGTCGCACTCTTGTACTGAATAACTTTATTGAGCAAATGAACAAACAGCAAAATATAAATCAATTACCAAAAGATTGGAAGTGGGTGAAGTTGGGAGAAGTATGCCATACAACAAGTGGCGGAACACCAAGCAGAAGAGAACTAAAATATTATAATGGAAATATTCCTTGGGTTAAATCTGGTGAATTAGATAAAGGAATAATTACAGATACAGAAGAAAAGATTTCAGAAGAAGCAATAAAAAATTCGAGTGCAAAAATATTTCCGAAAGGAACTTTATTGATTGCACTGTATGGCGCTACAATTGGAAAGCTTGCATTCCTTGGCGTTGATGCGGCAACTAATCAGGCCATTTGTGGTATTTATCAAAATGAAAAAATCAGTTCCTCTTTTTTATATAATTATCTATTTTATAAAAAGCGGAAATTAGTCGGTCAAGGAATTGGCGGAGCACAACCAAATATTAGCCAAACAATATTAAAAGACTTAGATCTTCCTTTACCTCCTAAACCCACTCAACAAGTCATTGTTTCTAAAATAGAAGAACTCTTTAGTGAGTTAGACAAAGGCATAGAAAACCTGCGTACAGCCCAACAGCAACTAAAAACCTACCGGCAGTCTGTATTAAAATGGGCATTTGAGGGAAAGCTAACTAATGAAAATGTAAAAGAAGGTGAATTGCCAAAGGGTTGGAAGTGGGTTTTGATAAATGAAATTGGAAGAATAAAAGGAGGTAAAAGATTGCCACCAAAACATCAATATTCACAAGAGCTAACAGATTTTGTTTACATAATGGCAGGCAATCTAAAAGATGGTACTGTTAGAAACAAGTCAACATTTATAACGGAAGAAACTTACAACGCCCTTGCGAATTACAAAGTAACCGGCGGCGAGGTTTATATTACAATAGTTGGTGCTTGTATCGGGGATGCTGGAATTATCCCTGAAAATATTGGCAAATCTATATTGACAGAAAATGCGGCCAAGATTATAGAACTGAAGGAAACCTATAATAAATACTTAGCTCTTTGGATTAATTCAACAATCTGTCAAGCAAACATTAAAAGTAAAATCCTATCAGCAACACTTGGGAAATTAGCACTCAACAGAATTGGAACTTTAGAAGTGCCAATTGCTCCAATTACAGAACAACACAATATTGTTGAAGAAATCGAAAGCCGCCTCAGTGTAGCAGATAAAATGGAAGAAAGCATAACGCAAAGTCTGCAACAGGCTGAGGCATTAAGGCAAAGTATTTTAAAAAAGGCGTTTGAAGGAAAACTAATATAGTATGCTAAAAAAATTGATGCTTGAGGACTACAGGTGTTTTGAAAAGACTGAAATTTCTTTTAAGGAACTTTCTATAGTCGTCGGTAAAAATAATGCAGGTAAATCTACTTTAATTGAAGCGTTGCGAATTTTGGCATTGGTAGTTAACAGGTGTAAAAGCCTTTCGTATACTCAATCACCGCAATGGTTAAGATTGCCGGAAGTGGCATTAGGAATAAAGCCGTCATTGAATAGCTTAGATATCTCATCCAACGGCATTATTTTTATGTACAGAGAAGGTCCTGCGAAAATATTTGCGGAGTTCGAGAATGGTGTTAAAGTAAATATTTATATCAATGAACAAATTGACCTTTTTGCAACGATTTATAATAACAAGGGAATCAATGTAGAATCAAAGAAATTTGCTGCAAGTTTAAAACTACAAGAAATTAATATTCTTCCACAAATATCTCCCTTACTAAAAGAGGAGTCGCTTATCAAGCAGGAGACTGTTCAGAAAAATTTATCAACTTATTTAAGCTCACGAAATTTTCGAAACCAATTGAATTACTTTCCGAAAGAGTTTGATAAGTTTAAAGAGCTATCTGAAAAAACTTGGCAGGGATTAATAATTGATAGTAGTAGTCAAAATATCAGAACACAAGGGAACTTGTTTCTTTTTGTTCGAGACAATCGATTTGAGGCGGAAATAGGTATGATGGGGCATGGTTTACAGATGTGGTTGCAAACCATGTGGTTTTTGTCCCGGTCTTCGCCATCTTCAACTATTATCCTTGATGAGCCAGATGTTTATATGCATGCTGATTTGCAAAGGCGACTTATTAAAATGATAAAAAATATATTTAAGCAAGTCATTGTGGCTACTCATTCTGTTGAAATAATGTCCGAGGTTGAGCCCGAAAATATTCTTCCGATTAACAATAGAAATCCCAAACAACAGTACGCCAATAAAGCTCCCTTTGTTCAAAAGATAGTTAACGAAATCGGAAGTGTTCATAACATTGAAATTGCAAGGCTATTTTCATGCAATAAGTTCTTGATAGTTGAAGGAGAAAAGGATGATGTAAAACTTCTGTCTATTTTTCAAACAAAGATCTTCCCAGATTCTTATGAACAATTTGATGTTTTACCTAAAATCTTTGTAGAAGGTTGGGGAGGATGGCAAAGAGTTATTGGGTCCAATAAAGTATTTAAAGAAAATAAAACTTCAATTATTACTTATTGCATTTTTGATTCTGATTTTCATGTCGAAGAAGAAAAAAAGCAACGCCTGTTAGATGCTAAGTCTTACGATATTAATCTTCATATTTGGAATAAAAAGGAAATTGAGAATTATTTACTTGTTCCAAGCGCAATTTGCCGTCTTATTAAAGATAAAAAAAAGCAGAGCGAAGTATCTGAAAAAGAAATATCTGATGCTATTGTAAAATTTTGTGAGGAGCTTAAAGATGAGGTTATTGATTCTTTTGCTTCTGAAATTAGAAACAGAGATTCATCAAAAGATATAAAAACAGTTAATCCAATTGCAAGAAAATATGTTAATGAAAGATGGGAAGATGAAAGCTGGGATTTAGTATCAGGCAAAACTATTCTTTCGAAAGTCTTTACCTGGGTTTCCCAAAACTATAAAGTATCATTGAATAAATTTATAGTCGCGAGGGAGATTAAACTTTCAGAAATTGATTCTGAGATTATAAAGGTGATAACGTGTATCGAAAATAAAACCGATTTTAATTTAAATTATGATTGATTGAGATTTCACAAGCACAGAATTAAACTGGATAAACTTCTCAATAAAATGTATTAAAGCATAACACAAATCCAGCAAAAGCCTGAGGTATTTAGGCAAAGTATTTTAAAAAAGGCGTTTAAGGGTAGGTTTATGTAAAAAATTCAAAACTTAATATTAATAATATGGAACTAAAACATTTGCCACATTTCTTCAATAATAAAGTATACAGCATTCCAGATTATCAAAGAGGTTATAGCTGGCAGTCAAATAATGTGACTGATCTTTTAGAGGATATAAGTAATGCTATGCATTTAGATAAGCCGCATTATATGGGTACAATTAGTTTACATGCTCAAAATGATAAGATTAAAGTAGGTGTAAACAACTTTATAAATTATCATGTTGTCGATGGGCAACAGCGATTCACAACCCTCATTTTAATAATAAGTTATTTATTGAAAGAATTGACTGGTCGTGTCGAGACAAAAGACGATGTTGTTGAAAAAGTAAGGGCCTATTTGCTAAATAAGGATAGTTATATTTTTAGGTATGAGATTGATAAGGTCAGTGATGACTATTTCAGATCAGTAATATTAGAACTGGAAAAGAAAACTTCTTTAGATGAGAATTTATATACTAGAAATTTACTGAAAGCAAAAAAAACTATTCATGATTATTTTAAAAATGATAATGAAACTGAAACCCTTTTAAACTTTTTAAATGCTATCGAGGAAAAGTTAGTATTTAATGAATTTACTCTTTCTGATGGAACTGAGATTGGAGTGCTTTTTGAAACTATGAATAATAGAGGGATTAGTTTGTCCAATTTGGAAATTGTAAAAAATCGGTTATTGTATCTTACTTCTAAAGTTCCAGTTTCAGATGAAACTGAATCAGAGTTAAAGGAATTGAGTTCATTGATAAATAAAAAATGGAGTCACATTTTAAAAAATCTTACACTTCCAAATAAGGTTTTGGATGAGAATGCTTTTTTAAGCGTTCATTGGATTATATATAATGGATGGTCAAAAGATAATCAAACAAAAAAAGAAATTCTGGAAAAAAAATTTACTATTAAGCAAATGCTTAAAGAGCCGCATAAAATGGCAAAAGAAATTACAAGATATATACACTCATTAGCAGAAACATCTTTAATATGGCGGCACATTAATTATCCGGAAGAAAGAGAAGCATTTACTCAAATTAAATCTAAAGAAATCAGATTACGGTTAGTTGAAAACTTATCTAAACTCAACAGAATAAGCAACAGTACTGTTAGGCCGTTGATTCTTTCGTTTTATCCATTACTTGAAACAAAGCCTGAATTTATACTTGAATTATCAGAAGTTGCTGAAATATTTTCTTTTCGTTTATTCTCAATGAATAAAAAAAGATCAGATACAGGTAAGAATGATTTGTATAGATTATGTAAAGAATTTCATTATAATTATAACAATATAAAAAATCAGAAAAAAGCGCTTTTCTATCTTGCTTGGTACATTGAAAATCATGGTGATTGGAAAAGATTTGAAAGTGAAAAAGAAGAAATGTTTACATCAAGCAAAAAAAATGGTTTCTACAGTTGGCATGGACTGGGATATTTCCTTTATGAATTTGAAGAGAGTTTAAGAAATTCACAGGGTATAAAAGTGAATTATTCCTTTGCAAGCCAAACAGCAAAATCCGTAGAGCATATATTGCCTCAAACTTTGAACAATAACTGGAAATTAAAACTTGCAAATCTTTCAAAAGCACAAAAAAAAGGTTTAATTCATAACTTGGGGAATCTTCTTTTGATTTCTACAGAAAAGAATAGCCAATTGAGAAATGATGATTATTCTATAAAAAGAGATAGTTATAAAATTGGATCGTTTTCAGAAAATAAAGTTGCTAAAGAATTTTCTGATTGGGGACAAACTGAAATAGAAAAAAGAGAAAGAGTTTTAGTTAAATTTTTAAAGAAAAGATGGAGGCTTGACGATAATTTCTTAGAAATATATTTTTCTGCTGATGATGAAAATGAAATATCAGACGAGGAATTAGATGAAGTATTGCTAGCGGAAGATTCTTTGATTGACAACCTTGAAAACAAAAAAGCGCAGTAATCCTTAAACAAAATCTATATTTTCCAAAGTCTGGGCCTTCTGCAACACCCTTCAAGTTGATGGCGTAAGCCATGGCAATTATTTAAAGCAGCTAACGTATCTGCTGTTTTTAAAAATGGCAGATGAATAGAGCAGGCCGCCACACAATCGTAAAATGCCCATCCCCACAAAATATAATTGGGAAACACTCACCAATAAAAGTGGTGATGCCTTAGAAGTACATTACAAAAACCTGCTGCGGGAGCTGGCAAAAAGGTGTAAAGCGTAACAAATTATTAAATGCAATAGTGAAGAATTTGCTAACAGCTAAAGACGAAAAATGAATGAAATTGAAATTTATAAAGACAAAGACAATCAAACACAAATTGAAGTAAAATTTGAAGAAGATACTGTGTGGCTTAACCAGGCACAATTAGCCGACTTATTTAAAGGAAGCAGAACCAATATTGTGGAGCATATAAAAAACATATATAAAACCGGGGAATTGGAAGAGTTATCAACTTGTCGGAAATTCCGACAAGTTCGAAAAGAAGGTAAAAGAAGTGTTGAACGCCAGATTGATCATTATAATCTTGATATAATTATCAGTGTTGGCTATCGCATTAACTCTAAACGGGGTACACAGTTCCGCCAGTGGGCTACCCAGCGCCTGAAGGAGTATTTAGTAAAAGGTTATGCCATCAACGAAAAGCGATTGCAGGAAGCAGAAAACCGTTTCAATGAATTAAAGCAAGCCATTCAGTTGTTTGATAAAGTGGCACATGTAAAAGAAATTTCAGGCAGCGAAGCACAGGGTTTATTAAAAGTATTAAGCGATTTTACAGTAGCCCTGAATATACTGGATCAATACGATCATCAAACTTTAAAGATCAAAAAATCAAAAAGTAAAGAAGTATTTCGCATTGCTTACAAAGAGGCAATAAAAGCCGTTGAAGGTTTAAAAAATAAATTCGGCGGCTCTGCTTTGTTTGGTAATGAAAAAGATAAATCTTTCAAAGGTTCTCTTAACGGCATCTATCAAACTTTTGATGGTAAAGATTTGTATCCATCGGTGGAAGAAAAAGCTGCCCATCTTTTATATTTTGTTGTAAAGAATCATTCTTTTACAGATGGCAATAAACGCATTGCTGCATTTTTGTTTGTATGGTTTTTAGACCGCAACAATTTGTTGTATCACCAGGGCAAAAAAGTAATTGATGACAATGCATTGGTTGCACTTACACTGATGATTGCAGAATCGAACCCGGATGATATGAACATGATGATTAAAGTAATAGTGAATTTGATTAATAATAAACAATGAGCAACAATACAGCAAACACTTCGGGCATAGTAAGTAAAGTATGGGCCTTCTGCAACACCCTTCGGGATGATGGTGTAGGCTATGGCGATTATTTAGAGCAGCTAACTTATTTGCTGTTTTTAAAAATGGCAGATGAATACAGCAGGCCGCCACATAATCGTACAATGCCCATTCCAGCAAAATACAATTGGGAAACTCTCACCAATAAAAGCGGTGATGAGTTAGAGGTTCATTATAACCACTTGTTGAGGGAACTGGCAAAAGAAAAAGGCATACTGGGCCAGATATTTACCAAGAGCCAGAATAAAATAACCGACCCTGCCAAGCTGTACAAACTGATTGCGCTAATCAATGCAGAGCAATGGGTGCTGATGGGTGTAAAAGATAAGGGCGATATTTACGAAGGTCTGCTGGAGAAAAATGCAGAAGATACCAAGAGCGGTGCCGGACAGTATTTTACACCAAGGGCTTTGATAAAAGCCATGGTAGAATGTTTGCGGCCGGAACCAATGAAGACTATTGCCGATCCTGCCTGTGGTACCGGTGGTTTCTTTTTAGCCGCCTACGACTGGATGACAGACAACAATGAACTGGATAGAGCAGCAAAGAAATTTTTAAAATACGAAACCTTCTTCGGCAACGAAATTGTAGCAGGCACCAGGCGTTTGGCATTGATGAATTTGTTCCTGCACAATATTGGTGATATGGATAGTGAGAACGTAATGATCTCTCCCAACGATTCATTGATCGCCGCTTCCGAAACCAGGTACGATTATGTATTGGCCAATCCTCCATTCGGTAAAAAAAGTAGCATGACCTTTACCAACGAAGAAGGCGAACAGGAAAAAGAAGACCTCACCTACAATCGCCAGGATTTTTGGGTAACCACCAGTAACAAACAACTCAACTTTGTACAACATATAAAATCTATGCTGAAAACAACCGGCATGGCGGCAGTGGTGTTACCGGATAATGTGTTGTTTGAGGGCGGTGCAGGAGAGACGGTTAGAAAGAAATTATTAGAAACTACCAACCTGCATACCATCCTGCGTTTACCCACGGGTATTTTTTATGCAAATGGTGTAAAAGCAAATGTGTTGTTCTGGGATGGCAAGCCATCCAGCAAAGACCCCTGGACAAAAGAAATATGGGTGTATGATTACAGAACCAACATTCACCACACGCTAAAGAAAAACCCTTTAAAGCTGGATGACCTGAAAGATTTTATTAGTTGCTACAATCCCAAAAATCGTAACAAGCGCAAAGAAACATTTGATGCAATTTCAAATCCGGAAGGACGTTTTAGAAAGTTTAGCTACGATGAAATTATTGCAAGGGATAAAACCAGTTTGGATATCACCTGGCTAAAAGATAAGTCACTGGCAGATTTGGATAATCTTCCTGATCCGGATGTGTTGGCTTTGGATATTGTGGAGAATTTGGAGGCGGGGTTGGAAAGTTTCAGGGCGATTATAGCATCGCTCAACGAAAAAAAATAATCAATTTATGAGTTATGCAACTGTAGCTTTAAGAGCAGTCGAGCTGGCTGCTAGTAAAAAAATAAGTCCGGTAGAAGCATGGGAACGTTGTGTAAAAAATGAATTTCCGGATTTGCCATCTAGCCAGAATAAAGGTTGTCCTAAAAATACATTTTTAGGTTTGTGCGAAGAAGGTTTAATTAAAGGAATTCCAATTGGAAAGTATACCCCATCTCTTGACAACAAAAGGTACGCTTTAAATGCATTGAAAATATTAGCCTCCAATAAAAAAAATGTATTGGTACCTTCAGAATTATGGATTGAAGTCCTGAAACTTGAAGCCGAAAAAAATAAAAAATCAAATAGCCAGATGAATGTAGTGTTGGCTCTATGGGAAAAGGGAATGATTAATATTTAGATAAAAATTTAAACCGTTTATATGGCATTTGGAAAAAGTATTCGTATATATCTTAAAGACGGAACGGTAACTGGAATAAAGATTGCCGAGATTGTTAATCAAACAATTCAGGCTGTGGCTTGTCCAAGAAACAGAGTTGCAGAACTTGCAACCTATCCGGAAGCCAAAAGACCTGGCATATATTTTCTTTTTGGAAGTGATGAAGAGACAAATGAACCCAAAGCCTACATAGGCGAAGCCGAAAATGTTTATGATAGGCTCCAGGACCATTTGGCTAAAAAGGATTTCTGGGGTGAGGTTATTTTTTTTGTAAGCAAAGATGAAAATCTTACAAAATCACATGTTAAATATTTGGAAAGCAGAAATATTCAAATTGCATTTTCAATCAAGCGCTATATTATTGAAAATCTAAACCAATCTCAACTTTCGTCTTTACCACCAGCTGATAGAGATGCAATGGAAGAATTTTTAATTTATGTAAAACTTTTACTTGGTGTACTGGGTCACAAATTGCTGGAAGAATTAACCGTAAGTCCTATAAAGCAAAAACCACAGGAAAACAATTTGCCTTCATCTCAATCAGAAAAGAATGAACCAACTGATCCCAATAAGATCGAAGAACTTTATTTAAATATTGGTACAGTTAAAGCATTAGCCTATAATACGGATGAAGGAATTGTGGTTAAGGCTGGCTCGGAAGCTAGTACTAATCCTGCACCAAGTTTATCCTCTGGTTATCTTGCTTTAAGAGATCGTCTCATTAATAATGGAACTTTAAAACTTGAAGGCAATAAATATATTTTTCAAACTAACTACCTATTTGCAACAGCATCACCAGCCGCTGCTATTATAGTTGGTTATCCAGTAAACGGTAGGGAGCATTGGAAAGATAAATTGGGGAGGTCCTTAAAATTTCTTGAATCCCAAATATCAGAATAACATTTTGTCATTATAAGTTTATCACTCAAAAGTCCGTTGGTTAAAATGTTGAATAGAACAAGGCATTATTATTTACTTATTTAATTAGTACAATGCGAAAAGTGTTAGAACTTAAACTCCTCCGCTCGATTAAGACGGGTAAAGGGTTAATCAAATTGATCATTAGTCTTAGGCTAATTCGTAGAAGAGAGAAGGTAAAAAATGTTAAAAGATTATCTCTTTCTAAAAAGCAACGTGAATTGGTTTTATTCAAAACAGACGCTCATTGTCATATTTGTGGAATAGAATTAGAAATAAAGGACTTTCATGCAGATCATGTAAAGCCACATAGTGCTGGTGGTATGCATGCTGAAAATAATTATTTAGCCAGTTGTGCAACTTGTAATAAATTACGCTGGCATTATTCTCCAGAAGAAATCCAAGTTATTCTTAAGCTTGGTGTATGGGCTAAAACCAAAGTGCTGGATGAATCTGAGGTGGGTTTAAAAATGGCAAATGAATTTGTGAAACATGAATTAGGTTTGAGAAAGAAACGCAAGAAAAAACTAAATTAGAATGCAATTCATTATTCCTCATAGTAATTTGTTTTCTTAGTTGGTATTTTGCCAGGTGCTGAAATGGCTTGCTAGTAATCTTGTTTCTCGCAATTGAGTAATTTTTATTCCTTACTTCAGGGCAAAAGATAATAAAAACAGTAAGCCTCATTAAATAAAATACTAAATATTTTAGTATTACTCCCTACCTTAGCGTTTCTAAACTAAGGAATGTACCTCAATTGTAAAACATATTTCAGCTTTCGCTACGGCACTTTTTCAAGCAAAGAACTGGTAAAAGCCGCTGTAGACAATGGTGTAACCGCCCTGGCATTAACCAATATCAACTCCACCTGCGATATATGGGACTTTGTAAAATATTGCCGGGAGGAGGGCATAAAACCTATTACAGGTGCGGAGATTCGTAATAAAGGGCAACTGTTGTACATTTTAATTGCTGCCAACAACAAAGGGCTGTTATGGATCAATGAATTTCTGTCACAACATTTTCAGGAAGACAAACCCTTCCCTGTTTTGGCATTGGAAGAGCCTTTTTTTACAGATACATGGGATGGCTTTGTTATTTACCCTTTAGGCAATAAAGAACCGGGGCAATTATTTGTAAATGAAAAAATTGGAGTGCTGCCGTCTGAAGTAAATAAATTATTCAGGATGGATTTAAAAACTA